>ENA-UESH01000015-UESH01000015.1-human-gut-metagenome-genome-assembly--contig:-NODE-15-length-155991-cov-8.654643_pt1 | contig 155991 bp, 155 predicted proteins | sample MGYA00243001_ERZ508002 | MGnify/ENA primary metagenome ERZ508002 (study PRJEB26167, sample SAMN06115447) | human gut metagenome | host: Homo sapiens | place: China:Anhui | collected 2015-08-07... | reverse complement strand
CTCGACGACTTTGCCAAGCAGCTTGCAGTCCACAACCGCCGCGCCAACAACTTACCCATGAGACCCCTCCGCTGGCTTTCACCGATTGAGTTCGCTGTCCAATATGTTTGACAAACCTACAAAGTTTTCCCGGAGCGGCTGACGGATCAGCGGGGATGGTCAGGCAAATCGGGACACGTCCAGCCCCTCCAAGGCCAGCAGACGGCGCTTCTTGTCCACCCCTCCGGCATAGCCGGTGAGGCTGCCGTCGGCGCCTATCACACGGTGGCAGGGCACGATCAGGGAAATGGGGTTGTGTCCCACCGCGCCGCCCACCGCCTGAGCGGACATATGGGGCACCTCCAGCCGCTGAGCCAGCTGCCGGGCCAGTTCTCCGTAGGTGGTCGTTTCTCCATAGGGGATCTCCTGCAGCAGGGACCACACCGCCATGCGGAATTCCGTTCCCGTCAGGTGCAGCGGCGGGGTAAAATGGGGCCGCCTTCCGGCAAAATACAGGTCCAGCCAGCGGCCCGCTGCAGCCAGCACAGGCGTATCCTGTTCCCGGGCCTGGGTCAGTCCCGGGGCAAAGTGCTTCTGTCCCGCGAACCACAGACCCACCAGGCCCGCGTCATCTGCCGCCATGAGAATCTCCCCCAGGGGAGAGCGATATCGCTGGATATAGAGCATGGCCATTCTCCTTCGCTTTGTCGATATTCATATGCTCAGTTTATGGTAGAAATTTCTGCCTGTCAAGCCTGCTGCGGGCAACGAAAAAGCCATTCCGCCGCAGCGGAATGGCTTTTTGTGAAATTCGGTGCTCAGTGACGGGCCACGGGGTCCCAGTTCTCCTCATCCTCGCGGATGATCTGCAGATACTCGGTATAATCCGACTCCACGGGGTTGCTCTTGGGGGCCTGGGCCTTATACTGCTCCAGCAGACGGCGGGACTTCTCCGGCGGCTGGACGGTGCCGGCGCCGGCGATGCAGCCGCCGGGGCAGGCCATGCCCTCCAGCAGATAGCCGTCGTATTTCCCGGTGCGGGCCATGCGCAGCATCTGGCGGCACTCCCGCAGACCCTCGGCATACACGGTCTTGACCTGGCGATCCGGCTCCAGCTTCTCGATGACCTTCTCCACCGCCTTGGCCACGCCACCGCTGGCGGCAAAGCCCACGCCGGGGGCGGAAGCCTCATACTGGGCCTGCTCGTCGGGGATCTGGGAAAAGTCGATGTTCTTGGCCTCGAACATGCCCCGCAGCTCCTCAAAGGTCAGGACAAAGTCCACATCGCTGCGGACGCTGCGGCGGCTGGCTTCCAGCTTCTTGGCGGCGCAGGGGCCGATGAAAGCAATCTTGCAGTCGGGGTTCCGGCGCTTCTGGAGCCGGGCCGTCAGCACCATGGGCGTCATGGTCATGGAGATATACGGCGCAAAGCCCGGGAACTCCTTCTTGGCCATCACGGACCAGGCCGGGCAGCAGGACGTGGCCATAAAGGGCTGCTTCTCCGGCACCACCCGCAGGAACTCCTCCGCTTCCTCGATGGCGCACAGGTCCGCGCCCACGGCCACCTCCTCCAGGCCCGCAAAGCCCAGCTCCTTCATGGCGGCCTTGATCTGGCCGGGGGTGACTTTTTCGCCGAACTGGCCCCAGAAGGCCGGGGCGATGATGGCGATGACCTTTGCTCCGCCCCGGATGGCGTGGATCAGCTGGAACAGCTGGCCCTTGTCCACAATGGCGCCGAAGGGGCAGTTCACCAGGCACATGCCGCAGTTGACGCACTTGTCATGGTTGATCTGGGCCCGGCCGTGGTCGTCCTTGCCGATGGCGTCCATGCCGCAGGCCTCCTGGCAGGGGCGGAAGAACTTGATGATGGCCTGATAGGAGCAGGCCGCCTTGCACTTGCCGCACTTGATGCACTTGGTCTGGTCGATCTGGGCCTGGCCGTGCTCAAAGTGGATGGCCCCCTTGGGACAGGCATGGGAGCAGTGCCGGGCCAGACAGCCCTGGCAGGCGTTGGTGACCTCATAGTGGGTGTCGGGACAGGCATGGCAGGCGTATTTGATGATGTTGATCAGCGGGGGATCGTAGTATTTCTCGGCAATGGCGCTCTCCTCCACACCGTCGGACAGCAGCGTATGCTCCGACACGTCCCGCAGGGGAAGGCCCATGGCCAGGCGGATCCGCTCGCCCACAATGGCCCGCTCCAGGAAGATGGACTCCCGGACGGTGCCCACCTCGCCGGGCATCAGCTCATAGGGCAGCTTTTCCATGCGGGTGTAATAGTCTCCGCCCTCATAGGCCAGCTTCGCCACCTCGGCGAACACCTTTTTGCGCATGTCGGTGATGGTGCACTGTAAGTTTCTCATGTTTTTGTTCCCTTTATCCTCGTTCAGAATCTGTTAAGAACCGTTGTCGTTGGGGCAACAGCTTTTTTTCAAACTCATTATAATCGAAAGTGAAAAAAAAGACAATACCCCGGAAGATTATTTTTTTCGCACGCTGACAATTCTTTATCGCGGCAACGCAAAAAGCCCCCCCGGCGGGATCTCCCGCCGGGGGGCCGATTCATTTACGAGTCCCGGCACGTTACCGGGGCGTCGGAGGGTCACTGGATCTGGATGGTGGAGTTCTTGGGCAGCTGCTTGTGCTCCTTCTTGGGGATGGACAGCTGCAGGATGCCGTTTTCAAACCTGGCGGCTACCTCGCCGGCCTCCACATCCTCGCCCACATAGAAGCTGCGGCTGCAGGACCCGGCGTAGCGCTCCTGACGGATGTACTTGCCCTTCTTGTCGGTTTCGTCCTTGTCCAGGCCCTTGGCCGCCTGGATGGTCAGATAACCGCTCTTCAGCTCCACATTGACCTCGTCCTTCTTGAAGCCCGGCAGGTCCACGTCCAGCTCATAGCTGTCCTCCGTCTCCCGCACGTCGGTCTTCATCAGGTTCTTGCTGTGCTTGCCGTACAGCGGATCGTGACGCTGGGGCATTACCATCATACCGAAAGGATCCGTAAAGAAATCATCAAACAGGTTCTCACCAAAAATGCTAGGCAACATAAGTCATACCTCCATTCAATTTCCGGGCGGCCTATGGGCCGCACCGCCGAACTTTTGTTACCGTTACATACAACGTTTTTCCGTTCCTCTAGGGGGCCTCTCGCGGTCCCTCTCTCAAGGAACAACTGTATCATAGCACAAATTTTAGCACTGTCAAGCGCCGAGTGCTAATGTTCACAAAGCATCTTATGTTTGTTCATAAAATATACGATTTTTGCCCCGTCCGGGCCGGACGGGGCAAAAATTATCGGCATTTTTCTCCGGTGAGGACCTCCAGCGCCTGGGGGGTGTCCACGTCGGTAAGCTCCTGGGACGGGGCCTCCACCAGCAGCAGCAGGTCCGGATGACGGCGGATCACGGCGCTGCCGCCGTGGTATCCCTCCAGAGCCGTCAGCTCCGGAAACAGGCTGGCCGGAAACAGGCAGGGATTTCCCCGGACGCCATCGTGGGCCAGGGCCGCCAGCCGGTCCGGGTGGCGGCGGAACGCCTCCACCAGCCGCTCCACGCTGTCCCGCCGCAGCAGCGGCTGGTCCGACACCTGGAACATCACTCCGTCCATGTCCTGCATATGGGCCATGCCCAGGGCGATGGTGTGGCTGAGCCCCAGGTCCGGCCGGGGATTCTCCACCGGCAGGAAGCCCATCTCCCGGGCCAGGTCCATGCCCCGGGGATACTGGGTCACCACCGCTACCCGGTCAAAGCACGCCGCCGGAACGGCCTCCAGCGCCCGGCGCAGCAGGGTCTTTCCCTCCACCCGAGCGTCCAGCTTATTGCTGCCGAAGCGGCGGGCGTTTCCCGCCGCCATGACGATGCAGCCGATCTTCATGGGCATTTCCCCCTTATCTTATCGTTCCTTCCAGGTCCCCGGCGACAGCATCACCAGGATGGGCATCAGCTCCAGGCGGCCCAGCAGCATCCACAGGATCATCATCAGCTTGCTGCCCGCATCGGACATACCGCACCTGCCCCGGAGGACCGTGGCAGCAGCGCCAGAGACAGCAGCGGCAGCACCATGCACCCGGCCTCCACCCACAGGGTATAGCCCAGGACCTTAATGACCAACGGATAATTCATGCCCTCTCTCCTTCACATTCTGCACCATTTTACGGCACAAAATACCAATTTAATTATATGCTCCGCCTAAAATCCTGTCAAGCACGATGGGCGAATTTGCGGTTCTGTGGACCGCATTTCATGCTGCCGGAGAGAAAGCAGGCCCACCTGATGTGCTGCGCGAGGCGTCTGGGATGGCGGGGCTTCCGCAGGTGCAGCTGCTGAGCTACGCAAATAATTCAAAAAGAATTGCCGTCTTTGCTTGCTATTTTTGAAAAATATGATATACTGAATGCGTGTGCGATTTGATACTTCCTGCGGATCGCCGTATGAAGTTTTCCACCCGTGGGCATGATAGACTCACGGACATATTTCTACACTACCTAAGAGAGGATGCCTGTTTTGAATAAGTATATCATTCATGGCGGCCGTCCGCTGATGGGCGAGGTCACCATCAGCGGCGCAAAAAATGCCGCCGTTGCCATCATCCCCGCCGCCCTGCTGGTGGACGGGGTCTGCCGCATTGAAAACATCCCCCAGATCAGCGACGTGACGCTGCTGTTCTCCATTCTGGAGGAGCTGGGGGCCCGCGTCCGGGTGCTGAACCGACACACGGTGGAGATCGACAGCCGCCATGTGCACTCCACCCAGCCGTCCTTCGAGCTGGTGCGCCGGATCCGGGCCAGCTATTACCTGCTGGGCGCGCTGCTGGGCCGCTTCGGAAAGGCTACTGTGGCCATGCCCGGCGGCTGCAATTTCGGCGTCCGGCCCATCGACCAGCACGTCAAGGGCTTTCGGGCCATGGGCGCGGAGGTCACCGAGGGCAACCTGGTCCAGGCCGTGGCCAAGGGCGGCCGCCTGACCGGCGCTGCCGTGTATCTGGACATGGTCAGCGTGGGCGCTACCATGAACATCATGATGGCCGCGGCCCTGGCCGAGGGCACCACCACCATTGAAAATGCCGCCAAGGAGCCGCACATCGTGGACCTGGCCAACTTCCTGAACTCCATGGGCGCAGACATCAAGGGCGCGGGCACCGATTCCATCCGCATCCGGGGCGTGGAGAAGCTCAACGGCGGCACCTACTGCATCATTCCCGACCAGATCGAGGCCGGTACCTATATGGCCGCCGTGGCTGCCGCAGGCGGACGGCTGCTGATCCGCAACGTGATCCCCAAGCACATGGACTGCATCTCCGCCAAGCTGACGGAGATGGGCGTCACCGTGGAGGAGGAGGACGACACCCTGCTGGTGACCCGGTCCCAGCCCCTCCAGCGCACCAATGTCAAAACCCAGCCCTATCCCGGCTTCCCCACGGATATGCAGCCCCAGATCGCCGTGGTGCTGTCCCTGGCCCAGGGGACCAGCCTGGTCACCGAGGGCGTGTACGGGGCCAACCGCTTCAAGTATATGGACGAGCTGCGCCGCATGGGCGGACAGGTCCAGGTAGACGGCCGGGTGGCCGTGATCGAGGGCGTGGAGTATCTCACCGGCGCGCCGGTGCAGGCCTGCGACCTGCGGGCCGGTGCGGCCCTGGTGATCGCGGGTCTGGCGGCCCGGGGCGTCACCGAGCTGAGCCAGGTGCAGTTCATCGAGCGGGGCTATGAGGACCTGGTGGGCAAGCTCCGCTCCGTGGGGGCGGATATCCGCGTGGAGGAGATCCCCGAGGCCCAGGAGGCCGAGGCCCACATCGGCTGATACGGCATTTTTCACGGCGTCCGCCGCCATCCGCGGCGGATGCCGAATTTTTCTGTGAGGTAAGCGCATTTTGATGACCCTACATACCCTGTCCAGCGGCTCCCAGGGCAACTGTCTGCTGCTGTCCGACGGAGATACCCACATCCTGGTGGACGCCGGAATATCCACCCGCCGCATCAAGGCGGGTCTGGCCCAGCTGGAGCTGTCCATGGACGAGCTGGACGGCATTCTCATTACCCACGAGCACACGGACCATATTTCCGGCCTGGCCACGCTCATCAAGCACCATACCGTCCCCCTGTACGCAAGTCCCGGCACCGCCCGGCAGCTGGCGTACCGGCTGGCCGGGGTGGAGCCGCTGCTGCGGCCCCGGGAGCCGGGGTGCCAATTTGAGGTGGGCCAGTGCCTGGTCACCGCCTTTGAAACCTCCCACGACGCGGCCCAGAGCATGGACTACCGCATCGACGGCTCTGGCTCCGTGGGCATCCTGACGGACACCGGCTATGTGACCCCGGAGGCGGAGGAGACTCTGCCGGGGGTGGGCATGCTGGTGCTGGAGAGCAACCACGACGTGGACCGCCTGCGGTCCGGGCCGTATCCCTATCCCCTGAAGCAGCGGGTCCTGGGAAGCCAGGGCCACCTGTCCAACGAAGATGCGGCGGCTTTTGCCGCCCGAATGGCCGCCTGCGGCACCGAGTGCATCGTTCTGGCCCATCTCAGCAAGGAGAACAACACGCCCCAGCTGGCCTATGACGCAGTGGACCGCGCCCTGCGGGCCGGTGGGGCCCGGGTGCGGCTGTATGTGGCGCCCCGGGACGAGCTGAGTCCTGCCTATGAGACGGAGGGGACGCCGTGCAGAAGATAACCGTCCTCTGCGTGGGAAAGCTGAAGGAGAAGTTCTATCAGGAGGCCGCCGCCGAATATGCCAAGCGCCTGGGGCGGCACTGCAAGCTGGAGATCATCGAGCTGCCGGAGAGCCGCCTGCCGGAGGACCCCTCGGCGGCGGAGATTCAGCGGGCTCTGGCGGCGGAGGCCGCCGCCATCCGGGAAAGGCTGCCCCGGGGCGGGGCTGTTATCGCCCTGTGCATCGAGGGCAAGCCCTGCTCCAGCGTGGAGCTGAGCCGCCGGATGCAGGAGCTGGCCGTGTCCGGAAAGAGCCAGCTGACCTTTCTCATCGGCGGCAGCGTGGGCCTTTCGGAGGACCTGAAGCGCCAGGCCGACTGGCGGCTGTCCATGTCGCCTATGACGTTTCCCCATCACCTGGCCCGCATCATGCTGCTGGAGCAGATCTACCGGGCCTGTCAGATCGCCGCCGGTACGAAATATCACAAATAAACTGTATATAGGAGGTATCACACATGGACAATTCCAAGTGGGCCTTTGCACCGGATACGCCGGACTGGCCCATAGACGCCCAGGGAGAGAAGGAGAAGGCCGTTCTGCTGACCAGCACCTTCGACTCCACCGCCGACGCGGATATGCTCATCTCGCTTCTGGCGGCCTATCGCATCCCCTGCTTCAAGTATTTTGATTATGAGGGCGGCGCGGGAAAGGTCATCAACGGCTTTTCCGGCTACGGCGCCAGCCTGTATGTTCCGGCCTCCCTGCTGGAGGACGCCAAGGAAATTCTGGAGGCTGAGCCGGTGGAGGAACCGGAGCAGCCCCAGGCGTAATAGAAGGGAAGGAGATTTTCTGATGGACTACATGCGGGAATATGAGAAGTGGCTGGCCTCCCCGGCGCTGACGCCGGAGGAGCACGCGGAGCTGGAAAGCATCCGCGGCGACGAGAAGGAGATCCGGGAACGGTTCTACGGGCCTCTGGAGTTCGGCACCGCCGGTCTGCGGGGCACCATGAAGGTGGGCCTGCACCAGATGAACGTCCATGTCATCCGCTGGGCCACCCAGGGCTTTGCCAACGTCATCTGCGCCGAGGGGGAGGAGGCCAAGCGCCGGGGCGTGGCCCTGTGCATGGACTGCCGCAACCACTCCATGGAGTTTGCCCGGGCCGCCGCCGAGGTCTGCGCCGCCAACGGCATCCATGTGCGGATCTTCGAGTCTCTGCGTCCCACGCCGGAGCTGAGCTTTGCCGTCCGGGAATACGGCTGCCAGGCGGGCATCAACGTCACCGCCAGCCACAACCCCAAGGAGTATAACGGCTACAAGGTCTATTGGTCCGACGGCGCCCAGCTGCCGCCTCAGCACGCCGCCGCCATCGCCCGGGAGCTGGAGCACATCGACATTTTCACCGGCGTGCGCCGGATGGCCTATGACGACGCAGCGGCCCAAAGCCTGATCCAGGTCATGGGCCGGGAGACCGACGACCGCTTTATGGCGCATGTCATGGCCATGGTCAACGATCGGGAGTCCATGGCCCGGGTGGCCGACACCTTCAAGATGGTGTACACCCCCTTCCACGGCTGCGGCTGGCAGCTGGTGCCGGAGGCCCTGCGGGGCCTGGGCGTGAAGCATCTGTACTGCGTCAAGGAGCAGATGGTGCTGGACGGCAATTTCCCCACGGTGGCCTCCCCCAATCCGGAGAACCCCGAGGGCTTCTATCTGGCCATCGACCTGGCCAACCAGGTGGGGGCGGACTTCATCCTGGGCACCGACCCGGACAGCGATCGCGTGGGCATCATGGTCCGCAGCCACGACGGTTCCTTTGTGCCCGTTACCGGCAACCAGACCGGCGTGCTGATGCTGGACTACCTCATCGGGGCCATGCGCCGGGCGGGCAAGCTACCGGAGCATCCCTATTTCCTGAAAACCATCGTCACCACCGAGATGGCCCGGAAGGTGGCCGAGGCCAACGGCGTCACCTGCTGCGACACCTTCACGGGCTTCAAGTTCATGGCCGAGAAGAAGAACGAGCTGGAGGGCCAGGGCAAGGGCCAGGTCATCATGAGCTATGAGGAGAGCTACGGCTATATGCTGGGGGACTACGTCCGGGATAAGGACGCCGTCACCGCCTCCCTGATCCTGACGGAGATGGCCGCCTGGTATGCCGCCCAGGGCATGACCCTGTTTGACGCCCTGAACGCCCTGTACGAAAAGTACGGCTATTACGGCGAAAAGACCCACAATCTGGTGATGCCCGGCCTGGACGGCCTGGAGAAGATGGCTCAGCTGATGCGGGATCTGCGGGCAGATCCCCCGGCCGCTATTGCCGGGGTGGAGGTCCTGCGCCGCAAGGACTATACCGACGGCAGCGTCATCGACTGCCGCACCGGCGAAAAATCCGCCATGGAGCTGTCCGGCAGCAACGTGCTGCGCTATGAGCTGGCGGACGGCACCACCATCCTGGTGCGGCCCAGCGGCACCGAGCCCAAGATCAAGGTCTATGTCCTGACCATCGGCGAAAATCCCGCCGCCCGGGACGAGAACCTCCGCAAATACGGCGAGTGGGTCAAGACTCTGCAGCGGTAATACGACCACTATAACGAAATACCCTCTCGTGCAGGACGATAAACCGGCATGAGAGGGTATTATTGCAAGCAGAAAGGCTGCCAAAATCGGTTGCTGATTAGCCTATCGCACGCTGCTGACCAGAATGATGATCAGCGTCATATATGCGGCGCTGACGGCGGCCAGAAGGCCGCACACGATCATGCACGCCGCCCGCGGGCCACGGCGCTGCCGCAGCCGCAGCGCACCGATGACGAACCCGGCCACAGCCAGGACGAATATCACTGCCGCACCCCAGAAGGGCATATCCTCACCCCTTCATCGCATCCAGCAGGTCCGTGAACACACGGAGCTGGCCCACAAAGCGCTGGGTCAGGCTGTCCGCCCGACCCTTTCCGGCGTCGAACAGCAGATCAACCGTCTGGATGGCCGCAAACACGCGGCCGTCGGCCTTGACGCTGAGATAGACACTGCCCATTTTCAGCAGTTGGTCCATGACCCGGGGAGACAACACAGACTGCACCGCAGCGGGGTTGTCACATTGAATGCTGAACCGCCGGTCAAACTCCGGATTCTCTGAGGTAAAGCTATCCCGGCCCAGCAGGCGGGCCAGCTTGCCCTTGGGCGCTGCCTGCACGTTGCAGGAGATGCTTCGCCCCAGGTCTGCCGCCATCCACTGGCCCTTGAAGATGGGAAGCTCACGATCCTCCCAGACCTCCGTCTCGGGATTCTGGTACGCCAGGGTGTTGGAAAGTTCCAGATTGCTGATCTCCAGCGGACAGCCATGGTATTTGCCGCAGACCAGGCCGCTGCCGCCCATGTTGTCGGCTTTTGGCAGTCCCAGCCCCGACTCTGCGTATTTTTCGTTGGAGATATGCGCACCGGGGCGGTACTCCGCCTCCTCCAGCACCTGCTCCATAGCCGCCTGGGCCAGACCGCCCTGGGCCGCATCCTGCAGCTTTTTGCCGCCAGCGGAGCCCATCAGCCCGCCGATGAGCAGAATGACAACACCTGCGACAATGACGGGCACCGCGCCGCCAAATCCTGCGCCGATGGCCGCAATCACCAGGCCCAGACCGGAAAAGAATTTGCCGAAGCCCGCCAGGGCACGGCCCTTTTGAATACTCTGTGTGCTGCTATCCATGTGCTTGCTCCTCTCCTTCTGCCCCAAACAGGGCTTCGATGATCTCCTGCAAATACCGCAGCGATAGCCGGTAGGCGTATCGCAGGCCATTCAGATCCCTGACGGCCAGGTTGCCCTCCGGCAGGTCCATCACCGGCAGATTGGACTCCAGGGCCAGCGCCAGTCGGTTTCCGTCCCAGCGCACGGCTGCCGGACGCCCCAGCTTTTCCAGCAGGGGCAGCAGCCCCAGACCGTCCCGGTCATATGCCGCATCCTCCCGCCGGTACAAATATCCGTCGGCAGGGGCGCAGTGTGCCGTTTCACACACCAGCCACACGCCGCCGAAAGCCTTCACGGACCGGGTCATGGTGTCGTTGACGTCCCGGCCCACGTGCTCCTCGAACTCATGGGTCAGTTCCACGTTGGCCGCGCCGAACCGGACGCCCTGGTGGACACCCTGGCGGTAATTCTTCACTTGACACTTTTCCCAGGGCTGAGGAATCATGTCGCCCCGGCGGATGTGTGCCTCATCAATCACCAGCTCCGGCACGTTCAGGGGCGGGCCAAAGGCGTTCTCCGTTTCCATGCGGAAATAGTCGCCCATCTGCTCCCAGACCAGCTTTCGCTGGCGGCTCTGGCCCCAGAAGATACACCCGGCCCCGGAGAACAGAAACGCGAACAGAGCCAACAGGCCCCACCGGATGTCGCCTGACCGCCACCACACAACGGCTCCCACAAGGAAGCCCAGCACCAGCAGCACCGTGCCCAGGGTCTGGACCCGGCTCCACACCGCCAGCCGCCGCAGAAGCTCCTGCTCCGCCAGGGATTCCTTGTAGCCGCAGGAGCACGCAGTGGAGCCTTTTTTCAGCGGCTTCCCGCACAGGGGGCATACATTCTTCTTCATTTTCTCATCCCCAGTTGTTCATCCAGTTATCGCCCCAGTCCTCGGCGGGGTCGTAGTCCACCGGGTCAAAACCGGCGGCATACACCGGCCCATCCTGCCGATAGGCCAGGCCGTCCTCGTGCAGGGTGTAGCTGCCGGTGATGTAGAAGGCGTCGTGTCCGTCGCTGTACCAGCGGCACAGGTCGTCCTCGTCCAACTCAAAGCTGGCTCCCGGCAGGCCGGTATAGGCCGCCACCTGGCCATAGGGGTAGAACACGCCGGAAAAGTCGCCGTCCGTTCCCCCATCCGGCAGCAGGGCGAAGCGGTCCGCCTCCAGGCCGGGGGAGATATACGCATGGAAGCCGTCCATGGACAGATAGGGGCCCTTGCCGTCCCCGGCGTCCACAATGGTCCCGCTGCCGGCGGACAGGCGGGTGTAGCTCAGATACTCCATGCGCTGGGAGTCGATGACCAGAGTCTCACCCAGGGCGTTCTGCCACACGCCGTCCAGCTGGGCAATGTCCCAGATGTCCACCCGGGCGTCGCTGCGGGTGAAGGTGAAGTGGTCGAAGGACTCCGCGTCGCCGCTGCCGTTCTGGTTGGGCAGCAGCACGCCGTCATCCCGCAGGATGAAATCGTACAAGAAGCCGTCGAAGTCGATCATGGGCACGTCGCCGGAGGTGTCATAGCGGCCCTGTCCCGTGCGGCCGGAGAAGGTCTGGTAGTAGTAGCACCCCTCGTCGGCCACGAAATACAGGATGTTGCCGGAAGGGGAGGACCACTTGCCCTCCAGTTCGCTGGCGTCCGTCACCTGGTGCTGATCCTCCGGCACGGCAGGGGAGGGGGCCTCCCCGCCGCCGCTGCACGCCGTCAGGGACAGCAGCAGCGCCAGCACAGCCGCCAGCCAAAGCGTTTTTTTCATGAAGCAGCCTCCTCAGTCCGCCAGCGTGTCCATGAACTCGCCCCGGACCGTGTTCCAGTACCAGACGTAGGTCACATATTCGCCGTCCTGGTCAAAGGACATCTGCAGGTCGCTGTTGCCGTCGCCGTCCAGATTGCTGTAGTCCGTTCCCTGGTAGCGGCTGGCGGCGGAGTCGAGGGGCACCGGGAACTGCACGGTGGTGTAGAGCTCCTGCTCAGCCTTGTCATAGTAGAGGTCGGCGCCGGTGTCGGTGATGCAGATGCACACGTCGATCATCTGGCCGTCGTGGGTCAGGGCGCCGGTGTCCTGAATGGTGCCCCAGGTGCGCCAGTCGTCGCCGACGATGTCGTCGTCCGTCGTCCCTTGATTTCCGCAGGCGGCCAGGCACAGCACCAGGGTGCACAGAAGCAAGAAAATGCTGAATTTTCGCATGGTTCGTTCCTCCTTGATAAAATGAGTCCACTGTACATCCATTGTACAGTGGACTCAGATAAAATACCATTAACCAAAGGTTAGTTTTTGGCAAAAGATGGCAGAATTGCGGAGGCCCGGATTCACACGCCCAGCCGCTGGGAGATGGCCGACAGCAGTTCGTTTTTTCCGGTGCCCTTTTCGGCGGAGAAGGGGACCAGACAGTCCTGCTCCTCCAGCTCCAGGGTGTCCCGAATCAGCTGCAGATTGGGCTCGATCTCGCTTTTTTTCAGCTTGTCCAGCTTGTTGGCCACGACCACCACCGGGCATCCGGTGCCACGGAACCACTGGAACATGGTCACGTCGTCCGCCGTGGGCTTGTGCCGGGTGTCCACAATGAGAACACCCAGGGAGATGAGGCCCGGCTCCTGGAAATACGACTCCATCAGCCGTCCCCAGCGGTCCCGCTCCTCCTTGCTGACCTTGGCATAGCCGTAGCCGGGCAGGTCGGTCAGATACACCCGGTTGTCGATGAGAAAGTAGTTCACCTGGGTGGTTTTGCCGGGGGTGGCCCCCACCCGGGCAAAATTCTTCCGGTTCAGCAGGCGGTTGATGACGGAGGACTTGCCCACGTTGGAGCGTCCGGCAAAGGTTACCTGGGGCCGCCCGTCCCGGATAAAGGCATCGGGACGGACCGCCGAGCGGATAAATTCCGCCTTGTTGTAGTTGATAGGCATGGCAAGCGTTCCTCCTTTACACTGGAAGTGCCGCAGGGGCCTCCGGCGACGCACGGTGCCGGGGTGCGGCGTGCTCGCCCCGAGGTGCGGCCAGCGCCGCTTCAAACACCTGGTCCACGGTGTCCACGGGGACGAAGTGCAGTCCGGCCCGGACCGTCTGGTCGATCTCCTCCAGATCCTTGACATTGTCCCGGGGGATGATGACCGTATGTACGCCGCTGCGCAGGGCGGCCATGGTTTTCTCCTTCAGACCGCCAATGGCCAGCACCCGGCCCCGGAGGGTCACCTCGCCGGTCATGGCTACACTGCCGCGAACCGGCCGCCCGGACAGCGCCGACAGCATAGCGGTGGTGATGGCGATTCCCGCCGATGGGCCGTCCTTGGGCACGGCTCCCTCCGGGAAGTGGACATGGATGTCCCTGGTCTTATAGAAGTCCCGGGTCAGGCCCAGCTCCTCCCACCGGCTGCGCAGACACGTCAGCGCCGCCTTGGCGGATTCCTGCATCACGGTGCCCAGGTTGCCGGTCAGCTCCAGCTTGCCGCTGCCGTCCAGGGCCTGGGCTTCTACCTCCAGGATCTCGCCGCCTACCTGGGTCCAGGCCAGGCCATTGACCACGCCCACCTGGTCCCGGTCGCTGTGAACGGAGTCGGTGTATTGCTCCACGCCCAGCAGGTCCCGGAGATTCTTGTCGGTGATGTCCACACGCTTCACGTCGCCGTCTACCAGCTGCATAGCAGCCTTACGGCAGAGTTTGCCCAGCTGCCGCTCCAGCACCCGGACGCCGGATTCCCTGGTATAGGCCGCGATGACCCGGCGGATGGCGTCGTCGCTGATGCGCAGCTGGGCCTTTTTCAGGCCGTGCTCCTTCAGCTGCTTGGGCAGCAGGTGCTGCTTGGCGATCTGCAGCTTTTCCTCGTCGGTATAGCTGCTCAGCTCGATGACCTCCATCCGGTCCAGCAGGGGACGGGGGATGGTGTCCAGGGTGTTGGCGGTGGTGATGAACATCACCCGGCTCAGGTCCACCGGCACCTCCAGGAAGTGATCCCGGAAGGCATGATTCTGCTCACTGTCCAACACCTCCAGCAGGGCTGACGCCGGGTCGCCCCGCATATCGCTGGCCAGCTTGTCGATCTCGTCCAGCACCAGCAGGGGATTCATGGACCCGCTGCGGATGACGGCGTCAATGATGCGGCCGGGCATGGCCCCTATGTAGGTTTTCCGGTGGCCGCGGATATCCGCCTCATCCCGGACGCCGCCCAGGCTCAGCCGGGACAGCTTCCGGTGCATGGCCTTGGCCACCGACAGGGCGATGGAGGTCTTTCCCACGCCGGGAGGGCCCACCAGGCACAGAATTTTTCCCTTGGCCTGGGGGTTCAGCTGCCGCACGGCGATGAACTCCAGGATGCGCTCCTTCACCTTCTCCAGGCCGTAGTGGTCACGGTCCAGAATTTTCCGGGCCTGCTCCACATCAGCCCGGTCGTGGGTCTCCACGCCCCAGGGTACGTCCAGGCACACGTCCAGATAGTTCCGGATCACCGCACCCTCGGCGCTGCCGAAGGGCTGCTTGGACAGGCGGTGCAGCTCCTTCATGAGCTTCTCCCGAACCTCGTCCGAGGCACGGCAGCGGCCGATCCGCTCCTCGTACTCGTACAGCTCGTCGTCGCCGTCCTCGCCCAGCTCGTGCTGCAATACATGGAGCTGCTCCCGCAGGACCATGTCCCGCTGGACCTGGCCCACCCGCTGGCGGACCTTCTGGTCAATATCCGACTCCAGGGCGGCGATGTCAACCTCGTGGAGCAGGATCTCGTTCATGATCATCAGCCGCCGGACGGGGTGCAGCTCCTCCAGCACCCGCTGGCGGTCCTGGTGCCGGAGGTTGATGTTGGCGGCGATGGTGTCCGCCAGCTCGCCGGGGTCCCGGATATCCAGCACCGAGGCCACCAGCTGATCGGACAGATTCCCCACCAGCTCCTGATACCGGCCAAACAGGGCGTAGGTCCGCCGGGTCAGGGCCTCGGTGCGGTCCGTGGCCCGCCAACCCTCGTCCTCCAGCAGGTCCACGTTGGCCTGGAGGAAGGGCTTTGTCTGCCACAGGCGGCGGATGGCCGCCCGGTGCAGTCCCCCGGCGATGACCCGCACGCCGGTATCCGAGGTCTTGACGATTTGGAAGATACGGCACACGGTGCCGATGGCGTACAGATCCTCCTCCTGAGGCTCTTGGACGCCGATCTCCCGCTGGGTTACCAGCAGCAGCTCCCGGTCGCCCTCCATGGCGTTCTCCAGTGCCAGGATGGATATCTCGCGCTCCGCATCGAAGCTCAGCGTCTGGCCCGGGAAGGCGGTCAGCCCCCGCAGAGCCAGCACGGGCATATTTTGTGTGGTCATAAGGGTATCTCCTTTGCGATAGGGAAAGTACAATAGGGCAAGAGGGGAGAGGCGCAAGCGTCTCTCCCCCTTGTTGGTTGTTTCAGGACGCCGGCGCGTCGCTGTCCTTGTGGGACCGGTGGTGGTTGGGGTCACGCAGGATCACCGGCTCCGCACCGTCCTTGACGGCACCGGCGGTGATGGTCACCTGTTCGATGGTGTGGTCCGAGGGAATATCGTACATGATGGGGGTCAGAACTCCCTCCATGACAGCCCGCAGGCCACGGGCACCGATGTTGCGCTCGATGGCCTTGTCGGCCACGGCCTCCAGAGCATCCGGCTCGAACACCAGCTTCACATCGTCATAGGAAAACAGCTTCTGATACTGCTTGACCAGGGCGTTTTTCGGCTCTGTCAGGATACGGACCAGATCCTCCCGGTTCAGGCCGTCCAGAGCGGCGATCACCGGCAAACGGCCCACCAGCTCGGGGATAATGCCGAACTTCAGCAGATCATGGGGCTGGACCTCCTTCAGCAGCTGCCCGGTCCGGCGCTCTGCCTTACTCTCCACAACGGCGTCGAAGCCGATGCCCTTGCGGTCGGTGCGCTGCTCGATGATCTTCTCCAGACCGTCGAACGCACCGCCGCAGATGAACAGAATGTTGTGGGTGTCCACCTGGATGAACTCCTGGTGGGGATGCTTCCGGCCGCCCTGGGGCGGCACGTTGGCCACGGTGCCCTCCAGGATTTTCAGCAGCGCTTGCTGCACGCCCTCGCCGGACACGTCCCGGGTAATGGAGGTGTTTTCGCTCTTACGGGCGATCTTGTCGATCTCGTCCACATAGATGATGCCGTGCTCCGCCAGCTCCACGTCGAAATCCGCCGCCTGCAGAAGCCGCAGCAGAATGTTTTCCACGTCGTCGCCCACATAACCGGCCTCGGTGAGGGTGGTGGCATCGGCGATGGCGAAGGGGACCTTCAGCACCCGGGCCAAGGTCTGGGCAAACAGGGTCTTGCCGGAGCCCGTGGGCCCGATCATCAGGATGTTGCTCTTTTGCAGCTCCACATCCTCGCCGCCGCCGAAGAAAATGCGCTTATAGTGGTTGTAGACCGCCACGGACAGGGCCACCTTGGCGGCGTCCTGACCGATGACGTACTGATCCAGTACCGCCTTGATCTCCCGGGGAGTGGGCAGCTGGTCCGGGGTTTCGTAGCCGGCCTCGGGGCCGGGCTGATACCCGTCGTCCAGAATGGACATGCACAGCTGGACGCACTCGTCGCAGATGCGCACGCCGGGGCCCTGGATCATGCGGTGCACCTGATTCTCCGCCTTGCCGCAGAAGGAGCACCGCAGGGATTTCTTATCGTCTGCCATTGGTTACCTCTTGTAAATGACCTTGTCCACCAGGCCGTATTCCCGGGCCTCCTCGGCCAGCATCCAGTGATCCCGCTCGGAGTCCTGCTTCACCTGTTCGGGATCCTTGCCGGTGTTGTCGGCCAGGATCTGGTTCAGGCGCTTTTTCAGCTTCAGGAAATGCTCCACGTCGATCTCCATATCCGTGACCTTACCCTGGGTCCCGGCAGAGGGCTGGTGGATCATGATCTCCGCATTGGGCAGGGCGATGCGCTTTCCCCGTGCGCCGGAGGACAGCAGGAACGCGCCCATGCTGGCAGCCATGCCGATGCAGATGGTGGACACGTCGCACTTGATATACTGCATGGTATCGTAGATGGCCATACCCGCGGTAACGGAACCGCCGGGGCTGTTGATGTACATCTGGATATCCTTGTCGGGGTCCTGGGCCTCCAGATACAGCAGCTGGGCCACCACCAGGCTGGCGGTGGTATCATTGACCTCTTCGCCCAGGAAGATGATGCGGTCGTTCAGCAGCCGGGAAAAGATGTCATAAGAACGCTCACCCCGGTTGGTCTGCTCCACAACATAAGGGACTAAACTCATAGAAAATACCTCCTGTACAAATAGATGAAACTCTACCCAATTATACCCGCCCGCGTGGTATCTCAAGCAGGGAACGCCGGATAATTATTCCGCGTCCTTCTTTTCCTCTTCCTGCTTGGCTTCTTCCTGGGACTCCTCCACCACGGGAGCCACGGCCACAGCGGCGTCGGCCACAGCCTTGATGGCCTTGCTGCGCAGGACCTGCTCACGGACATCGGCCTCGGGCAGATACTTCTTGATGGTGTCCAGATCCATGCCGTACTTGTCGGCCATGGTCTTGAGCTCATCCTCGATCTCCTGGGCGGTGGCCTCCAGGTTCTCGGCCTTCACCAGGGCGGCCACGGCCAGATCCATGCGGACCTGCTGCACGGCGGGGTCATGGGCCTGCTTCTTGAAATCGTCCTCGGTGGTGTTGGTCATCTTCAGATACTGGTCAAAGGGGATGCCCTGGGCGGCCAGCTGCTGCTGGAAGTTCTCCATCATCTGCTGGGCCTGAACGTCCACCATCTCATCGGGGATGTCGGCCTGGATGCCGTCGGCCACCTTCTGCATCAGGGCGTCCTCAAAGGCACGCTGGGCGGCGGCCTCGCGGTCGTCCGTCAGTTGCTTGCGGGTATCGGCCTTCAGCTCCTCCAGGGTGTCGAATTCGGACACGTCCTTGGCGAACTCGTCGTCGATGGCGGGGACCTCCTTGTGCTTGACCTCGTTGACCTTCACATGGAACACCACGGGCTTACCGGCCAGCTCGGGGGTATAGTTCTCGGGGAAGGTGATGTCGATGTCCTTCTCCTCGCCGGCCTTCATGCCCACCAGCTGATCCTCAAAGCCGGGGACGAAGCTGCCGGAGCCGATCTCCAGGTCGAAGTTCTCACCCTTGCCGCCGTCGAAGGGCACGCCGTTGTCAAAGCCCTCGAAGTCGATGTCGGCGGTGTCGCCCTTCTGGATCTCGCGCTCCACGCTGACCAGACGGCTGTTGCGGTCGGCCATCTCGTTCAGACGATTCTCCACGTCCTCGTCGGTGACGTTGACCTCAGCCTTGGGGGCCTCCAGGCCCTTATACTGGCCCAGAGTCACCTCGGGATACACGGCCACGGTGCACTTGAACACCACGCCGTCCTTGCCGCAGGACTCCAGCTCCACCTCGGGATAGCCCACGACCTTCAGCTCCTGCTCCTTCACGGCGTCCTCATAGGCGTCGGGCAGAAGGATATTCACTGCTTCTTCATAGAAGACCTCTGCGCCGTACATGCTCTCGATCATCTTGCGGGGAGCCTTGCCGGGGCGGAAGCCGGGAACGCTGATCTTGCCGCGCTGCTTCAGGTAAGCCTTGTTGATGGCAGCCTCAAAGGCGGCGGCGTCTGCTTCGATGGTCAGTGCGACCTTGCTCTTGTCCAGTTTTTCACAGGATTTTACACTCATTTTGATTTTTCCTCCGTTCAGCATTAAATCGTATCAATGCAATTCTATATAATAGCAGAAAACAATTTCAATTTCCACACTTTTTTGCTCTAATCACAAATTTTTTTAGGATGGAAGCCCAAATAATCCCCGGAGACCATGTAAAACGCGGTTCCGCCCCGGTCTCCCTGCAGGGCCCGGCGGTGAGAAGCACCGTGGAGATGGCCGTAGCAGCACACCTTCACCTCATATTCCCGCAGCAGCCGCAGAATCTCCGGGCACTGGTACCCCTGGTACAGAGGCGGGTAGTGAAGAAAGCACAGCTTCTCGCGGTCGCCTGCCGCCTTCAGGGAGGTTTCCAGCCGCCCTACCTCCCGCAGCAGCACCTTTTCGTTGTGGGTGCCCTGGTTGTCCAGCTCATAGAACCACCCCCGGGTGCCGCACAGGGCCACGTCCCCGTAAAAGCGGCAGTTGTTGTGGAGGATCTCCATGGTGGTCAGGCCGTTTTCCGCAAAGAACCGCTCCATTTTGGCGGCGGTGTTCCACCAGTAGTCGTGGTTGCCCTTGAGCAGGTATTTCTTCCCCGGTAGGGCGTCGATGAACCGGAAATCCTCCAGGGATTCCTCCAGGCTCATGCCCCAGGACAGGTCGCCGCACAGCACGGTGACGTCGTCCTCTGTCAGCACGGAGAACCCCTCCCGGATGCGGGCCACATAATCCCGCCACCCGTCCCCGAAAATCTCCATGGGCTTGTTGGAGCGCAGAGACAGATGCAGGTCGCCAATGGCATACAGCGCCATACGGCACCTCCTTCCTTATTATAAGGTATCGCTATATCAGCCGCCGCAGATTGTTCCAGAACAGGTCCTCCAGCAGCTGCCGGGGATAACCCCGGTCTGCCAGAGCCTGCCACAGCCGGGGGACATCCTGGATGCCCTCCATCTCGGCGGCCAGCTCCTCGCAGCCGTCCAGGTCGCCGCCCAGGCATAGGGTTTTCTCCCCGCCCAGGGACAGAAAGTGCTCCACATGGGCCGCCAGCTCCTCCATGGTGCCCGCCGGGCCCACAAAGGGACGGTACAGATTCAGCCCCACCACGCCGCCGCTGTCCCGGATGGCCCGGAACATATCATCGGTAAGGTTGCGCCGGTGGGGGCACAGGGCCCGGCTGTTGGAGTGGGTGGCCACCACCGGCCCCCGGGCCAGGCGCACCACGTCCCAGAACCCCGGGTCGCTGATGTGGGACACGTCGGGGTAAATATGAAATGCCTCCAGCTGCCGCAGGAAGTCGGCGCCAAGAGGGGAGAGGCCCCGATCCGTGTCCCGGCAGTTGGCGCCGGACAGGACATTGGGCCAGTTCCACACGGGGTTGAGAAACCGCACGCCCCATTCCGCCGCCGTCTCCACCTGTCCCGGGTCGCAGCCTATGAGCTCGGCCCCCTCTATGGAGAGAATCGCCGCCATTTTCCCGTCTGCCGCGGCACGGTCCACCTCTGCGCCGGTGCGGCAGGGGACAATGACCTCCCGGTTCTGCTCCATCTCCTGCAAAAACCGCTGGTGAAGCAGGCGGCCCTCCCGGACCATGGTGCTGCCCCGGGGAAGCTCCTCCGGGTCCTGATACAGGGCGAACACCTGGGCGAACCGCCCGAAGCTCGACGCCCGGTGCAGATCCAGATGGCCATCGTTTTCCCGCAGCTGCGCTCCGGTCCGCAGGCACCGGTAAATGGTATCGCAATGCGCGTCGAAATAGGGGATAGGGTTCATGCCGTCACCTCAGAATGCGTTCTCAATGTACTCTATGCGGCTGGCCTTCTGGGGATGCGAACCCTCAGCGTACACCTCCGCCACGTCGAAGCGGGCGGGGCAGTCCAGGTCCTTCACCATCAGGTACCAGGCCGCCGTTTTCCGCAGCCGCTCCTGCTTTTTTGGGGTCACATACTCCCGGGGCAGGCCGCAGGACAGATTCGTCCGGGTCTTGACCTCCACGAAGCACAGCACGCCGTCCTTTCGGGCGATCAGGTCGATCTCCCCGAACCGGCAGTGAAACCCGTGGGCCAGCAGGGTGTAGCCCCGGCGGCGCAGGTAGTTGGCCACCTCCGCCTCGCCCCAGGTGCCCTCGGCCCGGCTCATGACTGCCGCTCCTTCCACTTTTTCAGAAACGACTGCCGGTGCTCCGGGCAGGGACCGTATTGGTCCAGCATGGCGTAGTGCAGCTTCGTGCCGTAGCCCTTGTGCTGGGCAAACAGATACTGGGGATATTCCCGGTCCAGCACCTGCGTCACGTACCGGTCCCGGGTGACCTTGGCCAGGATGGACGCCGCCGCAATGGATACGCTGCGTCCGTCGCCGCCTACCACCGTCTCATGGGGGAGGGTAATGGCGGCGGTTTTGCCGTGATCCCGGTTGCCGTCGATCAGAACGTAGTCCGGGCGGAGGGTCAGGGCCTCTACGGCCAGCGCCATGGCCCGGATCCGGGCGCTTAAAATGTCCGTGGCGTCGATCTCCGCCGCGCTGACGGAGGCCACCGCCCAGGCCACGGCCCGCTCGGTGATGACGCCGTACAGGGCCTCGCGCTTCTTCTCCGTCAGCTTCTTGGAGTCGTCCAGCCCCGGGATATCGCACCCCTCCGGCAGGATCACAGCACCCGCGCACACCGGCCCCATCAGGGGCCCGGCTCCCGCCTCGTCGCAGCCGCACACCAGGGCATAGCCCCGCTGCCGGACCGCCTGCTCCAAGGATTCATCCGGCTTCATTGCGCATCCTCCACCGTCTCCAGGGTGAACCGGCCCAGCTTGCCGCCCCGGAACTCGTCCAGCAGCACCCGAGCCATGCGCTGGGTGTCCACCTGGGCCCCCCGCATAAGGAAGCCCCGCTTCCGCCCGGCCTTTTCCAGCAGGTCATACCCGCTGTCCTCCGGCTGCACGTCGATCTTGTACCGCTCCTCCAGCACCGGCGCATACCGCCGGCCCAGATAGTCCATGAGATAGCAGGCCAGCTCCTCCATGTCCACCACGTCGTCCTTGATGGCGCCGGTGAAGGCCAGGCGCTTGCCCACCTCCGGGTCGTCAAACCGGGGCCACAGGATCCCCGGGGTGTCCAGCAGCTCCAGGGTGCTGTCCACCGGCACCCACTGCTTGCTGCGGGTGACGCCGGGCCGGTCCTCGGCCCGGGCGGTTTTGCGGCGGGCTACCTTATTAATAAAGGTGGACTTGCCCACGTTGGGGATCCCCAGCACCATGACCCGCACGGTGCGGCCCGCCTGGCCCCGCTGGGCCCAGGCGGCCAGCTTGTCCCGCAGCAGCTCCCGGACAGCGGCGGCAAACTGGGCGGTGCCTGCGCCGCCCTTGGCATTGGCCTCCAGCACAGCATAGCCCTTTTCCCGGAAATAAGCCGTCCAGCGCCGGGTCTCGCCGGGGTCCGCCTGGTCCACCCGGTTCAGGACCACCAGCCGGGGCTTGCCCGCCGTCAGCTCATCCACATCCGGGTTCCGGCTGGACAGGGGAATGCGCGCGTCCAGAATCTCGCACACGGCGTCCATATTCTTGATCTCCGCCGTGATCATCCGCCGGGTCTTGGTCATGTGCCCGGGGAACCAGCTCAGATTATCAACCTGCATATCCATCACCTCTTACGCATACTTCATAACCATATGATTATATCATAATCCAGGCCCCTTGGCAAAAGAAAAAACGCCCGCTGTCTGCGGGCGTTCGTTCTTTTTTCGGGGGATACAGCTTACAGCTTCTCCTTGACCTTGGCAGCCTTACCAACGCGGTCACGCAGATAGTACAGCTTGGCGCGGCGCACGAAGCCGTGGCGGACCACTTCGATGGTGGCGATGGAGGGGGAGTGCACGGGGAACACCTTTTCCACGCCCACGCCGTAGGAGATACGACGGACGGTGAAGGTCTCCTCAATGCCGCCATGCTTCTTGGCAATGACGGTGCCCTCGAAGACCTGGATACGCTCGCGGGCGCCTTCCTTGACCTTCACGTGCACGCGGACGGTATCGCCCACCTGCACCTGGGGGACTTCCTTCTCCAGCTGCTCTTTGTTCAGTGCTTTGATCAGATCCATGGATATTTCCTCCTGTTTATATAGGCGTTCGTGCCGTCATGTATGCGGCGTCCGACTCGTTCCGGACACCGGCGGCAGAGGACCGCCCTTTTTATGCCATGATAGGATATCACATCCGGGCCGGTTTTGCAAGCATTTTTTGCGCTTTCCCTGAAAAAGAGTCGTCGTCAGGGAAGCAGGCGTCTTGACGGGGCGGCGTTTTTCCTGTAAAATGGGTAAAATAAAAGCGTATTCTTTCAGATGAGGTAACGATATGGCAAATGGATTCATTGATAAGGCCCGCATCACCGTCCGGGCCGGAAACGGCGGCAACGGAGCCGTCGCCTTTCACCGGGAAAAATACATCGCCGCAGGCGGCCCTGACGGCGGTGACGGCGGCGACGGCGGCAGCATCATCGTCCGGGTGGACGACAATATGTCCACGCTGATGGACTTCCGGTATAAGCGCAAATATGTGGCGGCCAACGGCGTAGACGGCCAGGGCGGCCGCAAAAGCGGCAAGGACGGCCAGAGCCTGACCATCCGCGTGCCCCGGGGCACCCTGATCCGGGACGCCGAAACCGGCGAGATCATCAAGGATATGTCCGATGACCAGCCCTTTGTGCTGTGCAAGGGCGGCCGGGGCGGCTGGGGCAACCAGCATTTCGCCACCCCCACCCGTCAGGTGCCCCGCTTTGCCAAGGCGGGCCTGCCCGGCGAGAGCCACGACGTGGTGCTGGAGCTGAAGCTGCTGGCGGACGTGGGCCTGGTGGGCTTCCCCAACGTGGGAAAGAGCACCCTGCTGAGCGTGGTGTCCAAGGCCCACCCCAAAATCGCCAACTACCACTTCACCACCCTGTATCCCAACCTGGGCGTGGTGTATGTGGACGAGGGCGTGTCCTTCGTCATGGCCGATATCCCCGGCATCATCGAGGGGGCCAGCGAGGGCGCGGGCCTGGGCCACGACTTCCTGCGGCATATCGACCGCTGCCGCCTGCTGGTCCACCTGGTGGACGTGTCCGGCAGCGAGGGCCGGGACCCCATCGCCGACTTTGACGCCATCAACCAGGAGCTGCGGCAGTACAGTCCGGAGCTGGCGGACCGGCCCCAGATCGTGGTGGCCAACAAGACGGACCTGCTGGCGGACACCGCCCGGCTGGACGCCTTCCGGGCCCATGTGGAGGAGGCGGGCTACACGTTCATGGCCATGTCCGCCGCCACCCACCAGGGTACCCGGGAGCTGGTGCAGGCCATTGCCGCCCGGCTGGCGGAGCTGCCGCCGGTGGCGGTGTACGAGCCGGAGTATGTGCCCCGGCCGCCTCAGATCGACACCTCCGAGCCTCTCAACATCCAGCAGGAGGACAACACCTGGCTGGTGGAGGGTCCGTGGCTGCAGCGCCTTATGGCCAACATCAACTTCTCCGACTACGAAAGCCGCATGTACTTCGACAAGATGCTGCGCCAGTCCGGTCTGTTTGACCAGCTGGAGCGCATGGGCATCCAGGACGGGGACATTGTGTCCATGTACAACCTGGAATTTGAATATCAGCGCTGAAAAAAGCCGCCGGTCTACGAACCGGCGGCTTTTTTTGGGCCTCGGTTGTCATTTTTGCGATGAAGCGGGATCATTATGCGCCATATGAACGAAACGACTTCATCTCGCTACCTTGTGCGAAATGCGGCAAAAGATGGAAAATGACCAGACGGGAATTGTTTCGGTTGCACAACGGAGCGGGATATGTTATACTGACAAAACACGGAAGGGGGGGATCCCATGAAAAAATTGACGGCGCTTTTGCTGGCGCTGGCGATGGCGCTGTCCCTGACGGCGTGCAGCTTTGTGATGCTGCCGGAGGAGCAGGACCCGCCGGCCGACCCGAAGCAGGAGCAGCAGCTGGCCCAGGGGGGTACATACACCACAAAAGAGGATGTGGCGCTGTATATCCACCTGTACGGCCGCCTGCCGGACAATTTCATCACAAAAAAAGAGGCCCAGCAGCTGGGCTGGACCGGAGGCTCCCTGGAGCCCTATGCCCCGGGCTGCTGCATCGGCGGCAGCCGGTTCGGCAACTATGAGGGCCTGCTGCCGGAGGCCAACGGCCGCACCTGGACCGAGTGCGACATCAACACCCTGGGGGCCGATTCCCGGGGAGCGGAGCGCATCGTGTTTTCCAACGACGGCCTGATCTACTACACCGGCGACCACTACAAGACCTTTGAACTGCTGTATGGAGGAGAATGACTATGCAGATCCACCTGAACGGAAATGACATCACCAACCGGGAACAGCTGCACGACGCCCTGTCGGAGGCGCTGGAGCTGCCGGAATGGTACGGCCGCAGCCTGGACGCCCTGTATGACTGTCTGACGGACCTGTCCGTGCCCACCACCATCCATGTGGAGAACTGGCCGGAGGAGGACTATATGCAGCGGGCGCTGGCGGTGCTGCGTGACGCGGCGGAGGAGAACGAGCTGCTTCAGGTGCGCCTGGAGGACTGACCCAGCTTGTGTCGGGTGTACCACAGGGCGCCCAGGATCAGCAGACCGTCCGCGATCAGCAGGGCCCAGAACACCGGATTGCGGAAATCCAGGTTGTTGCCCAGAATGCAGAAGCACACCATGCCCGGCATGATGGCCAGCCACGACGAGGCCAGATACGACCAGTAATTCAGCCGCATCATGCCGAACAGCACCCCCAGCACCTCCATGTTCAGCCCCAGCATGTGGATGGCGAAGCAGGAGACGAAGCCGTATTCCTGGGTGGCGGCGAAATATTTCCGGAGCTTGGGGCGCTTGTTCAGCAGGCCCTCCAGGCTCTCGGTGCGGGTGGAGCGTCCGATCCAATAGGAGATGGACAGGCACAGGACCGTGCCCACGGCGTTGATGGCCAGGGCCGCCGGAAGCGGGAAGATCAGCGACACAACCACCACCAGCGCGTTGTATACCACCACGCCGGAGATGCCCTTCACCGCAAACAGGGCCAGGATCACCGCAACCGCCAGACCGGGCCGGTGGTCCACCAGCTGGGGGATGGTGTTCAGGTCCAGCACACCTGTCAGCAGCAGGATGCCGAAGCCTGCCGCGCACAGCAGCATCAGCAGGATGGGCAGATAGTCCCGCAGGGTCTTTTTCATGGATGGCACAGCCTCCTCGGATAAAATATAGAAGGATTTATACCATAATTTTGTGAACAAATCAAGTATGCGGCGGGATTTTGAACAGATTCTGAATCCCGGGCAAAGGAATGGTTGACAATTTCCCGGGAATGGTGTAAAATGCCCACATATTGAAAGCGGCTGTGATGGGAAGCAGTAGGCGGTCTGCGGATGCCGAGAGAGGGAGCGGTTGGTGGAAGCTCCCGTGACGCGCCGCCCAAGTCGTCCCGGAGCCTTGGGCTGAACTGACAGTAGGCTGCAACGGTGTGTCCTCCGTTATCGGGACAGGGCGTTTTCTGCGCCCATGAGTGCGGGATTTCCCGAATACAGGTGGTACCACGGACTTTTTACGGTTCGCCCTGTTTTGCCATGGCAAAACGGAGCGGGCCTTTTTGTTTTGCCAAATACTCAGACAAGGAGAATAGCTATGCGAAAAGAATTACCCAAGGTGTACGATCCCCGGCAGGTGGAGCCCCGGATCTACCAGATGTGGATGGACGGCGGCTGCTTCAAGGCGGAGCCGAATCCCGACAAGAAGCCCTTTTCCATCGTGATGCCGCCCCCCAACGTCACCGGCCAGCTGCACATGGGCCACGCCATGGACGCCACCCTGCAGGACATCCTCATCCGCTTCAAGCGGATGCAGGGGTATGAGGCCCTGTGGCTGCCCGGCACGGACCACGCCGGTATCGCCACCCAGATCAAGGTGGAGGAGAACCTGCGCCAGGAGGGCCTGACCCGCTATGACCTGGGCCGGGAGAAGTTCCTGGAGCGCGTGTGGGCCTGGAAGGAGAAGTACGGCAACCGCATCGTGGAGCAGCAGAAGAAGATGGGCTCCTCCTGCGACTGGGACCGGTCCCGCTTCACCATGGACGAGGGATGCTCCAAGGCCGTCCGGGAGACCTTCTGCGAGCTGTATGACAAGGGCCTGATCTATAAGGGCAGCCGCATCATCAACTGGTGCCCCCACTGCCTGACGGCTCTGTCCGACGCCGAGGTGGAGTATACCGACAAGCCCGGCCACCTGTGGTATATCCGTTATCCCCTGGCCGATGGCAGCGGCGACATCGTGGTGGCCACCACCCGCCCGGAGACCATGATGGGCGACACCGGCGTGGCCGTGAACCCCGAGGACGAGAAGTTCAAGCACCTCATCGGCAAGACCTGCATCCTGCCCATTATGAACCGGGAGATCCCCATTGTGGGCGACGAATACTGCGAGATCGGCTTCGGCACCGGCGCGGTGAAGATGACCCCCGCCCACGACCCCAACGACTTCGAGGTGGGCCTGCGGCACAACCTGGAGGTGATCCGGGTCATCGCCGACGACGGCACCATCAATGAAAACGGCGGCAAGTACAGCGGCATGGACCGCTACGAGTGCCGCAAGGCCATCGTCAAGGACCTGGAGGAGCAGGGCTACCTCATCAAGACCGAGGATTATTCCCACAACGTGGGCACCTGCTACCGCTGCCACAACGATGTGGAGCCTCTGATCTCCGCCCAGTGGTTTGTGAAGATGGCGCCCCTGGCCAAGGAGGCCATCCGCGTGGTGCAGGACGGCACGGTCAAGTTTGTCCCCGAGCGTTTTACCAAGACGTATATCAACTGGATGGAGAATGTCCATGACTGGTGCATCTCCCGCCAGCTGTGGTGGGGCCACCAGATCCCCGCCTGGACCTGCGACGACTGCGGCCACATCAACGTCAGCCGTCAGGACCCCACCCGCTGCGAAAAGTGCGGCAGCACCCATCTGACCCGGGAGGAGGACGTGCTGGACACCTGGTTCAGTTCCGCTCTGTGGCCCTTCTCCACTCTGGGCTGGCCCGACAAGGACGCCAAGGACCTGCAGTATTGGTACCCCACCTCCGTGCTGGTCACCGGGTATGACATCATCTTCTTCTGGGTGGCCCGCATGATTTTCTCCGGCATGGAGCAGATGAAGCAGGAGCCCTTCAAGACCGTCCTGATTCACGGACTGGTCCGGGATGACAAGGGCCGCAAGATGTCCAAGTCCCTGGGCAACGGCATCGACCCCCTGGAGATGGCGGACAAGTTCGGCGCGGACGCCCTGCGCTTCAACCTGATCACCGGTAACAGCCCCGGTAACGATATGCGCTTCTTCGTGGAGAAGTGCGAGGCGATGCGCAACTTCGCCAATAAGATCTGGAACGCCTCCCGCTATGTGATGATGAACCTGACCATCGACCAGGTGGAGCTGCCGGAGAGGCTGGAGCTGGAGGACAAGTGGGTCCTCAGCAAGCTGAACACCCTGATCCGCGAGGTCACCGACAACATGGAGGCCTATGAGCTGGGCGTGGCCTCCGCCAAGATCTACGACTTCATCTGGGACACCTACTGCGACTGGTATATCGAGCTGACCAAGACCCGCCTGTACGGCGAGGACGAGGCGGCCAAGCTGGCGGCCCAGAACGTGCTGTGCTATGTGCTGCTGCGGGTGCTGGAGCTGCTGCATCCCTTCATGCCCTTCATCACCGAGGAGATCTGGCAGGCGCTGCCCCACCAGGGCGAGTATCTGATCCGGGCGCCGTGGCCCACCTATCGGGAGGAGTTTGCCTTCGCCCGGGAGGAGCAGGCCATGGAGGCCGTGAAGGACGCCATTTCCGCCGTCCGTGCCCGCCGGGCCGAGATGAATGTGCCGCCGTCCCGGAAGGCCAAGATCATCATCGCCAGCCAGACCCCGGAGATCTACGCCGGCGGCCAGGACTTCATCACCCGTCTGGCCTATGCCAGCGAGGTGGAGGTGGGCAGCCAGGCGCCCCAGGACCTGAACGGTATGGTGACGGTGTCCACCCACGATGCCACCATGTACCTGCCTCTGGCGGAGCTGGTGGATATTGAGAAGGAGCTGGAGCGCATCCAGAAGGAGCTGACCAAGGCCCGGGAGAACCTGGAGCGCATCGAGAAGAAGCTGCAGAACGAGAGCTTCGTGTCCAAGGCCCCCGAGGCGGTGGTCAACGCCGAGCGGGAGAAGGCCGATAAGGCCCGTGCCCTGATCGCCAAGCTGGAAGAATCCGCCCAGGCCATGTGCGGCTGATTTTTCCCGCCCCGGCGGCTTCCGACAGAAAACGAAATCCCCAATATGATACAATCACCGCAGATCGAATGATCTGCGGTGATTGTTGCTTTATCCCAGAAGCCTCGCAGAGTTCACGGCCCGCAGGCCGTGAAGAAGATTCCATTCGTTTTTCGCGGCGGCGTGTACGTCGCGAAAAACACTTTGCGCGGAGAGAGTGTGTTCCGCATGGCCCCTGGCCAGGCGGAACGCACGGGTCGGAGCGAGAATCTCCTTGTTCCAAAAGAACATTGTTCTTTTGGAACAGGAATCACCGCAGATCGAACGATCTGCGGTGATTGTTTTCAGGTCCCGAGGGTCTTGGGGCCTTCGGAGAAGATCAGATTCTGAAAGCACAAAAGCCCTGGAGCACAGGGCGGATGATAAGGGAGTGAATCGGCATGGAAATGACGGTCAGACAGGAGGAACGGTGCCTGGAGATCGCCCTGATCGGGGAACTGGACCACCACGCCGCCCGGGAGATTGGGGGACGGCTGGACCGGGCCATCGAGGCGGCGCTGCCGTTGCGGCTGGTGCTGGACTGGTCCGGGGTGACGTTTATGGACAGCTCCGGTATCGCGGTGGTCATGCGGGTCCGGCAGCGCGTGCGGGACCTGGGCGGCGCCGTGACGCTGCGGGGCGTGAGGCCCCAGGCGAGGAAGGTGCTGGACGCCGCGGGCCTGGACCGCTTTGTCACCGTGGAATAGAGAGGAGGTACATAAAATGAAGGCCGAAAACTATGTGACGCTGGAATTTCTCAGCCGCAGCGCCAACGAGGGCTTTGCCCGCATGGCGGCGGCGTCCTTTGCCGCCCAGCTGGACCCGACGCTGGACGAGATCGGGGACATCAAAACCGCTGTCAGCGAGGCGGTGACCAACGCCATCGTCCACGCCTATCCGGACGAGCTGGGAAAAATCGTGATGAAGATGCGCATTCTGGAAGGCGGCGTGCTGGAGCTGACGGTGCGGGACTGGGGCCGGGGGATCGACGACATCCGCCAGGCCCGGCAGCCGCTGTTCACCACCGGCGGCCAGGAGCGCAGCGGCATGGGCTTTACCATTATGGAGAGCTTTATGGACCGGCTGACGGTGAAGTCCGCGCCGGGGAAGGGCACCACCGTGTCCATGCGCAAGCGCATCGCCCCGCGCCTGGCCGGCCGGCGATGAGCGGCGGACAGCTGTTCGCGCTGCTGGACCGGGCCCAGAACGGCGACGACGAGGCCTGCGAGCAGGTGCTGCTGGAAAACAGCGGACTGATCTGGAGCATTGTGCGGCGGTATTATGGCTGCGGGGTGGAGACGGACGACCTGTATCAGCTGGGATGCATTGGATTCATCAAAGCTGTAAAGGGATTTGACCTGACATACGGAACGCAGTTTTCCACCTATGCTGTCCCGAAAATCGCCGGGGAGATACGGCGTTTTTTGCGGGACAACGGCGCGATAAAGGTGGGACGGAGCATCCGGGAGAAGGGGCAGGCCCTGGCCGCGGCCCGGGAGCGGCTGCGGCACCGGCTGGGCCGGGACCCTCGTCTGTCGGAGCTGGCGGAGGAGACGGGGCTGACGCCGGAGGAGATCGCCAGCGTGGAGCTGGCCACCGGCGCGCCGGAATCCCTGCAGCAGGAGACGGCGGAGGGGCTGACCCTGGAGTCCACCCTGGGCACCGACAGCCCGGAGGAGCGCATGGTGGAGCACATCGCCCTGCGGGAGGCTATCGACCAGCTGCCGGAGCGGGAAAAAATGACCATCCTGCTGCGCTTTTTCAAGGGGCTGACCCAGGAGCAGACGGCCCGGATCCTGGGGGTGTCCCAGGTGCAGATATCCCGGCTGGAGCGCCGGGGGCTGGCAGATCTCCGGCGGCTGCTGGACGGTTGAGGCCCTCGTAGTCCACCGGGAGGAATTCCGTCATGACGCCCCGATACCGTTTGGGGAGAAACGAGTTCTGACAGCGGGGGTTGGTCCGCTCCCGGATGGATACGGTGCGGAAAAACTCCTGCCACAGGGCCCGGTATTGAAGCTCCTCCGGGCCGGGCAGCTCCAGCGTCAGGCTTTCCACCGGGACGATGCGGCGCTGGCCCCTGGTGTACAGTAGCAGCTCCCGGTGGGTGCGGTCGTACAGGAAGAAGGACTCCCCGGCCATGCGGCTGCAGAAGTGGTTGGCCAGCAGAGGAAGCACCCGGTTCCTCGGCTCGATCTCGCCGCCCAGGATGCCGTTGTAATCGGAAAAACGCACGAAGCCCCGCAGCTTTTCCAGTTCACCGCCCAGGTGACGCAGGGCACAGGCGATGGGGTAGTACACATCGTCGGCCTTGCTGCGCATAAAGCCGGGCCCCTGGTCGTACAGCTTGCGGATGAAGGCGTACAGGCGAAGCTCCTTGTCCTCCAGACAGGTCAGCCAGGCCCGGCGCAGGACCTTCAGAGCCGGAGGGGACAGGCGCTGCAAGCTGTCGTACACCCGCTGGCTATGGTCCCGGCGGGTAACCACCACCCGCACCGGATACAGGGAGACGCATTCCTCATCGCTGTAAAAGGCGATGGGGAATTCTTTATGGGCATAGCTGTCGAACACGCAGCACAGGAAGCCGGGGAAGCTGCCGTCATATTGAAAGATCACATCCTCCATGGCGTCACCCGGCATCGAACAGCGACAGCTGCCGGCATTCCTGGGGCGGCAGCTGGCCCCGCTCCATGGCCTCCAGCTGGCGGGACAGGGTGGCTGCAGAGAAGTGAAGCCCCGGGCGCATACGGCCGCCGCAGGTGACGAAGAACTGCGCCCGCTTCAGCACCACGCCCAGCTTGGGCAGGTCCTCCAGCCGCAGAGGAGTCTGCCGACGGGCGGAGACGATGCGCCGGGCGCTGACCGGGCCGATGCCCGGCACCCGCAGCAGAGTCTCCAGGTCCGCCTTACGGATCTCCACCGGGAACTGCTCCAGGTGGCACAGGGCCCAATGGCACTTGGGGTCCAGCAGGGGATTGAAGTCCGGATGGGTCTCGTCCAAGAGCTCCTGGGCCTTGAAGCCGTAAAACCGCAGCAGCCAGTCCGCCTGGTACAGCCGGTGCTCCCGCAGCAGGGGCGGCTTGGTGTCCAGAGAGGGCAGAAGGGCGTTTTCCACCACCGGAACATAGGCGGAGTAGAACACGCGTTTTAACCGATATTTCCGGTACAAGGATTCTGTCAGGTGCAGAATATGCCGGTCCGTGTCCCGGGTGGCGCCGACGATGAGCTGGGTGCTCTGGCCCGCCGGGGCAAAGACCGGGGCGTGCTTATACTGCACCAGCTCCGCCTTGCTCTGGGCGGCCCGGTCCCGGATGAGGCCCATAGGCCGCAGGATGGCCTGCTTGCTTTTATCCGGGGCCAGGGTCTGCAGCCCCTCCTGGGAGGGAAGCTCGATATTGACGCTGAGCCGGTCCGCCAGCAGGCCCAGCTGCTGCACCAGCTCCGGGGACGTGCCGGGGATGGCCTTGGCGTGGATATATCCGTTGAACCAGTATTCCTGCCGCAGCAGGCGCAGACACTCGATCATCTGTTCGGTGGTGTAGTCGGGGCTGCGCAGGACGCCGGAGGACAGGAACAGTCCCTCGATATAGTTGCGCCGGTAGAAACCGATGGTCAGCTCCGCCAGCTCCCGGGGCGTAAATGCCGCCCGGCGGGTATCGTGGGACCGGCGGTTGACGCAGTATTTGCAGTCGTACACGCAGCGATTGGTCATCAGCACCTTCAGCAGGGTGATGCAGCGCCCGTCTGCAGAGAAGCTGTGGCAGCAGCCTGCCAGGGAGGAGCTGGTGTTGCCGATCATACCCGGCCGGGAGCCCCGGCGAACGCCGCTGGAGGTGCAGGCCGCATCGTATTTGGCCGCATCGGCCAGGATGGCCAGCTTATCCAGCAGTTCCATGACCGGCGGCCTCAGGCGGTGCGGCGGCGAGGACGGGGCTGGTCAATCCAGTCCGCCAGACGGATAACCCCGGCGGAGAAAGCACCGGCACCCAGCAGCATCACAATAAATCCAAAAGTCGTCATAGGGAACGCCTCCAAAACATTTGTTCTATCGGTATTATAAATCGAACAGGCGTTCCTGTCAAGAGATAATCGAACAAAAATTCGACAAATTTTGCAGAGCGGTTGACCGGAGGCGAAAATTGTATTAAAATGGGAGACGAGAATACAGACAGGGGAAGGAACACTATGAACGACCTGGAGAAACGATTTATTGAGGCCCGGACAAGGGCCATTGCCACGGATTATGCACACCTGAATCCCCGGCAGCTGGAGGGGGTTCTGACCACCGAGGGGCCGCTGCTGCTGCTGGCGGGGGCCGGGTCCGGCAAGACCACGGTGCTGATCAACCGGGTGGCGAACCTCCTGCGCTATGGCCGGGGCAGCGACACAGATGAGATCCCGCTGCCCATTTCCCGGGATGAGGTGGAATTTCTGGAGCAGTATGCCGCCCGGCCGGACCCGGAGCAGCGGCCGCTGATGCAGTATCTCTGCGCCGTGGAGCCTGCACGCCCCTGGGAGGTGCTGGCCATCACCTTCACCAACAAGGCTGCCAACGAGCTGAAGGACCGGCTGGAGAAGATGCTGGGGGAGGAAGCCCGGGACGTGTGGGCCGCCACCTTCCACTCGGCCTGCGTCCGCATCCTGCGCCGGGACATCGACAAAATCGGCTTCGACCGCAGCTTTACCATTTATGACACCGACGACAGCAAGCGGGTCATCAAGGACATCCTCAAGGAGATGGGGCTGGAGGAAAAGACTTTCCCGGTGCGGGAGGTGCTGTCGGTGATCTCCAACGCCAAGGACGCCATGATGATGCCCGAGGAGTTCAGCCAGCTGTGGGAACAGCGGGGCGACTGGAGACGGGTGCGGATGGGCCGGGTCTATGCCGCCTATAACCGCCGCCTGCGGGACGCCAATGCCCTGGACTTTGACGACATCATCCTGCACACGGTGGAGCTTTTGCAGTCGGACCGCCAAACCCTGGAATATTACCGGAACAAGTTCCGCTATGTCCTCATCGACGAGTATCAGGACACCAACCACATGCAGTATATGCTGGCCAGCCTGCTGGCCGGGGGACGGCAGAACATCTGCGTGGTAGGCGACGACGACCAGAGCATCTATCGCTTCCGGGGGGCCAACATCGAGAACATCCTCAGCTTTGAAAAGCAGTACGCCGGGGCCAGGACCATCCGGCTGGAGCAGAACTACCGCTCTACCCAGAACATCCTGGACGCCGCCAACGCCGTGATCCGCCACAACGTGGGCCGCAAGGGCAAGACCCTGTGGACCGAGAACGGAGCGGGGGAGGTGGTCACCGTGAAGACCTGCTTCAACGAGGGAGACGAGGCCAACTATGTGGTGGGGCAGATCATGATGAACTATCGCCGGGGGAGAAACTGGAAGGACAACGCCGTGCTGTACCGCATGAACGCCCAGTCCAACGCCCTGGAGTATGCCTTCAAGCGCAACGGCATGCCCTATAAGATCATCGGCGGCACCAAGTTCTTCGACCGGGCCGAGGTGAAGGACATGCTGGCGTATCTGTGCGTCATCAACAACCCCGCCGACGACCTGCGGCTGCGGCGGATCGTCAACGTACCCGCCCGGAAGATCGGCGCGGCCACCATGGACAAGGCCCAGGTCATCGCCACGGAGGAGCGCTTGACGCTGATGGAGGTTCTGCGGCGGGCGGGAGACTATCCCCAGCTGAAGGCAAGCGCTGGCAAGCTGACGGGCTTTACAGCGATGATCGACGAAATGCGCCGCCAGGCGGACGATATGGGCCTGGTGGAGTTCTATGAATATGTGTGCCGCCGCAGCGGCTATGTGGGGATGCTCCAGGAGAAGAACGATATGGAGAGCCGGGGCCGCCTGGAAAACGTGGAGGAGCTCAGCTCCAGCATCCAGGCCTTCCTGGAAAACGATCCGGAGAATCCCACCCTGTCGGGCTTCCTGGATGAGGTGGCCCTGTATACGGACCTGGACAGCCAGGAGGCCGGGGACAACTGCGTGACGCTGATGACCATGCACAGCGCCAAGGGGCTGGAGTTTCCCAGCGTGTTCGTGGTGGGCATGGAGGACGGGCTTTTCCCGGGGAATCGCGCCATGGGAGAGCCGGAGGAAATGGAGGAGGAGCGGCGGCTGTGCTATGTGGCCATGACCCGGGCCAAGGAGAAGCTGACCCTGACCAACGCCCGGCAGCGGATGCTGTTCGGCCGCACCACTCCCTGCATGCCCTCCCGGTTTCTGAAGGAGATCCCGGAGGAGAACATGGAGTGGCTGGGGAAGCCCGAGCCCCGTCCGGCGTCCTCCTGGGACGATTTCGGCGATGGGCCTGCCTATGCGCCGCAGCGGGAGGCGCGGCCTGGGGCGGAGCGTCCGGCACACCCGGAGCGCCCGGTGCGTCCGGCGGCGGTCTCCGCACCGCTGCTGCAGCTGCAGCCCGGCGACGGGGTGCGGCACAGCGCCTTCGGCCAGGGGATGGTCCTGAGCGTGCGGCCCATGGGCGGCGATGCCCTGGTAGAGGTGGCCTTCGACCGGGTGGGCACCAAGCGGCTCATGCTGAAGGCCGCAGGCGCGCACCTGGCAAAGCTGTAAAGCTATTTCGCATTACAGGAAAAGTTAAAAATCCCCTGGCGCACAAGCGCCAGGGGATCGTTGAAACGGGGATTTACTTGGCCAGGATCTTCTTCAGATGGGCAAAGCGGGGCAGGGAGTCCACCTTGGGCAGGTCCGGCTCGCCCTGGATCAGGGGCAGTGCGTACTCCACAAACTGGTGGTTCACGCCGTTGCCGGCCTCGTTGATCCACTCCCGGGGGACCTTCTTTTCGGTGTTGGCCACCTCCATCAGGGGGATGAGCTTGGTCTTGCAGGCATACTTGCCGTCCCGGATGCCGCGCTCGAAGCCGATCATGCGGCCGTTGATGCCGTTGATGGCGTTTTCCACGGCGGCCTTGCCGGCCATGTAGGACTCCTCGATATCGGTTTCGGAGGCCAGATGTGCGCCGCAGCGCTGCAGCAGGTTCAGCTCGATGCCCCGGACCTTGGCGCCGGTTTCCTCCTTCAGCACCTGGGCCAGCATGGCGGCCAGACCGCCCAGCTGGGCATGGCCAAAGCCGTCGTTGGCGGCAACCTTGGCCTCGGAGACGAAGCCGCCGTCCTCATAGTGGATGCCCTCGGACACGGCCACGATGCAGGAGCCCTTTTCGGCGTATACGCGCTTGACGTCCTCAATGAACTGGGGCATGCTGAAGTCCACCTCGGGCAGGTAGATCAGGTCGGGGCCTGCGCCGTATTCACCGGCCAGGGCGGCGGCGGCCGTCAGCCAGCCGGCGTGGCGGCCCATGATCTCCATGACCACGATCATGCCGGTGTCGTACACATGGGCGTCCAGGTTCACCTCCATCAGGGAGGTGGCGATGTACTTGGCGGCGGAGGCATAGCCGGGGCAGTGATCCGTGCCGAACAGGTCGTTGTCGATGGTCTTGGGAACGCCCATGACCCGGCATTCGTAGCCCACGGACTGCATATACTGATTGATCTTGTTGCAGGTGTCCATGGAGTCGTTGCCGCCGTTATAGAAGAAGTAGCGGACGTTGTGCTTCTCGAACACCTCCAGGATCCGGCGATAGTCGGTGTCGTCCACCTCGGGATCGGCGATCTTATAGCGGCAGGAGCCCAGGGCGGAGGAGGGGGTGTATTTCAGAAGACGCAGCTCCTCGGGATCCTCCTGACCCATGTCGAACAGACGGTCGCTGAGAACGCCCTTGATGCCGTGCTCCGCGCCCAGCACCTGGGTGATGACGCCGGACTTCAGGGCCGTGTCAATGACGCCGTAGGCACTGGCGTTGATCACAGACGTGGGCCCGCCGGACTGACCGATGATACAGGCACCTTTTAATTCTTTCATGATTGACTACCTCCCAGTAGAATTTTCTTGCCGTGCGGAATATTTTATCATAAAAGATTGATAAAGTAAACCATCGGGGCTTGCAAAAAAGAAAAAATGTGGTACAATGCATATGTACATCTTATCCCAATCATTCCATACAAGTCAAGACCAAATTTTCAAAAGGAGCGATTTATTATGCCACTGGTTACAACAAAGGAAATGTTCGAGAAGGCTTATAACGGCGGTTACGCCATCGGCGCCTTCAACGTGAACAACATGGAGATCATTCAGGGCATCACCGAGGCCGCTGCCGAGCTGAAGGCCCCCTTGATCCTGCAGGTGTCCAAGGGCGCCCGGGCCTATGCCAACCGCACCTATCTGAAGAAGCTGGTGGAGGCCGCCGTTATCGAGACCGGCCTGCCCATCGCCCTGCACCTGGACCACGGCGACAGCTTCGAGCTGTGCAAGTCCTGCATTGAGGACGGCTTCACCTCCGTGATGATCGACGCCTCCTCCAAGCCCTTTGCTGAGAACATCGCCCTGACCCGCCAGGTGGTGGAATACGCCCATGACCACGGCGTGGTGGTGGAGGCCGAGCTGGGCACCCTGGCCGGCATCGAGGATGAGGTCAATGTGTCCGCCGAGGATTCCTCCTATACCCACCCTGAGGAGGTGGAGGAGTTCGTGTCCAAGACCGGGTGCGACTCTCTGGCCATCGCCATCGGCACCAGCCACGGCGCTTATAAGTTTAAGCCCGGCACCAAGCCCCAGCTGCGCTTCGACGTGCTGGAGGAGGTTTCCCGCCGTCTGCCCGGCTTCCCCATTGTGCTGCACGGATCTTCCTCCGTTCCCCAGGATCTGGTGGCTAAGGTGAACCAGTACGGCGGCAATATGCCCGGCGCCATCGGTGTGCCCGAGGATCAGCTGCGCAAGGCGGCATCTCTGTCCGTCTGCAAGATCAACATCGACTCCGATCTGCGTCTGGCCATGACCGCCTCCATCCGGGAGCACTTCGCTCTGCATCCGGCGGACTTTGACCCCCGGCAGTATCTGAAGCCCGCACGCCAGGCCATCAAGGAGCTGGTGGCCCACAAGCTCGTGGACGTTCTGGGCTGCGACGGCAAGGCATTCTGAGAGATAAGACGACCCCATTTGTGTCCCCCCTGTGACCCCACCGGTGCCCAGGGGGGCGCATTTTCAGGATTGCCACCCCAACAGAGCAGAGAGGAAAGACCATGAGAAAGACAAAAATCGTATGCACCCTGGGTCCGGCCACCGACAGGGAGGGGGTGCTGCGGCAGATGCTGCAGGCGGGCATGAACGTGGCCCGGTTCAATTTCTCCCACGGCAGCTATGACGAGCATCAGCGCCGCCTGGACCAGCTGGTGGCCCTGCGGGAGGAGCTTCATCTGCCGGTGGCCGCCATGCTGGACACCAAGGGGCCGGAGGTGCGGCTGAGGAGCTTTCAGAACGGGCCGGTGCAGCTGAAAACCGGCCAGAGCTTTACCCTGACCACCGATGACGTTCCCGGCGACGAGAGCCGGTGCTCCATCACCTATGCCCAGCTGCCCCAGGACGTGAAGCCCGGTAACACCATCCTGCTGGACGACGGACTGGTGCGGCTGACGGTGCTGGAGACCACCGAACGGGAGATCCGGTGCCGGGTGGAGAACGACGGCGTGATGAAGGACAAGAAGGGCGTCAACGTTCCCGGCGTGTCCCTGTCCATGCCGTATATGAACCAGCGGGACCGGGAGGATATCCTGTTCGGTATCCGGCAGGGGTTCGATTTCATCGCCGCCAGCTTTGTCCGGTCTGCCGCCGATATCCGGGAGATCCGGCACATTCTGGATAAGAATCACTCTAGGATCCGGATCATCGCCAAGATCGAGAACCAGGAGGGCGTCAGCAATCTGGCGGACATCCTGTCCGTGGCTGACGGCATCATGGTGGCCCGGGGGGACATGGGCGTGGAGATCGACTTCACGGAGATCCCTGCCATTCAGAAGAGCATCATTGCCCAGTGCGTGGCCGCCGGGAAGCCCGTGATCACCGCCACCCAGATGTTGGATTCCATGATCGAAAATCCCCGGCCCACCCGGGCGGAGATCACCGACGTGGCCAACGCCATCTATGACGGCACCAGCGCCATTATGCTCTCCGGCGAGACGGCGGCAGGGAAGTACCCGGTGGAGGCCGTTCAGACCATGGACGCCATCGCCCGGAAAACCGAGAGCAACATCGACCGCATCTGTCCCACCAAGACGCCCAAGCGCACCCGGCTGTCCATCACCGCCGCCACGGCCCACGCCGCCTGCACCACGGCGGAGGACATCGGCGCGGACGCCATCCTGACCGTCAGCCAGCGGGGCATTACCGCCCAGATGGTCAGCCGGTTCCGGCCTGCCGCCACGGTGGTGGCCTTGCTGCTGGATCCCCAGGTGCAGCGCCAGATGGCCCTGTACTGGGGCCTGGTGCCCATTACCATGCCCCGGGCCAGCAGCACCGATCAGCTGGTGGACCTGGCCATCCAGTCCGCCCAGGAGGCGGGGCTGGTGAAGCACGGGGACCTGGTGGTGGTCACCGCAGGCGTGCCGGTGGGAATTTCCGGCACCACCAATATGATCCGCATCGCTCAGGTGGGCGGCTCCCTGGTCAACGCCATCGGCGTGGGCAGTCAGATCGCCTCCGGCCCGCTGTGCGTCTGCCGGACGCTGGAGGATATTCCGGAGAAATTCCACCCCGGCGATGTGCTGGTGGTGCCCTATACCAACAACGAGGTGCTGCCCTGGCTGCGGCAGGCTGCGGCCATCGTCAGCGAGGAGGCCAGCGCCGACTGTCACACGGCCACCGTGGGACTGCTGCTGAATAAGCCCGTCATTGTGGCGGCCTCGGACGCCACCCGCCGCCTGAAGGACGGCACCTTCGTGTCCGTGGACTGCGCCCGGGGAATCGTGCAGGTCATTCCCCAATAATCATATCAGGACAGAAAAATCGGGAGAAATCAGACGATTTCTCCCGATTTTTGCATCGAATGAGGTTACAGAGCCTCCCGGATGCGGTCGGCGATCTGGTCGGCGGTGAGTCCATACTCCCGCAGAACGTCGGCAGCCTTGCCGGACTGGCCGAACTGATCGTTGACGCCGATCTTGCGGAACTTGCAGCTGACCTTGCCCATGAGCACGTCGGCCACGGCGTCGCCCAGGCCGCCGATGACGCTGTGCTCCTCCACGGTGACCACATTGCCGCACTTTTCGGCCCACTGGGTGACGCAGGCGGCGTCAATGGGCTTGATGGTGTGGACGTTGATGACCGCGATGTGGATGCCCTGGGCCTCCAGCAGCCTGGCGGCCGCCAACGTCTCGCTGACCATCAGGCCGCAGGCAAACACGGCGGCGTCGGTGCCCTCCCGCAGGACGTTGGCCTTGCCGATCTCAAAGGGATAATCCTCCTCGAACACCGGGGAAGCCAGACGGCCCAGACGCATGTACAGGGGGCCCTGGAACTCTGCTGCGGCGAACACAGCCTTCCGTGCCTCGGTGGCGTCGGCGGGCACCACCACGGTCATGCCGGGGATCAGGCGCATAAGACCGATGTCCTCGATGGCCTGGTGGCTGCCGCCGTCCTCGCCCACGGACACGCCGGCGTGGGAGCAGCAGATCTTCACGTTGAACCTGGGATAGGCGATGGAGTTGCGGATCTGTTCATAGGCCCGTCCTGCGCCGAACATAGCAAACGTAGAGCAGAAGGGGACCAGCCCCATGGTAGACAGGCCCGCGGCGATGTTCATCATGTCCGCCTCGGCAATGCCGCAGTCGAAGAAGCGCTGGGGATAGGCGGCCTTGAAATGCTTGGTCATGGTGGCGCCGGCCAGGTCGGCGTCCAGCACCACCACCTGCTCATTGGCGGCGCCCAGCTCTACCAGAGCCTTGCCGTAGGCTTCACGGGTTGCGATTTTTTCACTCATGGTCTCAGTCCTCCAATTCCTTCAAAGCCTGCTGGCGCTGCTCCTCGTTGGGGGCCTTGCCGTGCCAGCCCACCTGGTTCTCCATGAAGGAGACACCCTTGCCCTTGACGGTGTGGGCCAGGATGCACTTGGGCTTGCCGGGGACGGCGGGGGCGCTGAGGGCCGCCTCAATGGTGTCCATGTCGTGGCCGTCGATCTCGTGCAGGTCCAGGCCGAAGGCCCGGAGCTTGGCGGGCAGGTCGCCCAGGGACATGACCTCGTCGTTGGTGCCGTCGATCTGCAGGCCGTTGTTGTCGATGATGATGGTCAGGTTATCCAGATGATAGTGGGCCGCTGCCATGAAGGACTCCCAGATCTGGCCCTCCTGGCACTCGCCGTCGCCCAGCAGGGTATAGACCTTGCAGTCCTTATGTTGCACCTTGGCGCCCAGGGCCATGCCCACGGCGATGGAACAGCCCTGGCCCAGGGAGCCGGTGGCGGCGTCCACGCCGGGGACCTTCTTGCTGTCGGGGTGACCCTGGAGAATGCTGTGGAGCTGGCGGAAATTCTTGAACTCATCCCGGCTGATGAAGCCCATCTCCGCCAGGACCGCATAGTAGCAGGGGGCTGCGTGGCCCTTGCTCAGCACGAACCGGTCCCGATCGGGGTCGTCCGGGTGCTTGGGATCCACATGCATGTGGTTGAAAAACAGGCAAGTCATCAGGTCTGCCGCAGACAGGGAACCACCGGGGTGGCCGCTGCCGGCGTTGGCGGTCATGTTGATGATATCCCGCCGGACCTGCTTGCTCATGCTGGAAAGCTCTGCCGTATTCATGAGAAACCTCCATATAAAATAATTACCTCTCGTTAGGGTATAGCATTCCGGGCAGAATGTCAATGGCCTGGCCGGAAAAATTCCCGGTTTTCCCCGGAAATTGCCGCAAAAAGGGGAGAGGGTCCACACGGACCCTCTCAGTTGTCGTCATCCTTGATTTTCCCTTTGGTCTTCACCTGTGACAAGGGATTTGCCTTTGCAGCCACCCGCAGGGCCTCGTTGTCGATATGGGTGTATATTTCCGTGGTATTCAGGTGCTCGTGGCCCAGGACCTCCTGCACCGCCCGCACGTCCACGCCGTTTTGCAGCATCAGGGTGGCGGCGGTGTGGCGCAGCTTGTGGGAGGAATACTGGGTGCTGTCCAGCCCCGCCTGGGACAGGTGCTTTTTCACCAGGGCGTTGACCATGGAGCGGCTGATCCGTTGGTTGCGGGCCGACAGGAACAGGGCATCCCGGTCCGGCCCGGTAATGGGCCGCCGCACCGCCAGATAGTCCTGCAGCGTGTCCAGGCACGCCTGGTTCAGGTACACCATGCGCACCTTGTTGCCCTTGCCCAGGACCCGCAGGGCGTCCTCGTGAACGTCCGACAGGTTCAGCCCGATCAGCTCCGAAATACGCAGCCCGCAGTTGAGAAACAGCGTCAGGATGCACAGATCCCGCTCCCGATTGGGGCCGTCTACGGATTCCAGCAGGGAAATGCTCTCATCCAGCGTCAGATAGCGGGGCAGGGTCTTTTTCAGCTTGGGCGCGTCGATGTCCTTCACCGGGTTGCGGTCCAGCCTGTGGACCTTGTTGCACAGATACCCATAAAAGGAGCGGATGGTGGCCAGCTTCCTGGCCCGGGAGGTGGGATTCAGCCCCTTGGCGGACCGGTCGCTGTTGGGGTGAAGCACCCGGTCCCGGCTGAGGTAGGACATATAGGCGTAGATTTCCGTCAGAGTCACGGACCCCACAAAGGTCAGATCCACGTCCCGGACGTCCACGGACTCCATGGGCTGCTCCTGCAGCGCCGGATCCCGGGTCCACTTCAGATAGCGGAAAAAAATCCGCAGGTCCAGATAATATTCGTCCACCGTCCGCTGGGAGTGGGCCTTGATGGTCTCATGATACGACAGGAAATCCAGCAGAATTTCCGGGGAATCCTCCCGGTAGTCCATGGCTTCGCACCTCGCTTTCTATGGCTTAATCATACCGCAATCCGACCCGGCTGTAAACCCCTACAGGCTCAGCGCCGCCAGCAGAATCGCCAGAAAGCCGAAGCTGATCAGGGTAAACAGGCCCAGGAACCGGCCGGTCTGCTCCGGACAGCGGCGGGTGTATTCCCGGAAGGTGATGAGGCTGGCCAGGGACGCGATCAGCGTCCCGGCGCCGCCGATGTTGACGCCGATCAGCAGCTCCCGGAAGCGGTCCGTGAACTGGCTCAGCAGAATGGCGGCGGGTACGTTGCTAATTACCTGGCACGTCAGCGCCGATACCGGCAGGACGCCATGGGCCAGCAGGCGGCCGAACAGCTCCCGCACCGGCTGGATCCGGGCCATGTTGCCGGAGAACACGAAAAACGCGGCAAAGGTCACCAGCAGCCCCCAGTCCACGCTTTTCAGCGCCCGAGGGTCCATAACGGCCAGCGCCGCCGCGATGACCGCCAGGCCCACCGGGTAGGGGACCGCCCGCAGGACCATCCCCACGGCCAGACAGAACAGCAGTCCGTATGCGATGGCCCGGGGCTTGTCCAGCGTCAGCTCCCGCTGGGGCACCGCCAGTACCTGCCGGGGGATCAGCAGGCAGCACAGCAGGATCAGCCCCGTGGACAGGGCAAACGGCAGCAGCATAATGGACAGGAACTGACCCACGGGAATGTGATAGTGGTCGAACAGATACAGGTTCTGGGGATTCCCGAAGGGGGTCAGCATACCGCCTAAGTTGGCGGCGCAGTTTTGCAGGATAAAGACATAGGCGGTCAACTTTTCCTGTCCCGCCTCCTGCAGGACCATCCAGCTCAGAGGCAGAAAGGTCAGCAGGGCCGTGTCGTTGGTCAGCAGCATGGAGCCCACCAGCGTGATGAGCACCAGGGCCGTGCCCACGCTGCGGGCGGTTCCGAACAGCTGCAGCAGCTGCCGGGCGATCACCGGGAACAGGCCCACACTGCGCAGGGCGCACACCACCGCCAGCACGCAGAACAGGCAGGATAGGGTTTTCCAGTCGAAATATCCGGCATAGGCCGCGTCCGGCGGCACAAAACAGGCCGTGACCGCCGCCGTCAGCACAGCAATCAGGGGCATGGCGTTGGCCCGGCACCAGGAAGCGATTTTCATGGGAGCCTCCTTATTGAATGGCATAGCCGGACAACGGCCCGGCGTCTGATACGATACCACAGGCGCGAAAAAATAGCAAGGGGCAGGAGCACCGGAGAGAAGATACTCCCGGTGCTTTTGTCATTCACGGGACCAGGCAGGAAGGGGGGCATTTTTTTGGTGCAATCAAGATTGAACAAAATGTTACGTATGTTCAATCGAGCGATTTGTCGAAAACGTCATGAATTGGACGACATTTCATTGAGCATCTTAGCCCAGATGGCGAAACCTCGCCGCATACCGGAATAGCATCCGTTTTCCAAGCACCAGCAAGCAAGCTGTGTAGTGGAAGCGCACTTGTTATCATAGATATACTTGAAAATCATAGCGGCCTGACCATCATCATCCGGGGAAAGCAACTTTGCAACAGGAAAGTTTGATACCACGGAATCCGGGGTATACTGGTATTTCTCGGGGAAATCCATGTGAGTAAGATAACGAACTGCGGACTTCCATTTACTCACATTGGACATGGACGAAAGCGGAACACCCAATTGAGAAGCAACCCCTTGCGGCGTTAAAGGAGAGCCGGAGGACTTGCCATAGAAATGGAAATGGGGCTTTTTAGGCTGACCATTATCATCCAAATCTTTATCATGCAGGATATAGGCCCATTCATTGAAGTATGCACAGGCTTTAGTCAAGACTGTCTGACAGTCATAGCTTGCAGAGTCGGGATAAAGCACCAACTCGAATTTTCTATCAGAACGCATATGTAACCGTTTCCCTCCCTGACACCCTTAGCGTATTATGGTATCGAATTGACGGGCATCAACGCGCACATAAGCAACAACGTCACCAAAGGGAACGGAATCATAATAGACGGAAACACTACCAAGAAAAGCTTGGGGAAGCAGACGTTTTAACCATGAAACGATATCATCAATTTTGGCGGTGTCGTAACCCTGCTGACACAGGAAATTGAACACCTGACGAAAACCGGAACCATCTTCGCCCAGGGGTATTATTATGGGCTGGAAGATATCATAGCTACAGAAATAGTGCCGTATCATTTTGACCTCCTGAAACCTTATAGGATTTGATACGACTATATTACACCTGATAGGGATTAAAAGCAAGATAAATCTTATAGGATGTGATACAATCAGCACATCAAACAAAAGGAGGCAGGAACAATTATGGAAATATACGAAAGACTCAAAGCGATTAGAGAAGATAGGGACGAATCACAAGCAGAAATCGCAAAAGTTATTGGTACGACACAACAGCAAATTTACAAGTATGAAAAAGGTCTACAAGAAATGACAATCAGCAGATTAAAAACACTCTGCGAATACTACCAGGTCAGCGCAGACTATATCTTGGGACTGCCGCAAGGGCTATCATGGCCCCGGAATTGAGATTGACAAAAAATGGCGACCTACAAAAATACAAAAATTGCATAAGACGTAGCCTATGCAATTTTTGGAAGCGTGTTATGCCGGACGCGCCGGGATGATGTCTGCGGACATAGGGACACCTGGCAAACAAGCAGCACAACGGACCCGGTACGGCCTACAAACTGCACCGGGACCGTCACCCCCTGCGGGGGTTCGTCCTCGTTATTATCGGAAATGGAAAGAAGTGTCGTTATTGACCTGGCCGGGGAGCTTATGCGAGTCAAAGCGCTTAGACCAGTAGGGAATGAATGCAGTGATACGGCCACCGAACAGCCAGAGCAGGGGGCCATCTACCACCATATCATCATCAATACGAGCGGGAGAATCCGGGCCAGGATGGACAACAACGGGTTTTCGTACAATATGTTTAGCAATGACAAGCACCCGGAAATACTTATTTACTAAATACATATCGTCTGCTAAGTCTCTCAGCTTTTTATCAATATCAAAGGTTTGGGAAAAAAAGTACACACGGCATTTGTGGTGTCGTTGATAACGGAACCATTCTACCGTTCTTTTGTCCATATTTTTGAAATCACGGTTATCCCAAATTAACGAAACTTCATCAATGAAAATGCAGGATTTTTCCGGGAAATTCATGTCAAAGATTTTCTTAGGGTCATCAATATTCAGAGTACCAGGAAGTTTTTCCGTAGTGTATACTTTCCAATCTTTTTTCTTATATTTATAAGCTAATTTAGTTAATAGCGTAGATTTACCAAAACCTTTTTTACCAAAAACAAAAATAAGTTTATAGGGATTAACATATTTTTGAGTAAGTTTACAGTAAATCAGAATTACAGAGAAAAGAACGAGAGCAAAAAGAAAAACTTTAAGCATTATAGTCTCCTTTAATTAACCGAATTACGATAGCCAAACAGAAGCAGAAAACGAGAACACAGAACGGAAGAACGATTAAAAGATTATCTTTATTAATGATATCAAACAAAAGGTCAAAGCAAGAAATCATATAATCTACCATAGATAATACCTCACAGGATAGTTTCGGGGGCCCGATTGCGATAATAATACGCAATCGGGGCCCCCTAAAGGTTTAGCCGCGAGACAGCAGACGGCCAAAGATACCGATAGCGCCACCAATCAGCAGAATACCCATAGTCAGCAGAAGAACGGGCTGACCGGCGATAGTAGTACACACATCGCCAACATAGCCGAGAACGGCAGTAACAACGGGCTTAAGCTGGGCAAGCAAAGAACCCATAGCGGAAACCTCAGTCTGCAAATAACCCCCTTTCAGATTGTATTACAGGGCATAGGATTAGCCACGAGACAGCAGGCGGCCAAAGATACCGATTGCGCCACCAATCAGCAGAATGCCCATAGTCAACAGAAGAATGGGCTGGGCGGTAATAGTGGAACAGATATTGCCCACATAACCGAGAATAGCGGTGACAACCTCACCAAGAGAAGTAAGCAGTGCAGCCATATAGAATCACCTCCAATCAGCGCAACTTATCAAACAGGCGGGAAACCTTGCGCAACAGCCAGAGGGCCAAGACACCAGAAAGCACACCGCCAGCAAGATACAAATTGAATACGCTTGTAAGCGCATTGAACAAGAAGCCTACAATATCATTGAGATTATCCAGCATGGGCAATACCCCCAATAATGGCCCACAGGAGGCCGAAGAACTGCGAGAGCAACCACAGCAATACAGGGATACACAGCACATACACAACAGGCTCAAAACCAGCAGGAACGGCGCCGATTAGCGCTTGTACCGCATCATACATACGAGAATCACCCCCATCAAGCCAATGACGATATAAGGCCAGGAATTAGCAAAGGTATAAGAGCCGGGAAACGTGGTAGCAACATCCAGATTAGAACCGGTAACAGTCAAGTGCAAATCAGAATATTGATATCCCGAACCGTCATACAGACGATAGCGAGGAACAGAGAAAGAAGAACAAGAAAAAACGTACTTTGTTCCGGATGCCGTAAACATAACACCCGATACAGAACTACTGCCAACGTTACACAAATAGCCATCATCAGTAGTACCCCAAGAACCATGGGAGGAAATCGGAACATATACATAGACCTCACCCAGACCGGCAGCTGTGCCGGTAATCCAGCCGGAACCAATATAGGGCGCATATTTAGGCTCGGAAACAACCTGAACAGTTGAAGCATCAGCTGGGGCATCATCAGAAACAGCATACACAGGAACAACACACAAGCAACAGAGCAGACAGGCAAGCACAAAGACTTTACGCACGGAACGGAATCGCACGAATAACCACCCCCATGATAATGATAGCAAGCAGAATATAGAGAACCGGAACATTCAAAATCTTAATGGACTGCATCCACTCAACACCGGAAACAATAACAGAGGTACACCAGGAAAGCCATTGCGAAAATGTCACAAAATCACCTCCCGAGAATCAGGAAAACAATGGACAGTGTAATAGCTACAGCGGCAAAGGCCAGGAGCACAGACGGCAGATAACCAATGGAATAGGTGAGCATAGCAAAAGCAGATGGAATCATGGTAATAAGCTGAACAAGGCCGGTAACAAGATATTCAACAAAATCCAGCAGCGTACCAAAGAAATCAAGAATAGACTTCAGCGCATCAACCATCAGAACCACCGCCCTTGTCAGATTTAGAACCCTTGCCGGAAGAACGAGCCACACGACCAACAACAACCAGAGACACACCCAGAACAAGCGGGAACGTGAAAATGATAGTGGTGGGGCCAAGACTATCCCAGATGTTCGAGAACCATTTACCAACAGCGGCAAGAGCAGTAATCAAAGCAGATTCAAAAGAATAATTGGACAAATCCAAAGCCTTGAAATTCGCATCATTCTTATCCTTCCAGTATTGCTCACCGTCAGACTGTTGCATCACAGTATCACCCACATGCTGGGCATTCTGGGACAGCTCGGCAGATTCAGCAGCCAAAGCATTCTTGAGCAGGTCATAAATACCATTGACGTTCTGGGCAATGTCATCCGTAGTATGGGAAAGGGTATTAAGATAGTCAACACAGGAGCGCAAAAGCTGAATAACAGTATCAAGGTCAGTATCCATATTTGCAAGGTGGCTAACAATCTGGTCAAGATAAGACAAAATTTCGGCATTGTCAGTATTAACCACATAGGCAAACGCGAAGCCCAAACCATTAGCACCCTGATACAACCGGAATCCGGGGGAATTTGCAAGAACAGGAAATACAAATTGAGTAGTATTATGCGGCAAGGTAGTACGGCAAACAGCAACTTTCTGATGATCACTACCACCGGCCATTTGCGAAACAAGAGTCTGTGTGATAGAACCCAAGGAACCACCATTAATATTGTAAGCAGTCCCAGCAGTAGTCTTACTGACATTGGAAATATAAGCAGGTGCAGTCCCCCCACTACCAACGGTAGCACAATAAGCATAATAAATAGTAGGCTGAGAACCGGAAGAAGTAAGAGCCTTAAATTGAGACGAAGTGACACCCAAATGAGTATCGGCATAGGATTCATTTAGAGTCCAAGCATAACCGATTTCAAACTTATTCCATGGGACAGGATAAGCCGCCGAAACAAGCAAGGGGTCAGCAGTTGGAAAAGCAATATAAAGATACAAGGGGGAATTTACAGCCGCAGATGGAGTCTCACCATAACAGGGAACCAAGGAAACGGAAAAAGTTACTAAGAGCGTAGCAAGTACGGCGGAGAGCCTTTTTAACCACATTGTTTACCTCCTTAAAATTGGATGCGGGAGCCGGAATCGAACCAGCAGCGCAAGATGCAGAATCTTGAATGTTACCGTTACACCATCCCGCCGAAAAAATACGGCCCACATACGTGAGCCGTAAAAGAAAACGTTATTCCGGCCGGTAAGGATGAACCTCAAACAGGCGGCCAAACTTGTTGTAGCTGATAGACTCGATAATATCACCAACATGCGGGGTAAAGTTGGAGCGATTGGAAACACGGTCGGAAACAAAGATTCTGTCAGCGGCCAGGCCGTCAACGTCTTTACGTACCTCCGTATACCAAACGTTGTACCCGGTGATGGTAGTGCCGTCCTTAGCGGTAAAAGATTTCAGCTGAACGCCAATGATTTCAAACATATAAAACCTCCAAAAATTATAAAAAGTTAGCAGGGAACTTGAAAATACTGGTTATTGAACAAAATGTAAATTTTGTTCAATTGAGAGTAGACGTAGGGCGCATTTGTGCCGAATGGGCGTCCCCACTGTGGCCTGCGCTTCCAGAATCCCCTGCGTGGCCCCGGTGCAGAGTTTGCGGGTTTTAGTCACAGTGTGTTTACGCACGCTGGGCGTGCGCGCTCAGTATGAATCAGTACTGCACCTATTTGAAAACAATTCCGGCCCGGGCAGCGTGTACCGACTGCGTTTGCAGTCAGCGCACAAGCCACCCGGGCCGCAGTTATTATTGTATCTGGTACCTGAAGCAATCATAGGTGTTTGTCCATTGTTTTTTCCACTCTTGCCGCATGAGCCAGTGTCTCACTTTCCCCATTGCTCCAGATACTGCTCCAGGCAGAGACCCTTCTTGTAGATGTCCTGGGCGTACTCCTTACCGACATACCGATAATGCCACGGCTCATACACGATTCCAGTGACATCCGTCTGGTCCGTAGGATAGCGCAGGATGAAGCCATAGCGCCAGCTGTTTTCCAGCAGCCACTTCTGCACGGCGGTGTTCTCCTGGTTGGTGTCCAGCAGCTGATAATTGACGTCCACAATGTCCACCGCCAGCCCCAGCTGGTGCTCGCTGGTGCCGGGGACCGCCACCTGATGCCCGGCCTTCTCCCGGGCCTCCTCCCGGCTATAGTCCTGCTCCATCCACTCGGACACCTTGTTGTCATGCAGAGTCTGCTGGAAGTCCTGAGTCCGGTAGGCAGAGCAGATCACCGGCGTCAGACCGGCGTCGTAGCATCCGTCGATCATGTCCATCAGCGCGTCATAGCAGCGCTTGTCGATCTCAAGGCCGTTGGGCAGGGTCACCAGGTCCACCGTCCAGTCCTCCGGCACCTGATTCCAGGGGTTCACCAGAGTCAGAAGCTCCGGTATAGGCTCTGGGTCCGGCTCCGGTTCGGGGTCCGGAGTCGTGGGCTGGTCATGGGAAACGGGAGTGGTGTTGGAGTTGTCCGGCAGCACCTGGGGCTGCTTATTCAGCTCCACGATCAGCACCACCGCCAGAATGACGGCGGCGCACAGGGCCGGGATCAGCAGCCAACGGCGGCTATTTTCTCGCTTTTCCAGTCGCCGGGACGGCTGTTTTCTGCTGCTTTGCATGTGAAGTGATTCTCCTTTTCAGTTCCGCAGCGTAGCGGGATATGTACCGTTTTCGTGGAGCCGGGCCAGCTCCTGGGCCACGGCCTGGCGGTCCTCGTGATAGGTCATGCCGAACCAGCGGTCCGCCGAGTGCAGCACGGACACGGACAGCTGCCCCTTCTTCAGCAGGTCCCCTACCATGTTGGGCAGCAGGCACTCGGCCTTCAGCTCCTCCGGCGGCAGGGCGCGGAGGAAGTCCTCCAGATAGGTCTCCATCTGGTCAAAGATCGACGGCATGAAGCCCCAGAAGTTCATGGACACCGGCGTATCCGCCGCCAGCTCACGGCGCTGGCCGTCGGCCACGTCGGCAATGCTGCCGTCGGGGAACAGCTGAATCTTCAGGGCCTCGTGAATCCCGGCCAGATGGCCGTTTTCCACCTGGCAAACGCCCCGGGACACGGTGCCGTGGGCGCTGACGGTGTTGCGCAGCAGATAGCCCACCATGGTGGCCTTCCCCTGCTGCGGCAGACGGCCCAGCTCCTCATAGATGGCCCGGTAGGCGTCCACGCCGTAATAGTCGTCGGCGTTGATGACGCAGAAAGGCTCCTGCACATAGGGCCGAGCGCACAGCACGGCGTGGGTGGTGCCGAAGGGCTTGGTACGCCCGGCGGGCACGGTATAGAAGACCGGCAGGCTGGAATAGTCCTGCACGGCGTAGCATACCTCCACCGGCTCCCCGTCCCGGGCCGTCAGCCCGGCAATCCGGTCGCCGCAGAGGCTGCGCATCAGGTCCTGCATATCGTTTTTGATAATGAACACGATCTTGGTGAAGCCCGCCCGGATGGCATCGTGGATGGAGTATTCCATCAGAATTTCGCCGCCGGGGCCTACGCCGTCCACCTGTTTATTTCCGCCATAGCGGGAGCCAAGCCCGGCCGCCATGATAACAAGAGCTGCCTTCATATCTGTTTTCCTCCTCATATTCCGGACCCGGTGTTCCGCGCCGGGTCCGACAGTGTAGTTCATCATACCACATTTTTTCCGCCGCTTCAACCGTTTTACCGTATGAAACCGGGGAGCAGGCTGGTAAATATGGGGAAATTCATAAAATTGTTACAATTTGGGATGGAAATTTGCGGCCGCAGGATATATAATAGGAGACTGTTATAATAGGTGTGCTTTGCGAAGCGGCGCACCGGCGACTTATCCCATTGCAAAGGAGACACGCTATGACAACCGAAAAGACCTCCTCCCCCCGCCGCAGCGGGGCGGATTGGTTCGGCTTGATCGCCTTCGCCGTGCTGGTGATCTGCAGCGCGGTGCTGGTGGTGCGGCTGATATCCACCAAGTTCCTGCCCACCGGCCAGCTGCTGCTGGCAGCCGGGGTGCTGTTGGTGCTCAGCGGTCTGCACGGCTGGGTCCAGCTGCCCCACCGGGAGAAAACCGGCGGAAAGATCGCCTGCGGCATCGTGGCCCTGGTGCTGGCCGCCGCCATGCTCTATGGCGCGGTGGCTCTTGGTTCCGTGCAGCACGCCATCACCGATGTGGCGGACAAGTCCGTGGAGACGGACATCACCTGCGTCATCGTCAACGCCGATGACCCGGCCCAGACCCTGGACGACGTCAAGGGCTACCGGTTCGGCATTCTGGAGGACCGGGATACCGAGAACACCCAGTCCCTGCTGCAGCAGCTGCAGGAGAAGCTGGGCTCGGCGAACCACACGGCCTACGCCTCCCCTGCCCTGCTGACCGACGCTCTGTACGATGACCAGGTGGGGGCCATCCTGCTGAACAAGGGGTATATCCCCCTGCTGGAGGAGCAGGAGGGCTATGCCGACTTCTCCGACCGCACCCGGATTCTGTATGAATACACCACCACCAAGACCGTGGAGCCCACCCCGGCGGATACCAACGCCCCGGTGGACGTGACCAAGGACCCCTTCGTGGTCTATTGCAGCGGCATCGACGCCCGCAGCAGCAACATCAATATCACCAGCCGCAGCGATGTGAACATTCTGGCGGTGGTGAACCCCACCACTCGGCAGATCCTATTGGTGAATACCCCCCGGGACTATTACCTGCCCCTGGCCCACAACGGCCAGCTGGACAAGCTGACCCACGCCGGGATCTACGGCACCGGCGAGTCCATGCAGACCCTGGACAATCTCTACGGCACCCACACGTCCTTCTATATGCGGGTGAACTTCGCCGGTCTCACCAAGATCGTGGACGCTCTGGGCGGCGTGGACGTATATTCCACCAAGACCTTCTCCATGGGTGGCTATAACTTCACCGAGGGTGTCAATCACCTGAACGGTGAGGCGGCCCTGTGCTTCTCCCGGGAGCGGTACGCCTTCGCCGACGGCGACAACCAGCGGGGCAAAAACCAGATGGCCGTGATTCAGGCCATCATCAGCAAGGCCTCCTCCCCTGCTGTGCTGAAAAACTATCAGACGCTGCTGTCCTCCCTGTCCGATGCGTTCATCACCAGTCTCAGCTATGACGACATCGCCTCCCTGGTGCAGATGCAGCTGCAGGATATGTCCGGCTGGCACGTTACCAGCTGCGCCGTCTCCGGCTCTGGCGATACCTCGTATTGCTATGCTCTGGGCGATGCCGCCTGGGTCATGCGCCCCAATATGGACACCGTCAACACCGCCAAGGAGCTGATCCGCCAGGTCATGTCCGGCGAAACGCCTCAGCTCCCCTGAGCGGCACACGCAAAAAGATATAGAGAAAAAACAAGGAGGAAACCCATGAGTTATCGTCGCAGAAATGCCTATTCATCGTATTACGGTTCCCGGAGCGGAAGCCGCGGCCCGGCAGATTGGCTGGGACTGCTGGCCCTGCTGTGCATGCTGGTGTGCAGCGTGATCCTGCTGGTGCGGGTGCTGGACGCCGGGGTGCTGACCACGGTGCTGACCGTCGTGTTCATCCTGGTGCTGGTGCTTCTCAACGGACTGCACGCCTTTGTGCAGCTGCCGGTGCGCCGCAGCGTGGCCGGGAAGCTGGTCTGCTCCGTGGTGGCCCTGGCGCTGTCTGCCGCCATGATCTTCACCTCCACCGCCGCCGGCTCCTTTATGAAGTTCCTGTCCAACATTACCTCCGGCGGCTCCGCCAAGACCACCGTTTCCGTGGTGGTTCGGGCGGATGACAAGGCCGAAACCGTCAACGACACCTTCGGCTATACCTATGGAATCCTGGAGGCCATGGACCGGGAGAACACCGACGCCCTGCTGTCCCACATCGAGGACGGCCTGGGCCAGGTGCAGACCGAAACCTTCGGCACCCTGCCCCAGCTGGCCGATGCTCTGCTGAATAAGCAGGTGGACGCCATCATCCTCAACAACAGCTATTTCTCCGTCCTGAAGGGCACGGAGGGGTATCAGAGCTTCTCCAAGGATACCAAGGTCATTTACCGCTTCTCCATTGAAAACCCGGATGCAGAGCCCATTGCCCCCAACGCCAACATCTCCCGGGAGCCCTTCGTGGTGTATTGCAGCGGCACCGATGAGCGGGTGGATTATATTCCCCTGAACAGCCGCAGCGATACCAATATTCTGGCTGTTGTGAACCCCTCCACCCACCAGATTCTGTTGGTCAGCACCCCCCGGGACTACTATCTGACGCTGCCCTCCAAGGGCCAGAAGGATAAGCTCACCCACTTCGGCCTCTACGGCATCGAGGAGTCCATCAAGGGCCTGGAGCAGCTGTATAACGTGGACGTGAGCTATTACGCCCGGGTCCACTTTGCGGGCCTGGTGGGCGTTATCGACGCCCTGGGCGGCATCGACGTGAATTCGGATGTGGCCTTCAACACTGTGGGCATGGAGGTGCCCGACGAGGACGGCAGCGGCAACTTCCACTTCGCCGCCTACTCCTTCCAGAAGGGTGTGAATCACCTGGATGGCCGCCAGGCCCTGGCCTTTGCCCGGGAGCGGGACGCCTTTGACGACGGCGATATGCAGCGGGGCCGCAACCAGATGCTGGTGATCCAGGGCATCGTCAATAAGGCCGCCTCCCCGGCCATTCTCAAGAGCTATCAGGACGTTCTAACCGCCGCCTCCGACTCCATCGCCACCAATATGCCCAAGGAGGACATCATCTCCCTGGTGAAGATGCAGCTGCAGGATATGTCCGGCTGGAACATCACTACATACGGCCTTGCCGGTGAAAACAGCGCCGACTATTGCTACAGTCTGGGAAATGACGCCCGGTACGCCGTGGTCCTGCCCAATGAACGGATGGTTGCCACTGCCCAGGACCTGATCCAGCAGGTCCTTCGGGGTGAAACGCCTGTTGTGAACCCGTAACACAGAAAGGACGAAACGCTTATGAACGAACAAGAACAGCCCCGCCGCAGACGGCACCGGCTATACCGCACCAGTGCCGACTGGTTCGGTATAGCGGCCATGGGCCTGCTGATGATCTGCAGCCTGGTGCTGCTAGTGCAGCTGATGTCCACCAAGCTGCTGACGGACCTCTATCTGATTCTCATCGAGATCGTGCTGCTTCTGATCAACGCGGGCCATGTGATCATCCAGCTGCCCATCCGCCGGGTCAAGACCAGCAAGGTAGTCTGCGGCCTGCTGGCGGTGATCCTTTCGGGTCTGATGCTGTATGGCTCCGTGGCCGCCGCCTCCGGCAGGAGCGCCCTGCTGGCCATTGCCGGCAAGAACCTGCAGAAAACTACCTCCTATGTGGTGGTCATGGCGGATGATCCCGCCCGCAGCATCGGCGACACCGTGGGCTACACCTTCGGCATTCTCAGCCAGGACGCCGACATCAGCGCCGACAACACCAGCGCCCTGCTGGAAGACATCAAGGACGGTCTGGGCGGCAAGGTGGACACCACCACCTATTCGGAGCTGACCTCCCTGGCGGACGCCCTGTACGATGGAAACGCTGGGGCCATCATCCTCAATTCCGGCTATCTCACCGCCCTGGATTCGCTGGACGATTACAGCACCTTCACCCAGGACACCCGCATCATCTATGAGTTCAGCACCACCAAGGAGCTGGAGCCCATCAAGCCCAACGCTTCCATCACCTCCCAGCCCTTCGTCGTCTATTGCAGCGGCATCGACGCCCGCAGCTCGGACATCAATATCCAGAGCCTCAGCGACGTGAACATTCTGGCGGTGATCCATCCCCGGACCCACCAGATCCTGCTGATCAATACCCCCCGGGATTATTATGTGCCCCTGGCCCGCAACGGCCAGCGGGATAAGCTGACCCACGCCGGTATGTACGGCATCGACGAGTCCGCCGCCGTACTGGGGAACCTCTACGGGGTCAAGGCGGATTACTATGCCCGGGTGAATTTCGCCGGACTGAAGAAGATCGTGGACGCCCTGGGCGGCGTGGACGTGAACTCCGACTATGAGTTCACCACCGTGGGCATGGAGGTGCCCAACGAAAACGGCGACGGCATCCACATGGCGGGCTACACCTTCACCAAGGGCATCAACCACCTCAACGGCGAGCAGGCCCTGTGCTTCGCCCGGGAGCGCCACGCCTTTGACGACGGTGACAACCAGCGGGGCAAGAATCAGATGGCCGTGATCCGTGCCATCGTGGACAAGGCCTCCTCCCCTGCCATCCTAAAGGGCTATCAGAAGGTGCTGGACGCCGTGTCCACCTCCTTCATCACCAGCCTGACCTATGAGGACATCAGCAGCCTGGTGCAGATGCAGCTGCGGGACAACGTTCACTGGAACATCACCAGCTACTCCGTCAGCGGCGAGGGCGGCATGGAGCCGTGCTACTCCGCCGGAGGCGAGGAGCTGTGGGTCATGTGGCCCAACGCCACACAGATCAACACCGCCAAGGGCCTGATCCAGCAGGTCCTGAACGGCGAGACCCCCACCCTGCCCCAGGATTGACGCAGGCAACCCAAACCCAAGCAAAATGCCCGGCAGTGCCGGGCATTTTGTGGGTCCGTAAACCAATGCGAGGATAGAAAGAGGAGAGAAGAACCATGAAAAAGAAAACCCTGGGGCATATTTATGCCCTGTTCACCATCCTGGTCTGGGGCAGCTGCTTCGTGCTGACCAAGGTCATGCTGACGGCCTACACCCCCACCCAGATCATCCCCCTGCGGATGGGGCTTGCATACCTGACCCTGTGGGCCCTGCGGCCCAAAACCATGAAGCTCCCCTGGAAGGATGAGCTGATGTTCATCCTCATCGGCATCACCGGCGGCAGCTTCTACTTTTTCCTGCAAAATACTGCCTCGGCCCACACCTCCGCCGCCAACGTCAGCATTCTGGTATCCATGTCCCCCATCCTGACGGTGATCCTGGCCCAGCTGTTCTCCCGGAAGGGCGAAAAGCTGGGGAAGCTGGTATACATCGGCGCGGTGGTGGCCATTGCCGGTGTGGTGCTGGTGGTGCTCAACGGCACCCTGTCCTTCCACCTGAGTCCTCTGGGGGACCTGCTGGCCCTGGCCGCCGCCCTGATGTGGGCGGTATACTCCATCCTGGTGAAGCGGTATACCGAGCGGTATGACAACTTCCTGGTGACCCGCCGGGTGTTCCTGTGGGCCTTCCTGACCTCCCTGCCTCTGGTGCTGCTGACGGACGGTCTGCCCAGCCTGACGCCCCTGTTCACCCAGCCCAATATCCTGATCTCCTGGCTGTTTCTGGGCGTATTCGGCAACGCCGTGTGCTTCGCCATCTGGAACATCGCCTTCAAGCGCCTGGGCGTGGTGGTCACCAACAACTACCTGTACGCCTCCCCCTTCGTCACCGTGGTGGTGGGCTGGCTGCTGCTGGACGAGAAAATCAGCTGGATGAGCATCCTGGGGGCGGTGCTGATCACCCTGGGCGTCATTTTCGCCAACAAGAGCACGGAAAAATAACGCCATGGAGATCCGAAAGAGCATGGCCGATGACGTCCCCGCCATTCTGGAGATCTTCCGGGCCGCCAAGGCGTACATGGCCGCCCACGGCAACCCCACCCAGTGGGGCGGCGGCTATCCGGGCCTTCCCGAGCTGCTGCCGGACATTGCCCGGGGCAACAGCTATGTGCTCACGGAGAACGGAACCGTTGTGGGGACCTTTTCCTTCATCATCGGCGACGAGCCCACCTATCAGATGCTGCTGAACGGACAGTGGCACGCGGACCGGCCCTACGGCACCATCCACCGCCTGGCCTCAAACGGTACAGTCCGCGGGGTGTCCCGGGCCTGTTTCGACTTTTGCACCAGCCTTTCCGACTATGTGCGGGTGGACACCCACGCGGATAACCGCGCCATGCAGGCCGCCATTGAGGGCTACGGCTTCCGGAAATGCGGGAATATCTACGCCTCCAGCGGCACCCTGCGCACGGCCTATGACTATGTGCGGGAGGGCTGATACCCGACTTGAAGTAAAAAGCGGCTGTCCACTTCGGTGGACAGCCGTTTTTGCAATCTACTGAATCAGCGATTAGCCGTTCTCGCGCATCTTGGCGAAGCAGTCGCTGCAATAAACAGGACGGTCGCTCTTGGGCTCGAAGGGCACGCGGGCCTCGCCGCCGCAGGCAGCGCAGGTGGCGGTGAAGAACTCCCGGGGGCCGCGGGCGGCGTTCTTGCGAACGTCGCGGCAGGCCTTGCAGCGCTGGGGCTCGTTCTGGAAGCCGCGCTCAGCATAGAACTCCTGCTCACCGGCGGTGAACACGAACTCCTTACCGCACTCCTTGCAAACCAAAGTCTTGTCTTCGTACATGATTTTACCCTCTCTTTGAGATGAAATATATTGCGTTCAGCTGTTGCTGATATCGCCGGATGAAAGCTGCCGCGCCACTTTGCGGCGGATCCGCTGCACGGCGTTGTCCACCGATTTGATGGGCTTGCCAACGGTTTCCGCGATCTCGCCATAAGCAAGACCGTCCAAAAATAACCCTAAAATCTTTTCCTCGAAAGCGGACAACTGTTTGCGGGTATTCTCCAGCAGACTGGCAGCCTTTTCTCTGTCGATCAGCAAACGCTCGGGATCGACCTGCGCGAAGACGGAATTTGCGTTCAGAAGCGAGGGATTCAAGGGGACGGATTGGTTAAGCGGTGCGTTCTTCTGGCTGGCATCCCGCCGGAGCGCGGAACACACCTGCTGATGGATGCAGAGCCCGGCGAAGGGCCGGAACAGTGGGGAGCGCTGGGGATCAAACTCCCGCATGGCCTTGATCAGGCCGAACATCCCCTCCTGCATCAGGTCCTCGCTGTCGCCGCCGATGAGAAAATACGGGCGGGCGCAGGAACGGACCAGCCAATGATACCGGGTGGCTAAAACGTCCTCCGCCTGACGCTGCCCTGCACGACTCAAGGAACAAAGTTCCTCGTCGGACAGGTTTTCTAATTGGTCATAGCGAAGTCCAGTATCCAAAACCATAGACATTATACCTTTTCACTAAATAATTTGTCAAGCCTTCTTGGGAAATTTGTGTATCCTGTGATGAAAATCACAGTTTTTTTATGAAATCAGCCAAAACGGAGGCCACCTGATGGGCAATTTCCGTGGTTTTCGCCTCCACCATCACCCGGATCAGGGCCTCGGTGCCGGAGGGACGGATGAGAATGCGGCCCTGGCCGCCCAGCTTTTCCTCCCAGCGGCGGGTCTCCTGCCGCAGGGATTCATCGGCCATGATGCGCTCCTTGACCCCGGGAGTGTGGGGGACCTCCACGTTGATGAGCTCCTGGGGATACTGGGGGCAGCGGGCGGCCAGCTGGGAGGCGGGGACGCCGCTGCGGCGGAGGGTCTGCAAAAATTGCAGAGCCGTCAGCTCGCCGTCGCCGGTGGTGGCATACGCTCGGAAGATGGTGTGGCCCGACTGCTCGCCGCCGATGGCGAAGCCGTCGGCCAGCATCCGCTCCAGCACATGACGGTCGCCCACGGCGGTGCAGACCAGATCCAGTCCGTTTTCCCGGCAATATTCGTGCAGACCCAGGTTGGACATAACGGTGGCCACCACGGTGTTGCCGGAGAGCTTCCCCTGGCGCTTGAGCTCGGAGGCGCACACGGCCATGACCTTGTCGCCGTCGATGGTATTCCCCTGCTCGTCCACCAGCAGGCAGCGGTCCGCGTCGCCGTCGAAGGCGATGCCCAGATCGTACCCGCCGGAAACGACGCCCCGAGCCAGGGACTCCAGATGGGTGGAGCCGCAGCCGTTGTTGATGTTGACGCCGTCAGGCTCCGTGTGGATGAAGTCCGCCTGAAGCGGGAGCGCCCGGAACAGGTCCGGCGCGGTGGCGCTGGCCGCGCCGTTGGCGCAGTCCACCAGCACCCGCAGGCCGGTCAGGTCGCAGTCGATGCTGCCCAGCAGATGCTGCACATAGGCGCTGTGCAGGGCGTGCATACCGTGGTGGCGGCGGCCCACGGCGCCGTCCACGGCGGCCGGAAGCTCCGCATGGTTCAGGATCAGGTCCTCCACACGCTGCTCCATCTCATCGGAGAGCTTGTAGCCCTGGGCGTTGAAGACCTTGATGCCGTTGTAGGCATAGGGATTGTGGGAGGCGGAGATGACGATACCGGCGTCCGCCTGCTGCTGCACCGTCAGAAAGGCCACCGCCGGGGTGGGGATGGTGCCCAGGGGCATCACGTCGCCGCCTACGGAGCAGATACCGGCCATCAGGGCCGCCTCCAGCATATCGGAGGAAATGCGGGTGTCCTTGCCGATGGTGATGAGGGGCCGGCTGCCCTTCTCCTCCGTCAGGACAGCAGCTACTGCCTGCCCCACGTGAAATGCCAGCTCTGCCGTCAGGGTCTGCCCCGCAATGCCGCGGATGCCGTCGGTGCCAAAGAGTTTTCCCATATTCCGATTCTCCTATTCGTTATAATTCCAGCTGCTCCTGGCCCATAAAGTCCATGTGCAGGTGCTCATATGCCTTGCGGGTGACGCAGCGGCCCCGGGGAGTCCGGGTCAGGAAGCCCAGCTGCATCAGATACGGCTCGTACACGTCCTCCAGGGTCACGGATTCCTCGCCGATGGTGGCGGCCAGGGTATCCAGGCCCACGGGGCCGCCGCCGTAATTCTCGATGATGGCCCGGAGCATCCGGCGGTCCACCGGGTCCAGGCCCAGATAGTCGATCTCCAGAGCCTCAAGGGCGTGGTCCGCCATTTCCCGGGTAATGGTGCCGTTGCCCTTGACCTGGGCAAAGTCCCGGACCCGGCGCAGCATACGGTTGGCGATGCGGGGGGTGCCCCGGGACCGGCGGGCGATCTCCATGGCCCCCTCCGGCTGGATGGGGACGTTCAGGATCCCGGCGCTGCGGGTGACGATCAGGGCCAGCTCCTCCGGCGTGTACAGCTCCAGCCGCAGGGTAACACCGAAGCGGTCCCGCAGGGGGGCGGACAGCTGTCCGGCCCGGGTGGTGGCCCCGATGAGGGTGAATTTCGGCAGGTCCAGCCGGATGGAGTTGGCCGACGGGCCCTTGCCGATGATGATGTCGATGGCGTAGTCCTCCATGGCCGGGTACAGGATCTCCTCCACGGAGCGGTTCAGACGGTGGATTTCGTCCACAAACAGAATGTCGTTTTCACTGAGGTTGGTCAGCAGCGCCGCCAGGTCGCCGGGCTTTTCAATGGCGGGGCCGGAGGTGATGCGGATGTTCACCCCCATCTCGGCGGCGATGATGCCGGCCAGGGTGGTTTTGCCCAGGCCCGGGGGGCCGTGGAGCAGCACATGGTCCAGAGGCTCCGTCCGGCGGCGGGCCGCCTCGATGAAAACGGACAGATTCTCCTTGGCCTTCTGCTGGCCGATGTATTCCCGCAGGGTGTGCGGGCGCAGGGACAGCTCGCCGCTGTCCTCCGGCAGGAAGCTCTTGGAAACAAGGGGCTCCTCGTAAATATCCGTTCCGAAGTCGATGCTCATGGGCCTGCCTCCTTACCGTACCATTTTCTTCAGCGCCTGGCGGATGATCTCCTCCAGGGGCAGAGCGTCCATGTCGACGCCCTTCAGGGCCAGGCCGATCTCCTGGGACCCGTAGCCCAGCACCGCCAGGGCCGCCGCCGCCTCGCCGCCCTTGTCGCCGGGCAGGGACACGGGTACCGCTTCCCCGCCCTGGGCGGAGAAGCTGCTCTGCTCCTTGGCCAGCTTGTCCTTCAGCTCCAGGATGATGCGCTGGGCGATCTTTTTCCCGATGCCCGGGGCGGCGGTCAGCGCCTTCTCGTCGCCGGTAACGATGGACAGGGCCAGATTCTGGGGCGACGTGGACGACAGCACCGCCAGCGCCGCCTTGGGCCCCACGCCGGAGACGCCGATGAGCATCCGGAAGCTGTTCAGCTCCGCCTGGGAGGAGAAGCCGTACAGCTCGAAAATATCCTCCCGGACGTGGAGATGGGTATACAGCTTGGCCCGCTCCCCTTTTTTCAGCTGGGACAGGGTATAGTTGGTGGTGGCACAGGCGTATCCCACGCCGCCGCAGTCGATAACGGCCAGGTTGGGGCCGGTTTCGGCCACCACGCCGTTTACATAGTAAAACATATCAGACGGTCTCCTTTACATCCGGATCCTTCCGCCGCAGGAGGCTGGTGGCGCTGCGGGCGTGGCACATGGCGATGGCCAGGGCGTCGGCGGCGTCGTCGGGCCGGGGGATGGACCTGAGCTTCAGAAGCCGGCGGGTCATGTCCATGACCTGGTGCTTGTCGGCCAGGCCATAGCCCACCACGGCCTGCTTGATCTGCATGGGGGTGTATTCATACACCGGCAGGTGCAGGCGCTCAGCGGTGTACAGAATGACGCCCCGGGCATGGGCCACGGCGATGCCGGTGGTGATGTTCTTGCTGAAAAACAGCTCCTCGATGGACATTTCATCGGGCTGAAACTGGGTGATGAGGGTCTCCATGTCCTGGGCGATCTGCACCAGCCGGGTGGCCAGCGGCTGACCGGCCGGGGTGGTGATGGCCCCGTATTGTATCATTTGCTGACGGCCTGCCTGGGCCTCGATCACGCCGAAGCCCACGGTGGCCACGCCGGGGTCGATCCCTAAAATGCGCATGGTTGCTCCTCCACCAAGATATCATCTTATTATAACAAATGTTCGGGTGAAATGCAACACAGCGCAGCAGTTTTTTGCTGCGCTGTGGTTCAATCCTATCAGGCCAGGGGGTGCGCCTTGCGGTACACGTCCTGCAGGCGCTGCTTGATGATGTGGGCGTAGATCTGTGTGGAGGAGATGTCCGCGTGGCCCAGCATCTCCTGGATGGAGCGCAGGTCCGCCCCGTTTTCCAGCAGATGCACCGCAAAGGAGTGTCGCAGGGTATGGGGCGTGATGTCCTTGGTGATCTCGGCCTTGGCCTGATACTGCTTCACCAGCTTCCAGAAGCCCTGGCGGGTCATGCGCTGGCCGTTCATGTTGACAAACAGCGCCGTCTCCTCCTGGCCCGTCAGGCGGGGACGGATGACCTGGATATAGTCCCGCAGGGCCTTCACCGCCCGGGGGTACAGAGGGATGATGCGCTCCCGCTTCTTGTCGCCGCAGCGCAGGAACGCCGCCGGAAGATTCACGTCCTCCACGTTCAGGGCGATGAGCTCCGACACCCGGACGCCGGTGGCGTACATCAGCTCCAGCATGGCGTGGTCCCGATAGCCCTTCTCGTCCACGCACTTGGGCTGCTCCAGAAACAGCTCCACCTCCCGGCCGGTCAGGATCTCCGGGCATTTGCGCTCCACCTTGGCGGCGGCCACGCCCTTGGCGGGGCTGGCCTTCATGGCTCCGGAGAGCACCAGGTAATGGTAAAAGGACTTGATGGAGGCGGCGCTGCGGGTGACGGTGGCCGCCGAGCGGCCCTGGTCCGTCAGGTGGGCCAGATACTCCTCCACGGCGGCGGGCTTGACCCGGCGCAGGTCGCTGCCCTGGGGCAGCCAGGCCCGGAACTGGGTCAGGTCCCGGACGTAGGAGCTGACGGTGTTGGGGGAGGCGTGCTTCTCCTGCTCCAGATAAGCGCGGTACAGGGCGATATAGTCGGGCATACACGTCTCCTCCTCTCTTTCTACAGTGTGCGGGCGATGACCCATTGCAGCAGCCGGGGGCCGAAGGTCAGCTCCAGAGCGGCCCCTATCAGCAGAATCAGGCCGCACAGCCCCACCCGGCGCCAGTAGGCCCCCTCTGTCAGGCGGACCTTCTGGCCGTCCCGGCGGCGGGCGGCGGCGGATAAACCCTGCACCGTCAGAAGCAGGGTGCAGGGCAGAACAAACAGACATCGGGGCCCGAAGGCCGCCAGGGCCAGGTATACGCCGCCCCGGCCCAGAGCCCGGGCAAAGCAGCCGACGGAAAACGACAGAAAAAAGCCCTGGGCCACCGACAGGACCGGCAGCAGCACCAGTCCCGCCGCCGTCAGCCCCAGCAGCGCCGCAGCCAGCGGATAGCGGAAATAGGCGGCGGCCACGCTGAGGGCCGAGGCCGAAGGCCCCCGGCCATCTGCCGTGGCCTGGGCATATTGATGCAGATAGTCGCTGAGCTCCTGCCGGTCCTGCTGGGGCACGGCCCGGCAGATGGCAAAGCCCAGCACTGCCCCCAGCACCAGCAGCAGGCACACCAGTACCAGCGCCGGAAGCCGCAGGGCTTGGGTCCTTACGGGAAACAGCTTCATTTGCACACTCACCTCATCTGATCCTATGAGACAAGCGAGGCAAATAGAAGCCATAAGCCAAACAAAAGGGACGTCCTCTAATATAGGCCAAAACGGCCGCCGGCGCAAGGATTATTTCGGCGCCGGCGGCAAATTTGTAAATTATGTTAAATTGTTATGTAAACTGTGTTATGTTAACCACGTAAACCGTCGAATTGGGTCGTCTCTTTTCGGGTCGAAAAAAGCAAGATATGGGGCTGGACGGTCCGGCTTTGACCCCACATCTTGCCTGTACGCGTGATTACGATTCGTATAGTCCTCTGTCAAGGAAATTTTTGCCGCGGCGGCATTTTCGTGATTTTCACCACGCCGCTCCGGCGGGCCTATTTCCGCCGGACAGGCTTTCGAATCGGCGGTCTGGCGTCCCGGCGCTTTTTTCGGGGTCTGCTCCCCAGCAGGCCCGCCGCACCGGCGCCGCCGAAGATGGCGGCTGTCAGGTACAGCCCGCCGGTGCGGAAGGTCGGGTCGCCTATGGCCGCACCCGCCAGCCACGCCAGCAGGTACGCCGCCGCACCGGCGGCCAGAGCCACCGTCAGCGTCCCCTCTCCCCTGCCCCGGACGGCCACCCGCCCTCCGGCAAAAGCGGCTAACGCCCAGCAGCCGCAGCCCCAGGCCAAAGCGCCGCCCTCCGGCAGGACGCCCTTCACCACCAGCAGCGCCCCCAGGGCGCAGCCCCCGGCCGCCGCCAGCAGGATAGCGCCCGCCCCCAGCCAGGTCCGCTTTCCCAGAACAGCCCCCAGTGCAGACATAAAAAGACCTCCCCTTGCCGCTTTTTTCTAAGCGTATGCAGGGGAGGTTTTTTTATGAAGGAAAATTACTCCTGGTCCTCGGTCTTCTCGGTCTCGGCGGAGGTCTCCTCGGCGGGAGCTTCCACGGGAGCCTCGACAGGCTTCTCGGCCTCGGCGCCCTTCTTGGCCTTGCGGCTGCCCCGCTGCGCGGCGGCGGCCTGCTCATCCAGGGTACCCACGGAGCCGATGGCGGACTTCAGGAACTCGATGCGGACCCGGTCCTCGCTGGTCTCGATGACCACGGTGCGGTCGGTGATGGCCACGACGCGGCCATACACGCCGCCGATGGTGGTCAGCCAGTCGCCCTTCTGCAGGGAGCTGCGCATTTCCTCGGCCTGCTTTTTCCGCTTGCTCTCGGGACGGATCAGCATAAAGTAGAAAATGGCCACCATCAGGACGATCAGCACGATAGAAGACATACCGCCGCCAGCAGCGGGATTATTGCCGGACGTGGTGGCGGCATAGGCAAATTCAATCATGGGACAAAAACTCCTTTTTCACGAATATAGCGTTATTATACAATAACTTCTCCCTGTTTGGCAAGGGGGACAGGCAAGTTTTTTCAGAAAACCGCGGAAAAGCCAAGACTGTCGAAAAACCCGAAAACTTCCGCCATTGGAAAGGAAGATCGTTACAAAAGAAACCCATCAGGGGTGTCTTTCGTTTGCAATCACAGGTTTTTCAGAACTTTCTGAAGTTCTGAAAAACCGCACACAGCTTGTCAAAAAGACTTTTTTGACAAGCTGAAGCCGTCAGATACGGCGGCTGAGCTTCTCGCTGTACTCCCGGCGGAAGTCCTCAAAACATCCGGCATCCAGGCTGTCGCGGATGCGCTGGGCCAGCTTGTTGTAAAAATACAGATTGTGCATCACCGCCAGGCGCAGGGCCAGGATCTCCTCCGCCGCAAACAGGTGGCGGACATAGGCCCGGCTGAACCGGCGGCACACTGGGCAGTCGCACTCCGGGTCGATGGGCCGGTCGTCCAGCTTGTACTTGGCGTTCTTGATGTTCATGGCCCCCTGCCAGGTAAAGAGTTTGCCGTGGCGGGCGTTGCGGGCGGGCATGACGCAGTCGAAGAAGTCCACGCCCCGGGCCACCCCCTCGATGATGTTGCTGGGAGTGCCCACGCCCATGAGATACCGGGGCTTGTGGGCGGGCATATAAGGCTCCACCGCCTCGATGATCTGATACATGACCTCCGTGGGCTCCCCTACCGCCAGCCCTCCGATGGCGAAGCCGTCGCAGTCGATTTTGGCGATCTGCTGCATGTGCCAGATCCGCAGGTCCTCATAGGTGGCCCCCTGGTTGATGCCGAACAGCATCTGATGGGGGTTCACGGCGTCCGGCAGGGCGTTGAGCCGGTCATGCTCCGTCTTGCACCGCTGCAGCCACCGGAGGGTGCGCTCACAGCTGGCCTTGGCATAGTCGTACTGCGCCGGGTTTTCCACGCACTCGTCAAAGGCCATGGCGATATCGGAGCCAAGGTTGGACTGGATGCGCATGCTCTCCTCCGGCCCCATGAAGATGCGGTGGCCGTCCAGATGGCTGGCAAAGGTGACGCCCTCCTCGGTGATCTTCCGCAGGCTGGCCAGGGAGAACACCTGGAAGCCGCCGGAGTCCGTGAGAATGGGGCCGTCCCAGTTCATGAACCGGTGCAGGCCGCCCATCTGCCGCACCACGTCGTCGCCGGGGCGCAGATGCAGGTGATAGGTGTTGGACAGCTCGATCTGGCAGCCCAGATCGTGAAGGTCGAAGGCGTCCACGCCGCCCTTGATGGCGGCCTGGGTGCCCACGTTCATGAATACCGGCGTCTGCACCGTGCCGCCGTGGGCGCAGCGGAACTCGCCCCGCCGGGCCCGGCCCTCTTTTTTGATTACTTTGAACATAGCTTCTCCTTAAACAGACAGACATCCGTTTTGCCGGATGCTTCTTATTTCACGGGGCCTATTATAGCAAATCCGGCAGAGTATTTCAACTCCCCCGGTTTTGGGGAGAGAATCGGCAAAAAAGTGCGCGGCCCTCTTGACAAGACGCAGCCAGCGGATTATTGTAAAGCTAATGAATATTAGTTAGGCATCCGGAACGGTGCACAAAATCAATATAACAGGAGAAGTGATCATGTAGAATCCGGTTTTGGGAGAACGATCAACGGCCCGTACCGGCCAATACCCGCCGGTACGGGCCTTCAGCATTCAAACCGCACATTTCAAACAGGAAAATGTTGCATTTTTCCGGAACGGATGGTATAAAAGAAGGAGAACTTTGGCAAAGGAGGCGGCGGTATGTCACGCGACTCGGGACCCAACGTATTCCAGCGCGGCGTCATGGCGCTGATCCTGCTGTCGCTGCTGCGAAGGGAAGATATGTACGGCTACCAGCTGGTGCAGGAGACGGAACGGCGCAGCGGCGGACGGCTGAAAACCCAGGAGGGCTCCCTGTACCCGGTGCTGTACCGGCTGCAGGAGCAGGGACTAATCTCCGACCGCCGGGTGCTGGTGGGCAAGCGAATGACCCGCGTATACTACCACCTGGAGCCTGCCGGAGAAGCCCGGCTGGAGGAAATGATCCAGGAATATGAATCCATGATGACCGGCGTGACGGCCATCATTCGAGAGGAGGTACCGCCATGCGGAAAAGGCAGCGGCAGGTCAACCGATATGTCCGGGCCGTCGGCAGCTATCTGCCCTGTGCCGGAAAACACAAAAAGCAGCTGCTGACGGCGCTGCGCAGCGAGGCGGAGGCCTACTGCGCCGAAACCCGGGACGCAGACCTGGAAGCCCGGTTCGGGACACCCCAGCAGGTGGCCGCGGCGTATGTGGACGCCATGAGCACCCAGGAGCTGCTGGCCGCCCTGCGGCGGCGGCGTCAGGTGCTGACCATCCTGATCGCGGCGGTGCTGTCGGCGCTGCTGCTGTGGGTGGCGGCCCTCTGCGTCAGCCTGTATGACTATCACCAGGCCTACAACGGCTGGAGCGAAACCAGCATCATCGAGGAACCCTCGCCATACGGCCAATAGGCGGAAATCCCCCCGGAAAGCCCTGCTTTCCGGGGGCTTTGTTTCTTGCAGCCGCATCGTCGGCCCGCAATACTTTTTTTAGAAAGATATTTTTAAGAATATTGACATATTTTGCACAATATGATACAATCCGGCTTGTAGCTATCCTGTTGATTTGCAGCAAAAACCGCCCGTCTGCCGCATATTCCGTGTGATAGGCGGGCAAAATTTACGATTCCATCGGGGAGGGACTATCCAGTGAAACGCTTCGTACCATGCTTTCTTGCGCTGCTCCTGCTGCTGACCGCCTGCTCCGGGCCTGAAGGCCCCGCCGGGAATCCCTCCGGAGACCCGGACCCGCCCCCCGCTGCCCAGGGCCACGCCCTGCCCAAGGACAACCGGGACGCCGCCGGGACAGGCTCGGTGTTCACCGACGACAACGGCTGGTATATTTGCGCCGCCGGGGCGGTGAGCTACTACGACTATGCCTCCGGCCGGACCATGGCCCTGTGCGCCCAGCCGGGCTGCTCCCACAGGGACGCCAGCTGCCAGGCGTGGGTGGGGAATGTCAACAGCTTCGCCGTTTTGGACGGGGTGCTCTACGCCACCCTCGATGACGCGGGCAGCGGCGCAAGCCTGGTGCGCAAGGAGCTGTCCGGCGGGAAAGTCACCGTCCTGGAGCAGTGGGACAACACCGACAATCATTTCTACACCGCCGCCCTGGGGCGTTTCTCCTGCGGCAAGGCCACCCTGCATCTGGAATGCCGCATCACGGAGCAGCAGGCGGACGGGCGGGTCGAGAGCCGAACCGAGGGCAGCTCCCTGCTATATGACCTTGCCGCCGGCAGCTATCGGGAGCTGTCTGTCCCCGGGACGCTGATGGGCTTTTCCGCCCGCTGGGGCGCCGTGGTGGAGGTGCTGAAGGAGCCGGACCGGATGAGTACGGAGGAGTTCACGGCCCTGTACGGGGAGGACGCCTCCTACGGGCGGTATCTCTACAAAAACACCCAGCGGCGGCTTCTGCTGTGGGATATGGAGAGCGGAGACTATACCGTTGTGGCCGATCATAACAAGGACGGCTATCTTATGAGCGTCGACCCCGCGCAGGTCTACGGCATGGAGCATATCTACCAGTGTGGGGACCAGCTGCGCCTTCTGAACCTGGAGAGCGGCGAGAGCCGCACCCTGCTGACCATGGAGGATATCATCCACTACTGGGTCATGGACAGCAAGGCATTTATCATCACCGAGACAGAAGCGGGCTATCGGTTCTGGATGGCCGATCTGCAGGATGGTAAGCCCGTGGAGCTGGTGGGTGCCACCGGCGAGCACGGCATAGCCATGAGCCCCTTCCAGGAGGGCGGCTCCTTCTTCCGGGCGTTGGGCGACAATGGCCGATGCGTCATCTCCAAAGAAGATTTCTACGCCGTACGCTTTGAAAACGCCGTGGATGTGGGGTGACGGATATGGAGCTGCAATTTCACGACGTCGCCAAGCGATACGGTACAAAGGAAGCCCTGCGGGGCATTGACCTGACCCTGACGCCGGGAGTATATGGGCTGCTTGGCCCCAACGGCGCAGGCAAAAGCACCCTCATGAACATCCTCACCGGGAATCTCCGCCCCACCCGGGGCCGCGTCACCCTGGACGGGCAGGACACCGTCTCCATGGGCGAGGCTTTTCGCCGCCGGCTGGGCTACTGCCCCCAGCAGCAGGCGTTATATCCCGGCTTCACCGGGGAGCAATTTCTCTATTACATGGCGTCCCTCCAGGGCATGAGCCGGGAGGACGCCAAAGGGCGCATGGACTGGGCGCTGGCGCGGCTGGACCTGACGGAGGCGGCAGGCCGCCCCATCCGTGGCTGGTCTGGGGGCATGAAGCAGCGGCTGCTTTTGGCCCAGGCCCTGCTCCACGACCCGGATATCCTGGTGCTGGACGAACCCACGGCGGGCCTTGACCCCCGCCAGCGGGTGGCGGTGCGGAATCTCATCGGCGAAATTGCCGGGGAGAAGATCGTGCTGCTGTGTACCCATGTGGTGCAGGACGTGGAGTTCATCGCCAGGGAGCTGATTCTGATGAACCAGGGCCTTATGATCCGCCGGGGCTCCCCCCACGCCCTGGAGCAGGAGCTGGAGGGCCGGGTATGGGAGCTGACCGCAGCGGAGGCGCAGCTCCCATACATGGCGCAGTACGGCACGGTGTGCGGCGTGTCCCGGCAGCAGGAGGGCATTTTAGTGCGGCTGCTCAGTGAGGCAAGGCCGCCCCTCCCCTGCGCCCCGGCCCGGCCCGACCTGGAGGATGTGTATCTGTTCCACTTCGGGGAGGGGGCGGCGCTATGACCTGGGAACTGCGGAAGATTACAGGAAGCTCCCGGCTGTGCCTGCTGCTGGTTCTGGCGGTGCTCTGCAATGGGGTGCTGTTCGCCCTCCACGCCGCCGGAGACGCAGGCGGCTATACCGTGTCCGCTCTGCGTCAGGCCATGGCCCAGAAGGACCTGCCGGGATACGAGGAGCGCCTGTGGCAGGAGCTGGAGCAGGCCGCACACACCGGCACACGCAGTGAATACGACGCCCTGCGCCGCGATCTGTCCGCCGCCGACGCGGCTCTTGCGCGGGTGCGGCAGGCGGAGGAATATCCCTCCTTCCGGGCGGGCCTGGCGGCAGAATCCCGCCTGAAGCTGCGGATGGGCCTGTTTGACGGCTTTGCCGCCCGCTCCTTAGAGCGGGGCGCGGCAGTCTATGAGTCCCTGGCGGACGTGATCCCCCGGGCGGCGTTTCTGGGCGGTGCGGAGGTGCTGCTGTCCTTTCATCTGACGGACGCTTTGGCGCTGCTGTTCCCCCTGGCGGCGGGACTGACCCTGTTGACCCACGAGCGGGCGGCGGGGCTTGTGAACCTGACCCGCCCCACCCGCCTGGGCCGGTCACGGGTCTACGGGCGAAAGCTGGCCGCCGCAGCGACTCTCTCCACGGCAGGCTTCGTGCTGCTCTACGGCATCAACACCCTCATAGCGGGGCTTCTGTACGGCTTTGCGGGACTGGACGCCCCGGTGCAGAGCCTGTACGGCTTTGCCGCCTGCCCCTACCGAATGACGGTGGGCGAACTGCTGGCTCTGGCGGCGGGGATGAAATACCTGTGGCTGCTGTGCTGCACGGCGCTGATCTTCCTGCTGTGCGCCCGGGCGGCCAATGCCACCGCGGCGGTTGGCTGCGCGGCGGTCTGCGGGGGCATAGCCGCCCTGATGGCGGGCAGCACGCAGCTGTGGCTGCGGAATCTCAGCCTGTGGCAGCTGGCGGACGGGCAAGCCCTGTGCCGGGAGACGGTGTATCTGAACCTGTTGGGCAGTCCCCGGGACCGGGTCCTCTGCGGCGCGATATTCCTGTTTGTTCTGGCCCTGGCCGCCGGAATTGTCGGCGCGGCGCTGTACGCCCAAACCCCCGGCGGTTCCGGCAAGCGGGTGGCCTTTACATGGTCGCTTCCTCGCCCCCGGCACACCTGCCTGGCGGGACACGAGCTGTATAAGGCGATGATCTCCCGGTGCGGACTGTGGATCTTGCTGGCATTTTTTGCCGTCATCGCCCTGCTGTACGGCCGATTCACCCCGGAGCGCAGTGAATTTGAGGTGTATTATCGGAACTATTCCGAGTTTTTGTCAGGCGCGCCGAACCAGGAAAAGGACGCCTACCTGGCATCGGAGCAGGCGCGGTTTGACGAGCTGAACGAGCAGCTTGTGGAGCTGTGGCGGCGGTATCCCGACTCTGTGACCTTTGACCGGGAGGCGGAGCCCATACGGAATCAGCTCCACGCGGAGGACGCCTTCCACATGGCGCAGAACCAGTACCGCGCCCTGCGGCCGGGGCAGGTGTACCTGTATCAGACCGGCTATCAGCGGCTGTTGGGTGCGGATGCCCTGCGGCAGGACCTTCTGGAGCTGGGCGGCGCGTTTTTGGCCGTTGCCCTGCTGCTGTTCGGCAGCTTCGCCGGGGAGCGGGAGAGCGGCGTGGACGCCCTGCTGACGGCCAGCTCCCGACGAAAGAGCGTGGTGCGGTGGAAATGCGTCATTGCGGGGGGCTATGTCCTGCTGCTGACCCTCGTCCTGTGGCTGCCGGGACTTTTGACGGTGCAGGGAGCCTACGGCCCTCTTGACATGGCCGCTCAGGCCAACAGCGTGCAGTGCCTGTCCATCCTGTCGGACGGCTGGACGGTGGGCGGCGTGGTGCTTCTTCTGCTGGCGTCCCGGCTTCTCCTGCTGGCGGCGTCTGCCGCCGTGATACTGCTGCTCTCCCGCCGGTGCGCCATGGTTCCGGCCCTGCTGCTGTCGCTGCTGCTTCTCCTGCTGCCCGTGGGGGCGGCATACGCCTGGATGTGAAAGATACAAAAAGGGTGCGGACATCGCCGTCCGCACCCTTTTTGGCCTATAACATGCAGGGATGATCCCATATATCGTTCGTATTGGACGCACCTGGCGATAGCTTGTTTCTGATGACTATCCTCAGATCAGCACGGCCCGGTGGAACACCTTCTTGCCCTTGCGGATGATCAGACCGTCGCCGGTGAACTCCTGGCAGCCGAAGGACGCGTCGATGGAATCCACCTTCTTGTCCCCCACGGTGACGCCGCCCTGCTGCACCAGCCGCCGGGCCTCGCCCTTGCTGGCGCACAGGCCGCACCGGACCAGCAGATTCAGCACATTGATCTCGCCGCTGCCCATATCGTCGCCGGTGAGCTCGGTGGTGGGCATATCCTGGGCATTGGCGCCGCCGCCGAACAGGGCCCGGGCAGCCTGACGGGCCTTTTCGGCCTCCTCCTCACCGTGGACCAGCTTGGTCAGCTCATAGGCCAGGATGTCCTTTGCCTCGTTGAGCTTGGCGCCCTCCCAGTTGGCCATCTGGTCGATCTGCTCCAGAGGCAGGAAGGTCAGCATACGGATGCACTTGAGCACGTCCGCGTCGCCTACGTTGCGCCAGTACTGATAGAACTCGAAGGGGCTGGTCTTGTTGGGGTCCAGCCACACGGCGTTGCCGGCGGTCTTGCCCATCTTGTTGCCCTGGGAGTCCGTCAGCAGGGTGATGGTCATGGCGTGGGCGTCCTTGCCCAGCTTCCGGCGGATCAGCTCCGTGCCGCCCAGCATATTGCTCCACTGGTCGTTGCCGCCGAACTGCATGTTGCAGCCGTTGTGCTGGAACATGTAGTAAAAGTCGTAGCTCTGCATGATCATATAGTTGAATTCCAGGAAGCTCAGGCCCTTCTCCATGCGCTGCTTGTAGCACTCGGCCCGCAGCATATTGTTGACGGAGAAGCAGGCGCCTACCTCCCGCAGCAGGTCCACATAGTTCAGCTTCAGCAGCCAGTCGGCGTTGTTGAGCATGATGGCCTTGCCCTCGCCGAAGTCGATGAAGCGCTCCATCTGACGCTTGAAGCAGGCGGCGTTGTGGTCGATGTCCTCCTTGGTGAGCATCTTGCGCATGTCCGTGCGGCCGGAGGGGTCGCCGATCATGGTGGTGCCGCCGCCGATCAGGGCGATGGGCTTGTTGCCCGCCATCTGCAGGCGCTTCATCAGGGTCAGGGCCATGAAATGGCCCGCCGTCAGGGAGTCCGCCGTGCAGTCAAAGCCGATATAGAACGTGGCCTTGCCGTTGTTGATCATCTCGCGGATCTCATCCTCGTTGGTGACCTGGGCGATCAGCCCCCGGGCCACCAGTTCTTCATAAATTCCCATGTTGTTCTGATTCCTTTCCGATATTTTGGGCGTACAGGGGGCAAAAAAACGCCCCCTGTCAGATTGACAGAGGGCGACAAAAATCGCGGTACCACCTCAGCTTCGCCGCCGCCTCGCGGCGTGCGGCCTCATCGGGTGCAGCGACACCCTATCGCTGTAACGGGCGAACCCGACACATTCCTAATAGGCCCAAAGCCGTTCAGAAGGCTGCTCCGGGATGTATTCTCCCGCCGCCGCCTCTCCCCTTTTCACCGCACAGGGGCTCTCTTTGCAGGCAGACTGGCCGGATACTTCTTCCCTTCATCGCTGTTGCATATGAAGTTAGGCACATTATAGCGTGTCCGTCCCCGGTTGTCAACGGGTCAGGCCAAGGTTTTTTTGAATTTGTCCGCCTGGTCCAGCAGCTCCCCGGCGCTCTCCAGCATGGTGGCGGATATGGACGCTCCGCCGGTAAGCCGGGCCAGCTCCTGCTGCCGCTGTGCTCTGTCCAGCTGCACCACCCGGGTGAAGGTGCGTCCCCCCTGCTCCCCCTTTTCCACGGAGAAGTGGGTGTCGGCCATGGCGGCCAGCTGGGGCAGATGGGTCACGCACAGCACCTGCTTGGTGCGGCTGATGCGGGCCATTTTCTCGGCCACCTTCTGGGCGGCCCGGCCGGACACGCCGGTGTCCACCTCGTCGAACACCATTGTGCCCACCTGATCCTGCTCCGACAGCACGTTTTTCATGGCCAGCATGATCCGGGCCAGCTCACCGCCGGAGGCGATCTTGTGGATAGGCCGCAGCTCCTCGCCCACGTTGGCGGACATCAGGAACCGCACCTGATCGGTGCCGTTTTCCATCAGCTCCTGCTCCTCAAAGCGGATGGCAAACCGAATTTTGCCCATGTCCAGCTGCCGCAGCTCCGTGAGGATCTGCTCCTCCAGCCGTCCGGCAGCCTCATGTCGGGCCTGGGACAGGGCCTCCGCCGCCTGACGGGCGGCCTTTTCCGCCTTCTTCAGCTGCTTTTCCAGATGCAGCAGGGTGTCCCCCGCGTCCTGGATCTGGTCCAGCTCCCGGCGGCAGCGCGCTTGATATTCCAGCATCTCCTCCACTGTGGGGCCGTACTTCTTTTTCAGGCGGTACAGCTGGTCCAGCCGTCCCTCCACCCGGTCCAGCTCCTTGGGAGAGAAGTCGAAATCCTCCCGCTTGTCCCGGATGGTGTCCGCCAGGTCATAAATCTCGCTGTAGGCGGCTTCCAGCCGGTCATACAGCTCCCCCAGCTCCGGGTCCAGACCCCGCACCGGGGCCAGGGTCCCCTGGGCCTGGCGCACCAGGTTGGCGGCGCCGTCGCTGCCGTCGTCGCCGTTGAGGCAGAAATCCGCCCCGGACACGGCGGAGATGAACTTCTCCGCATTGTGCAGCAGGGTCCGGCGGCTTTGCAGCTCCTCCTCCTCGCCGGGGCGCAGCTTGGCCCGCTCCAGCTCCTGGAGCTGATAGGTCAGGGTATCCACCCGCCGGGCCTTCTCCGCCTCGTCCATTTCCAGTGCCTGCATCTGCCGCCGCAGGGCGGCCATGGCCTGGTATTTTTCACGATACTCCGCCAACAGCTGCTCCGTCCGGCCGAAGCTATCCAGATACAGCAGGTGCTGCTCCTCGTCCAGCAGCTGCTGGCCGTCGTGCTGGCCGTGGATATTCAGCAGGCGGCTGCCCAGGGTGCGGAGCTGGGTAACGGTGACGGGGCGTCCGTTGACCCGGCAGACGTTCTTGCCGTCGCCGTGGATCTCCCGCTGCAAAAGCAGCTCCCCCTCCCAGGCGATGCCCAGGTCCTCCCCCAGCCGGGGCGGAATGTCCGTGAAGCACGCGCTGACAAAGGCCATATTGGCCCCGGTACGGATCAGGTCCCGGGAGGTCCGCTGGCCCAGCACGGCGCTGATGGAGTCGATGACGATGGACTTACCGGCGCCGGTCTCGCCGGTCAGGGCGTTGAAGCCGGGCCGGAACTCGATGTCCGCGCACTCGATGATGGCGATATTCTCAATGTGGAGCAATTGCAGCATCTGCGTATCCCTCCGATGTCTGCGCCATGTCCCGCGTCAGCGCAGCATTTCCTTGATCTCTTCCGTGAAGTCCAGGGCGCTCTCCGTGTCCCGCATGATCAGCAGGGCCGTGTCGTCGCCGGCCAGGGACCCCACCAGATACGGCACGTCCATGCCGTCCACGGCGGAACCGGCGGCGTTGGCCAGGCCCGGCAGGGTCTTGATGACCACGATGTTCTGGGCGTTGTCCACCGTCAGGACGCTCTCCCGGAAGATGGTGCGCAGCTTGTCGGCAAAGTTCAGCTTGGTGCGGTGGGCGGAAACGGCGTAGCGGTACCGGCCCTGCCCGGCGGGCTCCTTGATCAGGTGCAGTTCCTTGATGTCCCGGGAAATAGTGGCCTGGGTGCTCTTGATCCCCTTGGCCTGGAGCCGCTCCAGCAGCTGCTCCTGGGTCTCGATGATCTCCTCGCTGATGATCTGGAGGAGCTGGTTCTGGCGGTCGTTTTTCATTTTTTAGAAGCCTCCGTTCCCATTTTTTTGTCCAGTATTTCGCAAAAGCTCTTTTTGGAGAGCCGCACCAGCCTGGTGGTATATTTTGAGGTGCTTACCCGCACCTGGTCTCCGTTTTTCAGGGAAAACGCCTTGCCGCCGTCCACGGAAAGATAGACGAATTTCCGGTTGGCGTCCGCCGCCTCCACGGTGATTATATGCTCCGGCGAAAGCACATAGGAGGACGAGCGGGTGGAATGGGGGCAGATGGGCGTCAGCAGCAGGTTCTTTGCGGTGGGCTCCACGATGGGCCCTCCGGCGGCCATGGAATAGCCGGTGGAGCCGGTGGGGGTGGAGACGATGATGCCGTCGCCGCCTACCTTGGTCAGGCGGCCCTCCTCCGTGAAGATGTCCAGCCGCACCACCCGGGCGATGGAGCCCTTGGACACCACCGCATCGTTCAGGGCGATGTTGTTATACACCTGCCGCCCCTCCCGCAGCACCGACACGTCCAGCATCATCCGGGATTCCACGGTGAAGCGGCCCTGGGCCAGGTCCCGCAGCCGGTCCAGCTCGTTGACCTCCAGCTCCGACATGAAGCCAAGGCTCCCCAGGTTCACCCCCAGCACCGGCACGCTGTGCAGCGCCACGGTACGGGCCAGGTGCAGGATGGTGCCGTCGCCGCCGAAGGCGATCAGCAGGTCCGCCTGGCGGATCTCCTGCTGTAAGGGGCGCATGGACAGGCCCAGCTCCTCGCCGTACCCCTCCCGCTGGAAGGGCAGGCAAACGGAGGTCTGCATCCCCAGGCTTTCCAGCATATCCCGGGATTGTCTACACACTTTCAGTTCACTGTCCCGGTACGGATTGGGACAAAGTATCACGCGTTTTGGTTTCATGCCGCTCACCTCAGTCCTTCAATTGGCTGTGGGACGCCTCCACGATCTCCGGCAGAGAGAAGTCGCCGGGGGTTCCCTGCCCGTGACGAAGATAGCCCAGATATTCGATATTCCCCTCCGGTCCCCGGATGGGGGAATAAGTGATTCCGAGCACTGTAAAGTGGTTTTCCTTCGCATGGCGCAGAAACGTCTCCAGCACCTCCAGGTGCACGGCCGGGTCCCGGACCACGCCCTTTTTGCCCACCTTTTCCCGGCCCGCCTCAAACTGAGGCTTCACCAGGCAGACGGCCTCCCCCTCCGGGGACAGCAGCCCGTCCAGGGCCGGAAGGATCAGCCCCAACGAAATGAAGGACACGTCCACGGAGGCAAAGTCCAGCTCCTGGGGAATCTGCTCATGGGTGAGGTACCGGGCGTTGGTGCGCTCCATGCACACCACCCGGGGGTCCCCCCGGAGCTTCCAGTCCAGCTGGCCATAGCCCACGTCCACGGCGTAGACCTTCTGGGCGCCGTTTTGCAGCATACAGTCGGTGAAGCCCCCGGTGGATGCGCCGATATCGGCGCAGACCTTGCCGGTAAGGGTCAGCGGAAAGGTCTTCATGGCCTTTTCCAGCTTCAGGCCGCCCCGGCTGACGTAGGGCAGGGTGTGTCCCCGCACCTCGATCTGTGCGGTGTTGGGCACCGCCGTGCCGGGCTTGTCCACCCGCTGACCGTCCACAAACACACTGCCGGCCATGATAACGGCCTGGGCCTTCTGGCGGCTTTCCAGCAAGCCCTGCTCCACCAGCAGCACATCCAATCTCGTCTTATTGCTCATGCAGCATCTCCTCCACGCTGTGGGCTACGCTCCGGGCGTCCAGACCGAAGGCTTTGTATAACTGGTCCACCGTACCCTGGGGGGCAAACCGGCCGCCCAGATTTTTCAGGGTCAGGCAGCGGGGCTCCACCTGCTCCTGGGCCAGAATGGCGGCGATCCGCTGACCCACGCAGCCGGTGGCCATGCAGTCCTCCAGCACCAGCAGGCGCTCCGTGCCGGAGAGGGCCTCCTTCACGGCGGCGCTGTCCAGGGGACAGATCTGGTTCAGCTTCAGCACCCGGGCCCGGATCCCCTTCTGGGCCAGAAGGTCCGCCGCGTCCAGGGCCTGGTTCACCAGAATGCCGTAGGTCAGGATCGTGGCGTCCTCGCCCTCCCGCAGGCAGGCAAAGGCTCCGTCGCCGCCGTCCTCCCGATAGCAGCCCTGGCCGCCCCGGGGATAGCGCACCGCCACGGGGCCGTCGATCTCCTCCACCGCCCGGTGCAGCATCCGCCGCAGCTCGGCAAAGCTGGCGGGACACAGCACCGTCATCCCCGGCACCTGGGACAGGTACATGGGGTCGAAGCAGCCGTGGTGGGTCTCGCCGTCGGCTCCTACCAGCCCCGCCCGGTCCACCCCCAGCACCACGTGCAGGTGGTTCAGGGCCACATCGTGCAGCAGCATATCATAACCCCGCTGCAAAAAGCTGGAATACACCGCAAACACCGGCACCATGCCCTGCTGGGCCATACCGGCGCACATGGCCACCCCGTGGCCCTCGGCAATGCCCACATCGAAAAAGCGCTTGGGCAGGGCGTGGGCAAACTCCGTCAGCCCTGTGCCGTCCACCATGGCGGCGGTAACGGCGCAGATCCGGTCGTCCTTTTGGGCCAGGTCCAGCAGCTCATGGCCGAACACGGCGGAGAAGCTCTCCCCCGACGATTTCAGGGGCTTTCCGGTCTCCACATCAAAGGGGCCCACGCCGTGGTACTTCCCCGGCTCCTGCTGGGCGTAGGGGTATCCCTTTCCCTTGACGGTATGCACATGCAGCAGCACCGGCCGGCGCATATCCCGGGCCAGCAGCAGCATCTGGGTCAGGATCTCCACATCGTGGCCGTCCACGGGACCCATATAGGTAAAGCCCATGTTTTCAAACACCGTGCTGCCGGGCAGCAGGGATTTTTTCAGGGCCGTTTTCACATCGTGGCTCATGGCGTACACCCGCTTGCCGGTCTGGCTGCCGGTGAGCATCTGGCGATAGCGCCGCTTGAACTCGTAATACTCCGGCGTGCTGCGCAGCCGGGACAGGTGCCGGGACAGGCCGCCCACGTTGGGGTCGATGGACATGCCGTTGTCGTTGAGGATCACAATCAGCGGCTCGCCGCTGGCTCCGGCGTCGTTGAGCCCCTCGAAGCTCAGACCGCCGCCCATGGCACCATCGCCGATCAGGGCCAGCACATGATAGTCCTTCCCCTGCAGAGTCCTGGCCCGGGCCATGCCCAGGGCCACCGACACGGAGTTGGAGGCATGACCGGCGATAAACGCGTCGTGTACGCTCTCCCAGGGCTTGGGGAAGCCGGACAGGCCCCCGAACTGCCGCAGGGTATCGAACAACTCTCGCCGCCCGGTCAGGGCCTTGTGGACATAGCACTGGTGGCCCACGTCGAACACCAGCCGGTCCACGGAGGTGTCGAACACCCGGTGGATGGCCACGGTAAGCTCCACCACCCCCAGATTGGAGGCCAGGTGGCCGCCGGTCCGGGATACCTCCCGCACCAGGAAATCCCGCAGCTCCGCACAGAGCTGCCGGGCCTGATTTTCATTGAGCCCCTTCACATCGGCGGGGCTGTCCATATGGTCTAAAATCAACGATATCGCTCCATTTCAGCGTGAGAGATGCAGGGCGTGCATGATCCGGGCCACCCGGTATACCACACTGGTGCACTGGTTGATGGCCACGGTTTTGCCCAGGGCCTTGCCGCCGATGGTAATGCCGGAGATCAGCGCCGTGGCCCCGATGGAGATCAGCACCGAGGTGGTGCTCAGGTCCCTTTGCAGGTGGGTGACGATCACCGCCGCGGTGGAACCGCTGACGATGCCGCAGATGTCGCCCACCACGTCGTTGCACACGGAGGACACCTGGTTGGCATTCTGCAGCAGGCGGATGGCCGCCTTGGCGCCCTTTTCCTTGTGGGCGGCCATGGAGTGGAAGGGCTTGGGGTCCGCCGCCGTAACGGCCACGCCGATCATGTCGAACACGATGCCCAGGCCGATGAACACGGCCAGCACCAGCGCCGCCACAACGTATCCCGTGCCCTCCAGGGCGGTGGTGGAGAAAAAGCTCAGCAGCGCCGACAGCACCACCGCCAGCACGAACACCCGCAGGGCCCAGCCCCGGCCGCTTTTCTTTTTCCCGCCGTTTTTGTCCTTGCTCCTGTCGCGTTCGCTCAAGAGTAGATCCCTCGCTTTGTTGTTATAGTACACTGAACAGGGCAACGCCGAAGGTTAATCTTACGGCTTAGGTGCGGGTTGGATTTCCCCGCAGCGCGCCTTCCGTCGCCGGTCAGGCGGTTTCCCGTTAGGCGCTGCGCCATGGTGTTGCCGGCCATGGGACCCGATTGCCACTTAGTCCGCACTGCAATCCCTCCGGCGTCCCGTGAGGACAGCCTAGGTGATTTCCACAGCGGTCAGACCGTCTCTTAGCCTCTTTTGCAGCCAGGGTTTCAAGGGAATCAACACAGCCTCCCTGGCCGGGGAGACCGGTGCTTCCACTTCCCTATCCACCCTGCCCACGCAAGGCAGGCTACTCTGCACACAGCGTTACGGCGGTAAAGCCGGGTAGCACCGCATTGCAGGTTCATCATCTGCCTCGTACACAGGTCGCTTGACCACAGGGGGAGTACGCCTGTGCACAACAGCAGGTCTCCACGGTAGCAGGGTCGGGTCCTCCATGCCATTGGAGGGCGCCCTACCATCGCAGACGCGGGGGCTCCCGCGTCTCCCCCCAGCACCCACCCCAAACTGGGCGTAAGCAGCAGGCACCAGGGACTTCACAGTTGTGCCCTTTAAAGGATTTTTAGGCCCTTCTTACAAGACGGCAGATCCGACTAGGATACTGCGCCGCTGTTCAGTAATTAAGCATATTAGCACACTTTTTCCAAATATTCAAGCATTTTATGCAATATATTCCGTATAAAATGCGGCAGGGACCGCCGCAAAACGGTCCCTGCCGGGAAAAATCACAGAATGATGCAGATCAGGCCGCCGCTGCCGTCGTTGATGATGCGCTCCAGGGCCTCCCGCAGCTTCTTCTGGGAGTCCTGCGGCATCCGCCGGAGCTTTGCCTGCAGGTCGTCTCCCACGATCTCGTGGAAGCTGCGGCCGAAGATGTTGGACTGCCAGAGCTTGCCGGTGTCTCCCTCGAACTCCTGGAGCAGGTAATTCACCATGTCCTCGGACTGCTTTTCATTGCCCACAATGGGCGAAACCGTGGTGGCGATGTCCGCCCGGATTATGTGGATGGAGGGGGCGCTGGCCTTCATGCGCACGCTGTAGCGGCCGCCCTGGCGGACGATCTCCGGGTCCTCCAGGTTCAGCTCCTCCACGCTGGGCATCACAATGCCGTAGCCCGTGTCCAGCGCCGCCTGCATGGCGGGAGCCAGTCGGTCATACTCCTTCCGGATGGCGGCCAGGCTGGTCAGAAGCTGCATCAGGTCGCCGTCGTCCGTCACGGACAGGCCCGACTGGCGGCTCAGGGTGTCGTAAAACAGGCTCCGGGGCAGGTCCAGGTCCGCCTCGGCAATGCCGATCCCCAGGTTCAGGCTGCGGATGGAGGCGGCGGAGATATCCCCCTCCCCCTGCAGGGCGGACAGGCAGTCCCGCAGCTGCCGCACATGGGCCAGATCCGCCGCCTCCCGGCGCACCGCCTGGTATACGCCGGTTTTGATGGGGTGGTCCGGCGGCAGAGCCTCCACCCAGGCCGGCAGGAACAGGTCCAGCTCCCGCAGGGGGAATTCATACAGCAGCCCCTGCAGCAGCTCCGTGATCTCCTGCTCCCCCAGCTCCAGACAGTTCACCGGCAGGCAGCGGACGTCATACCGCCGCTCGATGTCCGCCGCCATGGACTGGGCCCGGGAGCCCTGGGGCTGGGCGGAGTTCAACAGCACCACAAAGGGCTTGCCAAGCTCCTGCAGCTCCCGGATCACCCGCTCCTCGGCCTCCAGATAGTCCTCCCGGGGGATCTCCGTGACGCTGCCGTCGGTGGTGACCACGATGCCCACGGTGGAGTGGTCGCAGATGACCTTCCGGGTGCCCAGCTCCGCCGCCTCGGTCATGGGGATCTCGTGGTCGTACCAGGGGGTCATCACCATCCGGGGAGACAGGTCCTCATACTGGCCCACGGCGCCGGGCACCATATACCCCACGCAGTCGATGAGCCGCACGGAGAACGTGACCCCCTCCTCCATGCGGACCTCCACCGCCTCCTCCGGCACGAACTTGGGCTCGGCGGTCATGATGGTGCGGCCGGAGCCGCTTTGGGGCAGCTCATCCCGGGCCCGGTCCCGGCGGTAGCCGTCCTGGATATTGGGCAGCACCTGGGTCTCCATAAAGCGCTTGATGAAGGTGGATTTTCCGGTGCGCACCGGCCCCACCACGCCGATGTAAATGCTGCTGCCGGTCCGGGCCGCCATATCCTGATAAATGGATGCGGACTGATTCATGGTCCATTCCTCCTGCTCCATAACATCTTGTCTGGTGCTACTCTATGCGTCCCCGGGCCGGGATAGACGGAAAATTTTTACAGAAAAAGCCGACAGCCTGTTGATTAATAGGCAATACCTGTGTTAAAATACAGGTCAAACAGGTTCGTTAAAAATCCAACAAAAAGGGGGATGCCCATATGGAACAGTCCAGCACAGACCGCCGGGTGCGAAAAACCAAAAAGCAGCTGCGCCTGGCGCTGATGGAGCTGCTGGCGGAAAAAAGCGCCAAGTCCATCTCCGTGCGGGAGCTGACCGAGCGGGCGGATATCAACCGCGGCACCTTCTATATCCACTATCGGGACGTGGGGGACCTCCTGCAGCGGCTGGAGGATGAGATGGCGGACCGGCTGACGGCTCTGTGCAAGGACCACAAGCCTGAGGACTCCACATGGGAGCAGTTCCCCTTCCTGCGGGACCTGTACCACTTTATCCTGGACAACGCCGACCTGTGCCGGGTGCTGCTGGGTCCCAACGGGGACATTGCTTATACCGACCGCATCTGCCGCATTCTGCGGGACTATTTTCTGTATGACTTCCTGTCCCAGTTCTATCCCGGTGACCGGCAGCGGCTGAACCACTTCTGTTCATTTATCGTGTCGGGAAACCTGAATCTGGCGCTGTCCTGGCTGCGGGACGGGGGCCAGGAGTCGCCGGATGAGATGGCCCGTCTGGCGGGCAGTATCACCATGGGCGGCGTGGGTGCCCTGGGTGCGCCAAGTCTGTAACAGGTCCGGAATCCCCGGCAGCTGCTTATAAACAACACCCCTCATGCAGGTTTATGCGCCTGCATGAGGGGTGTTTCTTCCTGTTTTCCGGTTCGATGCAATTGCTTCTGGAAGCTCTGTCTTTGCTTACAGTTCGTTTCCCTCGTCCGGCTGCTGGACCAGCAGGGCCTCTCCGGCCGGGGCGTCGGTGAAGTCCAGCTGCACCACCGCCTGGGCGGTGTTCACGGAGCAGCTGACGCATTTGCCGCGCTCCGCGGCTGCGGCGGCGCAGCGGTTCAGAAGGTCCGTCAGGATTTCCCGGTTCAGCCCGCCGCCCCGCCAGTGGAACACAAAATGGGGCTGCTTTTTCCGCAGGGCCTGGCGGGCGCGGTTCTCCACGTCCTCCGGCTTGGTGAAGGACAGGGGGCGGTAGTAGTACCCCTTGTCCGCCGTGCAGGCCGGCAGCGGAAGCACCAGCGTCTCGTGATCCCGGAAGATGTGCCGGTCGTCCAGGTTGAAATAGTCGTACCGGGGCGTGCCCCGCTGGAGGGAGTTGTCAAAGGTGGCGTCCAGGTGGTAACGCTGGCCGTCCACCGTTATCACGTTCCAGGTGTGGCGGTATTTCACGCCCCGCTCCGGGGCCGCCTCGCTGAGAGCCACGATGCAGGGCAGCTGCACCGCGTCGCACAGGGCCTTCACCGTTTTGGCAATGCCCTCGCACACCCCCACCCCCTGGGTCAGGGGGCCGATGATCTCGTGGGAATAGGGCTTTTTCAGCTTGTCATACCGGACGTTCTCCAGAATGAAGGCGTGGATGGCCAGCTCCTTGTCACGGTCGCTTTTCCCCTGCAGGGGCCGGGCCAGACGGTCCAGCCGGGCGGCCACCGCCTGGCGGTGCTGGCGGATCTTCCCCTTATCGAACAGATACTCCGGCAGCAGCTCCACATGGTCCGCCCCGGGCATCCACCGGTACTGAAACCCGGTGACGTAGAACAGCAGCGGCGTGTCCAGCTTCAGCCGCAGATAGATGTCCGACAGCTCCGGGCCGTCCAGCCGGGGCACCCGGATCCCCGGGGCCAGGGCCTCCATACCCGCCAGCATGGCGTCGTATACCCCGCGCTTTTCCCGGTCCAGCTGGCGGTAATAATAGCCCGCCATCAGCGGCAGGCGTGGGGCAGCAGCTCCCGCACCTGCCCGGCCAGCCGGTCAAACTGGTCGCAGGACAGGGCCTGGGCCCCGTCGGACAGGGCGCAGGCCGGGCGGTCGTGCACCTCCACCATCAGGCCGTCGGCTCCGGCGGCCACGGCGGCCAGCGCCAGGGGAGCCACCAGCTCCGCCCGTCCGGCGGCGTGGCTGGGGTCCACGATCACCGGCAGGTGGGTCAGCTTTTTCAGCACCGGAATGGCGGCGATGTCCAGAGTGGCGCGGCTGTCGGTCTCGAAGGTCCGGATGCCCCGCTCGCACAGGATCACCCGCTCATTGCCCCCGGCCAGGATATACTCCGCCGCCTGCAGCAGCTCCGTTACCGTGGCGGACATACCCCGCTTCAGCAGCACGGGCTTCCGCACCTGGCCCAGGGCCTGGAGCAGGGCGAAATTCTGCATATTCCGGGCCCCGACCTGCAGGATATCCACCTGATCCAGGTCCTCCAGCTGGCGGGGGTCCGTGATCTCCGTCACCACCGGCAGTCCAGCCTCCCGGCCCGCCTCCGTCAGCATGGAAATGCCCGGCTGGCCCAGCCCCTGGAAGGAATAGGGCGACGTCCGGGGCTTGAATACCCCGCCCCGCAGCAGCTGCGCTCCGGCGGCCTTGACCCGCCGGGCTACCCCGGCCATCTGCACCTGGGATTCCACGGCGCAGGGCCCGGCGATCAGGCAGAACTCCGCCCCGATCCGGGCGCTGCCCACCTCCACCACGGTGTTCTCCGGGTGGGCGGCCCGGCTGGCCAGGCGATAGGGCGGCGTGATGCGCCGCACGTCCAGCACATAGGGCAGGGCCGCCAGGCCCTCCGGGTCCAGCCGCCAGGTGTCTCCCACCAGGGTCAGCACATCGGCGTCCCGGCCCGGGGTCCGGCCGATCCGCACCCCCTGATCCATCAGGCGCACCGCCAGCTGCCGCAGGGCGGGCTCCTGGGTGTCTTTTTGGATAATAACGATCATATGATCCTCCATGCGGCTGTGCCGCTGTATATTCCCGGATATTGTACCGCAATGCGCGGGTTTTTGCAACCGGGGAATTTCCCGGGGAATATGCAGAATGCAATAACCGAAATACAGATAATTTCTATATATATATATATATAGCTTGACGGTTGCCGATGTGTATGCTATGATAGATGCAGTTCATCAGAATAGACAAAATACAATGCTTTCAGGCGGAAATATTTTCTGTTCTGACGGCCTGCATGGCTCATCCCATCCAACCGGACATAAACGGAGGTATCAGATGAAAAGACTGCCGAAAATGCTCTGCGCCCTGATTCTTTGCGCCCTGATGGTGACTGCCGCAGTTTCCTGCGGCCAGAAGCCCGCCCAGCAGCTCCAGGACCCGCCCCAGCAGGAGGACCCCCAGCCTGCCCCGGAGCTGAAGATCGCCGTGGACAGCGATCCGGCCCGTTCCGCCGTCATCCACTGGTTTTATTCGGAGGAGGGGCAGGCCCTGTTCGGGGACACGGATCCGGACGACGTGATCTTCTCGGTGGACCCCCGGGATATCGCCCAGGAGCTGAAGCTGGGGAACTATGACGCCGCCGTGTGCGCCCCCGATCAGAAGGCCCTGCAGCTGCTGGGCGGCTATGAGTCCATGCCCCTGCTCAAGGACGCCGTGATCTTTGTCCACGGCAACATCGGGCAGGAGGATGCGGACTATAACCTGTCCTCGGAGACCCTCCGCGGCATATACGCCGGCACCGCCCCCCTTTTCTGGGATGAGGCACAGACTCAGCCGCTGGTTCCCGCCTATGGCTATGCCAGCGATGCCCAGGACCCCCTGTGGCAGCTGATGTCGATGCAGTTCGGCTTCACCGCCGACGCGCCGGATATCCTCACGAGGGGGACATGGGACAACCCTGTGTGGGCCACTGTTGAGACCGGGCGGGTGGGATCGCCGCTGTTCCCCCTGCATTATAATTGGCTGTTCGGTGAGGCGGGAATCAACGGGTCGGTGATCTCTGTGGACGGCGTGCGGCCCACAGACGCGACGCTGGCGGACGGGTCCTATCCCTTCACCCTATCCTATTACGGCCTGTATTCGCCCAGCCATCCCCAGGCCCGGCAGATCGCCGCGATTTTACAGGGCGTGCAGGCTATGCAGTCCGCAGACTGACCGCATCCCGGCATCGTCCTCTCTTTTTTCGGAAAACAGTTGCCGTAACGGCGAAAATATACTATACTACTTATTTGACAGTGCCGCTGGCACAATTTACCGAAAACAGGACGATGGATATGAAAACAAGCGACTTTAACTATGAATTACCGCCGGAGCTGATCGCCCAGACGCCCATCCCCCAGCGGGACGCCTCCCGGCTGCTGGTGCTGGACAAAAATACCGGCGCATGGCAGCACCGGCATTTTTACGACCTGCCGGAGTATCTCCGACCCGGGGACTGCCTGATCCTCAATAATTCCCGGGTGCTTCCGGCCCGTCTGCTGGGCCACCGGCTGCCCGGCGGCGGGGCCTGCGAGGTGCTGCTGCTGATCGACCGGGGAAACAAGACCTGGGAGTGCCTGGTGCGGCCCGGCAAGCGCATGCGCACCGGGGCGAAGCTGTCCTTCGGCGACGGGGAGCTGACGGCGGAGGTGGTGGAGGAGCTGCCCGGCGGCAACCGCCTGGTGCGCTTCGATTATGAGGGAATTTTCCTGGAGGTGCTGGAGCGTCTGGGGAAAATGCCCCTGCCCCCCTATATCAAGGAGGAGCTTCAGGACCAGGAGCGCTATCAGACGGTGTACTCCAAGGTCAACGGCTCCGCAGCCGCCCCCACGGCGGGCCTGCACTTCACCCAGGAGCTGCTAGATCAAGTATCCGCAATGGGTGTAAAGCTGGGATACGTTACACTTCATGTGGGCCTGGGGACCTTCCGCCCGGTGAAGGAGGACGAGATCGAGGGCCACGAAATGCACAGCGAATACTGCGTGATCCCCCAGGAGACGGCGGACCTGATCAATGAGACCAAGAAAAACGGCGGCCGGGTCATCTGCGTGGGCACCACCTCCTGCCGCACCATCGAAAGCTGGGCCGCAGAGGACGGCACCATGACGGCCAGCGCCGGATGGACGGATATCTTCATCTATCCCGGGTACCGGTTCAAGGTGCTGGACGGCCTGATTACCAATTTCCATCTGCCGGAGTCCACTCTGATTATGCTGGTGTCCGCCCTGGCGGGCCGGGAGCACGTCCTGGCGGCATATCAGGAGGCGGTGAAGGAGCGCTATCATTTCTTCAGCTTCGGCGATGCGATGCTTATCCTGTAAAGGATGCAGCAATACAATAAGGACCGACAAGCGAAGTGGGAGCCCGGCGTCTGCCGGACTCCCGCTTTTGCAAAAGTTTATATAACTTGCCGCCAGTCCGCCTTTTATGCCAATGCGGCGGAGCAGCGATTTGCGAGCTGCCGGTCTGTAGCCCGGCAGGATATTTTCCCCGCAAAAACAAAAGAAAGTGCTCAATTCACAAAGAATCAAGCACTTTTCTCCTGGCACGCCGTGAGGGATTCGAACCCCCGGCCTTCTGGTCCGTAGCCAGACGCTCTATCCAGCTGAGCTAACGGCGCGTGTCTCTTGACGACTTTGCTATAATACCACGGTCTCCCAGAAAATGCAAGTCTTTTTTTCAAAAAATCCAAAAAAATTTTTGGATAGCCTGTTCAGCGAAAGCTGATGGGATTCTGTGGTGCCGTATAAGGAACTTTTCCCCGGGAATACTGTTTTTATCCAAGTGACGGAGGCAGTAGTGGAATGCAGGGAAAAGTGGAGATCTGCGGCATCAACACCGCCAAGCTGGAGGTTCTGAAAAACGACGAAATGACGGAGCTTCTGCGGCGGACCAAGGAGGGAGACATGGCCGCCCGGGAGAAGCTCATCCGGGGCAACCTGCGGCTGGTGCTGTCGGTGCTTCAGCGATTTGCCAGCCGGGGCGAGAACATGGACGACCTGTTCCAGGTGGGCTGTATCGGCCTCATCAAGGCCGTTGACAACTTCGATGTCAACCAGCCGGTGCGCTTTTCTACCTACGGCGTTCCCATGATCGTGGGGGAGATCCGGCGGTATCTCCGGGACAACAGCGCCATCCGGGTGTCCCGAAGCCTGCGGGACACGGCGTATAAGGTCCTCCAGGCCCGGGAGCGTCTGCTGCGCCAGAGCCAGCGGGAGCCTACCGTGGAGCAGCTGGCCCAGGAGCTGGCCATCCCCCGGGAGGAGGTGGTGCTGGCCATGGACGCCATCGTGGACCCGGTGTCCCTGTACGAGCCCATATACTCCGAGGGCGGCGACACGGTATGCGTCATGGACCAGGTCAGCGACCGCCGCTGCACCGACGAGAGCTGGATCCAGCGCATTGCTTTGAAGGACGCCATCAGCCGCCTGACGCCCCGGGAGCGCAGCATTCTGATGATGCGCTTCAACCAGGGAAAGACCCAGATGGAGGTTTCGGCGCAGATCGGCATATCCCAGGCCCAGGTGAGCCGCCTGGAAAAGGGTGCCATCCGCGCCATCAAGAAGGAGCTGTAGCGCATACCGTCTCCCCTGCCGTCCATCTGCCGCAGGAATATCAAAAGGGCCTGCTGCCTGCACTTTGCAGACGGCAAGCCCTTTTGGCTGCTTGAACGATATTATGCTCTTCTGCGGCGCTTGCGGCGGAATTTATCCAGCACACCGGTGACGATGCCCCGCTCGTAGCGGTTCATGCCGAACAGCCACAGGCTGGCGGCGTAGACAGCCACGAATACGCAGCCCCAGATGAGAATATCCAGATACCCGGACACCGGAGCCAGCACGGCGATAAGCACCGCCACGATGGCGGGTACCAGCATGGACGGCAGCAGCTGGGCGATGCGGACCCAGAACCAGCGGACATCCAGGCCCACATGGCGGCGGAAATACCAGTTGATGGGAAGGACATTGCCCATCACCGTGATAAACAGGATAGATCCGGCCACGCCCACCAGTCCGCCGTATTTGCACAGGGGGATCATCAGCCCCACATTGACGGCGGCGGCGGCCAGATAGACCCAGGCCCGGAACCGGTGCATATTCTTGGCCCGGAGGATCTCCAGCCCCACAAACTGGATGGCGGAGACGATGGTGCTGGCAAACAGCAGCAGAGCCACGGGATAGTCCACGGCGAACTGCTCCTTGCCGCCGGCCCATAAAATCACAAAGGGACGGCCCACCGCCACGAACCCCAGGAACACCGCCATCAGCATGATGAACTGCAGGCGTCCGGCCTTGGTCATCAGCCGGGTCAGCTCCCGGTTGGAGTCGCCCTCCGCCACCATCCGGTGGACCCGGGGGATCAGCACATTGGAGATGGCCATGGCAAAGGACAGATAGTACACGTTCAGCTGGTTGGCGCTGTAGTACACGCCGGACAGCTCCGCACCGTGGATCCAGGTGGTCATCAGGGTGCCGATGCCGTAGTTCAGCTGGTCCACCACCACCGCCAGGAAAATGTAGAACGTGAAGCCCATCATGCTCTTCATCAGCGGCAGGTCGTAGGTCCGGAAGGACACCGGCATTTTCAGCACCGCGAAGCAGTAGGCCATATACGTCAGGCCGCACACGATGGTCAGCACCAGCGAAAGCGTGGCAATGGCCGGGGAGCGGAAGCCCAACAGCAGCAGGGGAATGGAGATCAGCGGACTGAGCACGGATTTGGCCATGGTGACAGCCTTCAGGAACAGATACCGCTCGTGGATGTTCACATGGGACTCGAAAACGCTGAAGGGAAAGGACAGAGCCGCGTTTAGGGTCATGATCCGCAGGAGCTTGGCGCCCAGGGCCAGCTCCTCCGGGGCCCACTTGGTGCCGAACACCATCTGGGGGTGGGCGGCCAGGAAGAAGCCCAGGGCCAGCAGCACCAGTCCCAGCAGCGACAGGGTCACCAGGAACATACCGTTGAGCTTTGCCATTTCCTGCCGGTCCTTGGCCACCTTGGCCTGGGAATAGTAGCGGATATAGGCGCTGCCCAGGCCCATGCTCAGCAGCAGCAGGTAGGAGATGATGGGCCCCACCGCGCCGTATACACCGTATTCTGTTTCGCCCAGCCGGCCCAGCATAATGGGCGTATAGATCAGCGAGATCAGCGTGCTCAGGCCCATGGACACATAGGACAGCACCGCTCCCAGCCGCACTTGATTCACTTGCAAGGGTCCACCCTCTTTCTGCATATCCGAGTCATTATACCGGGTTTTCCGGGCTATGTAAAGAGTCCGTCAAGTGAATTCATGAAAATGTCACAAACTGGGACAGGCTGGGACAGGCTGAGACAAGCCGGGACAAACCGGGACAAGCCGGGGTCATGCGCGGAAATAGCCGTACAGCTCGATGATGGCAAAAAGGATGTTCAGCAGGCCGAAGGCGAAGATCAGGGTCACGGCGGCCTTCTGGCCGGAGCGGCTGCGGTCCATGCCGGAGGCCAGCAGGAGCATGGCCCCCGCCAGAGCCAGAGCCGAGACACCGGGGATATACACCACCGCCAGCTGCCGCAGCAGCCAGAAGATCACGGCCACGGCCAGCAGGAGCATGGATAATCTGCGCTTGGTTTCCAGTTTCATGAAAAACCTCCTGATTTTTTCTATTAGTCTACCGAATTTTCCCGGTAAATACAAGAGCCTTCGTTGAATTTGCATAAATTCGCAGAAAAACGGCACGGCTTACGCCGTGCCGCCGCGTGTCAAAAAAGCCTCGCAGAGTTTGCCATTCGCAGACTGCAAGCCTTTTGTCCAAAAAGGGCGTTGCTCTTTTTGGACAATTAGCGGCACGGCATAAGTCGTGCCGCTATCCGTGCCGCAAGCCGGTTATTCCGGGTCGTAGGCAATGGTTACCATCCGGCAGGCGGCGCACCGCTGGGCCGGAACGTGGTCCGTTTCTGAGTGGGGGGCCTTTCCCAGAAGCAGGAAGCCCGGGCAGCCCACGGCCGCGCCCATGGGCCGGTCTTCCGTCACCCAGCACACGCCGCCTCGGCCCATAGCCCGGACGAAGCCGGACTGCATCTCGTTTCCACAGCAGGGACATTTCATGGTAGGTACCTCCTCTTGCTCATTATGCTTTATACTTTCCATCATATGATATATGTTGCTTTTATATTACCATAAATACAATATATAAATGTGAACAATGTAAGAACAAATCATAAAAAATATGTGAAAGAATTATAAAATGGCAGCCGCTTGCAGACAAGCGGCTGTCACTTTTGACGGAATATTACTTTTGGCTGGGCATTTTCCAGGCTTGATGGTCGGTGTGAAGCAGATGGTGGGATACGTCGCTGAGGGGCTTTTTCATGAACTCCCGATACAGCTTGTGGACCTCGGGATTCTCGTGGGAGAACCGGGAGGGGGCGGCCTTGTCGATGTTCCACAGGACGCTGCCGCGCTTTTCCGCCAGCTCCACGCCGTCGTGGATGGGCTGACCGCCGCCGCCGGCGCAGCCGCCGGGACAGGCCATGATCTCCACGAAGTCATAGCGCACCTCGCCCCGCTCCAGGGCGGTCATGAGCTTGCGGGTGTTCAGCAGGCCGCTGGCCACCGCCACGGACACCGGGCCCGCCCCGGGGATATCGAACTTGGCTTCCTTCCAGCCGTCCATGCCCCGGACGTCACGGAAGGCATCGGGGTCCGGATTCTTTCCGGTAACCAGGTAATAGGCGCTGCGCAGGGCTGCATCCATCACGCCGCCGGTGGCGCCGAAGATCACCGCCGCGCCGGTGCCGCTGCCCAGAGGACTGTCAAAGGGCATCTCATCCAGGACGGCGGGGTTGATCTGCTCGCCCCGGAACATCCGGACGATCTCACGGGTGGTCAGCACCACGTCCACGTCCGGGTCGCCGCAGGCGTCCCGCATGGTGGGCAGGGCCGCCTCGCTCTTTTTGGCGGTGCAGGGCATGATGGACACCACGAAGATGTCGTGGGGGTCCACCCCCAGCTTCTTGGCGAAGTAGCTCTTGGCCACGGCGCCGAACATCTGCTGGGGACTCTTGGCGGTGGACAGATGGCTGACATACTTGGGGAACTGGGTTTTGACGAACCGCACCCAGCCGGGGCAGCAGGAGGTAAACATAGGCCAGGTGTACTGATCCCGGTGGGTAAAGCGCTCCACAAACTCGCTGCCCTCCTCCATGATGGTCAGGTCGGCGGTGAAATTGGTGTCGAATACATAGTCAAAGCCCATCTGCTTCAGGGCGGTGACCATGCGCTGGGCAGTGGCATACTCGGGCTTCAGGTGGTAGTATTCCGCCCAGGCGGCCCGGACCGCCGGGGCCATCTGGACCACGGTGATCTTCTTGGGGTTGTCCAGGGCGTCGAACACCCGGCCGGTGTCGTCGTGCTCCTGCAGGCCGCCCACGGGACAGTGGGTCATGCACTGGCCGCAGAAGGTGCAGTCGGAGTCTGCCAACGTCCTGGCCCCGGACACGCCGATGGTGGTGCGGGTACCGGTGCCCATCAAATCCCAGATGTGCATACCCTGGATCTTGTCGCAGACCTGGATGCAGCGCATACAGCGGATGCAGCGGTTTTCAAACCGCACCACGGGGGTGCTGAAATCCGGCTCAATGGGCCGCAGGTCCTTGATATAGTGGTTGCCCAGCAGGTTATAGTCGTTGGTGAGCTGCTGGAGCTTGCAGTTGCCGCTGCGGGTGCACTTGGGACAGCGGATGTCGTGCTGGGCCAGCAGCAGCCGCAGGTTCACCCGGCGGGCCTCCCGGACCCGGGGGGAGTTGGTGTGGACCACGATGCCCTCGGCCACCTGGGTGTCGCAGGCGGCCACCAGGCGCTGCTCGCCTTCCACCTCCACCATGCAGATGCGGCAGGCACCGATCTCGTTGATGTCCTTCAGGTAGCACAGGGTGGGAATATCCAGGCGCACGGAGCGGGCGGCCTCCAAAATGGTGGTGCCCTCCGGCACGGTGACGGTTCTGTTGTCGATGGTCAGCGTTACCATTTGATATCTCGACCTCCTCTGAAAATGCCGTAGCCAAAGTGATCGCACCGCAGGCAGCGGGAGGCCTCGGTGACGGCGCCCTCCTCGGTGAGGCCGCACTCGATGTCCTCAAAGTCGCACTTGCGCTCACAGGCCTGGCGCTCGGTGGTGTTGATGCGCCCGTGGGGCGGGCGGTTGTTCAGCCGGGGAGCCGGGATGTCCACGTCCACCCGGATCTCATGGTGGAAGCCCAGGTGCTCGTCGATGTTGGCGGCAGCCACCTTTCCGGCGGCAATGGCCCGGATGGCGGTGGCGGGGCCGGTGACGCAGTCGCCGCCGGCAAAGATGTTGTCCATATCGTTGACCTGACCGGACAGGGCGGCCACCAGCCGTCCGCCGCGGGTAATGGGCACGCCGGCCTGGTCAAAGCCCTGGATCTCGATGCCCTGGCCGATGGCCACCACGATGATATCCGCCGGGATGCGCACCTGGTCCAGGGCGGCCTTGTTGGGCTTGGGACGCCCGGAGCCGTCCACGTCGCCGATGATCTGGGGCTGGACCCACAGAGCCCGGGCCACGCCGTCCTCGTCGGCCTCAATGCGGACGGGAGCCGCCAGGGTCATCATCTCCGCCCCCTCGGCGGTGGCCCCTGCCACCTCGTCAGGCAGGGCCGTCATATCCTCCAGGCGGCGGCGGTACACACAGCTGACCTTGCTGGCTCCCAGACGGATAGAACTGCGGGTGACATCCATAGCCACGTTGCCGCCGCCGATGACCACCACCTGCTTACCGGTGAAATCAGGCATTACGTCGTCTCCGATAGCCTTGAGCATCTCCACAGCGGATATGACGTTGCGGCTGTCCTCACCGGGGATGCCGGTCTTTTTATCCTGGTGGGCGCCGATGGCAATGTAGATGCAGTCAAACTGCTTCTCCAGCTCCTCCAGCCAGATGTCCCGGCCGATGCGGACGTTGGTGCGGACCTCGATGCCCAGGGACAGGATGGAGTCGATCTCGGCGTCCAGCTTCTCCCGGGGGAAGCGGTAGCTGGGGATGCCGTAGCGCAGCATGCCGCCCAGCTTGCTGCACTCCTCGAAAATGGTGACCTTATGGCCCATCAGGGCCAGGTAATAGGCGCAGCTGAGGCCGCTGGGGCCGCCGCCCACGATGGCCACGGTCTTGCCGGTGGCTGGGGCGCAGGGTGGATTGGGCACCACGCCTGCGTGGTCCACGGCGTACCGCTTCAGACCCCGGATGTTGATGGGATCGTCGATCATATTCCGGCGGCAGCGGGCCTCGCAGGGATGCTCACAGATGTAGGCGCAGGCAGTGGGCATGGGGTTGTCCTTGCGGATCAGGCGCACGGCGTCGGCATAGCGTCCCACCCCCACCAGGGCCATGTAGCCCGGGATATCCACCCCCGCCGGACACAGGGCAACGCAGGGCACGGGATTCTGGAGGCTTGCCAGGCACCGGTGGTGCTGCGCGTGCTCCTCATAGTCGTCCCGGAAGCCCTCCAGGCCATCCACCACCAGGCGGGCGGCGTCCCGGCCGATGGCGCAGTCGGCGGTGTCCACAATGCTGCGGGCGGTTTTCTCGATGATGCGGACGGTGTCCATGTTGGCGGTGCCGTCCAGCACCTGGGAAATGAGCTTGGTCAGTTGGCCCAGGCCGATGCGGCAGGGAACGCACTTGCCGCAGGTCTGGGCGTGGCACAGCTGCAGAAACGACAGAGACATTTCCACCGGGCACAGGCCCGGAGGGCTGGCGGCGATCCGGCGCTCCACATCGCGGTAAAGACCCTCTACCACGGTCTGAGCCCTGCTGGGGGTTTTGATGTCAAGTCTGCTCAAAACAGTTCCACTCCTTCCGTCCGCTTACGGCGTTTGGCTGTGCGCCGCAGACGGACTGATATTGGTTACAGCTACAGAATGCCACAATTGATTCCAAAAGTCAATTGTTTCAGAAAAGTTGTCTATCCGATGAGAAATTTTCATAATTGATGAGAAAATATTGCAGAAAAATTCACGGAACCATAGGGCGGCCTGAAATTTTGAAATCTTCGGAAACGGCGGAAAACTGGGAACGTTTCCCACTCCCTTGCCAAGATCGTGACGAAAATTATTTCGTATAAATACAATAAATTTCGGTACATGAAAATTATTCCGGGACAAAGTGTTGCATTTGTGTATTGCGGACGGGGCCTGTACATGTTATAGTGAGTGTACAAATCAGAAAGGAGGCGCGCCATGAAGGTTCGGCTCAACGAGGACCGGCAGGTGGTGGACGCCATCCGGGAGGGGTTAAAGCGCACCGGCGGGTACTGCCCGTGCCGCCTGGCCCGGACGGAGGAAAACCGCTGCATGTGCAAGGAATTCAAAGATCAGATCGCGGACCCCGACTTTGAGGGGTACTGCCACTGCCGTCTGTATTATAAGGAGAAGTAAGGCCTGTCCCCCGGTTCGCGTTGAACCGGGGGATTTTTTCGCCCGGCGGAGGAGTGCATCATGCCGGTATAATTCCAGCAAATGGCAGGGATGTTTGTCGATAATGACATAATTTAGCGCAATTCTGCGTTTTTATGCATTATAGACGATTATAAACGGTATGTTTTGTTGAATTCACAGAAAGCTAACAAATTGATGAGATTTTTGTTGCATGGTGCAATATTTGCGAGTAAAGTAGTGAAGTACCCAGCAGGAATCCGGGAAAAAAAAGAAGGAGAAAAGCATATGGAAATTCAAATTCTGCCCCTGATTATCGTTGTCGCATATCTGGTGGGCATGCTGACCGTGGGCGCCGTGGTCAGCAAGGTCCAGATCAAGAACGCCAAGGACTACATGGTGGCCGGACGCCGCATGGGCCTGTTTATGGTGGCGTTCTCCCTGTCCGCCAACAACATCGGCGGCGGCTGCACCACGGGCCTGGCCCAGAAGGCCTTCGGCGACTGGGGTCTCAGCGCCGTGTGGTACGTCCTGGCGGCTTCCATCGCCATGATCCCCCTGGCCTACTTCGCTCCCAAGATCCGCAAGACCATGGCCGTGACCATCCCCGAGGTGGTGGGCCGCCGGTTCGGCAGGTTCTCCAGCAACTTCACGGGTATCCTGTCCGTGCTGTCGCTGTTCTGCCTGACCTCCTCCCAGATCGCCGCCTCCGGCGGCGTCATCAACGCCCTGATCCCCTCCATTCCCCTGAATGTGTGCCTGATCTTCGCGGGTATCGTCATCATTCTGTACACCACCATGGGCGGCATGATCGCCGACCAGATCTCCGACCTGGTGCAGTTCGGCATTATCCTGGTGGGCCTGGCCATTGCCACTCCCATCGTGCTGAACCATGCCGGCGGCTGGAGCGCCATCTCCGCGGCTCTGCCCGGTGAGAAGCTGAACCTGACCCAGATCGGCTGGGCTTCCATCATCGGCTACATTTTCAACTACTTCTGCACCTTCCTGGCCGGTCCCGAGATGGTCTCCCGCTTTGAGACCGCCAAGGACGAAAAGACCGCCAAGAACGCTGCGTTTGTCTCCGCTATCCTCATGGCCGCCATGTCCATCTTCCCCACCCTGCTGGGTCTGGCTGCCTTCGCTCTGCAGGATCAGCTGCCCGGCCTGGCCGAGAACGGCAGCAACGCCATGATGATCGTCACCGGTCATTATGCCCCCGGTGTGGTGACGGGCCTGATCTCCGCAGCCATCATCTGCGCCACCATGTCCTCCGCCGACTCCAACCTGCTGTGCATGTCCACCATGATCATCAACGACCTGTACACCGGTCTGGGCGGCAAGAAGCAGCTGACGGACAAGCAGACCATCTTCTATACCCGGGCCTGCAATGTGCTGTCCGCCGTTGTGGCTATTCTGATCTCCCTGGCCGGTGTGTCCATCGTGGCCATGAACACCTTCGCCTTCGGCATTCGCTGCGCCGGTCCCTTCGCCGCATATGGCCTGGGCCTGGCAGTGCCCAAGGCCACCAAGAACTCCGGTATCATCTCCATCATCTGCGGCACTATCGCCTTTGTGGTGTGGCAGATCGTGGGCGGCGGCGGCACCTGGATGTTCCTGATGCCGGTGGTGGCCGGATGCCTGGTGAGCACCATCTCCTTCTTTGTGGTCAACTGGATCGAGTGGGGCCGCGGCGTGGCCCCCGCCCCCAGCGCCTATCTGACTGACGAGGAAGTCGCCAGAAAGATCGCTGAGGAGTCTGCCGGCCGGTAAAGCATCCCAAATCGAACAACAGCCCCTGCGGGAAAATCCCGCAGGGGCTGTCTGACATAAGGGGCAGTTTTTAGATTTCAAGATATCCCTTGAGCACCTTCAGGGTGTTCCACACGCCGTCGATATGGCTGCGCTCATAGCCGTGGCTGGCGTAGACGCCGGCGCCGATAAGCCCGTGGCGCAGGTCGTTTCCGGCAGACAGGGTGGCCTCCACATCAGAGCCGTAGTGGGGATACACGTCCACGGCGTAGTCGGCCTTTTCCCGCCGGGCGGCGTCAATGAGCCTGCCCACCACCTCATAGCTGTAGGGGCCGCCGGAGTCCTTGGCGCAGATGGACACCTGCCGCTCGGTGCAGCGCAGACCGTCGCCCACGCAGCCCATGTCCACGCTGATGGCCTCGGTGACACCCTGGGGCACGCTGGCGGCTCCGCCGTGGCCCACCTCCTCATACACCGTCACATGGGCGTATACCCGGCGGCGGGGGGTGAGGTCCTTGTCCTTCATGAACTTGGCCAAGCCCAGCAGAATGCCCACGGACAGCTTGTCGTCCAGGAAGCGGCTCTTGATATAGCCGGAGCCGGTGATCCGGGTCCGGGGCTCGAAGCAGACGATGTCGCCCACCTCCACACCCAGAGCGCGGGTATCATCGGCGGACTTCACGTCCTCGTCCAGCACCACCTCGCAGGTGTCATAGCTGCGCTTGGCGTTGGCATATTCGCCGTTGACGTGGACGGAGGCGTTGCACAGCTGGAAGGTACCCTCGATGACCCGCCCGGAGCGGGTGTAGACCCGGACGTTCTCCGCCTCGCCGTTTTCCGGACGCATACCGCCCAGAGCCGTCAGCCGCAGGCGGCCGCTATCCTTGATCTCCGCCACCATGCCGCCCAGGGTGTCGGCATGGGCCTCCAGCAGCAGGCCGTCATTCTCGTCGCTGCCGCCCAGGTCGATGAGAACGCCGCCCTTGACGGTGGTCCGGGCCTCATAGCCCAGGGACCGGAAGGCGTTCAGCACCCACTCCGCCGCCTGCCGGGTGAAGCCCGTGGGGCTGTCAATGGCCAGCAGCTCCACCGCCTGGTGGGCGGCGTATTCCGCATAGGTACGTTCCATAGTTGAATCCTCCTGTTATTTAATCTTTTCCCAGCAGCCGGACCGCAGGGAACCGGCAGCCACCGGGCAGTCCAGCCGCTCCGCCAGCTGCCGGGCCAGGGGACGCTCCTCCTCCTGGTCCACCTGGTTCACGAAAACCTGGTCATGAAATCCCTCCCGGGCGGCCACCCGGGCCGCGATGGCCGGGGTCACGGGCCGGTTTTCCGGCACACCGGCCAGCCGGGCATACAGGGCCGGACGATGGGCCGCCACGCTGATGGGACGGCCGAAGCCGTCGGCTCCCAGCACCAGAATGGTGGTGTTGCGCCGGGGCGGCAGCACCGGCTCGTGTTTTTCGTGGCCCTTGAAGGGCTTTCCGGCGGAGCCGTCCGCCTCCACCAGGGTATAGTCCGCCAGGGCGTCCCAGCCCTCAAAGCCCGGGGACACCAGCTTGCCCTGGGCCGACGGAACCCCCAGGCACACCAGGCCCTCCCGGGCCAGAATTTCCCGGGCGGTATCCGGGTCCCGGGCCACGGCGATGCCGGTGGGGGGCCAGATCTTGGTGGTGGTGGTCACCGCCACGGTGCCCCGCTCCCGCAGCTCCCGGGCCAGGTGATACATCAGGGTAGTCTTGCCGCCGCCGCCGATCAGGGCGGTGACGCCGGGCCGGATGTCCAGCAGGTCGCATAGCTTATCCACTTTCTCACTCTCCCTTTGCGCCGCGTGTGCGGCAGGGCCATTGTATCACAGGGCGGTGGAAAAATCCACCCATATTTCCGCCTATTGCCGCCGGGCGGTGCGGTATTCGTCGCCGGGCCGCCAATAGGGACAGTCCCCCCGTCCGGACAGGAACCGCATCATCTCGTCCTCGTCCAGGTCCACGTCGCAGATGTATTCGTCGTATTCCTCGTCGTAGTTATAGAAGCAGCAGGCTTCGCACTGGGTCATGTGCCGGGCCTCCTTTCGTCAGGATGATTATACGTCCATCGGGGGTGCTGCGTCAATAAGCAGCTTGTCATGAAGTCTTTTTTTTGACAGTCTCAAAAATACTTATCAGTAGATAGCTTACAATTATTCGAATTTTACACTTGACGAAAATATGAAAATCAAATATAATCATGAGTGGAGAGGGTCTTACCTCCCGTGCCTATGAAGTGAGCGTGCATCCGGGTAAAGAGGGCGGATGCACGCTCATTTCCTTTATTTTCTCAGCTCCCGCAGCTGAAGCTCCACGTCTCCGATGAGGTACAAGGACCCGTAGCACAGCACCGTGCCGTCAGGCCCTGCCTGCTCCAGGGCCAGGGCCACCCCCTCCCGGATGGTGCCGCAGGCCGTGGCAGAACAGCCCAGCTCCCGGATATAGGCCGCCAGCTCACCGGCAGGCAGGGACCGGGGGTTATCCGGCGTCACCGTGATGAAGGAGTTGGCGTAGGGCGCCACGCCCCGGTACATGCAGTGGTAGTCCTTGTCCTGCATGACCCCGGTCAGCACCGTCAGGGGCCGCCCGGGCAGATAGTCCCGGATGTTCTGCTCCAGGGCCTGGATGCACTGGGGATTGTGGCCGCCGTCAATGATGAACAGCGGGTCCCGGCCGATGATCTGGAACCGGCCGGGCCAGTCGGTGGAGGCCAGCCCCCGGCGGATATGGGAGTCGGTAATGGCCCAGCCCCGGGCCTGAAGCACCCGGATGGCCGTCAGGGCCACGGCGGCGTTGCACAGCTGGTGCCGTCCCAGCAGCGGCAGGCGCAGGCCGGTAAGCTCCTCCCAGTCAAAGACCTGGCCCTCCAGTCCGGCCTTTTCCAGACGGATGCCGTCAAAATCCGCCAGGTGCAGGGGTACGCCCAGACCGGCGCACCGCTGGCGGATGATCTCCTCCGCAGAGGCCATCTGGCGGTACAGCACCGCGTCACAGCCGGGCTTGATGATCCCGGCCTTGGTGGCGGCGATTTTTTCAATGGTATCGCCCAGGTACTGGGTGTGATCCAGACCGATGTTGCAGAACACGGCGGCCTCCGGGGCGGGGATCACGTTGGTGGCGTCAAATTCGCCGCCCATGCCCACCTCGCACACCACGATGTCGCAGCTGTGCCGGGCGAAATAGGCGAAGGCGATAGCCGTGACCATCTCAAACTCCGTGGGGTGAGGGTCCAGGGAGTCCGCCAGAGGGCGGACCTGGGCCGTGATTTCGCACAGCTCGTCATCGGTGATCTGCTGGCCGTCCACCTGCATGCGCTCGTTGAACCGGATCAGGAAGGGCGAGGTGTACAGGCCCGTGCGATAGCCCGCCGCCCGGAGGATGCTGGCCATCATGGCACAGGTGGAGCCCTTGCCGTTGGTGCCGGTGACGTGGATGAACTTCATGTCCTTCTGGGGATCCCCCATCAGCGCCAGCAGCGCCCGGATGCGCTCCAGCCCCGGGATGCTGCTGCGCCAGCAGACGGCGTGGATATAGGACAGGGTTTCGTCAATGTTCATTGTATATCATTTCCTTTCGACTGCACCGGCGGCAGGCCCACGGCCCGCAGAGCGCCGGAGCGCTGCAGAAGCCACACCACCAGCACGTCCAGGATCCCGGTGATGGCAAACTGCACGCTGCGGGCCGCCAGCCGGGTGAGAAAGTACGCGGCTTTCGCGCCGCCGCCATAGATCATGGCCAGGGCGAAGCTCTGGTACAGGATGGACCCCAGAACCACCGCCGGCAGGAACGCCAGAGCCAGCCGCAGGGGGCTGCACCTGCGGGTCAGCCAGGGCCGGAAGAAGCCGGCGCACAGGCCATACAGAATGGGGGGCACGCAGAAAATCGGGTTGTAGCCATAGGGGGAGAACAGGCAGCCGATGAAATCGGCGGCGAAGCCAGTCAGGGCCCCGGGCAGCGGCCCGAACAGCATCCCAGCCAGGAAGATAGGCACCGCCTCCAGGGAGAAGCGGGTCACCTCGTTGGGGGTGGGGATCAGGAACCGGGCCAGCACCACGCTGACGGCGGTCAGCAGGGCGCAGGTGACCATGGCCCGCACGGGCCACTTGGGTCTGCCGTGGGCAGATGCATGGGTGTGACGTTCAGACATAAAAAATACCTCCTAATTCGGGTAAAAATTGGGAGGAGGTTGGGGAGTATGCACTTGTCAGGGCGCGAACCCCCGGGCCGGCTGCCAAAGCGGATGCGAAGACGGCACCGCGGAGACAGGTCTCCTTCGTCCGGCGGCAACCTCCCATCCGACCGGCACTTAACGCGCCGCTTCTACTCTTGCAGCAAAAGCCAGTCATGATTATACAGAAGCCGCCGGGAAAAAGCAAGGGAAATCGGAAAAAATGCCGAATCCTTCGGGGAAGGAAAGATAGGGGTTGCATTCCCGGGAATATTTGATATAATTACAGCAGATGATACAAACTGTACACATTATTTTTCTTAATGAGGTGCTGTCATGTCCGTGAAGCTGGAGCTTTATCGTGTGTTCAAGGAGGTAGCGGAGGCCGGAAACATCACCGCCGCCGCCCAGACTCTGTTTATATCCCAGTCCGCCGTCAGCCAGTCCATCAAGCAGCTGGAGGCGGAGCTGCAGACCCGGCTGTTCGCCCGGAACTCCCGGGGCGTCACCCTGACCGCCGATGGGCGGATGCTGTATGAATACGTCCGCAGCGCCATGGGCCTGCTGGAAACCGGCGAAGAAAAGCTGTCCCAGAGCCGGGACCTGCAGATGGGCCACCTGACCATCGGCGCCAGCGACACGGTGACCAGCCAGTTCCTGCTGCCGTATCTGGACCGGTTCCACCGGCAGTATCCGGCCATTCATATCCAGATCATCTCCGGCCGCAGCCATAAGGTCCTGGGCTTGCTGCAATCCGGCAAGGTAGACATCGCCTTTGCCAGCACCCCCCAGGAGGGGGCGTCTCTGGAGACCTTCCCGTGCCTGACCACCCACTCCATTTTCGTGGCCGGGGCGGAGTATCCCTGCGACTTCGACCATGTATACACCCTGGAGGAGATCGCCCGGTTCCCGCTGATCCTGCTGGAGCGGAAGGCCTCCTCCCGGCTGTATCTGGAAAAATACTTCCTGCAGAACGGGCTGCACCTGAACCCGGAGATCGAGCTGGGCGCCCGGAGCCTGCTGGTGGACCTGGCGGCCATCGGGTTCGGCGTGGCCGGCGTCACGGAGGAGTTTGTCCGCCGGGAGCTGGAAAGCGGCCGCCTGCGGAAGCTGCGCACATCCTTTGATATCCCGCCCCGCAGCGTGGACCTGTGCGTGCTGCGGGACGTGCCCCTGACGTCTGCGGCCCAGCGCTTCAGCGATTTTATCCGGGAGAGCCTGCGCCGGGGCTGATCCCCGTCATATGTGACAAAAGCCGCCCCGGAAATGCCAGGAACTTCGCCCTTTCGCCCCCTTGCTTTTGTACCGGGAATAGGGCAGAATAGTGTCATTATTCACAGCAATGTGAGATTTATAGGAGGAATTTATGGAACTGCTGAAGGAGCGCATCCGCCGGGAAGGTAAGGTCCTGCCCGGCAACATCATCAAGGTGGACGGTTTCCTGAATCACCGGGTAGACACCGCCCTCATGAGCCAGCTGGCTGACGAATTTGCCAAGTATTTTGATGTGAACAACATCACCATGGTGCTGACGGCGGAGGCCAGCGGTATCCCTCTGGCCACAGTGTGTGCCCAGAAATACGGCGTTCCCATGGTATTCGCTAAGAAGGCCAAGAGCGACAACATCGAGGGCGGCCTGTATCAGAGCGAGATCTTCTCCTATACCTATAAGAAAAAAGTGACCCTCATTGTGGCCCAGGAGTGGCTGGGTCCCAAGGACCGGGTGCTGATCATCGACGACTTCATGGCCAAGGGCTATGCCATGCAGGGCCTCATCGACATCGTCAAGGCCGCCGGGGCTGAGCTGGTGGGCATTGGCGTGGCCGTGGAAAAGGGCTTCCAGCACGGCGGCGACGCCCTGCGGGAGAAGGGCTATCCCATCCACTCCCTGGCCGTCATTGAGGAGGCTACCCCCGACCACATCACCTTCCGGGAGGATGATCCCGTATGAAAAAGGTTCTTGTGCTGGATTTCGGCGGCCAGTATAACCTGCTGGTGGCCCGCCGCGTCCGTGAATGCGGCGTATACTGCGAGATCAAATCCTTCCGCATGACCATGGACGAGGTCCGCTCCTTTGCCCCGGACGCCATCATTTTCACCGGCGGCCCTGCCACGGTGTTTGACCCCGGCGCTCCCATGATCGACCCGGAGATGCTGTCTATGGGCGTGCCGGTGCTGGGCATCTGCTACGGTTTGCAGCTGATGATGCACCTGCTGGGCGGCCAGTGCTGCAAGGCCGATACCCGGGAGTACGGCAAGACGGAGCTGACCCATACCGCCTCTCCCCTGTTCGATGGCGTGCCGGAGACGGCTGTGTACTGGATGAGCCACGGGGTGGAGGTGGAGCGCCTGGCCCCCGGCTTCGAGATCATCGCCTCCACCGAGGGCTGCCGCCACGCGGCGGTCCAGTGTCTGGAAAAGAAGCTCTACGGCGTGCAGTTCCACCCGGAGGTGGTGCATACCGAGTATGGCCGCCAAATTCTGGAGAACTTCCTGTATAAGATCTGCGGCTTCCGGCCGGAGTGGACCATGGCGTCCTATCTGGAGGAGGCTGTGGCCCAGTGCCGGGAGAAGATCGGCAATGGCCGGGTGCTGCTGGCTCTGTCCGGCGGCGTGGACAGCTCTGTGGCCGCCGCGCTGCTGCAGCGGGCGGTGGGCCGTCAGCTGACGTGCATTTTCGTGGACCACGGCCTGCTGCGCAAGGACGAGGGCGACCAGGTGGAGCATGTGATGACCAAGCAGTTCAACGTGGACGTCCGCCGGGTCAACGCCGGTCCCCGTTTCCTGAGCAAGCTGGCCGGTGTCACGGACCCCGAGCGTAAGCGGAAGATCATCGGTGAGGAGTTCATCCGCGTGTTCGAGGAGGAAGCCAAGAAGATCGGTGCCGTGGACTTCCTGGCCCAGGGCACCATCTATCCTGACGTGGTGGAGTCCGGCCTGGGCGGCGAGTCCACCGTCATCAAGAGCCACCACAACGTGGGCGGTCTGCCTGACTGCGTGGATTTCAAGGACATCGTGGAGCCTCTGCGCCGCCTGTTCAAGGATGAGGTGCGGCAGCTGGGCCTGGAGCTGGGCCTGCCGGAGCAGCTGGTGTGGCGTCAGCCCTTCCCGGGGCCGGGCCTTGCCATCCGCGTCATCGGCGAGATCACCGAGGAAAAGCTGTCCATCCTTCGGGATGCCGACGCCATTTTCCGGGAGGAGATGGCGCTGGCCGGTCTGGACCGCACCACCAGCCAGTATTTCGCCGTGCTGACGGATCTGCGCAGCGTGGGCGTCATGGGCGACGAGCGCACCTATGACTATACCCTGGCCCTGCGTGCGGTGCAGTCCCAGGACTTCATGACCGCCACCTGGTCCCGCATCCCCTATGACCTGCTGGACAAGATCTCCGGCCGCATCGTCGGCGAGGTGAAGCACATCAACCGGATCGTCTACGATATCACCTCCAAACCCCCCGCGACGGTGGAATGGGAGTAATCGCCACTTACCCGAAAACCCTTTATTTTCAAGGGTTTTCGGGTTTCTTTTTTGCTCCGGGTACATGAAAGGTACACGGCGGGTACACGAAAAATTTATGCGAAAGCCTCCAAGCGGTCTGCAACTTCCCCGTGTTTTGTCGGGTACAGGTGGGAATAAATCTCCAAAGTTGTCGTTACGCTCTCATGCCCGAGGCGTTCGCTGATCAGCAGCGGTGCAAAACCGAGTTCAATCAGCAAGCTGGCGTGGCTGTGACGAAGATCGTGCACCCGTATCTCCCGGAGTCCGGTCTTCTTGCAGCCCCTTTCCATTTCGTGCTTCAAATAATGCTTTGTTACTTCAAACAGTCTATCTGACGGATCGTAGCCGTACAATCTGTCGGCATAATCCTTTACCAAATCGCAAACGAATTGCGGCAAGGTAATTTTGCGATTGCTTTTTGGCGTCTTTGGGTCAAGGAATAAGTCCTCGCCGTCTATACGCGCATAGTTTTTTGTAATGGAAACCGTCCGTTCCTCAAAGTCGAAATCGTTCAGGGTCAAAGCTAGCATTTCTCCGGATCGCATTCCTGTCCAGTAAAGCAGATTAAAGATGACCTTGGACTGCAGCTTATCACTGACAGCATCAATAAAAATCTTGAATTCGTCCGCTGTCCAGATCTGTTCCAAGCCAGAATTCTTTTTACCGATAGTTCCGCTTTTTTGTACCGGATTGCTGCCGAGGCCGTAATACTTGACTGCAAAATTGAAAATCGCAGACAACTGGCTGTTCAGAGTTCTCAGATAGGTTGGCTTATAATTCTTCTGATTGTTCATCAGCTCGGTTTGCCAGCGACGCACATTCATCGGCTGGATCTCATTGACTTTCAAATTCTTGAAATACGGCATAATATGTACCGCAATGATGTCCTCTTTCCCTTTGTAGGTAGTCGGTCTGATTCTGGCTTTGCAGTCATCCATATAGATCTCTACCATATCACTAAAAAGCATATCGCAGGAATTTGATGTCTTGCTCAGAAAATCCAGTTCATACTGCTTGGCCTCTTTTTGCAGGCGAAAACCTTTCTTCTTTTTCTGCTTTTTGGTGCCTGTCCAATCTGTGTAAACAAATTTACAGTACCATAACCCTGTCTTTTCGTCTTTGTAGGTCGGCAATGATTTCACCTCCGATCTGTAAAAGTTTCATCGCCCGGATACGGTTTCCCTCGTCACTTACAGGTAGGTATTCTCGTAAAAATATTTGGCAGATACCTTGCCCGCCACAGTCAGCTTTCCGGCTTTTTCCAGTTCACTGTTAAGCCGCTTGATAATGCGGTATGCCGTACTGCGGGAAACACCGAGTAATTCGGCAACATCCGTTGCTGTCAAGTATCTTTTGCTCGTCTGTAATGCTGTCGGTTTGTATTCCGCCATGTTTTCCTCCTTTCTGACAGCCTGCAGCAATGGAGTATCCTTGCGATATTGTCATTATACTACTTTTCGCAAAAGATCCCGTGTGGGGCTGTCCGCATATATTTATATTTAGTTTGTGTTCAAATTAAAAACGCCTGTCCGCCGGGCCATTTCCTGCGCCCATTTCAGCCGCGTATTGGCAGGCTGCCGCTATACGGCAATTCTTCTGTGGGCACGCTCCGAATCGATCATCGTGGCATACTGTCCGCAGATCCTGTATAACTCCCGGCGGAAGGATATTCGGTTTTCAAGGTGCATAAGCGGATAGAGCTTCTTCCTCTATCCGTTCACTAATAAACACGGGGGTATACCCGCCTTTTCTGCAATCAAAATTCAAAAAAGCGAAATTTCCTTTTCCGTATTGCCACCCGCATAACTATATATAGTTTCTAAATTCTTGACAAACACGATATATTGTGCTATACTTCTTCTGTAATTGATTTTTGTGCGTTGTCCGTAAGGACCAGCAGTACGCTTCTGCATTGCACATATCGTTAAGTTTGCAGTATGTCAGTAGTATAACTGTGCCGTGAGGCCGGTTATGTACTGGCATTTTTTATTTTTTAAGGATATTTATATCCTCTGCGAGAATGACACCTGTTCGTAATTCATTACGGACATGAATGCCTGAAAAGGCATCGGCTGTTGTTCTCGCTTTTTTTATGCCCAAAAAGCCTTCGTGCTTTTGGAATACATTTTTAGAAAGGCGGAAATCGAATGAAAAGACGAACCCATCGGCACTCGCACAGAAGAGTGTCCAGACCTGCTGTGTTCAAGCAGCAGGTAAAAAGAAAGGAGGCAAGAAAGCTTGCAAAGTACCCGCTGAAAACGGTATATGTCTCTCGCACAAGGCTTTATCAGCCTCAGAATCGAGGTGCATAATATGCCGAACACAACGAGTACCTACGAACCGCTGGTTTTGGTTGACACGGCAGATCTGCCGGAGGAGGAATGGCTGGAATATCGCCGCAGAGGAATCGGCGGAAGTGACGCCGCTGCCATTTTAGGTGTGTCCCCATTTGCGACCGCCCGCGACCTCTACTACGACAAACTCAAAGTCGTATCGTATGAGGACGGCGAAAGCAACTGGGTGCAAAAGAAGGTCGGGCATTTGCTTGAGGATCTGGTCGCTGAGATTTTCCATGTGAAAACAGGTTTTGAGATCTATCAGGTGAAGAAGATGTTTTATCACCCGGTCTACACCTATATGCTGGCAGACATTGATTACTTCATCCGATTGCCAAACGGCAAAACGGCGATCCTTGAGATCAAGACCACAAACTACAACGCCAAGGATCATTGGTGGTGCGACGGACAGGAGATCGTTCCCGTCAACTACGAGATCCAGGGCCGCCATTATATGTGCGTGATGAATATGGATGAGGTGTACTTCTGCTGCCTTTACGGCAATAACGAAAATGAAGTCATCATCCGGCACATTGAGCGTGACCCGGATTACGAGGCGGAAATGATCGCTCTGGAGGGCAACTTCTGGAACTACCATGTTCTGACACAGACACCGCCGCCGTACACAGAGGACGGTGAGCTGACGCTTGAAAGCGTTCGGCGTCACTTCGGCCCTGCCGACGAAAACGCCCCTGAGATCGAGCTGAGTGTGCCGCTGGCAAGCAGTCTGATGCGCTATACCGAGCTGCAGGCGGAAAAGTCGGAATTGAACCGTGAGGTCAAGCGGGTCGAAAACGAGATGAAACGGCTGCAAGGGCGCATTGTGGCGGAAATGGGACGAAGCTGCACGGCTACGGCAAACAGCGGCGGCGTTTCCTATTCCATCAGCTACAAGCCTACGAGAAAGCCCGACATCGGCAAGGAAAATCTGATACGGCTGAAAGCACAGCATCCCGATATTTATGAGGATTATGTGACGGTATCGGAAAGCCGCCGCTTCTATGTAAAGCGCAAATTTGACGAGGCGGCATAAACGGAAGAAAGGATGGTGCAGATGAAAAACGATGCACAGAAAGAAAACGAGAAAGGAGTGGTGAACCGTGGGGTATGTCGGGACTTATGACCGGACGATCTTCTATAATCCGAGCAATAAGTATTGCATTATCAGCGTGAAAACCTCCGACCAAAGCGTACCGCAGCAGGCACGAAGTGCTTACCATCACCGGGACAATATGATCCGGTTTATCGCCGTCGGGTATGAATTGCCTCAAACCGATAAGGTGAGCATGATCCTGGACGGCGAATGGGAGAACGGAAAACACGGTGTTCAGCTGCAGGTCGATAAGTGCGAGGAGATCGTGCCGCAGACCAAAGAGGGCGTATACGGTTATCTTTCCTCCCGGCTGATCAAAGGCGTCGGTGAAAAGACTGCCGCATTGATCGTAAACCGCTTCGGTGCCGACGCATTGCGTGTGCTGGAAAACGAGCCGGAGCGACTGCTGGAGATTCGAGGAATCACCCCGGATAAGCTGGAGGACATCAAAGCCTCCTATGCGGAAAGCCGGTGCGTGCGGGATCTGATGATCCTGCTGACCCCATTTAATGTCACGCCGGTAACGGCCATGAAGATTTATGAGCATTTCGGCTCCCGCAGCGTAGACATTCTGCAAAAGAACCCCTATGAATTGTGCCAGGTATCCGGATTCGGATTTAAGAGAGTCGATGCCATCGTCCGCAAGGGCGATCTGCCGCTGAATTCTCCTATGCGGATCCACGGCGCCGTATTTGCGGCATTGGATACGGGGCGCAACGAAAAAGGCCATCTTTTTCTGGAAGAAGATGCGCTTGCGAAAACGGGTGTGAAGCTGCTCAATGAGAATATTACCGATGGACAGGTCAAGGTCACGCCCGAGGAAGTGGACGCCGTTGTTCAGGATATGATCCTCAAGGGTGAGATCGTTTCAAGCAACGGCAACATCTATCAGAGCAATGTTTTCGTGCAGGAGGATGAAACCGCCCGGAAAATTGCGGAAATGCTGGCTGTACCGCCGGTCACGCTGGATATATCCGAATCACTCGAATATGTCCGCAAAAACCTCGGTCTTGCCCTTTCACAAAGGCAAAGCGAGGCGGTGTATATGGCTTTTCGCAGTAATCTGTCTATCATCACAGGCTCTCCCGGTACCGGTAAAACCACAGTCTTGCGGGCGATCATAGAGGTCTTTCAGATGCTCTACCCCAAAGGGAAGATCTTGCTTGCCGCTCCGACCGGACGAGCCAGCCGAAGAATGGCAGAAAGCACGGGTAGAAACGACGCCAAAACGCTGCACAGCCTTTTAGGGCTTCTGGGCGACAGTGGACCGATCCAAAAGGATAAGCAAAAAGAACCGCTTGACGCCGACCTCATCATCGTGGACGAAAGCTCCATGATCGATATGTGGCTGGCAAGGCAGTTCTTCAGCCGTGTCCGTATGGGTACGAGAGTTATCCTGGTCGGTGATGTGGACCAGCTGCAAAGCGTGGGTGCCGGTGATGTCTTCCGTGAGCTGATTGACAGCGGACTTATCCCCGTTACGGTGCTCAACGAGATCTTCCGTCAGAAAAAAGGAAGTCTCATTGCCTATAACGCAAAGCGCATCAATGAGGCAAATATCGACCTTCAGTACGGCGAAGATTTTCAGTTTGTAAAGTGCCAGACGCAGGAGGAAGCCGCTGACCTTATTTGCAGGATCTTCTGTGAACAGGTCGCTTTGCACGGAATTGAAAAGGTGCAGATACTCTCCCCGTTCCGTTCGGAAGGGCCGGCTTCGGTCGAGCAGCTTAACGCCGCCATCCGTGAGCTTGTCAATCCGGCGAGAGATGAGTTTGCCGATCTGAAGGTCGGCAGCCACTACTTCCGTGTGGGCGACAAGGTGATGCAGACGAAAAACAATGCGAAGGCGTCCAACGGTGACATCGGCTATATTCGCAAAATGGGGCGCAATGCAAAGAATGAAATGGACGTGACGATTGAATTTTCCGGCGACCGCATTGCCGAATACGGTATGGAAGAAATGAGCCATATGGAATTGGCTTATGCGACTACCGTGCATAAGGCGATGGGCTCGGAATTTGATATTGTAATCATGCCTATTCTTCGCAGCCATTACATTATGCTGAATCGGAACATCGTCTACACGGCGATCACCCGTGCGAAGGAGCAGGTCATCCCGGTCGGTCAGAAGAAAACGCTGATCATGGCGATTCTCAAAAAGGCCACCGGAAAACGAAATACGCAGCTTGGCGAGCGTATCGGCAAATATCTGAAAGCCTTTACCCGCCAAAATGAATTGAAAAAGGTCAGTTGATACGAAGCGGCTTGCAGAAAAGTGCAGGAGTGCTTCGTGTTTATTTATGAAAGGAGATTTCCCGTATGAATACAAATCAAAGTGCAACGATGTATGAATCTGTCCCTGTGGTTTCCGAACTGAACAAGGTGCAGGGCTTTGACCCGCTCAAATTTCTGCGCAGAACGACCAAGGGCGAAAAGGTTCTTGACCTCAAATACAAAAAGCTCTGGTTCCGCCTGAAATATCCGAACGGCAGGATCAAGCTGTCCTCCCTCAAGATTACGGATCAGCTGGCGATCATCGAGGCCCGTGTGTATTTCGACAAGAACGACGCACAGCCGAGATCCAGCTTCATTGCCCAAAGAGAGGCGAAAGCCACTCTGGGCGGTCTGTATATTGAGTCGGCGCAGCACGCTGCCATCGACCAGGCATTATCGGACGCTGGATTTGGCGTGCAGTTTTCTGCTGCCGCACCTGCAGTGAACGCAGAGAAAGCAGCCGAAACCGTCAAAGAGCAGACGACAGTAGCGGAAACCGCTACGACGGAGCAAGTCACCCCAGCAGCACCGGTTACGGTTGCTGAGGTAGCTACAGAAGTGAACAACGAGCCTGCGCAGGAAGCCCTGGCTGTTCAGGAAACCGTTGCAGAAGTTCCGACCGCAGAGGTCATGGAACCTTTGGCTCCGGTCACGGAAGAAGCCGAGGGTGAAGAAATTGAGGAAGAAACCGCCGATACCGATACGGCAGCGCCGACTTATTCTGCGGATATGCCGGTCGATGCGATCTGCTCCATGATGACCTACGAAGAAGCCGGCAATGTGATCGTGCCGCTTGGCACCTGCAAGGGCTGGGCAATGTCGCAAGTAGCTGACCGCCGCCCTGCGAGCCTGAAATGGTACATCAACGGCTATTCCGGCAATGATAACATTCTTCGTGCGGCAGCAACGATTATGCAGGCATCTTTGGATGAAATGCAGAGAGCAAGCTGACTTTCACCGATATTTCTTTAGAAAGGAGGCTTGTTCATGAGCCAGCCGCATGATTTTCCGTTCGACATAACGGATGTGGCGGAACTGCTTCACTTGCGGATACGGCGGCCGAGCCCGCAAGGGTTTTATGTGGATTGTCCTATCTGTAATGACAAGCGAGGGAAAATGCACATCAACACGCAGACCGATACCTGGCGGTGCAATTACTGCGATGAAAGCGGCGGTATGCTGGCTTTATACGCAAAGGTGCATAGCATCAGTACGAGCGCTGCCTATCGGGAAATCAGCGATGCGCTGCTCAACGGAGTAAACCTTTCGGATCATGCGGTCAAGTACCCGGATAAGCCGAAGGAAACGCCCGCCGAAGCTGCGCCTGTTGCCGATATTGCCGTGCGCCATAAAACCTATACCGCACTTCTTGCTATGCTGACGCTATCCAAGGAGCACCGTGCGCATCTGCAAACGGTCAGAGGCTTGCCGGACGAACAGATTGAGAGGTTGGGCTACAAGAGTATGCCTCCCTTCTATATGTGCCGTTCATTGGCAAACCGGCTTCTGCAAAACGGGCATCAGCTGGATGGCGTGCCGGGATTTTATCAAAAAGACGGTCAGTGGACGATTGCAAGCTCCACCTATACCGCCGGCATTATGATCCCAGCACGGACAAGGCAAGGTCTTATCAGCGGCTTTCAGATCCGTTTGGATGTGCCGCTGAAGAATGAGGATGATCCACCGGAAAAGGACGGAGCCAAATACATCTGGTTTTCGTCTGCCGGTAAGCCGAAAGGCACCTCCTCCGGAAGCCCTGCGCATTTTGTCGGTGATCCGAATGCAGGCGTGGTCTATGTGACGGAAGGACTTTTGAAATCCGACATTGCCCATTATCTGATGAACCGTTCCTTTGCCGCTACGGCCGGCGTCAACAATATGGCGCAGCTGGAGTTTCTGCTGAAAGAACTGGCGGAGAACGGTACGCATACGATTATTGAATCGGAGGATATGGACAAATATCGGAATGAAGCAGCCTGCAAGGGCGCCTTGAAGCTGCACGAATTGGCAAGGAAATACGGCATGGTGTGCCGTGGACTTAACTGGAATCCGAATTATAAGGGCGTTGACGACTGGCAGCTTGCCTTAAAGCGAAATGCCCACACAAAGGAGGATAGCAGGAAGAATTTCAGGCAAAGATTTATGTACGGTCTTTGTGACTTTGATGCGATCGACGATGATATTGCACAGTGGCACGAAAGCACGGAATGTGCGTGCGAACTGCATGAATATCTCGGACTGACGGAGGAAGAGTATTCTTTATTCGTCAGAAGCTCCGACGAGTTTGAAGGTCGGTTGCTGTCGCAAAGGCAGGAGCAACGGTTTCGGATATACCAGTTGGAGGTCAGTCTTTACAAGGTCATTCCCTTTGCCTTCGGCGGAATAAAAGAACTGCAAAAAGCAGGTCACGAATACCCGCCGGCGGCGCAATATAGTCTGATACATGACGGTATGCTGCATTGTGAGGAAACGGAGAGTGATACAGGGCGGCTCACACGCATTGCCGAGCTTTTCGGAGATGTTCTGCCGAAGGATTACCGTGGCAGGAGTGTCGCCCCATCCGATGTGATAGAACTGTATGACGACACGGGACGGCGTTATTTCTACCGTGACACAGACGGTTTTTGTCCGGTGAAGTTTTCTCCGATGCTCGCAAAGAAATAGGAACAGCCGGAAACGGCTATAGGTCAAGAATGGGATACAGCGTGGGTAAAACTGCGCTGTATCCCTATTTTTATAGGAGGAACATTTTATGAGTGTTGATACCAACAATACGGAATTGAAAAAAGGCGCCGATCTGGCGACTATCGCGGAACAAAGAGATGATCAGCGGCAGCAGGCGGAAGCCGAAGCTGCACAGGAAGTGCTTCAGCGAATGCAGGATACTGCAGCCGAGGACGAAAAGCGCCGTGCTCACGAGGAGGCCGAAGCCAAGCGCAAAGCCGAATGGGAGCAAAAACAGCGCAAAAAAGCCGAAGCTGAACAGGCTGCCTGGGAAAACGCCGTAGCTATGGGTGATGATGAGGTCATGATAGCTTCGATGAAGCGTGTCGGTGATGACGCCGAGCGACTGACCCGCCGCAATATGAAGCAATGCGTGACCGAGCATATTCAGACTAAGTGCCTCAGCGAACCGGAGTTTGCCCGGCAGGTCATGCACCCCCGCAAGAATATGATCCGTTGTTTCCGTTACATTACCCGCAAAGCCAAGGAGTTTGCCGAGCAGGAAATGAAGGACAACGACGAAAAGCCGATCGCAGGCGGTTATGGCTGTGATGTGCCAGATGATATGTGCTATCTCTGGGCCGAAGAATACTTTATGGATATGGACGCAGAGGAAGACAAGGAAAAGGAGGAAAAATTCGTTCCGAAGCCCTATCCCGGAAAGCCGGCTCCGAGATCCAATAAGAAAGCCGACAAGAAAAAGTCGGCTCCCCTAAAGGAGCCGCCGGCAGAGGATCACCCGAACGATAGCACGCAGATGAATTTGTTTGAGGTGGGCGCATGATGAATAAAAGAGTCTTGCGCAAATTTGCAATACCGAGCAACAGTCCTAACCCGAAAAACGGCATTTTCTGTGCCGATCAGGTGAAGTATGTGGTGCGCACGGCGATCAAAAACATCGACCATCAGCGCACGCTGGTACTGTATATCTACGCAAAGGAAAGTGTGCTGGCCGGAAATCATACCCCTCGTTGGACAATGTTTCAGCAGAAAGGCGGCTATATCACCTTATGCACCGATGATAAAGGCACACGCTGGCAGCAGTCTATGTTTGAGAACCTCGGAAAGGATTACTTTTTCAGGGACAAATGCTCTTTCTATTCCCAGGCCGACGAGAGACGGGTCACGAGATATTGTCAGTCCGAAAAGCAAAAAGGATTTGAAAGCCTCTGCCTGTTTCAGTTGGATCTGCTGCGGAAAAAGCAACGGGAAAATGAACTGAAAAAGCAGCGCAGGATTATCGAGCGGATGAAACCGGTAGGCGCATTACCCAGGGACATCAAAGGCTTTATGCACAGAGAGACCCTGCCGCATTATATCTTCTATGATTATGCCAAGGGAAAAGCGCCGAAAAACGCATACTGTACTGCCTGCAAGCATAATGTATCGGTCGCTGAAGCCAAGCACAACGGCGAAGGCGTTTGCCCACACTGCAAGAGGAAAATCACCTTTAAGAGCCGTGGGCGCCGCGGATATATAGTTGACCGTTCTACTGCACAGGTTATTCAGCGGCTGGGTAGCAACGAAATGATCATTCGTTTCGTAAAAGCCTATCGCCGTTATCCGAAAAGCGACACGTCGGAGTTTCATGTTTATGAAAACGCACGGTTGTTTCTTCAATGGGACGGCAGCAAGATCATAGCCAGTGAAAGCTACTATTACGGTTATTCCCGGGATCGCATTACACCGTGGCATCCGGGCGACAGGCCGGTATTCAGCCGGTGGTACTACAATTTTGAGGCAGACTGCTGCGGTTATCTCTATCATCGGAATCTGGACAGTGAACTGAAAGGAACGCCGTGGCAGTATTCCGCACTGAAGGAATATTATGCAGGAGATCCCACGCCTTTGTATGCCGGGCAGTATCTGCAGAAGTATTTACGCTATCCTATGCTGGAGTATTTGGTAAAGCTGAAGCTCTATCGTCTCGCAACCTATGTTGCTTACGGCGATATAGGCGGGGCTCGTTACTATGACGACAGCGTGCTCAACAGCAAGGGCAAAACCGTAACAGAGGTTTTGGGTGTCGGTAAAAAATATATACCGCTTTTGCAGACAATCGACCCCGGGCCGAACCAGCTTACGATGATCAAAGCATTTCTGCGGGATAATATCCGACCGGATCTGGAACTGATGAAATGGTGCAGCAAAAACGACATCGGAGAGGAAGCGTATATTACGGTTCCCTTGCGCTATATGACGCCCCATAAGCTGATGCGGTATGCTACGGAACAGTTTGCCACACACCGAAAGACCTCTTATTACGCCCCCGGTTATTATTCCATGCGTGAGATGATGTCCGACTATAAGGATTACCTTTGTATGTGCGAACTATTGGAGCACGATATGAAAAGCAGCTTTGTCCTGTTTCCGAATGATTTGAAGGCGGAGCATGACCGGGTAAATGATATGTCCCGAAATGATGTGTCGCAGGCGTATGATCGGAGAATTGCCAAAATGTTTGAGGGATTGCAGCACCGTTACGGATACACCCAAATGGGGTTTGTTGTTATTCCTCCGCATTCCGCAAAAGAGATCACACAGGAGGGCGATAAACTGCACCACTGTGTCGGACGCTATGTGAAAGATGTGGTAAAAAATAATACCACGATCCTTTTCATCCGAAAAGCGTCCGCACCGAAAAAGCCGTATTGTACGGTAGAGGTGAAGCATGGGGATGTCATTCAGGCAAGGATCCAGAACAACGTTGTCCCGCCGCCCAAGGTGAAGAGATTTATCGAAAGCTGGAAAGAAAATGTGCTATACGCACCTGCTCTTGAACGGGCAGCATAACGAGAAAGGATGATATAGAATGAAAGAAAGATTGATACGGCAGCGTGAACTGACCGCCCGGCTCAATACATATCGGGACGAGTATTACAACCAAAATGCTCCGTCAGTATCGGACGCTGTATATGACCGGCTCTTTGATGAGCTGACTGAACTGGAGGAAGAAACCGGCGTGGTGATGTCCAATTCACCGACGCAGACCGTGGGCTACCCCGTTGTGTCGAGGCTGCCGCAGGCAAAGCACGATATTCCGCTGTTATCGCTGGATAAGACAAAGCTGATAAGCGAGCTGCTTGCATTTCAGGACGGCCGCACAGTGGATTTCTCACTGAAGCTGGACGGACTGACGACCGAGATCATTTATGAGGGCGGCCTTCTGCAACGGCTCTCTACCCGGGGCGACGGCGACATCGGTGAGGATATTACCCACAACGCCGAAGCCATCGAAGGAATACCGGTGCAGATCCCGTACAAGGAAAGACTGGTCGTTGCCGGTGAGAGTTTTATTCACTGTAACGACTTTGAACGGCTGCGCCAAAAGCTGGTTGACAGTACGGGAAAGCCGTACCGAAACAGCCGCAATCTTGCCGCTGGCTCCGTCCGTGCTTACAATTCTGCGGTATGCGCCAAGCGGTGCGTCCACTTTTTGCCCTTTGCGGTCATAGAGGGACTGCCGGAGATCGAGGCCGAGACGGACAGCAAACGCATGAAGCTGGCAAAGCTCACTGAATTCGGCTTCGGCAGAGTGCGCTCTATTCAGTTTGCAACGGCAAATAACGATATGATGGATCTGCACATTAAGGTACTGCGGGACAAAGCGGCCGAGGAAGATCTGCCGATCGACGGACTGGTCATGACCTATGACTCCATTTCCTACTCCCGCACCTGCGGACGGACAGGGCACCATTTCAAGGATGGTCTTGCCTTTAAGTTTGAAGACGAGCTCTTTGAAACAAGGCTCGACCACATTGAGTGGACGCCGACCCGTTCCGGTGAGATCTCTCCGGTAGCTGTTTTTGACACGGTAGAGATCGACGGATGCGAGGTGTCCCGTGCAACGCTGCACAACCTCTCTTTTATTGAGGGGCTTGAGTTGATGCCGGGCAACCGCATTCTGGTGAGTAAGCGGAACATGATCATCCCTCAGGTCGAAGAAAACCTTGACCGTGGAGATTTTTCAATGGAAGTGCTGGTTCCGTCTCTCTGCCCCTGCTGTGGGTATCAGACGATGATCCATACTACACAGAAGCGGACCGACGGTGAGCAGAAGCTGACGAAAACACTATTCTGCCACAATCCGAATTGTGCATCGCAGAATCTGAGGAAATTCGTTCACTTCGTCGGAAAGAAAGCGATGGACATTGATGGGCTGTCAGAGGCGACGCTGGAGCAATTCATTGCCCGTGGCTGGCTTCAGGATTTTACGGATATTTACCGGCTGGATAATCACCGGGACGAGATCATCCGTATGGACGGTTTCGGAGAAAGGTCCTGGCAGCGGTTGTGGGATGCGATTCAAAAAAGCCGCAATACCACATTTGAACGCTATCTTATCGCAATGGATATTCCGATGATCGGCAACACAGCCAGCGCTGCGCTCGGTCGATGCTTCGATCAGAGTCTCCGTGCCTTTGAGGTAGCGGTCGATTCCGGCTATGATTTTACGCAGCTTCCCGATTTCGGAGAAACGCTGCATAACAACATTCACGAATGGTTTTCAGTTGAAGAAAACCGCATTTTATGGGAGGAATTAAAGCCTATGGTAAACATTGAAAAGAAAGAAACCGCTATGTCCGTCGTACAGGACAACCCCTTTGTGGGGAAAACGCTTGTGGTTACGGGCAAGGTCGAGCCGTACACCCGTGACGGCATCAATGCGAAGATATATTCTTTGGGTGCGAAAGCCGGAAGCTCCGTATCCAAGAATACCGACTACCTGATCTGCGGCGAAAATGCCGGCAGTAAGCTCGCCAAGGCGCAAGCGCTCGGCGTTGCCGTACTGTCTCCGGCAGAGTTTTTCCGTATGATCGGAGAGTAAATAATCAATAGAATGACGGGCGGAGAGGAAGTTTTTCTTCTCCGCCCTTGTCGGATCGGAGGAAATGCTATGGCAAAGAAATATAGGGTCACCATAACCGAAACGCTGAAACGAACGGTCGATGTGACGGCAGAAAGCAAAGAGGCCGCTGAGCAGATCGTCGGCGACGAATGGTACAGCGGCAAGCATATTCTGACTGCCGATGATTTTATCGGCGTTGAATTTGAAGCAAATACTATTTAGGAAAGGACTGAAACGAATGGAAGAATTAAAAAAGGCCTTTTACGAGGTCATGTATAAGTATGAAAAATCCTTTGGCGAAACCGGCGTTATGACAAATCTGAACTTATGGGCACAAGAAAAAGCAGGATTGCTCGAATTGCTGCGCCGCCATCCGAATTGGGATGAGGACGCAAAGGCAATCGTGTTTTCCTTTGACGAGGGACGCGGTATTCAGCGTGATGTCGTGGACGAGATTGCTTTTACTATGGAGGATCTTGCCGCCGAGCAGATCAATGAAGAACAGCGTTTGGAGGATTTCCGCATTGCTCTGCGTGCCGCTGTCAACGAGTACAGCAGCACGCTGTCCGAGCAAACGCTGGAGATCATCCGTACCCGTGGCGGTATAAAATGCGCCGAGGGACAGAAAACCAGCCGGATCATCGGCAAGCTGTGCCGCAGTTTCGGTGTGGACGGGCATGAGCGTTATAATGCGGTATTTGCCCAGCTTTCCGATTCTCTGAATCCTCTGCAAATGCTCAAAACGGCGCTGTTATCTCTGCACCCGTGTGATTTTCTCGAAATGTCTAACAAGGACAACACCTGGACTTCCTGCCACAATCTCGAAAGCGGCAGCTATCAGGCCGGTACGCTGTCCTATATGACTGACGATGTGAGCATGATCTTCTTCACGGTTGACCCGGAAGTGAAAGACCATTATTACCGTGCGCCGAGACGGTCACGGCAGATGTTTTTCTACAAGGATCAAACGCTGTTTCAATCAAGGCTCTATCCGAGCGATTTGTCGGAGCAAATGGATCTGTACCGCAGTATCGTACAGAAAGCGATTGCGACCTGCCTCGGTGTGCCAAATCGTTGGGTGCTGAAAAAGAAGCGTGAGGATGTGAACGAGTGCTGCACCAGCGGCGAAGGCAGCCGTCAATATCCCGACTATAATTACTACGGGAATCTGTCGATGCTAAAAACCGCTGCCGCACCCAGTCATTTCGTCATTGGAGGCCCATCACTCTGTGTTTGCTGCGGCCAAGCGTACCATTCGGGTCACTTGAAATGCCGATGCGAGGATACCGTTGTCTGCAAGGATTGCGGCAATACTGTTCCCAAGCAAAATGCAAGATATATTGAAGGAGTCTATCACTGCCATGCGTGCCTGCATATCTGCGGCTCGTGCGGTGAGATGATCCACGGAACAATGTATCCGGCATACGACCGCAGAGGCCGGTTGGTAGAGATATGCGAAGCCTGCTACCGGGCATCGCTTGAGCCGTGTGCGGCCTGCAGCGTTTGCAGCATCTGCCGCATCATCGGCAATGCGTTCTGCCACAGGACTTCGGTCACAGCTGCGGAAGGCGGTGCGAGATGATTCGATTTGATGATATTCTCCGTATGCGGCAAAAGGAACTGAAGCATTATCTGGCCGGTCACCTGAAGAAACTTGGCTATGAGACAGTCAAAAAGAAAGGCTTCCTCTATGCCGAGGGCACAGTGCCGGTGCTGTTGGTCGCCCATTTGGACACCGTACATAATGAGCTGCCGCATATCATCTGCCGATCCGAAGACGGGCGCTATATCATGTCCCCGCAAGGGATCGGCGGCGACGACCGGTGCGGCGTATATATGATCTTACAGATCATTAGCGAAGTACGCTGCCATGTGCTGTTCTGCGAGGATGAGGAAACCGGCGGACAGGGCGCCAAAGCGTTTGAACGGAGCGGGATCCAGATCGATGTGAATTACATTGTAGAGGTGGACCGCCGTGGGAACAACGACGCTGTGTTTTACAACTGCGACAACCCGAAGTTTTCTGAGTTTGTCTGCTCCTTCGGTTTCCGTGAGGCAATGGGCTCCTTCAGCGACATTTCCGTTGTTGCGCCATATCTCAAAACAGCAGCGGTAAATATTAGTGCCGGTTACTACAATGAGCACCGATTGCACGAAGTGATCGACTGGTCTGCCATGCAGAACAATGTCGAGCGCATCAAGCAGATGGTGCAGACGGAAACCGGCAAGTATCCTTACAGAAAGCGAAAGCTATATGCCGGCTCCTATTTCGGGCAGCAGACGCTGTTCGACATAGAGCCTGCCGGCAGAGATAAGGAAAAGCTGCTGATGGAGCTGCCGGAAGGAACGCGGCTTATGATGAACGGGTGCGAGGTCACACCTTCTTTTCCGTATCTTATGGATAACGAAGGCAATGTGTACGCCGGCATTCAGGAGCTTGACGCTGCAGTTTTATCGGAAAATTCCATTGCCTGCGACGAGAATGGGGAGCTTCTCTCCTTTTCGGTGTTTGACGCCAAGCGGATGAAAGTTCTCTCTATGGAGTCGGCAATGGAACAGTTAGGAATGGATATTGGGTGGTAGGCTCCTCTGCTCACCCAAGCATTAGAAAGGAGTTGCCATGAGAAAGATCACCGTTCTCGACTTTTGCAGTCGGATCGGAATTGCCAGCGATGAGATACCAGTCGTTGTAAAGGCCGGGATCAATATAGTAGGTCGCTACCGCAGTTTATATAAACTGACGGCACAGGCTATGCCCGACTTGCTGGAGGCTAAGGTGCAATCTGTAACCTCGACACGAGAAGAAGTCATCCTTCAAATTACTTTCAAGGACTTCAGCACGAAACGACCATAATCGTATATGAGCGAATAGCACCTCACGGGATTTTTCCCCGTGAGGTGCTTTGTCTTATCACTATTTTTTACTTGCGGGACTATTTTGCCCCTTTGCGGAAATCTGTTGAAATAACACGCATTAAAGTCGTAATTAAAGAGTATAAACCAAAAACAAAGGAGATTTTACCATGCTAATCAGTATCGACCACGGGAATAAACAAATCAAAACCAACCACAGGACCTTTGTGTCCGGGCTTCGGGAAAGCGACACAAAGCCGCCCTTCGGAAAGGATGTTCTGTTCTACAAGGGCAAGTATTATACCCTCACCGATCAGCGCATCCCGTATATGCGGGACAAGACGGCTGACGAACGGTATTTTATCCTCACGCTGTTTGCCGTTGCCTTTGAGCTTGCCGGAACCGAGTACCGCAAGGACGAGATCGTAGATGTGCAGCTTGCGGTAGGCCTGCCGCCTGCCCATTACGGAGCGCAATACGAACGGTTTGAAAACTATTTTCTGAACCGGGATATTATTGACTTCCAGCTCGACGGCAGACCGTACTCTGTATTCATCAGCACGGCGATTTGCTTTCCGCAGGCTTACGCTGCCATTATGCCGATCTATCAGCGGATCCATTCGTATTCAAAGGTTGCAGTGCTGGACATTGGCGGTTTTACTGCCGACTATCTGCTGGTGAAAAACGGCGAGGCGGATCTGTCTGCCTGCGACTCACTGGATAACGGCGTCATCACTCTTTACAATGGAATCAAATCCAAGGTCAATGCGGATTTTGACATCCTCCTGGACGAGTCGGACATTGATGCTATCTTGAAGGATACGCCTACCGATTTTGACGAAAGTGTGATCCGTATCGTGCAGGAGCAGGCGCAACAGTTTATCAACGATCTTTTCGGCAAGCTCAGAGAGCGGATGATTGATTTGCGCTCCGGCAAGGCTGTGTTTGTCGGCGGCGGTTCTATCCTACTGAAGAAACAAATCGAAGCGTCCGGCAAGGTCGGCGCACCGATTTTTGTCGATGAGATTTCCGCCAATACAAAGGGCTACGAGCTGTTGTTCAAGGCCGCTTGTATGGGGTGATGTGAATGGCGAAGAAAGATATTTACAAGTTCACTATTCAATTCAGCGGCGGAGATCCGCAGCATCAGCAGGTTGCGGAAATACTCAATCAGCAGGGGCGCCGGAAAGCACAGTTTCTTGTAAACACAGTTCTGCACTACATTCATTGCTCCGAAACGCCCGATATTCCTCAGCCGTCACCAGTTAATACCGACGCCATTGAAGCAATCGTGCGGCGCATTATGGAGGAATACTCAGAAAAGCCCACCCCAAAAGATGTCGGACAGGCGCCGGAGAAAAAGACGGTCAAATCCGAAGAGATCGCCTTTGATGACGCTGCCGAACTGCTGGGAGAGGATGGTATGGCGGCAATCAAAAATACTATGGCAAGTTTCAGAAGATGAGTAAGGGCGGCAGGAGCAAAACTCCTGCCGCCCTTTTATTTTATGGGTCAAAACGGTCTATGCAGCGCATAAACACAATGCAAAGCTCCTGGTACAGATCCTCGTCAAGAATTCCGTCTATAATTGATTCTTTCAGTAGCAAGGGCTGATATAGCATCAGTAATTCTGTTGTGGCTGTTCTGTCTCCGAATTTTGCTTGCAACAGTAACTCTTTGAAATTCATTTTGATTCACCTTCTTCCATAAATCGGCGGAGCTTCTTTATTGCACGGTAATACAGTGAGGCTACAGTCTTATAGGACATACCGAGTTCATCCGATAATTGCCCGAAGCTTTTTTCCTCAATGATTCTTTCAAGGACGATCCGCCGTTCGTTTTCCTTGATTGACCGAAGCGCTTGCCGCACGGTCTCATGATCCGTGATCTCCTGAATGATGTCCGTTGTATCGAACAGGAGATAGTCCAGGTCAAAAAGCGGTGTTTCAAAGCGAAACTTGCGGCTTTTCTCGGTCAAAAATTGAATTCTCCGATTATGGACTGCCTTTTTCACATAGGCCGAAAACTGGTTTTGCAATATTTCCTGCTCAGTTGAGCCATTATTCTTTTTATACATATAAAACCCTCCGTGTTTCTTGTCTGGCGTATGGGAGCAGACAAACACGGAGGAGAACGGCACCCGGGGCAATGACAGTTAAAACAAAAGAAAGCGCATTGACGGACATGAAAATCCGAAAATGCGCTTTCCTCTGCGTATATACAAGTGTCGTTATGATAATATGTGCCGGGCGGTGTGTCCCAAATAATTGAGAAAAGCAGTTGCAATACATAAGAAACGAGCTGCAACTCATATTCGTGAGTGCAACTCGTTTTAGGTGTCCAAGTATTATGCTCTAAGAGAAGTAAAAATAGACTTCGTCTTCCGCCGTTAGCTTAAATGAACCTCCTCATATGTACCATAGTGCTCCTTTCACACATAAAAAGCGAACCACAACTCACTAAATGCGAGCCGTAAGGATATTTATACGAACTGTAGCTCACACTAAAATATATATGAGGTGAACTACAGTGCAAAATGTATTAGATACCTTCGCTGCGGAAGTGCTCCGAAAGCGCAAGGCGATTGGCTACACACAGAGGCAGCTGGCGGATAAGCTCCATATGAGCATCCGTACTATTCAGGATCTGGAACACGGAATCAGCAATCCAAAAGCCGAAACCATCTTGCTTATTGCGAGAGAATTGGATATCAGTATTGATGCGATCCTGTTTCCCAATATTGTGCGAGGGCATATTTCAAAAACCGCTATGGATTTCTTCGCCGGAAAGAGTGAGGCAGAGGTTCAAAAGTATGTGTCCTTGTGTCAACAAGCAGATAAGCTGAAAACTGATAAATGAGCAGCCGTTTACAAAGATAAGCGGTTGCTTCTTTTTTCGATATATTGTTTGTCTTTTGACCTGCCACAACAAAAATCCCTATGTTCCTGCTATTCTAAGGATAGCAAAACATAGGGATTTTTTAGGGAATATATCGGGAAGAATTCGGTAGTTTTATTTTCTGTTGTAACAAAATCGGTAGCCGACACCCCAAACATTTTTTATCTGGACCGAATCGTCATCGGACAGTTTCTGCCGGAGTGATTTTATATGAGCTTTAACCACCTCATCAACATTATATGCAGTCTGCTCACTCCACAAGAGATCATAAAGCTGATCACAGGTAAATACTTTGTTTGGATTCTCGGCAAACAGAAGCAGCAGGTCAAATTCCTTTCGTGTCAGCATAATTTCCTTTTCGCCAAGGAACGCTTGCCGACTCTCCGGAGAAATACGCAGCCTTCCGGCCACTGTCATTTTGCATGAGCTATTTTCCTCTTTCCGTGTTTGCATGTGTGGCGAATACGCCTGTATGAGGGCTTGCGCTTGCGCAAAGCATTCTTCCATCGAATACGGCCGACACAGATATGCGTGCGCACCTGCCCGCAGAGAATTGAGGCGTTCTTCCGCATCCGCCGTATCGGACCCTAAAACTAAAATGGGAACGCCCTTTACTTTGCGTAGAGCATCCAGAAACCGGTGGTCGTCCTCTGCTGAAAGAGCGACATCTAAAATGGCTAAGCAAAAATCCCTGTGTACAACATGATAAAGTAAATCCGCTATGGTTTTCGGCCATATGACTGCATAACTTCTCGCTTCAAAATAGCTGCTTATCCTCTCTGCCTCGTCTATATTTCTATCCAACAGCAAAATATTGCTCATTCTATAATCACGCTTTCCTCCGCCGGTTACATCCTGTCGTTGCGTCTGCCGAATAAGGTTAAAACATAGAGGAAAAAGCGCAGAAAATAAACGAGAGAAGTCATAAGTGAAGCCAGGTAAGTGAGAGCAGCAGCGGACAGTACTTTCTTTGCTCCCGGCATCTCATCTGTCGTCAGTATTCCTTCCTGCAAAAGCATTTTTCCTGCACGGCGGCTTGCATTGATCTCTACCGGCAGCGTAACTAAAGTAAAAAGGAAGGATGTTCCGTACAAAATCACGCCGATCATTGCGATGTGAAATCCCATCTCAGGATCGGCACTGATCACAAAGGCGTCAAGCAAAAGCCCGATCAACACCAATGGCAATGCCAGCCTTGATCCGAAATTCACTACAGAAACCAGTGCTGTGCGGAATCTGTAAAACCAATAGCCTTCCTGTTTCTGCATGACATGTCCCATTTCGTGGGCAGCAACAGCTACGGATGCCACCGAGCTGTTGCCGTAAGTGCTTTCGGAAAGATTGACAACGCCTCTTCTCGGGTCATAGTGGTCGCTCAGGTTTCCTTTTACACGCCCGACGGATATTCCGTTTACCCGATTCGACCACAATAATTGGGCGACGGTATCATATCCGGTCTTTCCCGAACGGCACCGGACTTTAGAGTATTTTGAAAATGCCGAATGAACCTTTCCGCTTGCAATCGCAGAAAATAAGGTGCAAAACAGCATAGCGGTTATAAACCATATATAATCATTCCAGTACATAGCATTTCTCCGATCTGCGTACTTAAATGCCGGCGACGGAATCTATCGGCATGGACATGACAATCCCCTGCGCCTCACTGTGCATACCGCAGCTTTCTCCGATACACTTCATAAGCGCCACCTTGTTTGCGGACTCCGTCAGAATCAGAACGATTTCCTTTTCGTCCTGGACGCTCAAGCCCCAAAAGTTGGTCACATCCTCATTTCCGATGCGCCGACTGTGAATCACAGTGCCACCTTTGGCACCGGCACCACGAACGGTTTCCATCACATCACCGCTGAAGCCCCGGTTCACGATTGCCGCAACAAGAGAGTATTTTGTTTCAGACATACTGTTTTCTTCCTTTCCTCCGATATTCAATACTTCCTTTCCCGTATTCTGGGCAAGGATACGCAAAATCAGGTTGTTTGCTCCGTTCAGCGGGATCGTAAATGCAATACCGCTGTTTGCCATGTTTAACTGCAGCTCCGAGCGCAACTTATCCATCAGGACATCGGATAGTTCTTTCGGGATCATGCTGATCAAAACGCTTTTATCGATGCTGCCGAGACCGAGCATGTCCATGATCTCGCTGGAGGCGGTGCCTTCGGCATTGAAGCGATATTGCAGCGGCAGTGCACCCTTTTTGAACATTTCCGCTGCCTTCTCGGCAAGCTTTGGCGTGGTGATCAGCGTTAATAGCTGAAAAGATACTTTTTTCTCATAATCCATTTTACTCACCCTCCTCAAGGTCAACGATCGCATCGCAATCGTCGGCAATTTCAGCCGTTCCCGTCGATGTCCTCTTTTCAGTCTTCAGTTTATATACAAGACCCATAAGCTGAATGGCGATCAGCGGTGTCAAAGCAACCAGCGCAACCACGCCGAACGCATCAGTCATCAGATTTCCGCCAAGCGCCTCACAAACGCCGATGCTGAGAGGCAGCAGAAATGTCGAGGTCATCGGGCCGCTGGCGACGCCGCCGGAGTCAAATGCAATACCGATAAAAATATCCGGAACAAAACGGGACAGCACCAGAGCGATGAGGTATCCTGGGATCACAAACCATTGAATAGAGATCCCGGTAAGAACACGAAGCATTGCCAGCCCCACGCTCACGGCTACACCGATCGACATGCAGCGGTTCATCATTTTTACGGAGATAGCGCCGTTTGTAACAGTCTCTACCTGATGGTTCAGCACTTGGATGGCAGGTTCGGCCTTTACGATATAATAACCGATCAGCATACCGATGGGGATCAAAATCCAACGGAAGGACACCCCGGTCAGCTCTTTGCCGAGATAGGAGCCGAGCGGTGCAAAGCCGACATTGGCTCCGCAAAGGAACAGCACCAGACCGATGTATGTATACGCAAAGCCAACGGCAATGCGCTTGATCTGCCGCTTTTGGTAACGGCGGGTCATCATTTGGAAAATCAGAAACACCGCAATGATCGGCAGCAGCGATACAAGGACTTCTTTGGCATACAGCGGTAGACCTTGTGCAAACACACGGGCAACATCCTGGGTGGTGACGACAGTCGCCACATCGGTGAGCGTATACGCAGCCTCAGTCGGTTTGTAGAAACAACCGAGGATCAAAACGGCGAGAATCGGCCCGACACTGGAAAGCGCAACCAATCCGAAGCTGTCGCTGGCTGCATTTTTATCGCTCCGCACAGAGGCAAGCCCGACGCCCATTGCCATAATGAACGGTACGGTCATAGGACCGGTGGTAACGCCGCCCGAATCAAATGCCACAGCCAGAAACTCCTTCGGCACGAACAGCGATATAAGGATGAGCGCCGCATAGCAGATGATCAGCAGCAGGGGCAAGCTGATCTTATAGCGGATACGGACGATTGCCAGCGCAAGAAACAAGCCGACGCCGATTGCTACCGTCATAATCAGCACGGCATTGGGAACGGAGGGCACCTGACCGGCAAGGACCTGCAGATCCGGCTCGGATACGGTAATGATGACGCCCATAACAAAGCCGGTCAGCAAAACCGTTATAAGCTTTTTCATTTTCGAGATCTGCACGCCGACGCCTTCTCCGATCGGCGTCATCGCCATCTCTGCGCCGAGCTGGAAAAATCCCATTCCGACGATCAGCATGACCGCTCCGGTAAGGAACATAACAATGCTGCCAAGCTCCATCGGAACCAAGAAAATACTGAGCATCAGAACAATTCCGGTGATTGGAAGAACGGCGGAGAGTGACTCTTTGATTTTTTCTTTCAGTTTCAGATTCAATTTTGTGCTCTCCTTTTAACAGAGAGTTATTTTTTGCATTCCGCAAGCATCATAATGCCCTCAGCGATGAAAACAATACCGGTAAAGATGAACACCCAGGAGACGGTACCGCCTTGGTTCAGCAGGAGACAGATGCCGGCAGCAAGACCGATGACCGGCTTTGCATAGGTGCGAAGCTTTTGCACAGTACTCATGGAATAGCCATCTGTTTTCAAAGAGGAAACCAAATTCATCAGGCAATAGAGGATCATCAATGCCGCCACAATATAGAGCGTGATACTGACAAGCGTCCATCCGAGCAGCACGGTCACAAGGCCGGCGACAATTTTCACAGTGCCACTTTTACTGTCTTTTTTTGCGGCGTCCAGAATACCCATAACGATCAACGCTGCGCCGAGAACAGTAAATGCAATACTCAGCACGTCCCCTTTCAGCGCAATAAACAGGACACCCACAACGATTGCTGCGATTGCAGTAATCAGCTTATCATTGAATTTCATGCTTCGCACCTCGGTCTATCATATTTTGCCCAGAACGCCTTTACGGCATTTTCATACTTTTCCGGTTCCATAAAGTAGCTCATACCGTGATCGGCACCCGGAACAATCAGCAAATCCTTCGGTGCCGTACAGGCAGTGTAGTTCTCGTAGGTCATCTCTACCGGAACAAAATGGTCATCGGCGCCGTGGACAAGAATAACGGGAACATGGGTATGTTTAAGAGCTTCTACCGTCGAATGCTCCTTTGAGCCGACCTGTATTTTCCGACGACACATCCTGTCGGCAATCGCACTGCGTATGCCGAATCGAATGTGGAGGTTATCCTTAGCAATATGCTCCCATATCGCATTGGCCGATGTAAAACCGCAATCCGCCATGATCCCATGTACGTTGGGCGGCAGCTGCAGTCCGGCAGCCATCAGTACGGTGGTAGCCCCCATGGAAACACCGGCAAGGTAAACAGGAATATCGCTTCCGCAGCGTTCAATCTCCCAATTCAGCCAGTCCAGACAGTCAAAGCGTTCGGTAAGGCCGAAGCCCATATATTCGCCACTGCTGTTATTCTGCCCACGCTGCTCAACATAGAGCACGCTGCAGTTGTTTTTGTACCAGAAATCGGAGATCATCCCAAAATCCCGATGCCACGATGAACGCCATCCGTGGAAAGCAATAATCACTCTTTCCGGCTTTTCGCAGGGAAAATAATGTCCGACGAGCTTTTCTCCGTCATGAGCAATGATTTCAACCGTTTCATTCGGCTGTACGGCAAGGCTTTCAGAGGCACTCTCCATCCGGTTTGTGAACTCGTCGCTGCTTTTCTCTCCGGAGATACGCTTATCTGCTTTTTCCATCACCTTTGGCATTTCCCGATCAAGTGCTGTATCGATCAGGGCTTTTATTGTGACATATGCGTACAGCGATGCAACAGCAGCTGTTCCGGCTGCGATTCCTGCCGCTGTTACGATTTTCTTTGTATTCTTTTTCATACTACAACTTCCTTTCTGCTAAGGGATATCTTTAGTGCGCCGATTAAGACAGACGCACCTCCGGATTCGGATCATTCACAACAGATACCGGAAGAGGCCGGTGAGGAGTCGTAAAAGGAAATAACCGGCTTTCTTATAAAACGGCATTTCTCCTTGAAAATCCGGCCCTTCGTTCTCTGTTCCATCGGGCAGCACATGTCTGCTTTGCTCTGCCTTGACAGATGCGTTTTCCCGTAGGCATTGATTCAGCTCCGGGCAGTCGATCACCAGCATGAGCTCCGTGTCCAGATAGGTGCTTCTCAGGTCAAGATTATAGGAGCCGATCATACTGATGTGATCGTCCACCAAAATCGTTTTGGTATGCAGGGACTGCCCGCAGGACACTTCAAAGACCTCACTGCCGGTTGCAAGAATGTTTTTCTTCTCGTTCAGGTAGTCTGTGCAGCCAAAGGGGTTTGCTCCGCTTTCAATGGCATTGGTCATGATTTGGACCCGGCGACCGCCCTCACAGAAGCCTGCCAGTGTTTCATACATACCGTTATTGCAGATAATATAAGGAGTCTCAATCAAAATGCTTTCGCCGTTCTTCATGATGCCGCTCAATTGCTCCCAGAGTACAGGTGCTTTGTTTTCCGGCGAGGTTGGGTTGGAGAGAAGTGTGATACTTTTGGCTTCCAGCGTCTCTCTTTCCAAATCCACCGGCAAATAAGCCTCGGCATACGATCCCTGTAGTTCTGTATAATGCGTTCGGAGCGTTTCCTGTGCCTTTTGGAGGTTTCTCCGGTTGCCGGAGATTTCCTTGTTACAGGGCAAATCCCATATCTTCGCAAAATATGCTGTCAAGGCCTCGGTCGAGCTGTTCGTCCCATCAGAGCAGACCAAAACTTCTCTGTCAATGTTGCGGTCTTCCTTGTCCTTATATTCTCCGAGGAACAAATCGTTTGTGTTTCTTCCGCCTAATAGGTATTGCTTTCCATCCACGATCAGGTATTTGTCGTGCAGGCGGTAATTGATTTTCCAAGGAGTCATAAGATTGATGGGGTTATACAGCTTGATTTGTACATTCGTATTAGCCGCCAATGCACCGATCAGCCTGTTGCAGCGCAAATACATATCTCCGGAAATTCCGTCAACGAGTATTTTGATATTCACCCCACGCTCGGCAGCCTCATTCAAGGCCGCTATCATATCTTTCCCGCTGTTATCCACCCGAAAATCGAATGTTGACAGAATGATCTCGTTTTCGGCCCTGTCTATCAGTCGAAGACGCCAGATAAGCGCTTCACGGTTATCGTCAATACACAGAACCCGTTCTGTCACACCTGTACCGGCGAACTCGGCTCCTTCGAGCTCTATCGGTTCTTTTTGGAATATCGGCGGGACGATCAGGCTGATCAGTATGTAAAGCACAAACAGAATAGCCAAGGCCTTTATACCCTTAAAGATAACGTTTTTCATCAGCACCTTTCCTTTTATCCAGATTTGCAGAAATTATAATGTCCTTTTCTAAACTGAAACGAAACAAAAGGGAATTTGCTCAGGATCATAGTATTCCCGTTTGGATCTGAGAGAACGAGCATAATAAAAGAACGGCGCAGCCTTTTTTCGGCTGCGCCGTAACCATATCATTTGTTGAAGTGCTCAGTCAGATTTTTGGATGAGGTCGTTTTTCTTTAGCTTCCGCACAGCCAAACGGTGTTCAATATTCTCATGCAGTAATTGTGAGATCACCGCCATCAACGGGATAAAGAAGATGATACCTAAAACGCCAAACATCTTCCCGCCCAAAAGGACGGCGAGCAAGGTCCAAAACGGAGATAGCCCGACACTGCTTCCCACAACATGAGGGTAAATAAATTGGTTTTCAACGAACTGTGCCGCCTGATAGACGATCAGGCATAGGATCACCTTGTTTGGCTCAGCCAGCAAAGTCAGCAACATACCGATTGCACAGGACAAGAACGCTCCAATGTATGGTACAAAGGCAAAAGCTGCGGTCAAAACCGCCGTCAGCCCGGCATAAGGGATCCGGAATATAGAAAACGAAAGGAAAATCAGCGTACCAAGTATCAGCACCTCTACACATTGACCTGAAAGAAATTTGGCATAGGTATCGTGAGACAGCTTTGCGATATGGCAGACCTTATCTGCGACAGATTCTTTGCAATAAGCGTACAGCGCCCGTCTTGTTTGTTTGCCAAGTTCCTGCTTTCCAACCAGAACATAAAACATGATCACGAGCGAAACGGCTGCGTTGACAACAGTAGATATTGTAGAGCCGGCAACACTGACAACGGAGCCTATTACTACGCCTGCTCCGTTCATTGCCTTCTCGGCAATGGTTTTCCAATCCAACTTGTTGAGATATGCGCTGATCTCAGCGGTATCAAAGCCATAATTGCGCAGCACCGCTGCCCAGTCGGGCCACTTTTCTTTAATAAGAGAAATGATACTTTTTACGGAGGCTATGAGCTGAGGAATCGCAATGACACATAGTAGCACGATAATAGCGACTAAAAGCAACAATGTAATAATCAAACTTAAAACATTGATTGTGCGCTCGCTTGCTTTGGGCATAAGGCGAGAAAGACGCTTGCCGATCCCGCGCATCGGAACGCTCAGGATAAACGCCATGAGCAACCCTGCAAATACAGGGGTGAGCAATTCCGCACACACATGTAAAAAGTCCGAAATATAGTTCAAGTTGTTTAATGCTGTGAATAGAGCAACGCCGAAAGCAATCAAGCCAAGCTGTTGCTTAAATTTTTTATCCATATCTATTTCTCCACTGCAGAGGTCTGAGCTGATGCTTCTTTCTTTCCGTAACCCAGCCACCAGCCCAAAGCGCACACAGGCAATGCAGCTATGACATCCACAGCAGAATGTTGTTTCATAAAAACAGTCGAAAGGCTGATGCATACTGCGATGATGCCGAACACGATCTTCCATGCAACATTTTGAAAGCGTTTGCAATCCCACAGGGCAAACATAGCGGCAAACGAGCCGATAACATGGAGAGAAGGACAGACATTCGTGTTGGTGTCAAATGAATAAAACCCCGTTATAAAATCAGTAAGTATATTGGGTTCATCGAAATGCTCCGGTCGTAATTCCTGGCAGGTCGGAAATACGATGTAAATAAGCAATGTGATGCCGTATGTAACGATAACAAAGTGCATCATTCTTCGGAAGGCTCTTGTGTCAAAGAAAAAGGTATAGATAAGTGCTCCGATGAGAAAAACAAACCACAGAAGATACGGGATCAGCGCCCATTCCCAGAATGGGATCAAGTCGTCCAGCGCACAGTGTACAACGTAATAATGTCTTTCCGGCTGAAACCGTTCAAGAAACATAAACATCAATCCGAAAAACGGCCAAAACAGCAGCAACTTAACATGTGAAAACTCCGGCGTATTCATTTTTTTGAAACGAAACTGGCGGTAGTCCACCTCCGGTTTGATTTTTTTCGTGCTTCTTTGCATAACATTCCATCCATTCGTAACGTGCGGCAAAAGCGAGATAAGGGTTTACGGTGCTATCGTCGTTAGTAGCTGCTCCTCATATCGTGGTAAGTTCCGAATTTGCATATTGCGCTGTTGCTTTAAGAGTAATTTTTGTAAGCGAGGCCGGTTGAAACGCTGTACCACAATAAATGGCAAATTGCCGAGCAAAATGTAAACGGCCGTCATGCAAATACCTCCTATACCAGGCCAGAACCATAGCATTGCAAGCCCTGCAATCGATAAGATACCGTGTGTCCACTCTGCAACACAGGTTTCTTGGATCATTCTGGGCAAATCGGAAAGCGTTTGTCGCTTTAGCTTTTTTGCCGGCATGATATTTGTAAAAATACGGCTCATATCCGGCACCTTTGCCTGCCACTGCTTCACACGCAGCGCTTTCCATATTGCTTGTTCATATGAATAGCACCGCCACGGGAAATGATCCGCTTTGAACCAAGACTTTGGTACTAACCGTCCGACTACAAAAAACACAACACCCAAGGCCGCTATGTAAAGCAAGCAACGCAAAAAATGTTTCATAAGTTTGATACCTCTTTGATTTGCATAGCGGCCGTTGGAAATGCTGAATTACTTCTGTGGCTGGCCGCTTATCGCAGCAAGAAGCATTTGGGCACATGCCTCCGTGGACACGCCGGATGTATTCAGCAGAATATCGTAATTGCTCTTATCTGCCCACTCCTTCTGTGTCCAGAAGTGGAAATAGTTTTTCCGATCCCTATCCTTTTTCTGCATCAGATATTTTGCGTCAGTCTCCGAAACATTTTCCGTTCGGATAATGCGTTCCACCCTTTTCTCGGTATCGGATGAATAAATAAATGATTTCAGAACACGAGGGCTTTCCCCGAGGATCACCGTGGAGCATCTGCCAATAAAAACAGCAGGGCCTTTCAGCTCGATGTTTACCATTGTCCGACGAATTCCCTCGAACAGCTCATAGACTGTGTTCTTCCGGTTACGTGCGTAGTCCGAAAAAGCAGCAATGTCATACAGAAAGCTACCTGTACGCTGCTCGTCGTAGGTTTTCAGCAGTTCGATAGATACACCCTGGGCTTCAGCGGCTTTGATCAGCAACTCACCGTCATAGTAAGGTATTCCTGCCAATTCGGCAACACGCATACCGATCTCACGGCCGCCGCTTCCGAATTCTCTTTCGATTGCCAAGGATTTCATGGTTGTCTCTCCCTTCTGATTAAGATGCTTTGTCAAACTGGCTGTTGTATAGGTCAGCATAGAAACCGCCCTGTGCCAGCAGTTCCTCATGCGTGCCCTGTTCGATGATGTCGCCTTCCTTCATCACAAGGATCAGGTCAGCGTTTTTAATGGTAGAAAGCCGATGAGCGATCACGAAGCTGGTTCTGTGCTCTGTCAGCGTATCCATAGCCTTCTGCGTCATCAGCTCCGTCCGTGTATCGACCGAGCTGGTCGCTTCGTCCAGGATCATCATTGGGCTGTTTTTGATCATGGCACGAGCAATGGTAAAGAGCTGCTTTTGCCCTGCGGAAATGACCACATTTTCTCCAAGCACGGTATCAAAGCCATTCGGAAGCGTCTCGATAAAGTGATAGATCCCACACGCACGGCAGGCCTTTTCAAGTTCTTCGTCCGTAACCCCTGTTTTGTTGTAAACGAGATTTTCACGCACGGTTCCGTCAAACAGCCAGGTGTCCTGCAGCACCATGCCAAACAGCTCGTGGATGTTTTCTCGTGTCAAATCGGAGGTAGAAATACCGTCAATGCGGATATCGCCGCCGACCAGATCAAAGAACCGCATCAAAAGGTTGACCATTGTTGTCTTACCGGCACCTGTAGGACCGACGATAGCGACTTTCTGCCCCGGCTTGATGTGAGCAGAAAAATCTTTGATAATGATTTTGTCCGGATTATCCGGATAGCTGAAGCGAACATGGTCGAATTCGACCTCGCCATGCACCTCGGTCAATTTCTCGGTCTTATAGCTTTCATCCGAAAGTTCTTCCTCCTGCAGGAAGTCGAATATCCGATCTCCGGCGGCAGCTGCCGTCTGCATCTGCGTCATACCCTGTGCCAGTGTGCTGAGCGGGGAGGTAAACAAGCGGACAAACATGATAAATGCCGTGATTACGCCAAAGGTGATCTGCCCATCCATAACCAAAGCCGCACCGATCACACAGACCGCTACATAACCGAGATTGCCGATCACATTCATCAGCGGCTGCATAACGCCGGATAGAAACTGACTTTTCCGGTTTGCATCGTAAACCGCACGGTTCATCCCGGCAAAGTTCTTTTTGATCTCGTTGTTGGCACGGGAAATGCGTACAACATCATGGCCGGAGTACATTTCCTCCACATAGCCGTTGAGCTTACCGAGACTCTGCTGACGGGCGACGAAGTATTTTTGAGAACGGGACATGATTACCGCCATTACAACGAATCCAATCAGCGTAATGGCGATCGCTGCAAGCGCCATTCGCCACTCCGTCACAAGCATCATAATCAGGCAGCCTACGAATTGGGCAACTGCACTGATCATCGACGGAAGGCTGTTGGAAAGTGCCTGCTGAAGCGTGCTGACATCATTTGTCACACGGCTCAGAATATCGCCGTGCGAGATTTTCCCAAAGCACTTCATAGGGACCTTATTGATTTTATCGGAAAGATCCCGCCGCATTTTCTTGGACAGATCCAGCGTAACGGTAGCCATGATATATTGCTCAATATATCCGCACACTTCACCGATCAGATAGATCGCCAGCAGGACGCCTCCCACCTTTGCAACGGCAGAAAGGTCAATGCCGGTCATCAGTCCGTCTGAGATCAGATCCGTGATACGACTAAGCTGGTTTGGCCCGATGATCGTCAAGACAGCGCCGATCATGGAAAACACAAACGCAATGATCATTGGCAGCCGCAATTTTGAAGAATAGGTAAACAGTTCTTTCAGAACGCCCTTTATTCCTCGTTTACTTTTTTCGGGCACGCCTGTTCGGCGCCCCATCATTTGATTTCCGTTCATTTACAGAGCACCTCCTTATGCGCCCAGTTCTTCGGCGGACAACTGCGACATGGCAATTTCTCGATAGACAGCACAATTCTTTATCAGTTCCTCATGCGTACCGATCCCAACGGCCTTGCCTTCATCCAGAACGACGATCTTATCGGCGTTGCGGATCGTACCGATTCTCTGGGCAACGATCATGCAGGTAACGCCGCCGAGCTTTTCGGCAAGACCTTTTCGCAGCGCTGCATCGGTTTTGTAGTCCAATGCGGAGAAGGAGTCATCGAAAATCAAAATCTCGGGATTTCTCGCCAACGCACGGGCGATTGCCAAACGCTGCTTCTGTCCGCCGGAAACATTGGATCCGCCCTGTGAAATCGGTGCATCTAATTTGCCGGGCAGTTTTTCGACAAATTCACTTGCCTGGGCAAGTTCCAAGGCTTTCTGTGCGTTTTCGTCGGTAGGAACTGCGGCGCTTTCACCGAACAGCACATTATCCCGGATGTCACCGGCAAACAGAACCGCTTTCTGCGTTACATATCCGATACGGTCGTAAAGGGCGTCGAAGGTGTATTCTTTTATATCCTTTCCGTCGATCAGGACCGTGCCGGAGGTCGTGTCGTAAAAGCGAGCTGCCAGGCTGATGAGCGTTGTTTTACCGCTGCCGGTCGCACCGATAAATGCAATGGTTTCACCTTTATTCACCTTAAAGCTGATGTTTTCCAATACATCCTTATCCGAGGTGGGATAGTGGAAGGAAACATCCTTGAACTCGACTGTGCCCACTTCGGGAGCGTTGTCCGATTTTCCTTCCCGTAAGGTGATTTTTGCATTCAGCACCTCATTGATACGCCCGGCAGAAACCTGGGCCGAAGGGAAGAACATTACAATCATGACCATCATCATAATGGACATGATGACATAGGTTGCATAGGTGCCGAATACCATAATGTCACCGAATGTTGCGATCCTCGCTGCGACATCTGTAAGTGCGACCTTTTCCACGATAGATGCGCCTACCCAATAGACGGTCAATGCCAAAGTATTCATAGCGAACGAGACAGCCGGCATAAGCATCGCAAATCCGTGCTGATTGAACAGCTGCGTTCTCATCAATTCGTCGTTGGCCTGCTCAAATTTTTCCGCTTGATATTTCTCGGCATTATAAGCGTGCACCACATTGATGCCCGTCAGATTTTCACGGGATACACGGTTGATGTTATCCGTCAATTTCTGCACACGGCGGACACGCGGCACGATCACCGCAATGACGATTGCCATCATGGCAAGCAGCGCCACGACAAAGCCGGCGGTGATAACAGACAGCGTCCAGCTTTTGTTGATGATCTTTATGACCGCCCAAATCGCCATGATCGGAGATTTGATCATAATTTGCAGGCCCATTGCCACAAGCATCTGGATCTGCGTGATGTCATTCGTCGTGCGGTTGATCAGGCTCGGAACAGAAAACTGCTGCATTTCATACTGACCGAAATCCGCCACCTGATTAAACACCTTTTCACGGATTGTATAGCTGAAGCCTGCGGCAGTCTGCGCTGCCAAGTATCCGCAAATTACCGCAAGCAGAGCGCTTGCGAGCGTGCAGCCGAGCATTTCAAGCCCTGTTTGCCAGATGTCACTCATTGCGCTGCCAGGGGTCTTGATAAGTACTGTCAGGTCGCTCATATAGTCCGGCAGGCGCAGATCAAAATAGATCTGACCCAATACCAGAATGGCGCAAAGCCCGGCAGTCAGCCACTCCTTGCGTTTCATTTTCTTTAATAGCTCAAACATATTGGTTTGCTCCCATAATCTTTGTTGTTTATAATACCGTTAAGTTCGATACTTTGCCATCAGTTCCTTAAACAATTCCTGCGTCGAGGGCGGCGTATAGGTAATAGCGTTGGCCCCGGCCACGATTGTCTCATAGATGCTTTCGTTGGTTTTCCCACCGGATGCAACCAGCGGAACATTCGGAAACTCCGAGCGGATTTTTCGTACAACATTCGGAGTCTCTTTTCCGCAGGCGATATTTAAGATCGCAGCGCCATGCTGCAAACGGCTGGCAATGTCCGTGCCCTCATGCGTCACCGTGATAATCACCGGAATATCTACGGCGTTGCTTACAGCCAGAAGATTCAGATCGGAAATCGGTGCATTCAGCACAACTCCCATAGCACCTTGCGACTCCACGTCCTTCGCCAAGGATACCGTCCTTATTCCCTTGGTCGTCCCGCCACCAACGCCGCAGAACACCGGGATATAAGAGGAGCGAATGATTGCATCGCTGATCGCTTGCTGCGGAGTAAAGGGATAGACCGCAAACACGGCATCGGCGTCACAATTCCGAATAATTGCAAGATCGGTGGTAAAGACAAAGCTTTTGATCCTGCGTCCGTTGATGATAATTCCGCTGGCTTGGAAAACCGCCTCCGGGATCTTCAGAATATGCTGCCGCAAACGGCTGCCGATCTGAGGGATCTGCTCCTTTTTCATTTCTTCCATACTGCATCTCCTGTATTACCAGTCGGAGTTTCTGCGGGCAAAAGCCGCAATAATGCTTTCGATGCCGAACAGGATCAGATAGATTGCCACCATATAGCAGATCGCTCTGAGCGTTACAAAGGAAAGCGCCGGACTAAAGATCATCACAAATCCGAGCACAAGCCCGAGAATGTTCAGAATCAGTGAGAAATAGTAATAAAACGGATTTCCAATCAAACGAATCAGGTTTGTCCTTGTCAGCTCGGATATGCAGTGGGCGATAAACCAAATCGGGAGAAGAATCGTCAGTGCCCATTTCCCGACATTGGGATTGGCGATCAGCATCACGCCGCACATAACGCTTAAAATCCCAGAGATCAACGACAGCATCGGACCGAAGCTGATAAAGCGGGAAAGCCGGGCATATACCACGAGATCTTCAATGCCCATCACAATGGCGATCACGCCGTAAATAACGACCGCTCCCGTCAGCATGCTTTCCGGGCGGATAAAGGCAAAGATGCCAAGCAGGATCAGGAGCACGCCGACGATCAATTCGCTCCATCCAAAGCCGTTTTTTCTTTTCATACCGCATTCCCATCCTTTCTGTTCAAAATCGTCATGAATTCGCTGCCCGTAATGGTCTCTTTCTCGTAAAGATAGCTTGCAAGTTCATCCAACTTCTTGCGATTGTCTGCCAGCAGACGGCGAGCCTTTTCATGCTGCTTTTTGACAGTCTCCACGACCTTCTGATCGATTTCTTTTTGTGTATCCGCCGAGCAGGCAAGCGAGGTATCGCCGCCGAGGTACTGGTTGCTGACCGTCTCCATCGCAACCATATCGAATTCATCGGTCATACCGTAGCGGGTAATCATCGCACGGGCAAGTTTGGTTGCTTGCTCGATGTCATTAGAGGCACCGGTTGTAATCTGCCCGAATACGATCTCCTCCGCCGCACGGCCACCGGTCAGCGTGGCAATTTTGTTTTCCAGTTCTTCCTTGGTCATCAGAACCTTATCGTTCTGCTCGACCTGCATGGTGTAGCCCAGTGCGCCGGAGGTTCTGGGGATGATCGTGATCTTCTGCACCGGTGCGGAAGCCGTCTGCAAAGCAGCGACCAGCGCATGGCCAATCTCATGGTAGGCGACGACCTTCTTTTCATCATCGGTCATGATGGCGTTTTTCTTCTGATAGCCGGCGATGACGACCTCAATGCTTTCCTCCAGGTCTGCCTGCTCTACGACTGTGCGCCCACTGCGCACCGCACGGAGGGCAGCTTCGTTGATGATGTTCGCAAGCTCTGCGCCGGAGGTTCCGGAGGCCATACGGGCGATGGTATGGAAGTCCACATTGTCCGCCGTTTTGATCTTCTTCGCATGGACCTTGAGGATGGCTTCACGACCTGCGAGGTCAGGCAGCTCCACGGGAACACGGCGGTCAAAGCGGCCGGGGCGGGTCAGCGCCGGGTCAAGGGACTCCGGGCGGTTGGTCGCCGCCAGAATGATGACGCCGTTGTTGCCTTCAAAGCCGTCCATCTCGGTCAGAAGCTGGTTAAGCGTCTGTTCACGCTCATCGTTGCCGCCTATCTGACCATCGCGCTTTTTACCGATGGCATCGATCTCATCGATAAAGACGATACAGGGCGCTTTTTCCTTGGCCTGCTTGAACAGGTCACGCACTTTTGATGCACCCATACCGACGAACATCTCCACAAATTCCGAGCCGGACATGGAGAAAAACGGAACACCGGCTTCGCCTGCAACAGCCTTAGCCAGCATCGTTTTGCCGGTACCCGGAGGGCCTACAAGCAATACGCCCTTGGGCATAGATGCGCCGACATCGGAATACTTCTTGGGATTATGTAGGTAATCGACGATTTCGGCAAGATTTTCCTTTGCTTCATCCTCACCAGCGACATCGGCAAAACGGATGCCGTCCGTGGACGGAACGTAGACCTTGGCATTGCTTTTTCCCATACCGAACGCCATCGCATTTGGGCCGCCTGCCTGGGACATCATTTTCTTCGCCATATACTGTCCGAGGGCAGCAAAGATCAGGATCGGCAGAATAAATGTCAGGAAAAAGCTGAGCAGCGGAGACATGCCTTTTTCAATATTCCGTGTGAATTTAGCTCCCGATGCATACAGCCGCTCGGTCAGGGTGGGGTCGTTCATTTCGCCAGTCTTGTAGATCTGGGTATTGTCCTTGTCTGTGAATACGATCTCGGAATCGGCAACCTCTACGCTGCCGATATCTTTATCCTCGATCATCTTCATAAAGGTACCGTAATCAACCTCTTTCACTCTGGCATTTGCAAGCAACGGAGAGATGACCATGTTGAAAACCAGAATGACCAACAAAACAATGCCGTAATAATAGATCAGGGGTTTTCTCGGTGACTTAACTTCTTTCATACTTACCCGACTCCTTTTCGTTCATTGTGGTGAGTATACTGTCCATTTCTAAACTGAAACGAAACAAACCGGAGAAAAAACTCCGTTTTGCTTCATTTCGTCAGCCATCGAGACCTATGTTTTTCTTTGCTGTGGACAGCATAAGCTTGATGCGGTTCAGCTGATTGACCTCGCTGGCACCGGGGTCATAATCCACCGCAGCAATATTGCTTTGCGGGTATGCTTTTTTCAGCGCTTTGATCACGCCCTTGCCTACAACATGGTTTGGAAGACACGCAAACGGCTGAATACAAACTACATTCGGCGTGCCATGTGTGATCAGTTCGATCATTTCTCCGGCTAAGAACCACCCCTCACCGTATTGATTGCCCAAAGACAAAAAGGGTTTTGTCATTTCAGCAATCCGGTAAACAGACAATGGGGCCTCAAACCGTTTGCTTTCGTTCAGCGCATCAGTTGCCGGTTTGCGCAGAGCGGCAATCAGCCTTATTGCCGCCTTGGATACGATGACCGAAGATTTTTTGGTGCCGAGGTATTCCGCCTTGTATTGGGAGCCGAAAACACAGTAATTGAAGAAGTCCAGCAGATCCGGAACAACAACCTCGGCACCTTCCCGTTCCAGCAGTTCCACCAAGTGGTTGTTTGCCAGCGGCATATACTTCACAAGGATCTCACCGACAATGCCGACCCTCGGCTTACGGATCGTTTCATCGATGGTGAAGCTGTCAAACGCATTGACGATTCCACGGCATACTTCCTTATAGGTGTACTGCGTTTTTGAATTTATGAGTGAGTCGATGCAAATATCCTGCCACTTTTTATGGAGCGCATCGGCAGAACCGGGTATGACCTCATACGGTCGCACACGGTACAGGCAGCGCATAAAAAGATCTCCGTAGACGATCGTTTTTGCGGCATCCGTGACTAAACCGGCGGACAGGCTGAAACCCTCATTTTTCTCCATCCCGTTGGCGTTCAGGGAAATGACCGGAATATGGGAGTATCCGGCCTTATCCAAGGCGCGGCGAATGAAGGATACATAGTTGCTGGCACGACAGCATCCGCCGGTCTGTGTCATAACGATTGCCAAACGGTCGGTATCATATTTGCCGGAAAGTACGGCATCCATAAATTGTCCGACCACCGTAATAGAAGGATAGCAGGCATCGTTATTGACATATTTGAGTCCCATATTCACAGCACTGCGATTGTCATTGTCCAGAACAACCAGGTTATATCCGTGCTTGCGGAACACGGGCTCCAAAATATCAAAATGGATCGGACTCATTTGCGGCGCAAGAATGGTATACCCCTTTTCCCGCATTTCTTTGGTGAACTCTGTTCGGTGATACGCCACAGGCTTTGCCGTCGCCCTGCTTTGATCCTGCTTTCGCATAGCCATAGCAGAGAGCAAGCTGCGGATTCGGATACGGACAGCGCCGAGATTGGCGACCTCGTCGATCTTCAAAAGCGTATACAGCTTGCCGGAAGCCTCCAGAATCTCGCTTACCTGATCTGTCGTTACGGCATCAAGTCCGCATCCGAAAGAATTGAGCTGAATCATCTCCAATTTATCATGTTGGCAGACAAATTCCGCTGCATTGTACAGCCGGGAATGATATACCCACTGATCCACAACACGCAAGGGCCGGGACGGCTCAAAATCGATGGGAAGACTATCCTCAGTAAAAACCGTCAGACCGTAGGAGGCAATCAGTTCCGGGATCCCGTGGTTGATTTCGGGGTCGATATGATACGGCCGCCCCGCCAGCACGATTCCGCACTCGCCGTTATGCTTCATCTGATTGAGCAGGCGCTTGCCTTCCGTACGAATATCTGCCTTGACCCGCTGCTGTTCTGCCCATGCCGCTTTTACTGCCGCATGCACCTCCGGTGCGGGAATATTCCATTCCTCACGGCAGAGCTTTACCATGCGGTCAGCAACCGTCTTTTCATCGGTAAACGCCATAAATGGGCGTATGTAGCGCACGGCTCCATTGGTAACGGCTTCCACATTGTTTTTGATGTTTTCAGGATATGAAACAACAATGGGGCAATTAAAATGGTTCTGTGCTCCCAGCGTTTCCTGGTGTTCGTAGAATACGCAGGGGTGAAAGATCGTTTTGATGCCTTGGTTGATGAGCCACTGTACATGGCCGTGCGCCAGCTTTGCGGGGTAACATTCCGATTCGGATGGGATTGACTCCATCCCAAGCTCGTAGATCTTTCGGCTTGAAAAGGGGGATAAGATGACCCGGAAATGCAGCTGTTTGAAAAAGGTTGCCCAAAACGGGTAGTTTTCATATAGGTTCAGCACCCGGGGAATACCGATCGTCCCCCGTGCGGCAGCTGACTCTGCAAGCGGCTCATAGCCAAATATGCATCGGCGCTTGAATTCAACCATATTGGGTGCAGCTTTTTTCCGCTCGGCATTGCCGACCATCTTTTCACAGCGATTTCCTGTGATGTGGCGGCGCTCTCCGTCAAAAACATTTACCGTCAGCATACAATGGTTGGCACAGCCGCCGCAGCGTCTTGTGAAAGAGGAATAGGTCAGCGCCTCGATCTGCTCCAGTGAAAGCATCTTAGTCGGTGTCGGTGCTCCGGTGTAATTGCGTCTGGCGATCAATGCGGCACCGAAAGCACCCATCACGCCGGAAATATCCGGGCAAATCACTTCTGCACCGGCAATTTCTTCAAACGCCCGCAAGACAGCCTTGTTATGAAAAGTACCGCCCTGCACGACGATATGGCTGCCAAGCTCCTCCGCCGAGGACAGCTTGATGACCTTATACAAAGCGTTTTTGATCACGGAATAGGCAAGGCCGGCGGAAATATCCGAAACCGAGGCACCTTCTTTTTGTGCCTGCTTGACATTGGAATTCATGAAAACCGTGCACCGGGTACCGAGGTCAACCGGGTGTTCGGCAAATAGTGCGGTTTGTGCGAACTCTTCTGCAGTATATCCTAAAGAGTTTGCAAAGTTTTCAATAAAGGAACCGCAGCCAGAGGAGCAGGCTTCGTTAAGCATGATACTGTCCACAGCACCGTTTTTCAGACGGATACATTTCATATCCTGACCGCCAATGTCCAGCACACAGTCCACTTTTGGATCGAAGAAAGAAGCGGCCGTACAGTGAGCAATCGTTTCCACTTCTCCGTCATCCAGAGAAAAGGCAGCCTGCAGCAGTGCCTCTCCGTAGCCGGTAGAGCACGCCCGGACGATTTTTGCATTCCCCGGCATTAGCGTTTGCAGTTCGTGGATACCCTTTTTTGCCGCCTCGATTGGGTTGCCGTTGTTGTTCGTGTAGTAAGAATACAGCAGTTCACCGTTTTCCCCGATCAGCGCCATCTTGGTTGTCGTAGAACCAGCGTCGATTCCCAGATAGCAGTTCCCTCGATAGGCGGAAAGCTCACCACGGGCAACGGAAGCCCGAGCGTGTCTGCAGCAGAACTGCTCATATTCTGCGTGACTTTCAAATAGAGCCGGAAGCCGGGGCATTTCAAAAGAGATCGAGACGCCGTTTTTCAGACGCTCGATCAGGGTGTCGATTGGGACAGTGTCTTTTTCCGTGCTTTCCATTGCAGCGCCCATGGCGGCAAACAGATGGGAGTGATCCGGATCAACAGTCGTTTCCGCTGTCAAACCAAGAGTCCGTACAAATGCCTTTTTCAGTTCCGGCAGAAAATGCAGCGGACCTCCGAGAAATGCCACGCATCCCCGGATCGGCTTTCCGCAGGCAAGACCGGAGATCGTCTGGTTCACGACTGCCTGAAAAATAGATGCTGCAAGGTCCGCTTTGGTTGCCCCTTCATTGATCAAGGGCTGAATATCTGTTTTCGCAAATACGCCGCAGCGTGCTGCGATCGGGTAGATCTGCTTGTACTGCTCAGCCTCTCTATTCAGTCCGGCGGCATCCGTTTGCAGCAGCGATGCCATTTGATCGATGAAAGAGCCGGTTCCGCCGGCGCAGACACCGTTCATTCGCTCCTCTAATCCGCCGGTAAAGTATATGATCTTAGCATCCTCGCCGCCAAGTTCAATCGCCACATCCGTCTGCGGCGCACATTTTTTCAGGGCTGTAGCGACGGCAACGACCTCCTGGACAAAGGAAATATCCAACGCTTTCCCCAGATTGATCGCACCGGAGCCGGTAATGCAAACCTGCAGTTCACATTCCCCAACAGATTTCTTGGCTTCTTCCAACAAAGTGGATAGGGTTTCCTGCGTGTGGGCCTGATGCCGTCTGTATTCTCCGTAAAGGATCTCATCGGCGTCATCAAGTACCACAAGCTTTACGGTCGTGGAGCCGATGTCGATCCCGGCACGGTATTTTTTCATAGATGATTCCTCCTGCGCTTATAAAAAGAAGCCGCCTGCGTATGTGCAGAAAAGATAAGTAAACGGAACGGCAAATAAATGACTGTCAAACCTGTCCAGTATACCGCCGTGTCCCGGCAGCAGATTGCCATAGTCTTTGATGCCGCAAATACGTTTGATCACTGACATAGACAGATCACCGAACTGGCCGACAACGGAGGTCATAAGCGCCCAAAGTGCCAGCGTTCCGTAATTTACTTCAATCTTTACAAATTTCTCAACAACGATCCCGCCAAGCAGTGCCAATAGCACCCCGAACAATAGGCCGCCAAGGGAGCCTTCTATGGTCTTATTTGGGCTTACCTTCGGCATTAGCTTATGCCGTCCCAAACCTCGCCCGATCAGATAGGCGGCGACATCCGTGACAAAGCACAATGTGACAGCAAAAATCAGATAATACAGTCCGCTATTCAGGCTTCTCAGCTCCGGAATGGCTTTAAAGAGCGCAATGATCAGGAGCACAATGAAAAATGCCTTGACGGGAGAGTCCAAGCTGCAATGTTTTTGCCGTATCATCAGCCAAATGGATGCTACAGTTGCAAAAATAAATGCCACCGTCAGTACGATCTCGGAACGGGGAATGTGTACGAAAGCAGCCAAAACGGCAATGAGCATAGAAACAGTAAACATCACTTCATTTTCGATTGTGCCGGTTGCGCGGTATATTTCATACACCGAAAAGGCGCAAAGGATGGCGGTAGCCACCAAAATGACCGCCGGTATGTAAGAATAGAATAGGATTAAGTAAACGGCGGCTGTTATAAACGCACCGGTTATCGTTCGCTTGAGTATGGTTGTGACCCCTCGTAATAAAACTACTGTATTATTTATCTTTTATACTATCGAGCAACATATTCCGTATTTCTGCGCCGATCGTATGTGTGGTTCCGTTTTCCACATCGCTTGCAGGAATCACCTGCACGATGTCCAAATATACATCGGAATGCCGGCGTAGGACATTCTTATGGATCTGTTCCGTTCCCCTGATGGACATAACGACAATCGGTGTGCCGGCCTTTTTGGCAATGTGGAAAACACCGTCGTGAAACGGGAGCAATTCTCCGGTTTTGCTTCGGGTGCCCTCCGGATATACACCGATAGAGACCTCGCCGCTCTGAAGCAGATCAGAAGCTTTATTGATCGTCCTCAATGCCTTTCGCGGGTTCTCCCGGTCGATCGGCATAAAGCAGCATTTCTGAATAATTCGTCCGAAAAACGGAATCTTAAAATTCTCGCCTTTTGAGATAAACGCAATATCCCACGGTTTCAGCACAAGCCACTCAATGATCGGGTCAAAATTGGAGCGATGGTTTCCGACAAACATCAGCTTTTGATTCTTAGGTATCTTCTCCAGTCCGCTTGTATATACTCTGATTCGCAGCACCTTCAAAGCAGCGGCAGAAGCGCTGTAAGCAGTGTGCGGTAAAAACGGCTGTTTTTCTCATATTCTTTTTTCGGATCGACGCATAGGCTGCAAATTGCAAGGAAGCAAATATAGAGCAGCAGGACGGCGAGAATGCCAAGCAGTATGTAAACAACAACCATTTTATCCCTCCTTGGATCTGTGGTTTGCTGATTCAGTTCGTGCGGAACAGATTCAGGTAAAACCGTATGTACAGCGTAAGGGACATAAGCATAACGCAAATGCAAATTCCGATCAGAACATTTGCCACCGTTTCCGATATACTCGGGAACAAGATAAGGCACGTCATAACCAGATACAGAACCACGGTGTTGAGCTTGCCATACCATTTTGCGCTGTTAACAACATCTTTCTTTTGAATTGCCATATACCCGAGCACGGCCATAATGATCTCCTTGACCACAAAGAGAACAATCAATCCGCGCATCCAGCGATATTTCACCGTCAAGCAGAGGATCACCGTAGCCTGCGTCAGCTTGTCTGCCACGGGATCCAAAATCTTTCCGAGGTCTGACACCATATTGAATTTGCGGGCGATGAATCCGTCAATAATATCCGTTGCACCGGAGATTAAAATCACAGCCACTGCAGCAGAATATTCCTGCTTTCCTATATATAGCCACACGATCAGCGGAATCAGCGCCAAGCGTATCACACTTAATAAATTCGGTATCGTCAATACCTGATCTTTTCTGAATATCCTATGCATATGTAATATCTCCCATCGGCCTGTCGCCATTATAATATCGTTTATCTTCGCATTTATACAGCTGCCATTTCACTGTCCTGTTTTGCTTTCTCTGCCGGTGAAACGCATGACCGAACCGTATATTCCATGACTTCCGGTACAACTTCGCCGTCGATCTGAAGCGGTGCCGGCTCATTATATTTCACTTGAATGGTCTTTCCTTCCAGAATCGTCATCTGATTCGTATACTTCAGATGCTTGCCGCTGAAAATCGACGGAAAGATCATTAGTCCACGCAGTTTGCCGACATCGTGGAATATCAGAATGGATACCTTTCCGTCTTCACGTAATCTGTACTGCTCCGGCGTCGGCATCATACCCCCGCCATAGAACCTGCCGTTCATGACAGAGGCAAGCCACACTTTTTTATATTGATAGCGTTTGCCGTCAACAACGACGGTCACATTCTTGGGCTTATAGTGAAACAGCAACCCGGTGATGGCGATCTTCGTATAATTTACCGGCTTGGGCTTTTTCCTCTTCTTGTTTTCCTCTCGGAGCTTTTCTCCAACCTCACAACAATAACCGTCAATGCCGAAACCGACATTGTTCAGGAACAATTCAGACTTTCCTTTAACGCTTACACGAGGTAGCCGTTCAAAATATGGGTTGAGGCAAACCGTTGGATCCGAAAACGGTTTTTGCCCGACATCCCTCGCAAAATCGTTGCCGGTTCCCGTGGGGTAGTAGTAGAGCTTATTGGGAATGTTCATTCCGTTAACATCGTTGACAAAACGATTCAGGGTGCCGTCTCCGCCGCATAAGATCACAGTGTCATTCGGGTCTAATCCGTTAAAAAAAGTCTTATAACTGATGATGCGGCAAATATTGATCGCCACAGCCCCTTCATTGGCATCCTGCAAGGCTTTTACGGCTTTCTCGGTCTCCGGACCGCCTGCACAGGGATTATAAAGAATATATTTTTCAGACATAAGTTCATTACCTCCTCGAAGCATCGTCCCTGTTCTGTAAATTTATCAGTGCGTGCTTAATGTAAACTTTGATTCTGTTCCGGCTTTCAAGCGCCTGAAGTTTTCCTTATGCCGCAGCGCCACAAAAATAACGATTGCAGCGTCTATCAAAATTACGGATACAGGTGCTTTGAACAGCAGCAGAAGCAATGGGCTGCAGAGCGTCGCAGCAACAGTAGCAAGCGACATATATTTTGTGGTAAGCAGCAGTACAACCATCATTCCGGTCACGATCAGACCGACCCGCCAGTCTGTTACCCAAATCGTTGAAAGACTGACGAGAAATCCTTTGCCGCCTTTGAAGCCGTACCAGATCGGATAGGCATGTCCAAGAACAGCAAAAAGGCCTGTATAGACAGCCCCTAACTGATAAAGCCCCAGATATTTTTCAAACAGCTTTTGAATTCTTCAACGGAAACCTGCGCTGTCGTGATACGCTTTCCGCCACGGATCGTCTCGTAAAGTCTGTGTGCTTCTGCGGGTGTCCATGTGAGAAGCGCCGGAGACTCTTTGCCATCCTCGATCGTGGACATTCTGGCGTAGTCGATGTCGTATTTTTCGAGTTGCTCTGCGCTCAGGTCTGCGCAGGAATCGGTGATGATCTTAACTTTTCTCATGGTAAAAACTCCTTTTTATGTAATGAATCTTTGAAATGCTGCTTGCCGGTTAGAAAGAATCAAGCTTTTCCCGGATAAACCTCACTGCGTTTTCCGCATCCGTTTCATCGGGATGCCCCTCGGACAATTTTGCCTCGGAGATCATTTTTTTGATGGCAGGATCGTCCGGTTGCTGTGCGAACTGTCTTTGGATTTTGCTCAGCACCTCCTCCGCTATCTGACCTCGACACAGCAAAATGCCGCAATAGTCGCATTCGTCCGGCAGAAAAGGTTCGATCTTGCGCTCGATAAGCCGCTTGTATTCCTCACTTGGCTCTATGCCGCAGGTCACAAACAGGAATATCTTCTTTCCGGCCAGCCGGTCCAATGCGTCCATGACTTTTAGCGGGACTGTACCGTTGTTTATGCCGAATCCTACTAAATACACATCGGCCGCAAGGGTAACTTCTTCCTCTTGCAGGTTCGTCAAAAAAGCTTGATTTTCCGGAAGACGCTTTGCAATGCCGTATGCCAGCTTTTCTGTATTGCCTGATAAACTGTAATAGGCTATTTCATAGTTCAAGTCTGTCACTCCCTTAAAAACCGTTATTTCGACATTTTCTGCGGAGAGTGTAGCAAGCAATTCTAAACTGAAACGAAACTGCCCGGATTTTCAAAAGTTTCGTTTCAGTTTAGAATTTGAATATACGATAATGGTACTATGAAACACGGAAAGGGAAAAATCTCTATCGACCTCATCGAGGACGATCTGGTGTTCATCACCAACGGCTGCTGCACCGATACCTCCTGCTATGGCGACCAGACTCATGCACCCGATCTGTCCGGCATTGAAAACGGCAAGGGCGATTCCTGGGATATGTGGAAAGCTATCGCTGCTCAGGCCGAGCACGGCGAGTACGGCAACCCGGACAAATTCTGCTCCGATGTGGATGCCACCAACTGGATGAGCGCTACCGTCGCCACTTCCAATGAAGAGATCATTCAGCACATTATGAATGTTTGCAAGCGTGACCCGCGCTCCGGCAAGGTAACCACCGGCGGCATTGTCACCGTCAAGGACAGCACCGACAACTGGTATCTCTCCTGGACCATTAACCGCCAGCCGCAGTTCAAGTCCCAAGATAAGAACATGGTGCTTGTGTGGTTGTATTCTCTGAACACCAATAAGGAAGGCAACTATGTAAAGAAGGCCATGCGGGACTGCACTGGCGAGGAGGTCTGCCGTGAGTGGCTGTACCACATCGGCATGCCGACCGAAAAGATCGATGCGCTGGCACACGATGCCTGCAACACCACCACCTGCTTTATGCCGTATATCAATTCCTTCTTCCAGCCTCGTAAGGAGTCTGACCGTCCGAAGGTCGTGCCCGATGGCGCTGTGAACTTCGCCTTCATCGGTCAATTTGCCGAGACGCCCCGTGACACCATCTTCACCACCGAGTATTCCATGCGTACCGGTATGGAGTCGGTCTACACGCTGCTTGACATCGACCGCGGCGTGCCGGAGGTCTGGGGCAGCAAGTACGATGTGCGTGAGATCCTGCGTGCCTGCTACTACGCCATCGACAAGAAGCCGATCAGTGAGGCACCGCTGTCCTTCAAGGAGAAGGAAATGCTCAAGGTGGTCCTGAAAAAGGTTAAGGGCACAGATATCGAGATCCTGCTGAGAGAAAGCGGACTCATCGAGTAAAAAATACAGAACCAATGGGCGGCTGCCGATGCCCAAAAAGCGTCGGCAGCCGCTTTTTTCATTATGCGAGGAACATTTCAGCCGGCATTGACACGTCGGGCGTGATACTGTAAAATATATATAGTTCGCAGAAACGAATACAAGCGGAGGAAATGTATGGATTATATCTCTGTAAAGGAAGCTGCCGAGCAGTGGCAGGTTTCGCAGCGCTGGGTGCAAAAGCTCTGTAAGGAAAACCGGATAGACGGGGTGCTGCGTTTCGGACATTCTTATATGATTCCGAAGGATTTGAAAAGGCCTGTCGATCTTAGATACAGCATCAACAAACCTGCGAAAAAGGAATAAGTTTATTTTCAGTTGATTTTGCAGCATTATTCTATGGGAGATAATTTAGCCGAGGAGGATATTTATGTTTCACATTCTCGTTGTAGATGACGATAAGCATACCAGGAAGCTGCTCCGTGCCGTGTTGGAAAATGCCCATTACACCGTAACAACGGCAACCAACGGAGAAGAAGCGCTGGAGGCTCTGGACAAAGAGCATATTGATCTGGTTGTACTGGACATTATGATGCCGAAAATGGACGGATATGAATTTACACGGTTTGTTCGGGAAACAGATAATGCGCTGCCTATATTGATGGTAACGGCAAAGCATTTACCGGCAGATGAGAAAAAGGGATTCCTTGTGGGAACCGACGATTATATCACAAAACCGATCGACGAGGAAAAGCTGCTTTTGCGTATCAAAGCATTGCTTCGGCGTGCGCAGATCGTCAGCGAACAGAAAATCACGATTGGTGATGTTGTTTTGGACTACAATGCCTTTACGGTCACAAAAAATGGTGAAACGCAGGAGCTACCGCAGAAGGAATTTATGCTCCTGTATAAGCTGCTTTCTTATCCCGGTCAAATTTTCACCCGTATTCAGCTGATGGATGAGATATGGGGGACGGATAGCGAAACCGGTTGGGAAACCGTCACCGTTCATGTCGGGCGCTTACGCAAACGCTTTGAAGGATGGAATGAATTTGAGATCGTTGCTGTTCGTGGGCTTGGTTATAAGGCGGTGAAGAAGGTATGAATAAAAGGAAGCGAACAGGGCGGATCGCTTTGGCACTGCTGATCTCCGGCATTGTTTTTCTTACCAACACGATCGCTATGCTGCTGACGATCGTAGCTATCTATGGACTGGCCCGACTCGGAGTCATTGAAACGACCGGAGGACAGGTAGGATTACCGGAGCTTTTGAGGTTCTTCTTTTACACCAGTCTGGTTATTGGATTTCTTCTCGCCTCTTTGACAGGAAAAATCATTCTAAAACCAATCAAGCGTATTATCGATCAGCTTGACCGGCTGGCAAGCGGCGACTTCAAGACGAGACTGCATTTCGGCAAGCCTATTGCCGACCATCCCACCTTCAAGCAGGTAGAAAAAAGTTTCAATCGGGCGGCAGAAGAACTGGATTACACAGAAATGCTGCGCAGTGATTTTATCAACAACTTCTCTCATGAATTTAAGACACCGATCGTTTCTATCGCAGGCTTTGCAAAGCTTTTGCGTCGCGGAAACCTTACGGACGAACAAAAAGAAGAATACCTTGAAGTCATTGAAGAGGAATCGCTTCGGCTTTCTGCCATGGCAAACAATGTATTGAATTTGACTCGGGTGGAAAACCAGACGATCCTGACAGAGGTTACAAGATTTAACCTTTCTGAACAGATTCGTGGAGCCGTCCTGCTGCTTGCAGAAAAATGGACGCCCAAGAACCTGTATATGGATATGCAGTTCGGTGAGCATATGATATGTGCAAATGAAGAACTGCTGAAGCAGGTATGGATCAATCTGCTGGATAATGCAATCAAGTTTTCGGATCCGAACGGCACGGTATCTGTCGATATTTCCGACGGGAGCGAATGCCTTTCAATCTCTGTTTCCAACCACGGCAAAGACATCCCAAAGGACCGTATTGCCCATATCTTCAATAAGTTCTATCAGGCGGATGAGTCACATTCGTCGGAAGGAAACGGCATTGGTCTTGCCGTCGTGAAAAAAGTATGTGAGTTGCACGGCGGTGCGGTATCGGCAAAAAGCGAAAGCGGAACAACGACCTTTACTGTTGTGCTACCGAAACAGCAGAATATGTGATATTGCTATATAACAACAGCCGGAATATTCCGGCTGTTTCCTTCTACGAGCATAAAAATACCACCGGGGATTGCTCCCTGGTGGTTGATAGATGATTAAGCTACTGATTAGAGCAAACAGCGATTGCACTCATTATCCATTGACCTTCATCATAAATCTTCTGCACACACTTCTTGGCAGCAGCCGTGCAGCGATGCTCACCGTGTGAGTTGGCCAGCCACAATAGCGAAGAGTTTTTCCCTTCTGTGCAGCACGGAAACCTGCCTCTGCAACAGCCGCTGCGCTGGCAGGCTTAAACATGGAGAACATATGGGAGTTTTTCATCTGTGCGGCCTGTTCAAATCCCGTGGCAGTTGGGCCGGGGCAAAGCGCAGTCACTGTAACGCCCGTACTGCGCACCTCCTCGGCAACGGCTTCGCTGAAGCTGCGTACAAATTCCTTAGAGGCATAGTATAGGCACATCCTCGGCCCGGCACTGAATGCTGCGACCGAAGATAGATTCAGCACACTGCCATGTCTGCGCTCCACCATACCGGGCAGAAAATACCGCGTAAGCTGCACCAGCGTCATGATGTTGACTTGCAGGAGATCGGTCTGCCGCTGGGCGTCCACCTCCCAGAAGTTGCCGAAGTCACCGAACCCGGCGTTGTTGACCAGTGCATCAATGGTGATATTCTTCTCTAAGGTGTAATTGAATACTTCATAGGCGGCGTCTGGCTGAGACAAGTCCTGCGCCAGCACCCATACATGACAGTCATACTGCGTCTCCAGCTCGCTTTTCAGCTTATAGAGCTTCCCCTCGCTGCGGGCAACTACAACAAGATCAAAACCCTCTCTTGCGTATATTCTGGCAAACTCCAAACCCAGTCCGCCGGATGCGCCGGTGATAAGTACTGTTTTTCTCATATTAGCCACCTCACAATTCGATGATGTGCGGCTGCACATCGGGGTCGTGGTTGGCAAGAGACTCTACGCAGTTTGCGTTTAGGCTTTGCTCTCGTATCCATTCCAGTGACTTTTTCTGTGCCGCCTTGTCATCTGCAATGCCGGATGTGATCAGCTGCTCCCACGATTTTCGGGCGTAACCGCCATCGGCGTAGAAGTAGTATGAACCGCCCGTCAGAACCAGTAATCTTTAGCGCACATAGCCCTTTGGAATGACCAGGGATATTGACCATAACGAGGCTTTCATCCCCAAATACATCGTAGGATTTTCCCGCAAGGCCTTCCGTACCGTTCCAGTCGAAGGTCTGCATTTTCGTGCTGCGCCACCAATCCGCATTGTAGCGGATGCGGTTGACGGGCGTTTTGTTCTCCGCAAAAAGCAGCTCGTCTTTCGACACAAGGATCTGCTTTGCGTCGGCCACCAGATTCAGACCGTTGGTGTGGTCGCAATCCAGATGGGACAGCAGCACCAAATCCAAGTCGGCAGGATGAATGCCCAGCGCCGCCAACTGCTCGTCGATGGCTAAGCCTTTTTCAATTCGTCCTTGATTTGTTACATACAGCGGCAGCGAACCGAGGGACTTGATCTGCGCTTTTTTATCAAACACACCATCGGGGCTCATATTCCGATGCCATCCGCAGTCAAAGATTATCTTCCCGTGGCTGCACTCAATAAGATAGGCTGACACAGGCAGCCACAACCGTTCCGATTTCTTTGCAAACGCGCCGGATGCCTTGATCGTGCTGCAATGCTCGCCGCCAAAGGGCAGATCCGGTGCTACGCATGCCTCGCCGGTGTGGAACACATGAATTTTGATCTCTGCCATCATACATCTCTCCTTGTCTCTGATTTGATTCCATCATACAAGAGACAGCGGATAGATGGAACGACACATTTTCAAAAAGTGTCCGGGCTTGGACGCAAAAAAGCTGCGGCACTGCCGCAGCTTTTTTAGATGATCTGTTCTACGGAGGAGAGCATCTGCACACTGATGTCCGCCAGCTTTTGCGTGTCCACCTCATCAGGATGCTCCATCCAGTACGGCAATCCAATCAAACAGGAGAGCGATTTTCTTCTTGATGTCCCGGATAACGGCATTGGTTGCTCTGATCCAGCGGTTGAACTCGCCTTTCTCGGTGCGTATGCCTTTCTTCTCCATTGCCCGGACGGTTGCGCCCTCATGGACGGTGGGAAGAAGCTCCACGCCCTGACGCTCATAGCTTCGGTGGTCGATACGAACATCAAGCCCTTTCTCCGCAAACTTGGCGTTGCATAGTTCCGCCCATGTCTGCCGCCAATGTTCCAGCGTTTCGGGACTGCCCCAGTCGGTAGTGGGAACGGCATTGAAAACATACTCGCCGTTCTGGTCTCTGATACGATTTCCGTCCTCGTCCAGCTCGTACACTCGTCGTTGCTTTAGCCCCCATTTACCGTCCTGCTCGATGGGGCGGATGGGACAAAGCACATGGAAGTGTGGGTTTGGTATGCCGCCGTCCTCCCGGTCTGGCTGGTGTACGGCGAAGTCAACCACCATGCCACGGCTCACAAAGTTCTCCAATAAAAATTGCCTTGCAAGAGCGATGTTTTCCTCAAG
>ENA-UESH01000007-UESH01000007.1-human-gut-metagenome-genome-assembly--contig:-NODE-7-length-184734-cov-24.132386_pt1 | contig 184734 bp, 150 predicted proteins | sample MGYA00243001_ERZ508002 | MGnify/ENA primary metagenome ERZ508002 (study PRJEB26167, sample SAMN06115447) | human gut metagenome | host: Homo sapiens | place: China:Anhui | collected 2015-08-07... | reverse complement strand
GCGAGTGCAGACGTACTAGACGTACTTCAAACGAGAATTTGACAAAAAGCGCGAAAATAGCGGCGTTTTGGCAAGGTCCGTTTTATTCTTGGCTGGCATATCAGGAGTAAATTATATGAAGATAAATTTTTTGGGCGACAGTATAACCGCCGGGGCAAAATTAAATTCGTTAAACGAATTGTACACCCGTATTCTGTGTGAAGAAATCGGCGCGACCGAAAACAATTACGGAATAAGCGGAACGAGGTTCGCGCGTCAGACAAAGCCGTCCGCCGATGCGTGTTGCGACAGAGATTTTTTGTCGAGAGCGGACGATCTCGACGCTACTGCGGATTTTACGTTCGTGTTCGGCGGAACGAACGATTACGGCCACGGAGACGCTCCGTTCGGCGAGCCTTCGGATAAGACGCCGTATACGTTTTGCGGAGCGTGCAATTTATTGGCGGAAACGCTGGTTAAAAAATTCGGCAGAGATAAACTGTGTTTTATTCTGCCCCTGCCGAGATACAACGAAGACGACTCTTACGGCGAACGCGGCTGCAAGAAAGTCGCAGGTAAGCCGCTTTCGGCATACAGAGAGCAGATAAAGCGCGTTGCCGATGAAAACGGTATTGACGTGATAGATATGACGGGGTATTTCCCTATGCCGCAGTCTGCCGACGGCGACGAATTTACCGCGGACGGTCTTCATCCGAATTTTGCCGGTCAGAAACTCATTGCGGATAGGTTATACGGTTATTTTATAAAAAAAACAGGTCAGACGAATGCAATCGCCCGTGACTGACGATCGGCGGAAAAACTTCCGGGACATAAAACCGGAGTACGAAAATTACGCAAAAACCCCCGACGAGAGATTATATCTCTCGTCGGGGGTTTCGGTTATATACTTATTATTTTTGTTCCCGAACGAGTTTTTTAAGCGATATATCGTCCGGTAATCCCTGAACGATAAGACCTTCGCGTTTACCTTGTTTAATCGTCGTTCCGAATGTGTTGCAACGTGTCAGTACGACTTCGGCGGTAAGGGTTCCGTCGGTAACCGTAAAATCCGTCTCGTACGGCAAAAATGCTACGGGCGAGGCGTTGAAGTAGGCGATCGCCGCAGGCAACGAATTCATTTCCGCCTTATAATTGCCGTTCGCAAGGGGGGCGGTAAACTTTACTCTGCCGCCGTAATATTTAAGTCCCTGTGCGCAGAGGTCTCCGCGGCGAAGTTTCTTCGGCGTAAGTTTTGCCGCGACTGCGAGATTTCCGGCGGCGGCGAAACCGAATATTTTAAGCGAATATTCACATTTTATGTAGAGAATATTCGTTATAAGCAGAAATAAATTGCCGTATAAGTAAAAATAATAGCTACCCCCCACATTACGATTGACAAAATCAAAAAAAAATATTATTATATTGGCTGTATAAAATGGGGTTTTGCTACCCATACGCCGATACGAAAGAGTCGATTTTGAGCGATTATAAGCGGTTTTATTCATATTTTTGAATATTTTTACCGTAAATGCATAAAATCGCGCGCTATCCGTATATAGGGAGGGGCGAACGTTGAGTGAATAAAATTTCACCTGTTCGTCGTATAGCCGAAACGTGCGGCGGAAAAGGCAAAAATCACACTTCCGGTCGTAAAAATTTCAAGGTACTATATAAGATGAAAAGTAAAAGCAGAAAAATCGTAAATATCGCGTTATCCGTTCTGTTCGTGTTGTCGGCGGCGTTCGCGCTCGTCGCGTGCGGTAAAAACAACGCAGGCAACGGGGTTACCGTCACCCTTGTGAGCGAGACTTACGAGGCTACTTCGTTTACCCTTAAAGAGGGCGACGATTTGCCGTCGGTCGAGGTTGCCGAAAGAGATTTCGAGGGGTATTGGACCGATCCCGCATATCTTACGAAATACGAAGGTACGACCGTACCCGATCACAGCGTGACACTGTACTATAAGCAGAATTACCAGTATTACACCGTCAATCTCGATTTCGGCGATTACGGCGTCAATACTCTTACCGCGCGTCGCGGCGTTTCGGAGGCTCTTCCCGATTCGTCCGCGCTCGGAACTTCCGCCGTCGGCTTTGCCGATGTCAAGGGCGGAGATATTAAATACGCTCTCGGCACCGAAAGCAATAAGATTTACAACCTTGCGCCCAAGAACGGCGAGGTTACTCTTTACGCCGTATACGAAATAAACGACGTAAACGATTACGTTATCGAAAACGGCGTCGTTACGGCTTATAACGGCAATAAGACCAGACTCGTTTTGCCCTATGGCGCGACGAAAGTCGCCGCGGGCGCGTTGAAAGACAATAAAACGGTTACTTCCGTGACCGTTCCGTCGACGTATACGTCCGTCGGCAAAGGCGCGTTCGAGGGGTGCGAAAAACTCGAAACTCTTACCGTGCCGTTCATCGGCGGTACGAGAACCTCGAACAGATTCCTCGCGTACGTCTTCGGCGCGGATAAATACGAGAACAACGACTTTTCTTTCGCTGCGTACGTTATGAACAACAGCCTGTATATGGGCGACAGACACTTTGAAAATCAATATCTTCCGCTTACGCTTAAAACCGTAAGGGTAAATTCCCCGATAAACGAATTTGCCGAAGGCGCGTTCTATAAGGCATACGCGCTTGAAAACGTCGTTCTCGATTACCCCGCGACTTTGAACAGGGTAGGCGATTACGCTTTCGCGTATTGTCCCGCGCTCGGTAAGAAGTCCGACGTAAATCTTCCGATAAGTTTCGACTGGTTGTCCGAGGTTTCCGAAATCGGTAAATACGCTTTCGCTACCTATACCGGCAATTACACGACCGACGTTAAAGAGATTTATCCCGCAGGCGAGGCGATGAAAGATACTTATACCGCCACGCTTTACGCGTCGCCGTATCCGTTTACCAATCTCACCGATATACCCGAACTCACCAATGCGAAGACGATAGAAGATTCCGCATTTTATTTCTGCTATGCGATAAAAGACGTGAAATTCGGCAACGAACTCGAAACTGTAGAAATGAACGCTTTCTATTATTGCGCCACGCATACTTCGCTTACATTCCCCGAATCGTTGAAGAGCATAGGCGAATACGCGTTCTTCTCCAACTCGTCGGTACTGACGATCGATTTCGGTACGGATATAAGATTTATCGGCACGAGGGCGTTCGCGTTCTGCGGCGCATTGTCGCAGGTGACGTTCACAGGCGAAGACGCGCCCGTAACCGGCAATCAGGCGTTCTGTAACGCGCTGACTTCGTACACCAATCCGACGGACGGTTCTACCGAATACGAAATGGTATTCGACGACCTCAGAATTTACGCCCCCGCGAACGGATACGAAACATATTGTTCTTCGCTTGCGGCGTACAAAGATTACCTTACCGTCGCCGATACGTCGGCATCCCCGGCGTACTGGTACGATAAAAACGGAAATCTTACGACCAAATTTGAATTTACTTCCGGCGGTATCGTAAACGTTACCGATAAAGGTCAGGCGTTTATTTCGAGTGTCGACTACTGGAACTTCGGTAAGCCGACTTACAGCGCGACCTGCGGCGAATCTTACCCGATGATGTACGAATTCGTCGATGAAGAAACGTATAATCTCACCGCGGGCAAGCATAACAAACCACTTTACGCAAATCAGAAAGTCGTACGCGTATGGCACCCCGATCTTATAAGTTATACGGGTGCGCCGCTCGACACGTTGTACTTCCTTATAACCGAATTCCCGCACGAAATAGACGGTAAGACCTATCTTCTTCCGACGATGGTTCAGACGGTAGGCGCGGATTACGGCGGCAGAGATTACGGCGATGTGAACGTGGCGCGCAGTTACGTTGCGTCGGTCAACAGATACGGCGCGGTCAGAATAGGCAGAGCGACCAAAGAAAGCGGCATTCCCGTGGTTATGTGGATGGACGACCCCAAAGGCACTTATTATATGTCCTTTGAAAAGGCTGCCGACCACGAATTCAGGGCTATATATTATAATGATAAGTACGAGGTCATCAGAACCGATGTTTACAGAAGTCTGATGAACGGTAATACGGAGTCTATCGGCGACCCGCTCTATCTCGTATCCGACGACGAAACGGTGTTGTTCGAGGCGAACTCGCTGTATAACAACGGCAACGAACTCTATCTTAACGGTATCGGCGGCGCGAAGATAAAAATCGGCAGCGACACCTATAAAGTCGGGAAAACGGCGAACGTAGCCGGCGCGACTTTCGGCGAAGAAGGGTTCACGGTACTCCTTTCCGATATAGAGAAAAACGGAGTATATAAAAACGGTCTCACCGGTACGGTGACGTTCTCTAAACTTGCCGTAAACGGAGATTACCTCGCTATTGACGTGACGATAGGCGACGATGCGTCGTATAAATATCTTAACGTAACTTCCGACAGCGGTTGGTACAGATGGGGATACGGAGAATTCAAGAGCGTTAAATATAACTATCCCAAGAAGAACTCCGATATAACGGTCGATAACTGGCGGTATAAATTATTCACCGACGTTGAAATCGGCAATTCGATAATTCTCTATGTTTACGCTCCCGACGGTAAGAAAGACGCGCCCGAATATGCGTACTTCCGCGAATACGAAAAGAATACAATGGTCGGTTGCGGAGAAGTCACTTATCGTAAAAACGGAACGATGAATTTCAAGTATGGCGACGGCGACGTTCGTCAGGCGAGAAAACTCGATAAAAGAGGATCTTTCCAGCTCGATAACGCGACGGGTTCCGAGGGGTACAGGAATTTCGTTTATTACGACGATTCCGAAGATATGACGCTTAACCTTGTCGAAAATTATTACGGTTATTCGTTGTATTATTACACCGTCAAGACGGACGGCTACGGGAATATGTATATTCTCGATCAGCACGACGACGGTTTCGACGATGCCTATGTCGGGACTTACGACGACTATAATTCGTTTACCGCCAACGGAACGACTTATTACGAACTCATCTTCAAGGGTAAAAAACTCGACGAGACGACGAATACCACCGTCGGCGAAGAAAAGACTTTCTGGATATTATACGCATTTTCGTCTCTGGCGGCGTATTCCGACGATTACGCCGACGCTCAGTGGTACGGCACGCTTGCGGGCATATATACCGATCACGGCGACAAAAATATAACCGCGTACGACGAATTCGGATATAAGGAATTCGACATAAACGTAGACGTTTACGGCAACGTTTCGTATAAACGGTTCACGCACACGGCGACTATAAACGGTAACGTCGTTTATACCGAAGTCGAAAGCGGTGAAGTTGCAAGGCTCGTCTCCGTGATGAGCAGCGACGGCGGCGTGGCGTACTTTATCGCCGTAGATAAAAACGGCAACTGTTTGTTCACGCTCCGTCGTTACGACACCGTTACGGGTGATGCGTATTTCGTATTCGCTTACGATGCCAAGGGCATTAAAGTTTCCGTCGACGTCGAAAACGTCAACGTCGAAATCGACGTAACGAAACTTAAACAATTATAAAGCGTTATTCCATCCGGATGAAACCTGCCGGACGTTGTAATAGAAAGAAAAAAGGAGAAAGAAAAGACATGAAAACTAAAAGACTGTTGACTCTGCTTTTGGTTGTCGCTACGGCTTTTTGCGCGGCGTTTGCCGTCGGTTGCAAAAATAAAGACGAAAAGCCCGCTACCGTCGAATCGGTAACGCTCAGCGAAGAAAGCATAGAGTTGAACACAGGCGATACGCTTAACTATGACGCGTATACGGTCACTGCCGGATATTCCGACGGCACTTCGACGACCGTACCTTTAACGGCGGCTATGTTTACCGCCGAAGATCTTGCTAAATTCAATACGCCGGGGACGTATACCGTAACCGTAAACGCTTTCGGCATGCAGGCGACGCTGACGGTTACCGTTAAAAACCGTAATTTCGCCGACGTTACCGCGGAAGACGTAACCGCTACTTACGACGGAACGGCTAAAGTACCCGTGGTCGCGAACCTTCCGCAGGGCGCGTCCGTCGTATGGACTTACCACGTCGGAACCTCCGCCGAAGGCGAAGTCGTTACCGAACCCGTAAACGCGGGCACTTATTATGCGGAGGGCGTCGTATCGCTCAGATATTACGACGATAAGACCCTGACCGCCAATATAACCATATCGCCTAAGACTATAAACCCCGCCGAACTTACATGGGCTAACGTAAAGCGTGTTTATACCGGGCAGGAAATTGCGGTCAACGTTTACCCCGAAAACCTTCCCGACGGCGTAACGGTCGACGGATATGAAGGCGACGTAAAAGGTACGGCGTTGGGAACTTATACCGTTACCGTAAAATTCAGAAACGAAAATCCCAATTACACCATAGTCGAAACTTACAACGTGGAATGGTCTATCATAAACCCGTTGGAGGCTACATGGTACGCCGCGGTGAACGGCGAACTTCACGTTGCGTCGTTCGCGAATACAAGCGCGACTACCGGTGCGCTTGACTTTGACGGAGCAAAGACGACTTATACCGTCGCGTATAACGAAACCACCGGCGGCGCGACTTTCAGCGAACTGAACGGCTCGGCGACGGATATCGCTTTGAACGGCAGTATATTGAGAATCACAGTCGGCAATACGACGTATGTACTTGTCAATAAGGAAGACCTTGCGACGTATTACAGCGGCAACGAATACGACATGCTTACGGCGCAGTTCAAAATCGACCTTGACGAAAGCGCGAAAACTCTCAGACTCGTTATAACGACCGCTGCCGGAACGCAAGAAAAACCCCTTACGATTACCGCGGAAGAAAACGCAACGCTGGTAAGAGAAGTGAAACTCGTTGTCGACGAAGATATGTGGCTCGAGTATTATTGGAACTACAATAAAGGCAATGTAAGAATTTACGGATTTACCAATCCCAACGGATATGAATCCTCCAGTTATTATGATCTTGCAACCGAAACCGCAGTCAAAGAGTTGCTTGCCGGGTTGACAAACGGAACGTTTGTCGACGTAAACGGCAACGAACTTCGTATCAACGGCGCAAAGGACGTTAAATATAACGGCAGACAAATAACGTTATATACATTAAGCAGTTCCGGTGCGCCTGCTGTTTACGCTGCAATCGATAGCGATAAAGTCAATGTGTCACTCGTAATCTGCAACGGATATTATAAATTCAACAATTTCGTATGTTACGATAAGGCGGGCATCGGTTTTGCGGGTACTTATTATCTCGAAAACGACGGAACGGTATCCGATACCGAAAAGGTTGATTTTATGTCTTACGCCGACATCGGAATGTTTGATATCAGAACCAAACTGCTCAATGCCGAAAATACCGCGGAGAGCAAGACGTTTACCGTGAATGCCGCCGAAACTTCCGACAGGGCTGTGTTAAATCTTGCCGACGGAGAACTTACCGCGACGCTTTACCTTAAAAACTCTACCGAAGTTTATGCGACGCTTGTATTCAAAGATAACGGCGCCACCGTTGTTTGCGGTTCAAAGAACTTCCTTAAAGTAGATAAACTCATAGAAAAAGTCGGTTATTCCGGAGCGGAGTATTATTCTGCCGACGGTACGAAACTTAAATATGACGGAAAAGGTAAATTTACTTTAGGCGATACGGATTACACCAAGTATTCTCTTGTCTTTGCCGACGGAACGCTTACCGTTACGATAGGCGAGGGCGACGATACTCACGTTATAGTTTATACCGAAAAGCGTTATGTGACGGTTGACGACGAAATATATCTTAGCGATAATACCGACTCGTTTTCCGACGGATATGTAACCGTGGCGACGTTTATAAACGGCAACGATACGATAAGCGTAAGTAAGAACGTCGTCAAAGTAAATGGCGTCGCGCTTACAGGCGTTGAATTCTCATTTGTCGACGACGGAAACAACAACGGCAGAACCGTGCTTAAAATAAGCGGTAAACTCGGCGATAAAGATTACAGCGTAATGTTCTATTCGCTTATAGCCGTAAAAACCAATGAAAAGACATTTGTTCTTGACGCATTTAAGAGTTATTTTAATGAAACGTTCAGTCCTGTCGAACATGCGGATAAATCGTTTTCCATTACGGAGTCCGGCAAAGTAATGATTAACGGTAGCGAGATGTTCCCGCAGAACCTCTCATCCGGCGGATTTGCATTTTATATAGAAAAGGGCACTACTGTTTTTAAGGGTGCATTCTATATCAATCACGGATATGCAACCATAAAAGACGATGAAGGACAATACAACTACAATTCGGAATTCTTTAAGAAGTTCAAAGGCGTCTATGTTTCAGAGGATAGATTATCGGTATTTGCATTCTTAAAAGAGAGTGAAATTTATGCCAACGAAACGTTATATACCAGTCCCGCGTATACGATGAAGTCCGATATCGACGGAGAAATCGTTGTAACCGTAGGAGGTAAAGACGCGGCATTCTCCGTTGTCAACGGTAAATATAATCTGACTTATGACGGTAAAGATTTCAACTTTGAAAAAGACTTCGATTTAAGTGCATACTACGGCACATACGATGTGTTGTTCGGGCTTAAATATTCAACGATTACCTTTAACGATAAAACGCTGACTTCAGGCTCTAATACCAACAAGGCAAGTATTCAAAAATTTGTCATGTCGGACGGAAACATTTCTATAGCGGTAAGATATAGTTTGGGTACATGGACCTATAAAGATGCATATATCGTAAAAAATACAGATGCGTCTACCGCTGCGGCATTGCCGTTCTATGCCGTAGCCCCGAAGATTGTTTATCAGGTAGGAACAGGAAGGTTTAACGGCAAAGTCTTTGAAATCGCCGTCAAAATCGTCGATGACGATAATAAGAAATTACCCGCTTTAACATGTATTTATGACGGTAAAGCCGCCCGGTTGACCGGTTATGCCGAAAGCGGAAACAAGATGACGACGGTAATTGACGGAGTGTCTTATACGATCGAACCTGTGAGCACGACAGGAACGCCCCTTGGACAATTACTTGTTTATGAAACGTTCTACAGTTCGTTCTTCGGCGAAGTGGAATTTAACGGCAATAAATTCCGTTTAGGCGTCGCTGTAAATCAGGACGGAGAAAGCGTATACAACGCGGCATTTAACAATGAACAGGTTAATATCGTCTTCGGTAATGATATTGTCGATAATAAAGATAATGTAATAGGTAAAGTATTTTCGTTTACGCTCGGCGGAATTAATTATAAGGGCAATATGTCTTCTAATTATAACAGACCGCAAATAAGAGTGTTAAACGAAAATGAGTATGAGTTCTTCTACGGTCAGGATTACGATAAAAACGACGATATTTATAGCCTTACGATAAACGGTAAAGAATTTCGTTTCTGTCACAGTGCCGAACCCGTATCTCAAAATTACAGTGCTTACGAAATAGTATTCAAACTCGCAGATCAAAATTCGCATACGACGCTTACATCGTATGACGGAAAGCCCGCGACATTCGCCTACTATGTCAGAGAGTTAAAAACCGTGGTGTTCGGTACGGCAGACGGCAATTTCGCTTATAATGTAGAGACCAAGGCTTTGACCGAAAACGTAACATTTGACGGACTCAAAGAACTCGTATACGATAATAACACAGCGGTAAGCGGAATGCACGTTACAGGAAGAATTACCGAATTCAACGGCACCGTCGCAAAAGTCGACTTGTTCTATGATTTCGGATCTTCGGGAATGAATAAACTTACCGTAACCGCTATCGACGAAGGATATAAACTCGTCGGTAAAAATACAAGCGGAAATGACGTAACCACGTATTTGCTTACCGAAGGACAGTCCTATGTACTCTATCCTCAGGCACAATACGAAATTATCGGTACTTATACGGTAGGCGATAAACAACTTGTTATCGAAGGAACGCACAAAGACGGCGAATTTTCTTACACCGCCACATACGGCGACGAAACTAACGTTAAAGTTGAACCGGATTTTACTAAAAAATCGTTTACATTTATCGGTAAAACTGTTGCTGCCGTGTTCAGTTGGACTGTTGACAACGGCGAGATGGTGATTAACGGTATAGAAATTCCCATGTCGGCAACCGTATTCCTCAAGACAGGCTCTGACAATATGATTAACCTCGACCGTAATTACGACAATTACAGCGTAACGATAACGGTTAAAGATGTTGTCGATAACAAGGTCAAATATAATATTGCATATACTTCAGGCTATGGCAATAGAGTCGCGGAAGGCGTTCTGAGTGATGACGGTACTTATATCAGTGCAGCGATAAGAGAAGGAACCGACAGAACCGATGTCAAAGTTCGTATTTACCTTAATGCCGTTACAAACGACGAATATTATAAGTTGGTCGCCGTATATGAATCGTCCGATTCGGCGAAATACGTCGGAGAATTCGGCTTGGGCGGAACCGATAAGTTGACGGTTACTCTGGCAGCCACGTCCGAAGAAGACGATGATTACGACGTATCGCTCGCCGGTGCAAACTTCCGTATAACTTATACGGTCGGCGGAAACAGCGTAACTGCGACCGTCAAATATGCAAGGACTCTTGCCGACGGACTCGAGTTTAAGGCGAACGGCAAGACTTACGTCGCGAAACTCGTAGACGGCGCGATGACCGTCACCGAAAAAACCGCCGCTTAAATTTCGGCAGACTTCGTAATTCTGTCAGAAATCCGGCAGGGCGGAGAAAATTACAAAATACGTCGGAAGACTGTGCTTCGGCGGGCAAAACAGCCCGTCGAAGGGGCAGTCGTTTCGTACGTTTTATGAGAAACGTAAAAAATGAGCAAAAACGACGAAAAACACGAAGAGGAGTTTACCGTCTCCGATATGTCGGCGGACTGGATGCCCTGGAATAACGGAATCCGACGCAGACGTAAAAAAGACAAAAAAGAAAATCAACCTCAAAAAACAAAAAGCGAGAAAAAACAGGATAAAAAAGAATACCGACATATAGTGTTCGCCCAGTTCCTCGCGATGTTGCCCGCAATACTCTGCGTGGCGTGCGCTTTTGCCGTGATGGCTCTTATAGCCTATCTGTGGCTAAAATGAAAATTGTAGGTTTACCTATGGCAAAAATGAAAACGAAAGTTAAAAAACTTAAAATTACGACGATACTCGCCGTAATCGCGCTTACCTTTTGCGCGCTCGGTTTAGCGGGGTGCAGCGATGCGTTCAGCCCATACCGTAAAGGTTATACCGCCAAAGTCGTTTACGACTTCAACGGCGACGACCATACGGAACTCGGTATAAGAACGTTCTACTATATGCCGGATTCCCCGATAATAAAGCCGGAGGCGTCAAAGTCGGCAACGATCGATATTCCTTCGCTGGCGGGCAGTCACGTCAATGACTGGTACGTCGCAGAGGTCGACGATAACGGCGAACCCGTGAAGAACGCGGAGGGTAAATTCAACCTCTCCGAAGAACCGTGGGATTTCTCCGAAGGTAAAAGCGGAGCGAAAGATTCCGTTTTGTATCTTGTCGCCGAATGGACGAAGAACTATGTTCTTACAATCGACGTCGGAGACGAGGCACGCGCGCAGGGCGTTGAAAATAAAGTCGACACATCGTATTCCAAACCCGGACCTATATCCAAACCGGGCGGCAGCGTTCCCAAATGGAAAGGTCATACATTCCATTATTATTACAGGGACAAGGACGACGACACGTCGAGAATACACGACGAAGACTGGGAGAATATCGTAATCGACGACGAAAATCCCGAAATCACGATCTACGTCAAATGGCTTGAGGGAAACTGGACGGTCGTAACCGACAGTACGCAGATGTCGACCCTTTCGGCGAATATGAACTACCTGCTCGAGGCGGACATAGATTTTGCCGATTCCGAGGGTAACAAGACGGCGATAAGCGGCGCGTCGATGTATGTCGGTACGTTCGACGGCAACGGGCATACGATAAAGAACTTCAAGTCGACCGTACAGGCGACGGGCAACGCGGCGGATCAGATCGGTCTTTTCGCATCGTTCGGCAAAGGCGGTTGCGTCAAGAACGTAACGTTTGAAAACTGCGTTGTCGAAGTCAATCTTATGGCTCGTCAGGAACACGAAAATTATAAAGTCGGATTCCTCTGCGGAGATCTCTTCTCCAGAACGGATTCTTCGGCGTTCACCGATATTAAATTCGTCGGATGCGAACTCAATATCTACAAGAGAAGTTACGCCGAGAATTACACGATCACACTCGGCGATGCGAACTACTTCGGCGTGTTCGGTAACGTCGGCGACGGTAAATTTTCTATCGCCGATGCCGACAGGGGCATAACCGTAAAAATTAACGACGTAATACAAACTTTAGGTTAAAGGAGACTATACAATATGAAAAGAAAATTAGTGGCAGGAGCGTTGGTCGCGTCCATGGCTATCGGTATCGGAGCGGGTTGCAATAACAAAAAACCTCATACCGATGACAATACCGCGGGCGGTTATCAACCGACCGAACAGGAACAAACTCTTCCCCTCGTATTCGGCATAGACGGCGCGGACGGCGTTTTCAACCCGTATTTTTCGACCGCGTCTTACGACGGCGAAATAGTCGGCATGACCCAGATAGGCATGCTTACCGCCGAAGGTACCGATTATAAGTATGGCGATAATTACGCCTGCGTAACCAAGGACCTCGATATAACGTATATCGACGCGAGCGGCAAAGAGACCAAAAAAGAGACTTCGGCGCAGTACACCCGTTACGACTTCCTTATTAAGAAAGGCATAAAATTCTCGGACGGCGAAGATCTTACTATAAAAGACGTACTCTTCAACCTCTATCTCTTCCTCGACCCCGCATATTCGGGCAGTTCGACGATTTATTCGACGGATATAGTCGGTCTTAACAAATACCGTACCGGTAAAGACGACAAAGGCGCGATGAGCACCATCGACGCTACCGCGACTACCAACGCCGATATGAGACTTCTCAGAATATATAACTGGCTCAATAACCAGATACTTATCAAAGAGTACGGCAGCGTAGGCAATATTCCCGCAAACGCAGGTTACGTTTCGGGGCTCGATCAGTACAAAGCAGAAATCGAAAGCGATATAAAGGCGTTTATCCCGTATTTCCAGACCGAAGTCAAGAACGACTACGATTCCGCAGAAAGTTCTTTCAAAGAAACCTGCAAGGAATACGCATTCAACGAGGTATGGGAACTCTACCTTTACAACTACGGTAAGGTAAAACGTAAAACTCATGCCGGAACTTCGCGTTACGTCAAAGTCGACGACGCGGGCAACGAAGTTTCGATCGAACAGGAAGACGCGAACGACGCGCTTGCCGACAACGATCCGAATAAGAAGACTTACAGATATAAACTCGACTGGGACGGAACCACTTACCACGACGATTTCGCGAAACTTACCACCGACGAGGCTAAAAAAGATTACGCGATAAAGTATATCTATAAGACCACCACCGGTTTTGAACTCACCGAAGATTTCACCATCGATTACGACAAAATCGAAAAGGATGCCCTCAGAAAAGCGATTTACGGCGGCAGCGCGAGTTATTCGTCCCTCTACACCGACATTCAGCTTAACGAAAGATCCAAGATTATAGCCGCAGCCGACGGCGACAATACCGGTTTCAAGTCTATCGAGGGCGTAAAATACAGCACTCAGAACAGTTTCCGTAACGAAAAGACCAAAGAGTATTACGACCTCGACGGCGATTACGACGTTCTTTCGATAACCATCAACAAAGTCGACCCCAAGGCGATATGGAACTTCTCGTTCACGGTCGCGCCCATGCACTATTATTCTTACGACGGCGCGGGCGACGAGGGCGAATGGTGCGTCAACAATAACTACGGCGTAGTATTCAACAGTTCTTCGTTCATGAACGATACCGTCAAAGCTCCTTCCAAACTCGGCGTACCCGTAGGCGCGGGTCCGTACAAGGCGAGCCGCGAAACCGGTCTCGGCAACGATTTGTACCCGGGCAAGAACGAATTCCTTAACAACAACCGTGTTTACTACGAAAGGAACACCTACTTCGATACCCTCGACGGCGTCGAGAACGGCGGACCTATCCAGAACGCGAAAGTAAAATACTTCCAGTACAAAATAGTAAACTCGTCCGTTCTTCTTCAATCGCTTGAAAAGAACGAAATCGACGTAGGCACGCCCAACGCGACTACCGAAAACCTCAACGCGCTCAACGGCGCAACCATGTCGCACCTTACCAGCAAGATGGTATGGACGAACGGTTACGGTTACGTCGGTATCAATGCGGGCAAGATCGCTGACGTATGGCTTCGCCGCGCGATAATCAAGGCGATGAACACCGATATGATTATGGGTTACTATATGTCCGACGACTTCGCAAGTATAATTTACCGTCCGATGTCCATTCAGTCCTGGGCTTATCCCGATTCGGCGACGACTTACAGCGGCACGACGCTCGATAACTACGACGTAGACTATATCTACGACGGTACGGGCAGAGAAATAGTTTCGATGCTCGCCGAACACGGATATAACGTATCCGCAGACGGAAGTAAAGTAATCAGCGATCCGAACGGCCATTCGATCGAAGAAATGACCTTCACAATCGCCGGCGAAAGCGACGATCACCCCGCTTACCAGATGTTCAAGAACGCTCAGGAAGTTCTCAAGAAGATCGGCATTACCGTAAACGTAAAGACCGACCAGTTCGCGCTTAAAAAACTCGCAAGCGGTCAGCTTACCGTATGGGCTGCGGCATGGGGCTCGACGATAGACCCCGATATGTATCAGGTTTATCATAAAGATTCGACTGCAGGCAGTACGCTCAACTGGGGTTACAGAGAAATCAAAGCCGACAGAGCGAAATACGGTTACGAAAATCAGGTTATAGACGAACTCAGCGCCCTTATCGATCAGGGCAGAGCGACTACTAACCAGAACACCCGTAAAACCACTTATTGGGAGGCTCTCGACCTCGTTATGGAACTTGCGGTAGAAATGCCCACTTACCAGAGAAGAGACCTTACCGTTTACAACAAGAACAAAATCGATACCAACACGCTTAATCAGAACCCCACCGCGTTCGACGGTCTGTTCTCGAAGATTTGGGAAGTCGGTTATACCAGATAATCTTCAATAATTCTTACGGCTTTCGGTCGGCGCGAACCGCCGACCGGGGGCGAACGGAGAAAAAATGTTCAAATATATATTAAAAAGAATAGGGCTGGCGATCGTCATATTGTTGGGCGTTTCCGTAATAATTTACTCGCTTGTCAGAATGATGCCCGTCAACTATATAACCGACAAATTCCAGGCGCAACTTCTCGACGGAACGATAACGAAGGAAGAAGTCAACAGAATGCTCTCTCTTTACGGGCTGGAAGACGACTCCTTCGCGGGTATCTGCAGAGGCTATGCGAAGTGGATAGGCAACGTCATGCAAGGCGACCTCGGCACTTCCTTCCTCTACGGCGACAAAGTTTCGACGGTTATATTCCAGAACATGGGTATTTCGTTCGGTATAGCGTTCGTCGCCCTTATATTCGAGTTCCTTATAGCCATTCCCCTCGGCGTAAAAGCCGCGGTCAATCAGAACGGCGTAATGGACTATACGACCAGCGTACTCGCGATGATAGGTACGGCTTTGCCGACGTTCTTCTTCGCCGCTCTCTGTATCGAACTGTTTTCGGTACAACTGGGCTGGTTCCCGGTAAACGGTCTGCAAGGCACGTTGCCGATAACCGCGTCGTGGTGGACGAGGTTCGTCGATAAATTATGGCACCTTGTTCTGCCGGTATTTATAATGGTGTTCCTGTCGATAGGCGGTCTTATGCGTTACACGAGAACGAACACCCTCGACGTTCTCAACGCCGACTATATCCGTACGGCGAGAGCCAAGGGGTTGCCCGAACGTAAAGTCATCTATAAACACGCGTTCAGAAACACGATGATACCGCTCGTAACGCTGCTTGCCGGTACTATCCCCGGTCTTTTCAGCGGCGCGATGATTACCGAACAGATATTCTCGATACCCGGTATCGGCGCAAAGGCTTACGCCGCGCTCAAAGCCGGCGACGTGCCGTTTATAATGGGTTACAACATGTTCCTCGCCATACTTACGGTTATAGGAACTTTACTTGCCGACCTTATGTACGCAGTGGTCGATCCGCGCGTCAAACTCGCTAAATAACGGAGGGCTTTAACATGACCGAAGATAAAGATTTTGAATTGAATAAGCCCGAAGAGATAGCCGAAGAGATTATCGAGACCGAAGGCGAAAGCGAGAGGAAAGACGCGCCGGTAAACGGCGAAGATCAGGCTTTCAAAAACGGCGAAAGTCTCGAAGACAGGGTTAAACTCCTTTCGCCCGGCAGACTCGTGGCGAAGAGGTTTTTCCGCTCCAAACTGTCGGTTATAGGTCTGGTTACGCTGATTGCGTTTTTCGTCATCTCGTTTTTAGGACCTCTGCTCAGATTCTGCTGCCCGTTCGTATGGGCGCAGGACGAAGTAGACAGAACCCCCGGACCGTACATTTCTCTGTACACGGGTAAGGACTACGCCGACGAAGAGGGCAATAAATTCACCGCTTACGAATACAGCAAAGTCAGAAACAACGAACTTAACGCCGACGCGGGTCCGTCCGCGACGCACCTGCTCGGAACGGACAAGAACGGCTACGACATATTTTCGAGGATAATGTACGGCGGAAGAGTATCGCTGACGCTCGGTTTCGTCGTCGTAATACTCGAAACGCTGATAGGCGTCATTCTGGGCGGACTGGCAGGGTTTTTCGGTAAATGGGTCGACCAGTTGATAATGCGTATAGTCGATATATTAAACTGTATACCCACGTTGCCGATAATGCTTATAATCAGTTTCATGCTCGACGCAAACGAAATTTACGGAATGTCCAAACTCTATATCACGATGGCGATGCTTACGCTCATAGGCTGGGCGGGTACCGCGCGAATGGTAAGAGGTCAGATATTGTTCTTAAGAGAGCAGGAATACATGGTTGCTACCGAGTGTACCGGTCTTTCGATACCGAAGAGGATATTCAAACACCTTCTTCCAAACGTTCTTCCGCAACTTATAGTTTCGATGACGCTCGGTCTCGGCGGTATAATTCTTACCGAGGCGACGCTCGGCTACCTGGGTCTCGGCGTACCGGTAGAATACGCCACCTGGGGCAATATGATAAACGTTCTTACTCAACCCGTTACTTACTGGGGCGCGCACTTCAACCAGTGGATTCCCGTAGGTATCTGCATTATACTCGCGGTGCTTGCGTTCAACTTTGTCGGCGACGGTCTCCGCGACGCGTTCGATCCTAAGATGAAGAGGTAATTATGGCAGACAAGACGAAGAAGGAAGAACTTAAAAAGCACTATCTCTCCGGCAAAGAGGCGCGCGAGATAGCCAAGAAAAACAAGGAATTCGTAAAGCAACTCGAAAAGCGCAAAAAGCGTAAGAACGCCGACGCGAGCGAGTATACCACGGAGATGAAAGATCCCCGTAACATAGTCGAATTCGACAATCTGCACACTTACTTTTTCACCGACGCGGGCGTTTCCAAAGCGGTGAACGGCGTATCGTTCTCGATACCCGAAAATTCGGTCGTAGGCATCGTAGGCGAGTCGGGTTGCGGCAAGTCCGTAACCAGCCTTTCGCTGATGCAACTCATTCAGGGTCCGACCGGTCAGATAGTAAAAGGCGAAATCCGTTTCAAAGCGTCCGAATTCAAAAAGGACGAAAACGGCAAGCCGATCCCCGTCTATAAGAAAAAACTCGACGAAAACGGCAACGTCGTCAAAGACGAAAACGGAAACGACGTAATCGAAACCGCGCCCGTTCTCGACAAGCACGGCAAGCCCGTCGTCGATAAAGAGGGCAATGTCAAATACGCGCCCGTACAAGCAAGGGACGAGGCCGGCGTTCTTAAATACGAGACCGAAGAAAAGGTTTACGATATTGCAAGAATGCCGCTTAAAGACATGTCGAAAATCCGCGGCAGGCAGATAGCGATGATCTTCCAGGAACCGATGACTTCGCTTAACCCCGTATTCACGATAGGCAATCAGCTCGACGAAGTAACTCTTCTGCACATAAGAGACGCCGACAAGGCGGAGGCTAAACGCAGAAGTCTCGAAATGCTCGAACTCGTCGGAATAGCGATGCCCGAAAGAGTCTACAAATCTTACCCGCACGAAATTTCCGGCGGTATGAGACAAAGGGTAATGATAGCGATGGCGCTTGCGTGCAATCCGAGGCTGGTTATAGCCGACGAACCCACGACCGCGCTCGACGTTACCATTCAGGCGCAGATACTCGACCTTCTCCGCGACGTGAGAAAGAAGATGAACGGTTCGATAATGCTCATAACGCACGACCTCGGCGTCATCGCCGAAATGGCGGATTACGTATACGTTATGTATGCCGGTAAGGTCGTTGAACAGGGCACCGCGCAGGAAATTTTCAAAAATCCGCTCCACCCCTATACGATAGGTCTTCAGAAGAGCAAACCCGTGGTCGGCAAAGAGGTAGACGAACTCTATTCTATTCCGGGCAACGTGCCGAACCCCGTCAACATGCCCGACTACTGCTATTTCAGAGAGCGTTGCAACGCCTGCACCGAAAAGTGCGCGGGCAAGTACCCGGCTTTCGTTAAAGTATCGCCTACGCACGGCGTAGCGTGTTATAAATACACCGACAAGGCTGAAACAGATGAATAATACCAAAAAATTAAAAGAAAATAAGAGTGAAGACGTCGTCGAAGAAATCGTCGAACAGGTCGAAACCGTCGAAGTTACGGAAGAGATCGTAGACGTGACCGCCGCCGAGGCTGCCGCGGCATCCGACGAACTCGCATCGGCGATAGACGAAGGCGATTACCTTCTTAAAGTCGAACATCTTAAAAAATACTTTCCGCTCGCGACGGACTTTTTCGGTAAACCGAAGTCCTTTGTGCGCGCCGTCGACGACGTTACTTTCGGCGTAAAAGCGGGCAGTACGGTCGGCATAGTCGGCGAGTCGGGTTGCGGAAAGACCACCATGGGCAGAACGATACTTCGTCTGCATTCGGTTACGGGCGGCAAGGTAATCTTCGACGGACACGACATCGGTTCGATGAAGAATGCCGAACTCCGTAAAATCCGTCCTCAGATTCAGATGATATTTCAGGATCCGTATTCCAGTCTGTCGCCCAGACTCCGCGTCGGGGATATTATAGGCGAGGCGGTCGCCGAACACGGAATCGTGCCTAAGGACGAACTCAAAGACTACGTTTTGTCGGTAATGCACAAATGCGGCTTGCAGACGCATTATTACGAGAGATACCCGCACGAATTTTCCGGCGGACAGAGACAGAGAATCTGTATAGCGCGCGCTCTCGCGCTCAAACCCAAACTCGTTATCTGCGACGAACCGGTCTCCGCGCTGGACGTTTCTATTCAGGCGCAGATAATCAACCTGCTTAAATCGTTGCAGAAGAACGACGGAATCGCGTATATTTTCATATCCCACGATTTGTCGGTCGTAGAACACATCAGCGACGAGGTCGGCGTAATGTACCTCGGCAGCATGGTGGAATACGGAGACAAAAAAGACATCTTCTCCAACCCCATGCACCCGTACACTCAGGCATTGTTTTCCGCCGTACCCGTACCCGACCCGGACGTCAAGAACAAGAGAATTATACTTAAAGGCGATATACCCTCGCCGGCAAACCCGCCTTCGGGCTGTAAATTCCATACCCGTTGCAACAAGTGCATGGAGATATGCAAAACCGAGACCCCCGTATTCAGAGAATACGCTCCGGGACACAGGGTTGCCTGTCATTTATACGAACAAAAATAATTCACAGAGAACGACATATGAATAAATTAACAAAAAAACTTTCGCTTATAGTCACGAGCGTCCTGCTTTCGGCAAGCATAGCGATGACGCCCGTGGCGGCGGCCTCTTCGAGAGGTAAAAAGTATACGCAGGGCAATTCGGCGACGACCAACTCCGCCGCCGGTACGCTGGAAGAGGTCACCGACCTCGCCGCGGCGGATACTTCTTCGCTCATATCCGAAAATTACCTTAACGAGAGTCAATCGTCGACGCTTACGGGCGAACACTACGTTATAGTCTCTCTCGAAGGTAAAAGTCTTTCGGACAGGACGAACGGCGACGTGGCCGAATATCTCGACTCCTTCGCGGGGTCGGCTGCCGCCGCCGAAATCGAAGCGGAACAGAGCGCGTTTTTAAGACGACTTTCCGCCGCGAACGTTCCTTACGAATACAAATACGCGTACAATACCGTGGCGAACGCCGTCGCGGTTAAAATCGACGTCAAATATCTTTCCGACGTAAAGAAGATAAGCGGCGTCGACGAAGTTACCGTGTCCGAATATTATTACGCCCCGCAGGATATAGACGTTCAGAACGAGACGAACGTCTGGGGAACGGGTATTTATAAAATATCCGACAAACTCCGCGCGCAGGGCTATGACGGCAGCGGAATGGTCGTTGCGGTACTCGATACCGGTCTCGATTATTCGCACGCGGCGTTTCAGACGATGCCCACCGCCAAAGCGGGCGTCGCGATGCTCGACAAAGCTACCGTAAAAAGCAGAATTTTCAACGGCGATACGAGCAAGGGGCTTATTTCCAAAAACAAGACCGTAACCGTAGACGACGTATATTATAATGCAAAAGTTCCGTTCGCATACGACTATGCGGACAACGACCCGGACGTGTATCCGTCCTATTCTCACCACGGCACGCACGTCGCCGGTATTATAGCGGGTACGCCGATACTTGACGACGACGGCGTCGATCAGACGATAAAGGATCAGGACGGTAACGAAATTCTCGATAAAGACGGCAAACCGATGACTTTCACGGGCGTCGCGCCTAACGCGCAACTCGCGATTTTCAAGGTATTCACCGATAACGAAGAGGAGGACGGACTCGGCGGAGCGGAGACGGTAAACATTCTCTGCGCCCTCGAAGACTGCGTCAAACTCAAAGTCGACGTAATCAACATGAGTCTCGGCTCCTCGGCGGGTTTCTCCACCGCGGACAACGACTTCATGCAGACCGTGTACGACAACGTAAGAAAAGCCGGCATCAGCCTTATGGTTGCGGCGAGCAACGATTACAGTTCGGCGTACAACGGCGTTTACGGAACGAACCTTGCGACCAGCCCCGACTCGGCAACCGTAGGTTCGCCGTCGACTTTCGACGCCGCGATGAGCGTCGCGAGTATCAACGGTCAGAAAGCCAAGTATATTAAAGTAACCGTAGGCGGCGAAGAGAAGTATCTTTACTTCACCGAGGCGTCCGACGGTAACGGCAACCAGAAAGACTTCATAAAAGAAATAATGAGCAATCCGTCGGTTACGGTACAGACCGATAACGACGGAACCAGTTACGCCGACCTCGATTACGTCGTCGTACCCGGATTCGGCCAGTCGGTCAACTACGTCGGCGTAGACGTTAAGGGTAAAGTCGCGGTCGTACGCCGCGGCGGAGACGTCACCTTTGAAGAAAAGGTAAGAACGGCAAAACAGAAAGGCGCGATCGCGTGCGTAATTTACAATAACGTTTCCGGCGCGATACGAATGAGCCTCGGTAACCTCTACAACCCCGTACCGACTTGTTCGATAACCATGGACGCGGCGAACACCTTCGTTCCGTCGTCGAACAACTCGATAAAGGCTACGACCGGTACGTTCAGAATCAGCGAAAAGCAGAAAGCCGGTCCGTTCATGTCCGACTTCTCCAGCTGGGGTCCGACGCCAGATCTTAAACTTAAACCCGAAATATCCGCGCACGGCGGCGAAATAACTTCGGCTGTTCCCAACGGATGGGCGGAACTCTCCGGTACGAGTATGGCTACGCCCAACCTTGCGGGCGCGATGAGCCTGATGCTCGAATACGTTAAAAACAACAATTCGACTTTCAATCAGACCGAAAGCAGCGCGGATCTCTATTCGGATAAAGTAACGCAGGCAAACCGCCTGTTTATGAGTACCGCTACGATTGCGTACGACGAATACAACGCTCCGTATTCCCCGAGAAAACAGGGCTCGGGTCTCGCGGATATAACCAAAGCCACCACGACCAAGGCGTATATATACGTCAAGGGTACGGATAAAACCAAAGTCGAAGTAGGCGACGACCCCGACAGAACGGGCGTATACAGACTTACTTTCAGCGTAAAGAACTTCGATACGGCTGACAGAACGTACGAATTCGACACGCTTACCATGACCGAAACTCTCGCATCGGATAAAATCTCCGTTGCCGAAAGGGCGTATATGCTCGACGGCAAATGCGATTTCAGCTTCAGACTCGACGATGCCGGCGCAGGCAGCACGCTCGACGGGAAAACCCTTCACCTCAAAGGCGGAGACGACGTAACCGTAACCGTAACCGTTTCGCTTAAAGACGAGGCGAAAAAGTATATCGACGACAGTTTCAAAAACGGTATGTACGTCGAAGGTTTCGTCAAACTCAACGATAAAACCGGCGATACTTCCGCGGTAGACCTCAACATTCCGTGGCTCGGTTTCTACGGCGACTGGTATGATGCCGACATGTTCGACATCTCCGACTATGAACTTTCGGAGAAATTGCAGGACGACAGCATCCCCGACGACCGTAAACCCAAGGCGCAGATGTATGCCACCACGCCGCTCGGCTCTTTCAACGACGGAAAATATATCATTCCTCTCGGCTCGTACCTCTACAGTCAGAGCGACGACCAAAAAAAGATATATTCGTCCACCGATAAGGCGGCTATCTCGATATACGACGAATATAACCACCACACGGTAAACAAACTTTACGCCATATACGCGGGTCTTCTGCGCGGGGCGAAGAGAATGGAAATGTCCATAACCGACGCCGTGACCGGCGAGGTCGTGTATACCAAGTCGATAACCAACGTAAGAAAGTCCTACACCGGCGGGTCTTCGTCGGCAAGAGGGTCTTTCATCGAGGTCGAATGGTCACCGATAGAAGAGGCTATCTCCAATAACAGACAGTATCTGTTCCACGTTGAAGGCGTACTCGACGACATCAGCGAAGAGAGACCTTACGAGGCGGATAAATATTCGTACAACAAGTCGTTCGATTTCACTTTCTTCGTCGACAGCGAGGCGCCCGAAATCACCGACTATAAACTCAGATTTGAATCTTATAAGGACGACACCGACACCATAAGATACAAAGTTTACCTCGACGTAGACGTATACGATAACCGTTACTCTCAGTCGATCGCGCTCTGCTATGCCGATTATAACGAAATGTCCCTCAGACTTTTCGATTCGACGCTTAACCCGATTTATTCCGAGAGCAATTCAACCACGACCGTAACGCTCGACGTAACCGATTATTACGAGGCGGTCAAGAATAAGACCATCACCGACAAAGACCTCTATCTTCAGGTCGACGACTATGCGCTCAATACGAGGGTTTATCGTATAAACGATTTCATCTCGTTTGCGGACGCGGTAAATTATCCCGACGAAGTGAACATCACTTCGGGCAACACGGTGACGGGTAACGAAGATTATTCCAAAGAAATAACGATAAGCGTCAACACCGCGGAACAACTCGCGATTGCCGTCGCGCCCGCCGGCAAGGCGTCCGTAGGTCTTTTCTGGAAGTCTTTCGACGAAAACGTCGTTAAAGTAAGAGACGGCGAACTGTTCGGCGTAGCCCCCGGCGACGCGATCGTTAAGGTGTATGCGGGCAAAAACGAATATGCCGACGTGTATGACGGAATACTCGTTCACGTCGTCGACGGAGATTCCGCGGCGCCGTCCGTAACCAATCTTTCGTTCGGACTTATACAGAATAAGAGCGGCGCAATGGTCAATCCGACCAATGCGACGGTCGACGTAAATCAGAATACCCGTATAGAGATGAAGACGCAGGTCGACCCGTGGTATTATTCCGGCGATCTCGACGTCAAATGGACTACCGACGCCGCCGACGTAGCGACGGTCGACGCGAGAGGTATAGTCACTACCCACAAAGAGGGTATAGCGACTATCCGCGCGACGCTGTACTACAACGGCAGACCTACGATTTATATAGCGAACACGACGCTTAACGTCGGCGCGGAATTCGTCGTAGTCAACGGATATCTGAGAGAATACCACGGCGCGGGCGGCAAAGTCGTTATACCCAAATCGCTCAACGTATACTACATTTACGAAGAGGCGTTCAAGGGCAACGACAACATCGAAGAGATAGAAATTTCTTCGCCGTGTACCGAAATTCAGCAGTATGCGTTCGCAAATATGTCTTCGCTTAAACGCGTTATACTGCCGCACACCGTAAACTTCATATATAAATACGCGTTCTATAACTGCCCGAAACTCGAAACGATAGACATGCACTCGACCTCTGTCGCGTTCGGCATGCATTCCTTTGAAAAGTGCGTTTCGCTTAAAAACATCAACAACGTAACTCTTCTTAACGGACTTAAGAAAGAAGACGTCGAGATAATGAACCTCACCGAGAACGTAGATTTCTCGAGGTCGGCTGCGAAACTTACCACTATGGGCAACTACGCGTTCAAAGATTGTACTTCGCTTACCTCGATAGACATCACCGAACTCCGCGTCGCGGGGCATAACGTATTCGAGAACTGCACGGGTCTTACCACGGTAACGCTCAGCAAGTTCACCGATCTCGGCTCGGATATGTTCTTCAAGTGTTCGTCGCTTAAGAAACTCATCTACACCGATCTTACGGCGGACGACGTCGAATCGATAGTGTACGGAACGAAGGTTTCGCCGTTCGGTAACTGTAACATAACCGACATCGAATGCGCGTCGGGTATACTCAATTTCACCGACGGAGCATGGTATAATGCGGATAAGACCGTTCTTTACAGGGTAAAACAGGACGTGACGAAGTTCACCGTACCCGCTACCGTAGAGACGATCGCCGCCAACGCGTTCTCCGGCAACACGAAACTCACTTCGGTGGAGTTCACCGAAAAAGACGGCGGCGGATACGCGCTTAAAACGATAGGCAATTACGCCTTCTCGGGTTGCGGATCGCTCGCGTCGATAACTCTTCCGGCAAGCGTCGAAGAACTCGGGGTCGGAGTATTCAGTTGGTGCTCCGCGCTTACGAAAGCAGACCTTTCGCAGGTCGCGATAACCGAAATACCCGCAAATACGTTTGCGTATGCCGGCGTCGACGTCGTAACCGACGACCTCGGCAACGCATCCGAAAAAGCGGTTCTTACATCCGTTAAATTCAACGATGCGGTGACTTCGCTCGGCGATAACTGCTTTATGGCAAGCGGACTTATAACGCTCGATTTGTCCTCGACGAATATAACTTCGATAGGCGACGGAGCGTTCTCCTCCTGCGAGTATCTGCAACAGATAACCCTCGGGAACATCACCGAAATGGGCGACTACGTCTTCGACGGACTTGCGGTTATGAGACCCGTTTTAAGGTCGGTAACTTTCGGCAGCGGCAGTACCGCGCTCGGCGCGGGCGCGTTCAGAGGTCAGAGAAACCTCTCGACGCTCACCTTAGCCGAAGGTCAGAAAAACGTTAAGACGATAGGCGCGTATACGTTCGCTTACTGCGCGAAACTCACCAACATTCCGATTGCGGGCGCGGAAGTGATCGGCGACGGAGCGTTTGCTTACTGTTCGTCGCTGAGGTCGTTCGACCTTTCCGCCGCGGAATCGATAGGCGCGTATGCGTTCGCGGGGTGCGGACATATCTCGAACCCCGCCCTTGAAAACGTTACGTTCATCGGCAATAACGCTTTCTACGGTTGCGATTCGCTCGGAACGGTCGCTCTCGACAAAGTTACCAATATCGGTAAATATGCGTTTGCTTACAGCGGACTTACCTCTGTAACGTTCGGTCAGAAGTTTGAATCGATCACCGAAACGTATCTCGACAGCGAGAATAAAGAGAAAACCCTTTACAGAATCGGTATCGGCGATTACGCGTTCTATAAGAGTTCGCTTAAAGTCGAAGGTACGCTCGCGATTTCCCTTGCGGAAGGCGCGGGTATAGGCGAAGGTGCGTTTGCCGCAACCGCCGGTATCAACGATTTCGCGATAACGAGCGACGACGGCAAGTACGAAGTCATCGACGGAATGATAGTCGAGAACGTCGCAAACGGCAAGGAAGTTCTTGCGTACGCGTCGCTCGGCAAATCGGGTAAAATAACCGTGCCCGAAAAGACGGTCAGAATAGGCGCGTCCGTATTTGAAAACGTGACCGACGCCACCGAAGTCGAACTCCCCTACGAACTCAAAGCGATCGGCGATAAAGCCTTCTACGGCTGCGGCGCGACGAAGTATGTGTTCGGCGGAATAAACGCGCCCGTACTCGAGGCGACTTACGTCGCGGCGAGCGACTTCGACGAAAAGAGCGACCTGTATAAGATATTCGACAGGAGCGGTGACGTCTTAACCGAAAAATACTATGCGAACTTCAAAGATTACGTCGCGCTCGTACTGTTTGCGGGCAAGGGCGGAGTCACCGGAGTGAAAGACCTCGGTCTTACCGCCGAATTCGCCGAAAACGCTAAAGGTTTCGACAACAGAATTTACAAAGCGTACTTCTCCACGGTAAACAAGACCGCCATGATAGCGGACGACACCACGAGGGAATGCGTCGAACTTCTTAAATCGATACCGACCAAAGCCGAAATCGAGGCGTTGACCGCCGACGATACGGCGCTTTGGGCGGAATACAAGAACAAGATGCAGAAAGCGCGCGGCGTGTACGATAACGTTTCGCTCGTTCAGCGTACCGCTTTCGTCGCAGACTGGCAGAAACTTCTCGAATCCGAAACCGCGATGAGGGCTAAAGCCCCCGTATTCGGCGAGACCGTCACGAAACAGGGCATATCTGTAATGACCAGACCCGCAAAGACGACTTACGTCGCAGGCGAGACTTTCGATCCTACCGGTATGGTGCTTACGCTCCTGTGGTCTGACGGCTCGAAAGAAGAGATAACTTCGGGATATGACTACACCGGAACTAAACTCACCGAAAGCAGCCGTACGGTAAGCATAAGTTACGAGGGTCTTACCACCTCGCTTAACGTTACCGTGGGAATGCCCGAAATAAGCAGTGTCGAGGTCGCCAGCGCGCCGTCGATACTCGAATACGAGATCGGCGAAACGTTCTCGACGGGCGGTCTTACGCTCAGGGTGACTTACGTCGACGGTACCACGAAAGTCGTTTACAGAGGATTTACCGTAACCGGCGGAACGTTTGAAACGGCGGGTAAACAGACCGTGACCGTAACTTACGAAGGACACTCCGTAGATATAGAAGTAACGGTCATCGACCCGAACCAACCCGATCCTACTCCCACTCCGGATCCGGACAGTTCGTCTGAAAGCGGAAAGAAGGGTTGTAAAGGCTCCGCCCCGGCGGCGGGCATAGCCCTGCTTGCGATAGGCTTTGTCGCGGCGGGCAAGAAACGCAGAAAATAACAGTATATATGCGGTCGCAGCCGCCTGCCCGAATCGGGCAGGCGGCTGCGTTTCTTAACGGGCGCAACGCTGCGCCGATTTCGGTCGCGTAAGAATATAAAACTAATTTTATGCATAAAAACTGCATAAAATACAAAGCGGATAAATAATGTCGTCCGTGGCGACGTTCGGGTTCTGCCGATCGGTTTCACGTCGCCGGGACAATCGAAAATCCCCGAAATTATATGGAGTATAGAGGTTTATATAGATTTTTCTTATATCGTCGGCGTGTAAATATAAGCGTTTGTTATGGTGGATATAATATATTATAATGTGAATATTGGATGAATTTTGATTGACAAATTCGCCCGTTGCATTTATAATAAAACAAAATAAAATAGATAGGTGTATAAGGGCGAGGTTAAACTCCGCCCGTGGCGGTCGGAAACGCTTGTAAAAAACCGATTTTCGCCGTCGCGCCCTATATTCGGCAAAGGGATATCCCTTTTTCTCGTCTTTCGACGAGAAATCGTCTTAATCGCTTAAAATTTTTATACGAAATATACAGGAGAATCGAAAGGAGACTGTTATGAAACAGAAAAAATGGTTGCTGACGACTTTAACCGCATGCGCCGTCGCTTTTTCGGCGGCGTTTGTCGGTTGTAAGAAGAATTCGACTGAAAAGCCTTTGGAAGAAGGCCCCGAGACGGGTACTTATTACCTCGAAGACGAGTTCGGTGAAAACCTGCTGACGCTCAGCGGCGGGGAATATTTCACCTTTACTTATCGCGGTAAAGACGCGTCGGGTACTTATACGCTCGAAGACGGCGTTCTTACCCTCGACTTCAATAAAGACGAAGACGGCGAGGCGACAGGCGCGTTTGAAGACGCTACCGTAAGCATTACTTACAACGGCGCGTCGCTCAGACTTCTCAGAAAGAAGTATTATCAGGTTACGTTCGAGACGAACGGCGGCTCTCAGGTCGCCGCGAAAGCCGTACTTAACGGCAAGACTCTCGCCAAACCCGCAGACCCCGAAAAAGCCGGCAATAAATTCATTGCATGGTATACGACCCCCGATTGCAGCGGAATGCCTTTCTCGTTTGAAACCGACGCCGTAACCGAAGACACGAAACTTTACGCTTTGTGGGCTCCGTACGATGCCGCATCCGCCGAATTCGAGGTTAAATTCGACCTCGGTTACGACGGCAAGACGCTTGCGTCGGCTACGACCGTGGGCGGGAAACTCTATAACGTCGTCAACCCCGTAAGAGACGGTTACGTCTTCAACGGCTGGTGGATGAGTTCGTATAACGACGGAGCGAAACTTACCGCGGAATATACCGCCGATTATGCTTTCGCCGCCGACACGACGCTTTTCGCGTTGTGGACCGCCGAGGGCGAAAACGCCATGCTTCTGAGCGTCGACGTCAACGGAGCGAAGTGGACGGGCGTAACCAAAGCCGCCACGATAACCGTCGAAGGACCGAACGGACTTAAATCGACCGAAACCGTCGGCACGACCGCGGGCAACGCCTACGGATACGACTTTTCGACCAAACCCGCGGGAGATTACAAAGTAACGCTCGAAAGCGACGGCAAGAAAGTCGAAAGATATTATCTTAACAACGCGCTTTTGCGCGCGTCGGGTTTCCGTGTCGTCGGGAACGCCGTACTCATGTTCAACCCCGTAGCCGGTGCGGGAAAATACCTTGTTTCCGTAGATTGCGGCGATGCAAGACATAATCATACCGAAGTCGACAACGGTCTTTCCACCAACTTCAACTTCGTGAACTGCCCGATGAAAAAGGGCGGTATCGTCTTCACGGTCAAGGCTGTGGCGGCGGGCAAAGCGTCTTCGGTTGCGACCTATACGTTCGACAGAACGCTTGCAAAGGTAGAAAACCTCGCTTATAACGCGGAAAACGGCTTGCTTACCTGGAATGCCGTCCGCGAGGCTGCCGAATACGTCATCTGCGTCGGCGACGAGGAATTCAACGTCGGCAACAATACGGAATTCAGCCTTAAAGGCTATACCGGCGAACTCGAAATAAAGGTCGTCTGCAAGACCGACGGCTATAACGAATCCGAGGCTGCCGAACTTACCCTTGACAAAACCACGCCCGTTGCGCCCGCGAATCTCGCGGTGAACGGCGACGACCTGACTTGGGATGCCGCGGAAAACGCTACCGGTTACGTCGTTCGTATCGGCAGCAACGAATACGAGACCGCCGACGCGACTTTCGCTCTCGGCGAAAAGATCCGCGAACTGGTCGGTAAAGACCCCAAGGGCCAGGATTTCACCGTAGCCGTAAAAGCTAAATTCGAGACTGTGGAATCGCTTTGGAGCGACGCGCTCGATATGCGTTATTACGCGCTTGACAAATCGCTTAAATACGACCGCGGCGTGCTTACGTGGAATTACGTCGTCGGTGCGACCGAATACGAAGTTACCGTAAACGGTAAGGCGTATAAGACCGCATCTAACGAATATGCCGTAACGCTTACTCAGGCGGGCGACAACGTTCTTACGGTTAAGTTCGCAACCGCCGACGGCGTGGACGACGAAACCGCGACGTATACCGTCTATGCTTATAAATTCACTTTCGATGCAATGCAGGGCGAGAAAGTCGACGTTGCTTATAAGGCTGTCGGCGATCCGATGAACCTGCCGACCACCACCCGCGAAGGTTATAACTTCGCAGGTTGGTATAACTCCGCAAGCGCGACGGGCGTAAACGGCAGACAGTACTCCGAAGAATATTTCTACGGCAGTACCGACCTCGTTCTTTACGCCGGCTGGACGCCGAAGACGTATTCTGCGCAACTCGAATACGGCGAAGAGGGCGAGGGCGCGGACGCTACGGCGGACGTGGTTTACACCAAAGATTACAACATAACCCCGCCGACCGTAAAAGCCGAACACAACGATAAAGTGTTCGCCGGCTGGTTCTCTTCCGCCGACGGAAAGGGCGGCATACAATATACCGACGAACTCGGTAATTCGCTCCGCCCGTGGCAGCATACCGCCGACAATATCAAACTTTATGCGGTTTATAAAGACGCGTATAAGTATTCTCTTATCGGCGGAGACTACGAACTTACCGCAAACCCGTTACTTGCGGGTTCAAAACTCACCGAACTGACCGTACCCGCCACGCACGACGGTAAAAAGGTCGTTTCTATCGGCGAATATGCTTTCCAGAATTTCAAAAATCTGGTTAAGATCAACATACCCGATTCCGTAACGTTCATCGCGTCGACTGCATTCTACGGTTGTACGAAGATAGAGACGTATGCGGTTTACACTCCCGCAGGGGCTACGCCCGTTGCCAACCCCGCTTATATGGCGGTCGACGGATCGTTGCTCTATAACAACAAGATAACCGGCGAGACGGAACTCGTCGCGACTCCGTCGGTACTTACCGGCGCGTATACGATACCTTACGGCGTTACGAGACTCGGTTCGCGTAACTTCTATAAGTCGGGGCTCACCGAAATAATCGTACCCGCCAGCGTCACCGAAGTGGCGAAAGAGGCTTTCATTGATTGTAAGAACCTTACCAAAGTCACTTTCAGAATGCCCGAGGGCGAACAGAAACTCGTAAGCCTTACGCTTGCAGGCGACGCGATTTCGGGTTGCGATAACCTCGAAACTCTCGAACTTCCCGCAAGGCTGAAAGAAATAGCGAACGTGACGAAGGCTTTCAACGCATTCAGAAACCTTAAAGAGATAAACGTTACGGGCGAATGCGAAGGGCAGGTTTACTCCTCTCTTACCGAGAAAGACGGCGCGGGCGCGAACGGTATACTTACCAACGGCGACAAGTCCGAAATAATCTTCTGTCCGCTTAAGAAAGAATTCAATGCGGTCACCGAAAACAACAACACCGTTTATGAATTCGTCGTACCCAACATAGTCACGAAAATCGGCGCGCATGCGTTCGATATGTACAGACAGTCCAGCGAGATCAAAAACGTTTATTACGCCCTCAACAAAGTTACCTTCCATGCGGGAATGGTTTCGATCGGCGAAAAGGCGTTTTATAACCTCAACGCCATGCGTACCGTCGAATTCGGCGCGGGCGACGATCCGTTAGGTTTAACTATCGGCGAAAGCGCGTTCGAGGGGTGCAGACTTATCAATACGATAACTTTCGGCGAAACCGCAGGTAAAGTTTCATGCGTTAAAGAAATCGGTAAAAAGGCTTTCTACGATAACTGCGTAGAATCGCTCGTGCTGCCTTCTTCGCTCGAAGTTATCGGCGAAAGCGCGTTTGCGGATTGCGACAATCTTGCCGACCTCGACTTAAGCAAAGTAAGCAGCGACCTCAGGTTCGGCGCGTATGCGTTTGCCGAATGTAACGGACTTACTTCCGTGGAAATAACCGACAACGTCGGCGAAATGGAATTCAGTTCGGTGTTCTATAAATGTAGAAATCTGCAGGAAGTTATAGTTCCCGCGACCAACCCCAACTTCGAGAGCGTCGACGGCGTACTTTACAGCAAGGGCAGAGAAACCATACTCTATTACCCCAGCGGTCTCAGCGGTAATTATACGCTCGACCCCGCTACTAAACGTATAGGCGGCGGCGTATTCAACGGCAGAGACAATATAACCGAAATAACCATACCGGCAGGTTTGACCGAAATCGGCGAAAGCGCGTTTGAAAGTTGTAAATATCTGACTACGGTCAACTTCCTCGAATCCGCCGCAGGCGAACAATCCGTTCCGCTTACGATAGGCGATAAGGCGTTCTACAACTGTCTGGCGATTGTTTCGATAGAACTTCCCGCAAGGACGGTTTCTGTCGGCGACGATTGTTTCCGCAGATACGGTACGGAAAAATCGAAATTGAAAACCGTGGTACTGAATGAGGGGTTACAGACTATCGGAGCGGGCGCATTCAATAGTTGCGACGAACTCGAGTCGATAATAATTCCGTCCACGGTAACCGAAATAGGAATGCGGGCATTTGCGTCCGACGGTAAATTGACGAATGTCACGTTTACCGAATGTTCGGACGGCAATATCGTGCCGCTTACTCTCGGTACTTATGTATTCCAAACATGTTCGGCTCTCAAGACCGTGGTTTTAAGAGAGGGAACGCAAAATATTCCGCAGCATGCGTTCGATAATTGTAAAGCTCTCGAATCGATAACCATACCTGCCACTGTTGCCAATGACAACAATACGGGAACCAGAGCCATAGACAGTTACGCATTCAATTCCTGCTCTGCTCTGACGAATATTACGTTTGCGCAGGGCGGAGAGTTACCGTTGTCGTTCGCGAGAGAGGTATTCAACGGATGTATATCTTTGAAAGAACTTAAACTTCCCAAACGTATCAGCGGGTTCGGCGGAACGTACGATATATTTGAACTCGGCAGAACAAACAACGCGTCGGAAAATAACTACGCGAATATGTCTTTCGGCGCAAGCCCTGCGAAGTATGCCGCCGATGCGTCTGCAAAAACGTATGTAATCGAAAAGTATACCGTTGCGGAAGACGGCGGAGACTTCTGGTCTTATGACGGCGTGTTATATACTGCCGACAAAAAGACCGTCGTAATGTGTCCGTTCGGCAGAGAGGGCGCGGTAACGATAGCCAAAGAGGCAACTTCTTTCCGTGAAGGCGCGTTCTTCGGCTGTCAGTTCGTAACCGAAATCAAATTCGAGGACGGCGGTACCGAACCCCTCGAAATCGGTGATGCCGATAACGATAATATAGGTACCAGTAAGCGGGTGTTCTTCGCCTGTCCGAGACTCACGAAGATAGAGTTCCCCGCAAGACTCAAATCCATCGGCGATTATGCGTTTTGTTCTCATGTTACTTATAAGAGCGGTACGGTATATCCTTACAGCAACGGTTTGACCGACGTAAGTTTTGCGGACGGTTGCAGGGTCGAAAAAATCGGCAGAAATGCTTTCGCCGCTACTAAAATAACTACGTTCACGTTGCCCGCAAGCGTAACCGAAGTCGGCGAATCCGTATTTGCCGACGGTTCAACTTCCGTAAAATCCGTACTTGCGACGTTGTATCTGCCGGTGAACGTCTCGGCGGAAACGATTTGTAATATCACAAAAGGCGCATCCGCCCTTAAAACCATCGCTTTCGGCGAAAACGGAGAGGGAACTCCCACCGCAGTATATCTCGATAACGGCGTCGTACTGAACAACGAAAAGACGTTGATCGCTTATGTGCTGCCCAATGCGAAAGCGACCCTCAAGAGTTATGAGGTACCCGCAACGGTAACGAAAATAAGCGATAACGCATTTAAGGATATAACGGCTTTAACCGCGTTGACTTTCGAGGCTACGGCTGAGGGCGAAGAAGAAAAACCGCTTGAAATAGGCTTGTATGCGTTCAGCGGAACGGGCATAACTTCGGTAACCTTGCCGAAGAGAATAAATAAAACCGATTCTTACATTTTCTATAATTGTAAGTCTTTGGCAAGTCTGCAATTTGAAAAAGGATATTCCTGTGCGATACCCGATTATGCTTTCCAGAATGCGGCGTTGACGCAAGTCGCGCTCCCCGGCGATATAGTTTCGATCGGCAAATCCGCTTTTGCAAGCAACGCAAAACTTACGACCGTAACGTTCGGCTTGACCGCCAACGGCGAGGTTTCTCAGTTGAAAGAAATCGGTGCGGACGTATTCAACAGTTGTACCAAACTCGTACTTCTTCGTCTTGAAAAAACAACGCCGAACGAAGACGGAACCGCCGCTTACGAAGACGACAAATTGCCGGCACTGACGGCGTTGGGCGTAAGCGGAGCTTACAAAAACGGTCCGTTTAAGGCGTGTACTTCGTTAAAGAGCATTACGATCCCCGACGAAGTAACGGTAATAGGCGGCAGTGCGTTCGATGGTTGTACGAGTCTCGTGACCGTAAATTTGCCGAAAGATCTGAAGACAGTTTGCAGTTCTGCATTTAACGGATGTAAGAAGTTGACCACGGTTACATTCAATGAAGCAACGCCCGATGCAACTGTTAATCTGCAACAAAAAGTGTTTAACGGATGTTCGGTTCTGACCGGTTTCGATTTCGATAAAGTCGGCGAATTCTCCGGCAGCGATATATTCAACGGATGTAAGGCGCTTAAATCGGTTGACATTCATAATCAACTTACCGCCGGCGTGTTGAAGAATATGTTCAAAGGTTGTACGGGTCTTACGACAGTTAATTTTGACCCGTTAAGCGGCGGTATAGGAGACAGCGCGTTTAACGGTTGTACAAATCTTACTACCGTTACGATAGGCGAAAACGTAACCAAAATAAATGCGAATGCTTTTGACGGTTGTAAAAAGCTCGCCACTGTAAATATGAACTCCGCTTCGCTTACGGAGATCGGAAACTATGCCTTCCAGAACTGCATAGTGCTTAAGTCGTTTGAATTCCCTGCGACATTGCAGGAGATAGGTAACGGAGCGTTTGCGGGTACGTCCGCGCTTGCTGTCGTTGACTTGTCTCAGACCAACGGACTTACGATAAAAAACACCGCTTTTAAGAACGGCGGCGTAACGACGCTTAAACTCGGCGGAACCAAGTTTATAGGCGAAAGCGCGTTCGAGGCTTGTACGAAACTTACGTCGGTAGTTATACCGGATAACTTCCTCGATACGACCGCCAGCAAACTCAACAGACGCATCTTTAAGGGGTGTACGGCGTTGACAACCGTAGATTATCAGTCTAAACTGGATATTCCCGAAGAAATGTTCATCGGTTGTACGGCGTTGGAAACCGTAACGATAAGCGGAAACGTTCAGAAAATAATAACCAAAGCATTCAGCGGCTGCACAAGTCTTACGAACGTAACTATGGGCAATCAATTACAATCCATAGGTCAGTATGCTTTCCAGAATTGTGTTGCTTTAACCGAGGTTGACTTGCCCGGATCTCTCACCGACATCGGGGCAAACGCGTTTAACGGTTGTAAAAAACTTGCCAAGATAACTGTAAATTCGGCTATCGACATCGGCGGCGAAGCGTTTACCGGTTGCAGCGACAATCTGGAACTGAAAATTAAAGACGGCGTGGATATGGATTTTGTCGACAAAGCCATTTATAAAGGCAACACGTTGGTATCTTATATCGGCAAAGCGGAAAGTTTAACCGTTAAAGAAGGTACAACGGCAATCGGAGCCAACGCGTTCAGCGGCAATACGACCATAACGACGGTAAATCTTCCGTCCACGGTAAAAGAAATAGGAGTTGCCGCATTCAAAGGTTGTACCGCTCTTACGACGATCAATCTCGAATACGTTACTACGTTCGGCTCGAGTGCATTCCAGAACGATAAGCAGTTGTCGTTTACGAATCTCGTATTGAACGCATCCGAATTACCGAGTTATCTGTTTGACGCCTGTACGTCGATTACAAACGTTACGTTCGGCGTAGGTAATGTCGATGTCGGTTCGTATGCATTCAGAGGGTGTTCCGGTATTACTAAAATGGTAAATACCGTAAATGTGACAAGTCTCAACGAATACGCATTCCAGAATGCTTTTGCGGAAACCGCGGAACTCGATCTCGATTTCTCGGCGGCAAAGACCGGCTACCGCGCCGGACGTATATTCGACGGAGCGAAAGGTCTGAAGTCAATAAAAATAAGCGGCATAATGGTTGACAAATCCGGTAACGACAATTACTATATTTACGATTATATGTTCAGAAACTGCGTAAATCTTGTAAGCGTTACCAGTGTCAATAAAGTTAAGAGAGTCGGCAGCAATGTCTTCAACGGTTGTACGAAACTGACGCTTGACGATTTCGATATGAGCGCGGTTACGGGAATTGACAATCAGGCATTCATCAACTGTGCGGCAATAACCGAACTCAACCTGCCGAGAATCGAATATATGGGAACTACGACATTGTATCCTACCACTGCGATAGCGGTATTCAAAGGTTGTACTTCTCTTCGTTCGGTGGTATTGGGCGACAAGATAACCGCGATAGGTAACAGCGTGTTCATGAACTGCAGTTCGCTCGAATCCGTCGAAATGCCCAACGTGAATACATTGTGCGCCAACTCGTTCGGAGGCTGCACTTCGTTGACTTCGCTCACTCTGACGTCTACCGTACAAACGGTTTATGCAGGCGCGTTCAGCGGCTGGACCGACGCGCAGACGATAAGGCTCGTCGATTATGAAGAGGGCAATCTTCCTTCCGGGTGGAATGCCGGCTGGGCGAACGGGTGTAATGCCAACATTATCTATAAGCGCGCCGAGGCTGCGGCATAAGCGGTGCGCTGACACATAGGTAAAGTCTGCGTAAAAATTGCGCGAAAACTTCACAAACTAGTGTAAACGAATAGCGTTTCCGCCCGAAATCGGGCGGATGAACGCTATTCGATTTGCAGTTTTATAAGATACCCCGAGGGAATTCCCCCTGCCGGGAGATTGCGTCACTCGCTGCGCTCGTTCGCAAAGACGATAAAAAAACTGTCATTGCGAGGGAGCAAAGCGACCGCGGCAATCTCAGACATGGTACGCTTAACCATTGTCATTGCGAGGGAGCAAAGCGACCGCGGCAATCTCCCGGCAGGGAAAATCTTTGCGGAGTATAAATTTCACGAAAGATGTATTACGTTTATATCATGACAAATAAGAGCAATACCGTTCTTTATACGGGTGTTACAAACGATATATATCGTCGTGTAAGCGAGCATAAAAGCCATACGCAGGGATTTACGGCAAAGTATAAAGTCGATAAATGCGTATTCGCTCAGGAATTCGTCAACATAAGAGACGCTCTCGAGTGTGAAAAGAAAATAAAAAGCGGCAGCAGAAATAAAAAGTTCGATCTGATACGATCTGTCAATCCGGAAATGAAGGATTTGTCATTATTGTAAGGTTGAAATAAATTTGCGGCGATAACGTCCCTGCCGGGAGATTGCCACGGTCACGATGTTCCCTCGCAATGACAACATAACAAAGTACGGTAACCGTATAATGTTAATGTAAAAAACAAATGTCGTAGCAAAACCGTTTCGGTAAACGCCCATGCGGGGATTGCCACGGTCACGATGTTCCCTCGCAATGACAATATAATAAAGTAAGGCAACCGCATAAAAGTCATTTGAAAAATAAATGTCATTGCGAAACCGTTTAATAAGTTAAGACAACTGCATAAAAGTCATTGCGAACGAGCGAAGCGAGTGCGGCAATCTCAGACATGGTACGCTTAACCATTGTCATTGCGAGGGAGCGAAGCGACCGCGGCAATCTCCCGGCAGGGTATATTACCGCGGAGCAGTTGCAAAAACAGTAAACAACAATCAGAAGAAAAGGAGCCCGGAATATGAACAATAAATCGGTTTTCAAAAAATTCTATAATAAACTCGCAAGAGAGGGCGCGCTGAAATCTCTTATGATTTCCGCAACCGCGGCTCTCTTTGCGGCAGGGCTGGCGGCGTTCGTAGCCTGGTACTTCGGGTTTAACGCTATGTGGATAGTCATCGGAGCGGTGGCGGGTATAACCGTCGTTTTAACCCCGATTTTATACTTCGCGAAATTCCGCCCGAATACGAAAAGCATTTCAAAGCGTCTCGACGCGCTCGGTCTGGAAGAGAGAATTCTCACCATGTCCGAACTCGAACACGACGATTCGTTCATCGCGATGAAACAGCGCGAAGACGCGACGCGCGCGCTTAATTCGGTCGAACCGAAAGCCCTTAAATACGCTGTTTCATGGGTGACAATATTCGTTTTAAGTCTGTCGCTGGTGTTCGCGGGTACGGGTACTACCGTAAGCGCGCTCGGCGCGAAAGGCGTTATCCCCGACGGCGGAAAAATCGTCGAAGACCTTAAACCCACGAGGGAAGAGTTTTACACGCTTAAATACGTCGCGATAGATTACAAGGCTTTCGCCATGTTCGGCGCGTTTTCGGAGACCGACGGCGGTATTTTCGAGGGCAACGACGAACAACTCGTCGCCAAAGGCGAAGACGGCGAACCCGTGCTTGCGCTTGCCGACCCCGATTACAATTTCTTAGGGTGGCTCGACGGAACGAGCGATCCGTACAGAACCGACCCGGCGTTGCTCGTTACGGACGACAACTTCGACACCGATAACAAAATTATCGAAGAAGACGGCAGCGTAACCGTGTTCGACGAGGCGCGCGGCTGGCTTATAAACAAAGACGGCAGCGGCAACGTAACGATTACCGTATACGCATTGTTTTCGCCGATAGAGGGCGGCGACCCGTCGCAGAGCGAGGACGGAGACCCGTCCGACGGCGACAGCGAAGAAGACGCCCCGAGCGACGGTCAGCCTTCCGACAGCGACTCGAAAGACGATAAAAGCGATAAGGATCCCGACAAAGATCAGAACCCGTCCGACGAAGACAGCGACCCGAGCAAGCCCGACAAGGACGGCAACAAGGTCATCGACGGAGATCAGAACTACAGCGACAGAATTCAAGAGTACATCGAGTGGTATGAAGAACTCAAAGCGAGCGGCGCGGACATTCCGCCCTACCTGCAGGAGATAATCGACAACTATTACGATTCGCTTAAATAAAAGTTATGTTTTTGTCGCCCGTACGACGGGCGACGGAGCGTAACGACAAAAAACAAGACAAACCACGCGGAGGACAGTATGGTAACAGAAGAGAATTTAACTCAATTCAGCAAACAGTGCGAAGACATTTTCAAACAGATAAGACGCGACGTAATCGGTCAGAACGAAGTAGTCGAAGGTACTATCATCGCGATGATAGCGGGCGGCAACGTACTTCTTGAAGGCGTACCCGGCGTAGGCAAGACTAGACTTGTAAGAACGCTCGGCAGAGTATTCGATCTGCCGTTTTCGCGTATACAGTTCACGCCCGACCTCATGCCGGCGGACGTTACGGGTACAAACATAATCGTCAAGGACGAAAACGGCAATTCGACGTTCCGGTTCCAGCCCGGTCCCGTGTTCAGCAACATAATACTTGCGGACGAAATCAACCGCGCCACGCCGAAGACGCAGTCGGCATTGCTCGAGGCGATGCAGGAACACACCGTCACCGTTATGGGCGTATCCAGAAAGATGAAAGAACCTTTCTTCGTGCTTGCGACGCAGAACCCCGTCGAGCAGGACGGTACTTACCCGCTGCCCGAGGCGCAGATGGACAGGTTTATGTTCAAACTCATCGTCCCGAATCCGTCGCTCGACGAACTGATGGGCATAGTCAACATGACGCAGAAGACAATGGCGGAAGTATCCGAGGCGGCGTGCAGCGGCGAACAGTTGCTTAAAATGCGCGAGACCGCAAATCAGATACCCGTCGCAGAGGAAGTCATGCGTTATGCCATGATACTCTGTTCGGCGACCCATGCCGACGGCGAATGTGCATCCGAGGCGGCTAAAAAGTACGTTCGTCTGGGTGCAAGCCCGCGAGCGGGTCAGGCGCTTATATCCGCGGCTAAGGTCAAGGCGTTGATGGCGGGCAGATACAACGTATCGTATTCCGACCTCAACGAACTCGCTTACCCCGTACTCCGTCACCGTATGAAACTCAACTTCGAGGCGGTCGCGGAAAGAGTTTCGCCCGACGACATTATTAGAATGATAGTCAAAGAAGTCTCCGAAAAATACGGCGGAGGCGCGAAAAAAGAAGACAAACAGGAAACTGAACCCAAGAAGAAAGGCAGATTCGGTAAATAAAAATGAAAAACCCATATCTCAACAACGAGTTTTTCAGTCGGTTGGAGACCACCGCGCTCAATCTGCGCGCCGATCTCGCGGGGTTTTTCGGTGGTAAACACCTTGTAAAGACCTACGGGCAGACCGTCGAATTCGCCGATTACAGAGAGTATATGCTCGGCGACGACATACGTCGCATAGACTGGAACTTATACAGCCGTTTCGAGAAGTACTTTCTTAAACTCTTTACCGACGAAAGACAGATGCATACGCGGATTTTTCTCGATTGTTCCGCCTCGATGGGTAAGGACAACCCCGAAAAAGCCGCTTACGCGACGGGTTTTGCCGCCGCGCTCGGGTTTTTATCCGTGCATAACATGGACAGGCTGTCGATAAGGCTGATAAAAGGCGACAGGGCGATAAACCCGTTCGGCACGATAGTAGGTAAAAACTCGTTTTACCGTGCCGTCGGCGAATTGGAAAACATCACTTTCGACGGAGACGTCGATCTCGAAAAAGCGATCGTCGGTTGCGACGATCAGGGGCAGAACGACGGGCTTACCGTCGTCATCTCCGACTTTTTCACCGACAGCGACTGGCGCAAAGCCGTCGATTACCTTTGCTATAAGAAACGTCAGGTAATTCTGGCGCAGGTGCTTTCGCCCGAAGATATAGACCCTACCTATACCGGCAGGGTAACGTTGATCGATTCCGAATCGGAAGACATTGCGGACGAAAGAAACATGAGGATAAACGTAACCCGAGGAATGCAGAACGCTTACGAACAGGCTTTATACGACTATATCGCCGAAATACGCGCGTTTTGCGTAACCCGCGACGTGGGCGTTGCGACGATTAAGTGTAACGAGCCGATCGAACGCGCGGTATTCGGACAACTGATGAATTTAGGTATAACGGAATGAATTTATTACTACCTTTAGGGCTGCTGGCTCTTCTGAGTCTGGTCGTTTTGCTGATTATATATCTGCTTAAACCGAACTACCAGCAAAAGATGATATCCAGTACGTTCGTCTGGAAACTCAGCCTTAAATACAGAAAGATAAAAATACCCGTCAGTAAACTGCGGAACATACTGCTTTTGCTTTGTCAGGTACTCGTGCTTACGCTGGCGGCGTTCATCATCGCCAAACCCGCGAAGGTATACGAGAGGAACGAAACCGACGGCGAGCAGATAGTCATTGTCGATGCGTCGGCGAGCATGCGCGCGCAAAAGGACGGCGAAAGTCGTTTCGACAGGGCTGTTTCGCAGATTAAGGATTTTACCGACGAAGTATTCGCGAACGGCGGAACGGTTACGCTGATCGTTGCGGGCCCCGAGGCGAAAACCGTCGCCGCGAGGGAGACCGATGCGGCGGCGTTCGATACGGCTCTCGGCGATATAGAATGTTCTTACGGGACGGCGGACGTGGACGGCGCGATGAAACTCGCCGAAAACGTACTCGACGCGAACCCCGACGCCGCAATATCGTTTTACACGGCGACGAAGTATAAAAACAAGGGTAAATCGGTTGAAATTAAAGACGTTTCAGCCGAGGGCGAGTGGAACGCCGCAATCCTCGACGCGACGGCGGAACTCATCGAAAACAGATATACGCTTACCGTAAAAATCGCAAGTTACTGCGCGGACGCCGAACTTATGGCGCGCGTGACGGTTTACGGCGCGGACGGAAAAGATCAGCCGCTCGAACTGCCCGAAAAACCTATGGATTTCACCAACGAGACGAAGACGCTGGTCTACACGAACGTAAACCGCGGCTACGGAGAGAATTCCGAGGCGATAATACTTACAGACGACTATAAATTTTCGTCTTACGACCGTATATTTATACAACTTGTCGACAACGCCGGTAACCCGATCGACGATTCGATTGCCTCCGACGACGAATTTTACGTCTACGGCGGAACGATGCCGAAAATCAAAGTACAGTATGCCAGCAGCCTGTCGAACGACTTCTTTATTCAGGCTCTCGACGCCATAAGCGGCGCATTCAGAAAGAAAGGGCTGGATATAGATTATAAAGTCGTGCGCGAGGGCAAGACCGCCGCGACGGAAGGTTTCGACGTGTATCTGTACGAACACAAGATGCCCGAACTTCTGCCGAAAGACGGAATAGTGTTCATGCTCGACCCCGACAGGTCGGTCGATGCGGGTTTCACGCTCGGCGCGAAACGTACCATAAGGAACTGGGAGGGCGACGGTGAATCGCTCGCGCTGGGTATGGTACATCCGGTGACGAACTACGTCAACGTCAGCGAGATTAAACTCAGCGAATACATTTACGTCGACGAGGCGTCGCTCGACGGTTACGACACGATAATGTATTATCAGAGTAATCCCGTAGTATTTCTTAAAAACACCGCCGAGACGAAAATAGTCGTCATGGCGTTCAATATCAACAAATCGAACTTAGGTATAAGCCCGTTCTTCTCGGTGCTTATGTATAACTTCTTCGATTACTTCCTGCCGAAGACCTTCGATTCCCCGTCGTACGACGTGTATTCCGAAGTCTCGCTTTCGGCAAGGGGAAACGAAATCGAGGTCGACACTCCTTCGCCCGATTCGCAGAAACTTACGTTTTCGGAATTCCCCGCAAAGGTATCGGCGGATAAACCCGGCACTTACACCGTAACGCAGAAACTTATGACCGCGCCCGGCGCGGAACAGAGGACGCTGACCGAAAGATTTTACGTCCGCGTCGCGTCGGAACAGAGCAACATAGAAAGGGAAGAAGACGCGCTTAACTCTCCCGTCCGCGTAGAGACGACGGACAAGGGTTACGATGACCTTCTGATATGGTTCGCCGCCGCGTTGCTTGCGTTTGCGTTTGTCGAGTGGTGGTTACAATCGAGGAGCGGCTTATGAGCGAGGTGATTTACAATGCTTAATTTTCATGTTAATTTTGCTCATCCGTGGCTGTGGCTTTTGCTGTTGCCGGCGGTCGCCTGCGCGCTCATACCGTACTTCCGCATTTCCAAAAAATACAGAAGAAACAGGAACCGAATAGTTTCGCTCTGTCTGCACATTGCCGTGGTTACGTTCTGTACCGCCGCGCTTGTCAACACGACGTTCGATTACGAGGTCTATAACCCGAGTAACGAAATACTGCTCGTCGTAGACGCGTCGTACAGCACCGAGACCGAAAAGACGGCAAAAGACGACTATGTACGCGATTTCGTTGCGATGGCGGATACAAGAGTATTCAAAATCGGCGCGGTTACGTTCGGCGCGGATCAGAAATACGCCGTTCCGCTTACGGGCGATACGTCCGATTTCGTGGAACGCTATCTCGAAAGCGAACAGCCCGACGGGTCGGCGACGAATATCGCCGCCGCGCTCGAATATGCGGCAACGCTGTTCAATAAGCCCGAAACGGCTAAGATAGTGCTTATAAGCGACGGTTTCGAGACCGACGACGACGCCGCGTCCGTCGTGCGCGCAATTTCCGCCGACGGTATCAGAATAGACACGATTACGTCGTCCACGCTCGATCCGATCAAAGATCTGCAGTTGATGACGATAGAAACGCCCGACTATAACGTTGCGGTCGACGAGACGTTCGACCTCGGCGTTACGGTAAAGAACGTGGGCGATACGACGGTAAACGCCACTTTGGTTATCTACGATAACGAAGAGGTGAAAAGCAGAACGGCGGTAGAGATCACCGCGGGAACGCAGACGCTCACCGTAGAACATGCGTATACCGAAAAGGGTTTGCATGCGCTGAGAGCGGTCGTCGAACTCGATAACGACGGCGTAACGCAGAACAACTCCGTACGCGCGTACGAATATCTCGAATCGTTCAGCGATATTCTCGTGATAGAAGGTTACGAGGGGCAGTCGGGCGAGATAAAGGCGTTGCTCGACGGTTACGAGGTCGACGTGATAACTATCGGCGCGGACGAAATGCCGAAAACGCTCGACGAACTGCGCAATTACGACGAAATCATTCTCAACAACGTATCCAACGCCGATTTACAGCGTCATCCGGGGCTTGACAAACTGCTTAACGATTACGTCTACGTCGCGGGCGGCGGATTGTTTACCGCCGGCGGTAAAGACGCATCCGACCCCAAACAGGCTCACGCATATAACCGTGAGGATATGGAAGGCAGTCTGTATCAGCAGATGTTGCCCATGCAGGTCATCGACTACACTCCTCCGCTCGGGCTCTTCCTCATAATCGACGTTTCGGGCAGTATGGGCGACGGCGACGGCTCAAAATTACAGGCGGCGAAAGACGCCGCAAAGAGTATCGTAACCGATACGAACGTCATGTCCGACCGCGACTACGTCGGCGTAATAACGCTTTCCGACGATGCCGAAAGGGAATTGAGACTTACGCCCATGACCAGGCAGAACGATATAGTCGACGCGATATATAATATAGAAAAAGGAAACACGACGTATTTCGCTCCGTCGCTTAAAGCGGCGGCGAGATCGCTGGTAATAGCGTATAACAACCACGAAATAGAGAGAATGCACGTCGTGGTCATCTCCGACGGCGAAGACTCCGACTTCAAGGAATATCTTTCGGTCGTCAAAAAGTACGCGGGTACGGGCGATACGAGCGCGGACGACGGCGAAGACCCGTTGCCCGAATCCGCAAGGGTGAGTTTCTCGTTCGTCGGCGTGCAGGCGCCCGACGCGAAATTCAAAGAAATGCAACAGGCAGCCGAGGCGGGTAACGGAGGCGCGTATAACTGCGATTCCAAAAACCTGACTTCGAGCATAAAGCAGGATATTCACATAAACGCCGTGGCTGAATCCGAAGAGAAGACGTTTACGCCGAAAGTCGTGGCGGGCAGTTATTACGCGAATATAATTTCTCAGTCCGAAATGCCATCGCTCGAAGGCTTTTACGGCACTAAGGCGAGAGAAAACACGACGGTTTTATACGGCGATTATAACGTGCCGATATATTCCGAATGGAAGTACGGCGAAGGCACGGTCGGCAGTTTCATGTGCGATCTCAACGGCGTATGGTCGTCCGGGTTTATAGGGTCGGACGCAGGCAAGAAATTCCTGCTGGCGGCGATCAACAAGGTATTCCCGACGGAAAACATCAAACCGCAGAATATCCGTATAAGTTTAAGAGAAGAAAATTATACCACTCAGATAGGCGTGACTTACGCCGACGGCGGCTTGAAAGACGGCGAAACTCTGAGAATGGAAGTCGTAAACGTGGTAAATCCCGATTCGGCGGTCACGATAATTACGCCGAATGCCGACAACAGATACAGCAGAGGGTCTTTCACCTTGAAAGACGACGGAATCTATGCCATAACTCTCACGCGGCTTGCCGCCGACGGCAGCGAAATCGCGTCCCGCACGGTATACAAGAGTTTCTCGTATTCAAAAGAATACTCCCTGCCGGACGGAGACTTCGACAACGCGGCGTTTATGGAAAAACTCGCCCGCGGCAACGAGAACAGCGCGGCTGTTTCGCAGTTACTTAACGGCGCGGACGCGTCTGCCGCGTTTGAAGGGTTCCAACGGACGCTTAAAAAGAGTTACAATCCGCTGATATTGCTGATGATACTCGTTACGGTATTGTTCCTGCTGGATATAGCGGTCAGAAAATTCAAATTCAAGTGGATACACGAACTCATAAGAGACGCGAAAGAGAAGAAAGCGCAGAAACGCGCCGACGGAGGCAGAGTATGAAAATTTTCAGAAAAATAGCAATTCTTTGCCTTGCCGCGTGTCTCGGATTTACGGCTGTCGGATGTAAAAAAGGTCCGACGCTCGCAAAGCCGCAGAACCTCGTCGTGGATACGTCGGCGTTGACGCTTACCTGGGATAAGGTCGAAAACGCCACGAATTACCTCGTATCGGTCAACGGCAAAAACAGCATAGTCGCGAAGACGACGTTCAGTCTCGTAAACCTCGACGCGGGCGAATATACCCTGAAAGTAAAAGCCCGCGACGCGAAGGGCGGATACGACGATTCCGAATGGTCGTCGGGCGTCGGATTTACCAAGGATAAAGAAAACGGTTTGCAGTACGCGCTTACAAACGCAAATACCGAATATACCGTTACCGGCATAGGAACTGCGGGCGGAGATCTCGTCATAGGCGATACTTACCGCGGCAAGCCCGTAACCTCGATAGCGGCTAAGGCGTTTTACGGCAAAAACGTATTGAAGAGCGTGACGATAGGCAAAAACATAAAGAGCATAGGGGCGTCGGCGTTCACAAACTGTTCGCAGATGACTTCCGTCACGTTTTCCGACGGAGTAACCGAAATAGGCGAATACGCATTTCAGGGGTGCAGAAATCTGACTTCGGTAACGCTGCCGGAAAATCTCGAAAGCGTCGCGAAATATGCTTTCAGATATTGCAGAAATTTAAGCGCGATAAACTTTAACGACGGACTTGTTTCGATAGGCGACAGCGCGTTCGCGGAATGCGACAAACTCGTAAACATAACTCTGCCGGACAGCGTAACGACGATCGGCGAAGGTGCGTTTCAGGGTTGCGACGCTTTAAGCGGAGCGGTTATCGGCAACGGCGTCACGACTATCGGGGCGAAGGCTTTTTCGGAAGATAAAAACCTTGTCGGCGTGACTTTCGGATCTTCGCTTTTAACTATAGGCGAATCGGCGTTTTACGCATGCGCGGCTATCGAAAGCGTAACCGTGCCCGACAGCGTGACCGCGATAGGCGACAGCGCGTTTTACGGATGCGAGGCTCTCTCTTCCGTAAGTCTCGGCGAAGGACTTAAATCGATAGGTCGATATGCCTTTCAGAAGACGGGCGTATATACGGCGGAAAACAAGATATATTACGTCGACGACTGGGTCGTCGACAGCGAAGACGATATAGTAACCCCCGAGATAAAAGACGGTATAGTCGGCATAGCCGATTACGCGTTTTATAAACGAGAAAGCCTTACGGGCTTTACTCTTCCCGCGTCGGTTAAAATCGTCGGCGCGCGGGCGTTTTCAAACTGCCCCGTGCTTACGGGTTTCAACCTCGGCAGCGTAGAAGAAATAGGGGATTATTCGTTTTCGAGTTGTAAAACTCTGGGCAGAGCGAAGGTAAACCTCGGCGATAAACTCAAAAAGATAGGCAACTATGCTTTTTATAACTGTTCGGGTTACGGCGACGCCGCTTACGCAAAGGTTACGATACCGTCGTCCGTCGAGACGATAGGTACTTACGCTTTCAGAGGAGCGTGGGATTACGCTCAGGTTAAAAAAGCGGGCGGCGGCGTGGTATACGTCGATAAATGGCTTGTCGATTACGCCGCGAAAGCCGAAGGCGCGATAGACATAGTTATCGTAAAAGACGGCATTGTCGGAATAAGCAATTACGCATTCTATAATAATGCCAGCGTGCAGAACATATATCTGCCCGCGTCTTTACAGACGATAGGCATGGCGGCGTTTTACGGATGTTCGGAACTTGCAAGCGTGAATTTCGACGATTTCTGCATGATACCCGAAATACCCGATTACGCGTTTTATAAATGCGCTCTGTTAAAGTCGGTTAAATTGCCGAGAAAGGTCGCGAAGATAGGGAGATCGGCTTTCTATAAGAGCGGACTTACAAATATCGAAATAGTCAGAAACGTGACCGAAATCGACGCGTATGCGTTTTACGGTTGTTCCGATTTGCTCCTTCTCGACTTTGCGTCGGAATCCAAACTCGAAAAAATCGGCGATTACGCGTTCGGCGGCGGAAACGTCATAAAAAAAGTCACGTTGCCCGACGGACTTACCGAACTCGGCAGACGCGCGTTTTACAAGAGCGCGTCGTTGCAGAGCGTGAAATTCGGAAGTTCGCTTAAAGAGATCGGCGAAGGCGCGTTTGAATCGTGCACGTCGCTGACAACGGTAGATCTCGGCGAGACTATCGAAACGGTAGGAAAAAGGGCATTCTATAAATGCGCCGCCCTCGGCGACGTAAACTTCGGAAACGTCAGATCGATCGGCGACTACGCGTTTTACGGTTGCGCCGGGCTTACGACGCTGAAATTACCCGAAACGCTCGACACGATCGGCGATTACGCGTTCCGCAACTGCGGACTTACCGAAATCGTTCTGCGCTCGGGCATAAAGAGCGTCGGCGCGCACGCGTTCAACGGCAATAAGAACATAACGTTCTTCATCGAAGACGCGTCCGTAATGAGCGGTTGGAGCGCCAGATGGAACTCTGCGTACCGCCCCGTTATAGCGGGTTGCGTGATGTCGGAAGACGGAACTTACGTCGTATCTTTCGTCAAGACCGAAGACACGCTCATAAACGTTACCGACAAAACTCCGGCGGGCGACCCCGTGAGAGACGGTTATACGTTCGGCGGCTGGAAGGTTTTCGACGAAGAAACTCAGACCGAAATCGTATATAAAACGGCAGACATCGCAGGCATTGCGGACGGAACGACGCTGACAGCCGTATGGAACGAAGTTCCGTCGGCGACCGACGCGGAATAATCCGCCGTAAAACGTGATAAATTTTTGACCTTTACAGGAGGCATACTCATACAATGAACAAATTGAAGAAATTCTTTACCGCAACGCTTATAACGGCATTGCTCGCGTGCTTGTTTTTATTGAGCGCGGGCGGTTGCAAAAAGGACGATTCGGTTAAAAACGAGTTCGTCGTTTACGGCGAAGAGACCATAACCGTAAGCGGTAAGAAAGGAAACGACATTACGTTCCCGGACGACCCGACGAGAGAGGGTTTTATTTTCGACGGCTGGTATACCGACGCGTCGTTCGCGGGCAGCCCGGTTACTTCGGGTAAGTTCGACGGCGAAACGACTTACTACGCAAAGTGGGAAGTCGGCTGCCTTATCGTACTTCAGCCCGAGGGCGGCACGCTTTCGACCGATAAAGTTTACGTCAGGGCGGGTACGCCCGTTCTGAGCGCGGTTGCCGATTACGTTCCTGAAAAGGGAGACCTCGTATTCGGCGGCTGGTTCGTCGAAGACAAAGAACTTACTTCCGACGTCGTCGCGACCGTAAACGGATTGACGCTCACCGCGAAATATAAGGCAAAATTCGTTATAAACGGCTCTGTCGAAAATCTTGACGGAGACTATGAAAATAAGGCGAATTTCGTCGAGGGCTACGCCTTTGTCGGCGATAACCTCGAACCGTATGCCGTGAAAGACGGCTTTACGGCGGAAGACGCCGACGAATTCACGGTCGACGCCGATTCGACGAAAAACGTCTTTGAAGTCTCGTTCTCGCGTAACAGATATAATTACGAGGTCTATGAATACTATCCCGACGGAAGTTTCACCAGAACGGCGCAGAGAAGATATTATTACGAAAGCGAAGTCGCTTTGCCGACCGGAGAACTCTCTTTCGAGGGGTACAGATTTATCGGTTGGGCGACGCGTAACGACGCGTCGTACGGCGAGGCTTTAAGCGGAGACAAAATTAAGATAACCGGCGACGTCGCGCTGTATCCCGTATGGGATCGCGGCTACTCGGATATGTTCGGCGGCAGCGATTATCTCTTTATCGATTATGAACGCGAAAACGGCGTAATTCTTCGCCGCGGCGGTATAGATATTCCGGGCGAATACGACGAAGATTACGAAATGTATTTCTTCTATAACGGCGATAATGTTCTTACGCTTAAAATTACGCTCGATCAGAAATCGTACAGGTTCATATTTTATGCAACCCGCGGCGGAACGTATTACCTCTGGGATACTTCCAAGAGCGGAAACGACAAAGAAAACATTCAGGTGTCGATAACCCTCGACAACATAAACGGCATAACTTACGACTCTTCCGTCGACGGAGACAGAAAAATCCTCAGGGGTACTTACGAAATAACCGATGACGGAATGTATGCCGCTACGCTTAAAGATGCTTTAACCGGTGTAGAGACTACGATGACGTTCCTGCTCGGACAGAGTTCGTATTCCAACCATAACGTATTCCGTATCCGCGGCGAAGAATATCGCTACGGCACGCTCGCAAGGCGTCTTATGTACTATCCGCTCGTAACACTCGACGGATTCGGCAACGCGACGCTTACGACTTCGACTCAGACCGCAGCGTTCTTCTACGAGAAAGTCGGCGACGTCGTGACTATGGTTTCGGCGTCCAACGAGACGATCGTAATCAAGATAAAGAACTTCGACGGTAAGATCGGTTACGACGTTTACGATAAAGACTTCGATACCGTAATGTACTGCGAGTCGCCGGCGCATATAAACGCCACGCTTACCCTCGACGGTTGTAACGGCGTGATTTACGCATACGGCAACGAAACTTATACCGGTACGTTCACGCTTACCGATTCGCTTTTCGGCGGCAGCATAATAACCGTTACCGCGCAGAACGCCGACGGAACGACGACAAAGCACGTTTACCGTTATTACGATAAGAAAATCGGCGGGCAGACAGTCGCCAAGATGTTCGTCGACTGCGGCAACGATTATGCCGAACACTACTTCGTAGACGACTCCGGCAACATCAAGAACAATCAGTTGTTCGTCATCGACGGCGGCAAGGGTTATTTCTACGAGGTAAAAGACACTGCCGCGAAGACGTTTGAACTTGCGTCTGTCGGTACGATCGCACTCGACGACGAAGGTTTCTGCGTCTATACCGCGACGAAGACCGAAGACTGGGCAAGCGTTCAGTCCGCGACGCGCGTTATAGGCTCGTTTAACACCGGCAATTACCTCGTTTACTTCCTTGCCGAAGAAGACGGAGAAAAAGCCGCGTCGACGACCGACTATATGACGGGCGACGGCGAAACCGTTACCATAATAGCGACCACGTTCGGCGTATACACCGATAAAGACGGGAAGACGGTTATAGGTCTTGTCAGCAAGCAGGATACCTATCTTGTCGTGACCGACGGCAGCAAATACTACTATTTCGCTTACGTCGACGGTTCGGCGAACATGATTACCCCGCTCGAAAGCGCGCCGCTCGTATTGACGAAACGCACGGTAAGCAACGGTTCGGCGACTACCGACTCCAAGACGAAACTTACCCTTACAGGCAAGAAGACGGGCGATAATCGCGATTCGATTTACGCCGTTACCGACGGGGACGGAAACGTCGCGACGACGTACGGCGTCAGCAGAGCCGAAAACCTCGTATATCCCGGTCTTAACGTCACGGTTTATACTTTCGTTTCCAACGACAACACCGTATCGTTCAAATACGTCGTCACATCCAGCGAGACTAACTACGGAACGAGATATTACTTCAATTATTACGCTTTAAGCGAAACCATAACGTTTGCGACTATTCAGTCCATCGACGACGGAGACCTCGAAAACGATTCGATAACCCTCGCGTTCACCGACGAAAAGACTTCCGACGGCAAACTCGTCCTCGTTTACAACGACGGCACGAACACTTATAAAGGTACGTTCGATACCCACGAAGTGATCGCCGAAGACGGGACGAAATCTGTTGTCGCAGGACACACCGTCGATGCTTTCGGGGTCGAAGAATACCGCGTTACGGCGTATAGTTTCGATTCTCTCGACGGCGAACATGATTTCGAGTTCACCCTCCTTTCGAGCAGATTTCGTATCAGCGCGGAAGACGCGACTTATACAAACGCATCGGGCGAAAAACTCGAACTCGACGGCGCGACGCACGTCGTAAGATATACCGATAAGAACGGCAATCAGAGTTATTCTTATTACGTTATTTCCGAAGGCGTACTCGAAGAAAACGGCAAAGCCGTCGTTATGAGCGTAGGCGAAACTTCGGTTATTTTCGACGTTACCTCGGATAACAAGTTTGCAAGACGCGGCGCCGAGGCGGGCAACTATATTATAATCGAAAACGGAGCGAGAGCCGGCGTTTATATATCGCTCGACGGTCAGGGCAAGGCGAAAATCACTTACGCCGACGAAACCAAAACCGAAAAAGACGCGACTTACGTCGTTTCGGGTGAAACTTATTCGGTAATTGCCGACAACGAAGTCCTCTACGTAGGCAAACTCGGCGTATGGACGAGTAACGGTACCGATTATAACGCTTTCAGACTCGAAATGGAGAATTGCGCGGGTGCGTATCTCAACGAAGGCGACCTGTCGGTCATAGTCCTCGACGATGCGGGCAACGCGACCAGATATTCGTCTTACGGCGTCAGGGAAATCGGTTATTACTATATGATAGACGACGGAGTGTTCTATTACTCCGCGAAAGACCTTACCGACGCGGCGATGTATCATATCGACGGCAGAAACGTAAAAACTTCCGACTTCTTCGCGTCTTACTATGCGGCGGACTTTGCGTCGATAGTATTCTACGCCAACGGAATTGTCAGATACAATTACACGACGGATAAGTTCTATACTTACGACGAGGCTGCCGACAGCGGTAAGATTTACACGCTTGCGCCCGACGATACAAACGCAAACGCTTACGGTTATGTGTTCGAGGAATTCTCGCTTAAAGATTCCGAAGGTAAATTCGCATCGCGTTCGTACGACGACGGCAAAAAGGCGAGGACGTATTCTTACTTCGACGGCAAGTATATAACCTTCACCGCGGAAGACGGCTCCACGCTCGAATTCCAGCCGACGGGTCTTCCGACGTTCACGGTCGTAGGCAAGCACACGACGTATAAGACGGAAAACGAAACGACCACGGTCGACACCGAGGTAAATTACCTCGTCGCGCTGACTTATACGAACGACGGCGAACCGTATATCTATCTCGGCGGATATTATCAGAACAGAAACGTAAACGGCAGTATATATAATTCTAAATCTTATACGTTTACTTATACCGCGAATTACGATCTTACGATCGATTACGACAAAAAGACGTTTTCGTTTACCCCCAAAACTTTCAAACGCGGATTTGCGGCTTATAACTATCAGTACGCTTATTACGCATCGGCACTCGGCAGTAAGTATGCCGCGCTTTACGCTCAGTATTACGGCATTATGCAGATAGTCGAAAACGTCGTAGACGAAAATAACAGTTACTATACCGTATCCGGAGGATTTGCGTTCCTTCCCGAACTCGACGCCGACGGCAAGCCCGTCATCGAAAACGGTCAGACGAAACTGCGCACGTTTACCTTTACCGACGGCAAGATGTCAAAAGCGGGTTATTACCGCAGCAGATACGGTCATATGTTTACGGCGGAATTCGTTGTAGACGAAGAGACATATCATATGACGTTCTACCTCATGCCGACAAACACTTCCTCGAAATATGTGTTCCAGATTGCGTATATCTCCAAGGTAACGAAAGCGGTTACGCTCGACGCCGAAAACGATACGGTGTTCTTTGAAGAACAACTTATATACACGGCGGTACGCGTACAGAAGGGTACCGACGCCGAAGGTAAAGCGGTTTATTACGAGGTAGGCGACGAATTCGTTCCGTCGCTCAGATACAACGGCGAAATCGTATGCGCTTATAACACCGAACTCGAAGACGGAGTGTGGAAGATTTCCAGTCAGGTATTCGCGTGCGTGGTCTACCCGAGATACGTTCAGACCTCTTACGACTATCACTACGAATTCACTCCGACGCTCGACGACGAGGGCAACGTTACGGGCGGTACCGTTACGAGAACGCAATTCGTCTACGCCAAGGATTCTGCGGGCAACACCGTATATTTCCTCCACGACGACGATTATAACGTAAAAGAGGTTATCTGCATCGTATTCGACGGTGAAACCGATCCTGTTTACGCCACCGCATGCGTAAAAACGGGCGATCTGACGTTTGAAGTTACGTTCGGCGACAAGACGTACGTCATAACGTTTACGCAGAACACCGACGCCGACGGTAAGGTTACCGGCATAAAAGGCGTAACCGTGACCGAAAAGACGGCGGAAGACGGCGGAGAATCCGCAGGCGAATAAAAACATCATAACCGACAAAGCCCGAAGGCGAAACAGCCTTCGGGCTTTATGTTTTTACCGTCCGGCACGGTTTTAAGCCTGCAGACGGCAAACAATTCGATTTTATTTACCCAACAAATCGGATTGTATTATGCAAATTTCAGAGTTATAATAGAGGCGTAAACCGGATTATAAGCGAAAAGTCTCCGCAGACTTATAATCCGCCTGTTGCGGTAATTTATCCGCCCGGACGGCATACGCTTTATCCGATTACCCATAATTAACATCAGGGAGAAAAGTATGAAAAAGTTTTTGTCTTTAATTCTTGCCACCTGTCTTCTGGCTACGACGGCTTTTATGGCGTCGTGCGGCTCGTCGGACAATTCTTCCGACAGCGGCAAGCCCGACCCGGATGTCGAATTCGACGGCTGGACACCCGACAACATTCTTCAACGCCCCGTCGAAAAAGACGACATCCGTATCGGAACTTACGTCGCTTTCGCGGATACCGCTACGCAGTTGTCCGGTAAAGATCAGGTCGAAAGGTATTACTATGCCGGTCTTAACTTTATGCCCATGATATGTACGTTACCGAAATCGGGCATACTCGACGACAACGAAAAGACCTATATTTCGCGCGATCTTACCGACAGCAAATGGTGGGGCAAGATAGACGAACTTATGCTCGAATACAACATGACCTATTATTTCTCCGAACTTTCGGGGCTTGCGAACGATCACGAATCGTCCGGCAGACGCGAATCGATGATAAACGACAACGCCGTCGCCGATGCGAGATCGATTATACCCAACCTTAAAAACTGTGTCGGCGTAAAAATCGTGGACGAACCCGCAATGGCGTCTTTCGACACTTACGCTTTATGGGCGCGTCGTTACGCAAATATAAAAGATAACGGCGGCAAAGCTATGGGGCTGGATGCTCTCGTAAACCACATCGGCGTTTACGACTGCTTGTCGACGTGGATCGCAAAAGCCGGGGAATCGGTAAACGTTATAAGTTACGACGCTTATCCGTTCTTTACGGGCGGTACGAATTACGCTACCCTTACGCTTATGGATCAGGCGCGTAAACTGCTGAACGGATGCCAAAACGAAAATATGCGCGTCGCGATATATCCGCAGGCTTGCGCATGGGCGGGTACGAGAATGCCGAATCTCAACGAAATCATCTGGCATTTCAACACCAATCTTGCGCTCGGGGCGACTCAGTTCACTTACTTCAACTATATGATGTACCCCAACGAGGGTTGTTATGATGCGATTTTCGCTATGGACGGCACGGTATTGCACCCCGAACTTCTCGAAGGTCTTACCGAATACCACAAGGAAATCCGCGCGCTCGACGCCAACGTCAGACTTACCGATTATAAAGTGACCGAATCTTATATGACGAGTTCTGATATCGGTATAAAGATGTTGCCCGCAACGGGATTCATCATCAATAAAGAAGGACTCGGTTCCGCCGATCTTCTTATAACGAAATTCGAGCCTAAAAAAGCAGGGAGCACCGATACTTATATAAATATCGTCAACAATTCGTTTGTGAAAGGACTCGAAAATCAGGAATTCCTGCTTGACGAAACCGCCGAATACGATCATCTTGAAATCTATAACTACAAAACCGGTAAATTCGAGCCGCTCGACGTTATAAACGAATCGTTCGTGCTGTCTCTCGACGTGTCCGGTTCGGCATTCATCAAAGTCGTTGCGGCGGCGTAAAAACAGTAAAATAACGCATGCCAGCCAAGAATAAAACGAACCGTGGTCTGATGACGTATTTTTGACTAATACGTCGTTGCGCTCGCGGCTTATACGTCTAGTATTAACCCGTTCGCGCGCCTTGTCTTATCCTAAAAATCCGCCGTCAGACTTGCTAGCAACCAAAACGCCGATATTTTTGATGATTTTTGGTAAAGGCGAGTGCAGACGTACTAGACGTACTTCAAACGAGAATTTGACAAAAAGCGCGAAAATGGCGGCGTTTTGGCAAGGTTCGTTTTATTCTTGGCTGGCATACGGAGGCAAACGCCGCCGTGAAAAAGCGGATATATCCGCTTTCGGATTTTCTGAAATCCGAAAGCAATAACTTTATCGGTAAAAGAAGACACTGAATTATGAAAATCACCGTTTTAGGCTGCAGCGCGGCGGAAGGAATCCCCGCTATATTCTGTAATTGCGTGCTTTGCAGACAGGCGCGCGAACGCAAGATATACAGAACGCGCAGTCAGATACTAATAAACGACGATATGCTCGTTGATTTTCCGCCGGACACTTACTACCGCTCGCTTGTAAGCGGGGTGGAACTCGGCAAGATTGAAAACATACTCGTTACGCACAGTCATTGCGATCACTTCTATCCCGACGACTTTTTCGCCAGGGGAGACTGGTCGTCGTTCTGCGTTCCGGTAGAAACCGTTACGATACACGGCAACACCGCTATAAGAAACGCCTTTGAAAGGAACGGCTACGCGAGAAAGAAAGGCACTTACGAGCATAAATCGCGCGGGATGATAAACGGCTACAACGTCTACGACATCAGCAGCGAATATTCGGTGCATAAACCTTTCGAGACTTTCGAGGCGGGCAAATACGTCGTTACGGCTTTGCCGGCGAAACACATCCCCGAAGAGAACTGTTTCATCTATCTTGTACGCGAGGGCGACAAAACGTTGCTTTACGCGACGGATACGGGATATTTCAAGAGGAGCGTCTTCGACTACTTCGTTAAAAACAACGTAAAACTCGATGCGATGATCGTAGATTCGACTTACGGTCTCGTGTGTTCGTCCGACAAAGCGCACATGAACTTTTTCGACAACGACGAACTCAGAAAAGAACTGCTGTCTCTCGGCGTGATAACCGAAAAGACGCAATGCTATTTAACTCACATATTCCACGGCGCGGCAAAAGATCTCGACTCGCTCGACAAAGCCGTTCCGGAAGGCTATACGTTGCTCCGCGACGGATATACGTTTACGATTTAATTTAAGTTTATGGTTAATTTTGTAGCGGAAAACGTCGGGTTCAACGACGTGAATCTGCGAAATCTTAAAATCGGCTATACGAAGATCGAAACCTCGGGCGGGAAAGAGACGGCGACTTATCCTTTCGATTGTCTGTGTTTCGTTGCGAACGGCTCGGGCTATGCCTCGGCAGGCGGAAAGACCTGGAACGATTTATCCCGAGGTACGGCTTTGTATGTGAAAAACGGCGAAGAGGCGACGTTCGTATCGTGCGGAGACGACGAGTTTGAAGTCTATTCCGTAACGGCGGATACCTATGGCAACGCGAAGTTTTTCACCGAAATAGGGTTTTCCGACGATAAAAGGCTGTCTTCGCTCGGCGGCGAGACGACTATGGTCGAAGATCTTTACAAGACGGCTCTGAAAGGCACCGAGGCATCGGCGTACGAATGCGTCGGTAAGTTTTTCGAGATTATAGCGTATTTCGCAAAGACGTCCGACACGGAAGAAAAACACAAGACGGACGAAAACGAATATATCGCCAAAGCGAAAGAATTTATCCACATGCAATACCATCTCGACATCAACGTGACCACGGTTGCCGAGGCGGTATATCTTAACAGGTCGTATTTCAGTACGATGTTCAAGAACGTCACGGGGGTTTCGCCGCTCGAATATCTGATAGATTTCAGAATAAAACAGGCGTGTAAACTTCTGGCGATGGGCAAGGGCGTTACGGATACGGCGATACTTACGGGCTTTAATTCGGCGTCGGCTTTCGCCGCGCACTTCAAACGTAAAATGAAAGAAACTCCCTCGGCTTACAGGGCGAGGGTAACTTCGGGAGGAAAGAATGAAAAAAATCAGTAAATTGTTGTCTCTGACTATGGCGGCGTGTATGACCGTCGCGGCGGGAACTTCCTGCAGAGGTCGTAAGCCGGGTACGGTTCTCGACGGAACGAAAGTTCAATTGCTTATAGGTAACTTCAACGGCGGATACGGCAGAGTCTGGCTCGATAAAGCCGTAGACAGATTTACCGCGAAGTATGCCGATTACGTGTTTGAAAACGGCAAAAAAGGCGTTCAGATTACCGTAGACAGCAACTCGCGTTATTCGGGTAAAATCGAAAACACGATGTCAACCTGGGCTCAGAACGTAATTCTCGCCGAAAACATCAACTATTATAACCTCGTCGACATCAACGACGCGTCGAGCAAGTATCTCGTAGATATGTCCGACGTCGTTAATACGCCGATCAACGAAGATATGATTACCGGCAAGACCGATACGTCTTACGGCAGCGGCGATACGAGCGTCGGCGACATAATGAATTCGCATATGAAGTCGTATCTCGACGTCGACGAAAACGGAACGTTTTACGGCGTGCCTTTCTATGAGGCGACCGTAGGTATAGTTTACGACCTCGACATATTTGAAAAATACGGTTTCTATTCCGCAGCGGCGGGTTACGGCGACAGCGAAGGCTTTATTCAGGACGTCAACGGCAACTGGATAGGCGAAAACGGTAAAGTCGTAGGCAGCGCAGGCGCGATGAGTTACGAAGAGGCTCTTGCCGCGGGCGTAAAACTCGGAAACGGACCCGACGGCGTTGCGGGTACTTACGACGACGGTTGCCCCGCGACTTACGACGATTTCTTCAAGATGTGTCTCAGAATGAACGCGCGCGACGTATATCCGCTTACATGGCCCGGCACGCCCGAAATTCTCAGATACCTTAACTATCTTGCGTACAATCTCTGGACGGATTACGAGGGTTCGGAGCAGATGGGCATTAACTATTCGCTTTCGGGCAACGCAAAGAACCTTATAAAACTCGACACCTACAACGCCGATACCGGCGCGTACGAAGTCGAAGAAGTTGCCATCACCGATGCCAACGGATACGAACTTCAGCGTCAGGCGGGTAAATACGAAGCTATCAACTTCATCAAACGTATAATCGCCGACAAGAGAAATTACGACGAGGCGACCTGTATGGGCGATATAGATCAGAAGACGACCGAAAGACGTTATATTCTTTCCGCCGCGCCCGATCAGAAAGACAGAGCGATGCTCATCGACGGCAGTTGGTGGCAGAGCGAGGCAAGAAACATGTTCGACGATATGGCAACCGACCTCAACGACGACAAATATCTTGCCGCAAACCGCCGTTACGGAATGTTGCCGTTGCCCAAGGCGAATGCGTCCAAGGTCGGCGAAGAATCGACGCTTGCGTTCAACACGGCGACGCTTATAATGATAAACAAAAAGACCACGACCGACGAAACGACGCTTAAAGTCGCCAAAGAATTCGTCAAATTCCTGCACACGCACGAATCGCTTTACGAATTCAACGCGACGACCGCGTCCGCGCGTCCGTTCACTTACGAACTATCCGAATCGGAACTCGCAAATCTTACGAGCGTGGCAAAACAGAACTACGAACTTCACTCGGCAACCGATTTCGTGTTCACTTATTCAAAACAACCCATAGTCCGTATGAATCCCGACAGATTCTCCTGTTCCGGCTACCGCGTATTCGAGGCGTTCGGTCAAAACGACACTATTCTGGCGCAGAGATTTATAGATAAACCGTCGACCACTTCGTGGGATTATTTCAAATCGATGGTCGAAGATCACAGCAGGAGTTTCTGGGAAACCAACTTCGGTAAAGATATAGTCAACGGATAAACGTTGACAGCGTGAATTATATGCGTAAAAAGATAAAAACCGAAAAGCCGTCGGTGTTTGCCAAGGCGGCGAACCGTATCGGGTGGGTGTGGTATTCGCTTAAAGTGAAAATCACCGCGCTCTTCCCGAAACGGGGAAAACAAGCAAAACTCGGCGCAAAGCGCAAGAGAGACGCGATTTTCGTCTATCTGATGCTTTTACTGCCGCTGATACAGTTTGCTGTATTCTATATCGGCGTCAATCTCAATTCCATACTGATGACTTTCCAGCGGTATACCGACAAAGGGTACGAATGGGCGGGGTTTTATAACTTCAGGTTCATCTGGAAAGATTTTATCAGTCAGCCGATATTCCTCGACATTGTAAAGAATTCGCTCCTTGCGTTTCTCGTCGTGCAGTTGATGTCACCGCTGATACTCTTTGCGACGTACTTCATTTACAGAAAATTCGTCGGGTACAGATTTTTCAAAATAATGCTGTTCCTGCCCACAATCATATCGTCGGTCATCACGGTCACGATATATAAAAAGGTGTGCGAAATAGCGATACCCGCGATAAGCGCGTCGGTATTCCATACGACGATAAGGGGACTTCTGAGTAACCCCGATATGCGTTTCGGCGCGATAATGTTCTTCTATCTGTGGCTGAGTTTCGGAAGTCTCATGCTTATGTATCTCGGCGCGATGAACGGTATATCCGATTCCATATCCGAAGCGGCGAGACTCGACGGTGCAAGCAATATACAGGAATTCGTCTATATCGTCTTCCCGATGATATATCCGACGTTTTCGACGCTGTTCTATACGTCCGTCGCCACGATATTCACCAACCAGATCAACCTGTACTCGTTGTGGGGCGCATCCGCGCCGTCGTCGACCTGGACGTTCGGTTATTATCTGTATAAAGAAGTCGCGCAGGCAGGTGAGGCAAGGTATCCGAGTCTTGCCGCGCTCGGCGTTCTGATGACCGTCGTGGCCGCGCCGCTGACGTTCTTCTTCAAATGGCTGTTAAGGCGTGTGGGACCGAAGGTGGACTGATATGGTAAAACGTGAGAAAAAATCAGGCATTTCGCCTTTTGCTATAATAGTTTTCGTTCTGCTTATAGTCTACACCGCGACGTTCCTCGTTCCGCTTATCTGGGGCGTGAACATATCGCTTAAAACCGACAATAACGCGGAACTTCACCCGTTCGGGCTTAATCTGCCCCTGATGTTCAAGAACTACGGTACGGTATTCAAAGAATTCAGCGTTACGGTATATCCTGCCGGCGCAATCGAACCGCAGGTCTACTATATGGAAAATATGCTGTGGTTTACCCTCGTGTATGCCGTGGCGTGTTCGTTCGTCAATATAGCGGTAACCTGCCTCGTTGCGTATGTGACGGCGCGTTTTAACTTCAGAATCTGCCGTATAATCGACGCGGTCGTAATCGTCGCGATGATATTGCCGATAGTAGGCTCTATGCCGAGCGAATTGCGGATAATGCGCGCCCTCGGTATGTACGATACCCTATGGGGAATGATGATAATGAAAGCCAACTTCGTCGGCGGAACGACGTTCCTTATATTCAACGTCGCGTTCAAAGGGTTCCCGAAGGACTTTGAAGAGGCGGCGCAGATCGACGGCGCGAGTAACTTCACCGTAATGATGAAGATAATGATGCCGATGATCAAAACGACGTTCTCCACGATGTGGTTGTTGTCGTTCATCGGTTTCTGGAACGACTATCAGACGCCGTTGTTGTACTTCCCGTCGAAACCCACGTTGTCTTACGGTCTGTATTCCTATACGACCGATACGACGAGCGGAGCGGGAACTAGTACGCCTCTCGCGTTGGCGACGTGCTATCTGCTTATGATCCCCATACTGGTTGTATTTCTGTTTACGTCCGAAAAACTCATCGGAAACGTCTCGGTGGGCGGACTTAAAGAGTGATTATAAAAAAATATCGACAAGGAGATATTCAGGATGAAAAAGATAATGATGAGATTGTCTGCGCTGGTACTTGCGTTCGTAACCGCGTTCGGACTTGCGGCGTGTAACGACACGACCGTAAAACCGGGCGCCGACGAAGAGAATACGAGTCTGCAGAGATATTTTGCGCCCGTCGTAAAGGTGTCCAAGAGCGGACTCGCTACCTGGACGGACCTTGAAAACGCAGGTAATTATATCTACAAAATCAACGACGGCGAGGAGCAGGAGACGACCGACAAGTCGGTTCAACTCAACCTCAACGATAAAATAACCGTAAAATGCGTCGGCAACAACGTTACGCGCAGATCCAGCCGCTGGTCGGAAAGCGCGCAGTTCGTTCCCGCGCACAGTTACGTTCTCGAAGGTAGCGGAAATCGTAGCAATACGATGAACGTATACAAATCCGACGGAACGGTGGTTCTCGACACCATAAACGGCACGAAAGAAAACGGTGACATAATGACCGCCGGCGAAGAGTACGTCTTCGAGTTCGACATAAGCGTAGGACCTTATCACAACGCCCTTCTGATAGCGGGCGTCGAAGATGCGGTCATTTCCGATCTCACATGGTCGGACAGAGCGTATAACGAACGCGCGGGCGAAAAAGCCGATACGACGGATAAGTTCTACGAAGTGCTTTATAACACCAGATACAGAATTTATCCCGACTACGCCAGCATCCACAGAAGCGACTGGTCCGTAGGATATTTCCCCGACGAAAACGGCAACGGAATCGAAACTTACGGCTGGAATCTCAAGAGTACCCCCGCAGCCAACACCGACGGCGTGTACAACACCGCAGCCGACGGTTTCTGGACGGTCGACCCCAACTGGTGTTCGACGATATACGGCGGACATTTCTTAAGCACGAAGAAACAGACCAAAGAGAGAATCGAATCGGGTTATAAATTCGTTCGTTTCAAAATCAAATACAACTCCGTACGCAGTTACGGCGCTCCCTGCGTAGACGGCGTAGAGGAATACGGCGACGCGCTCGGCAGAGAAGAATTCAACTTCTACGCGATCGTTCACCAGTCCGAAAGATGTCTGTTCTTCAACAGCGATAACGTAACCGAACGCGAAAATCCCACCGACGCTTACGTTACGGGCGAAGACGGCAAAACCGCGAACGACGTATCGATTTACGACGCCGAAACGGGTAACGCGATCATATCGAACGGCAACCATGGCAGTTTCCTTTCGCCGAACAAGAAATACATCGTCGAAATAAATGCCGAGGGTACGGCTAACGGCAGCGTTGCGCTCACCGGCATAGAAGACGCGCTTTTGTCGAACGTCACCTGGTCGGATAAACCTTATGCCGAAAGGGCAGGCGAATCCGCGGTGACCGATACTCTCCGCGTTCTCGAAATGGATACCGACAGCCACCACCTTGCCGCCGAAAGACCGCTTTTCCACAGACTATGGAAAACCGCGGACGGATATACCGGCAATTATAAGGGCAACTGCGTGTTAAACAACGACGGCGAAATCGATACCGCCGTCGGCGCGAACAGATCGGCGGAAAACAACCGTTGTCTCGAATTTGCAAGGAAGATCTGGCTTGCCAGCGCGAAGACGAGCGCGCAGGCGAACAAGAAGTACTTCAGATTTACCGTAGAATGGCGTAAATTCGATAAGATTCAGGTCGGACACGTCATCGAGGATAAAGACGACGAAAACTTCGGTAAACTTGCGGGCTTTAACTTCAACGCATTTATTTACGGCCCCGCAGGCGGAAGATATCTTTATCTTGCGGCATAACGGTCTTCGATAAAGAAGAAAACGATGAGAAAAACTTTAATAACGATTTTAACGGGCGTCTGCCTTGCCGCCGCCGCGATGTCTTTCGCGGCGTGCGGCAATAAGCCGTCGTCTTCGGGGGTATCGGAACATACGCACGAATACGCGCTGAAAAGCGAAACTGCGGCGACATGTACCGAATCGGGCGTAAAAGAATACGCCTGCGCCGCAGACGGCTGCGACAAGACTTACAAAGAATATTCCGACCCGCTCGGACATAGGGTGCGCCTCGGCAAATGTACGCGCGAAGGATGCGACCTCGAAGTTCCGACGGACTTTCTTGTCGAAGTGCCCGCGGAACGCGACGCGGTCGTGTTGCAGATAACCGACCCGCAGGTACTCGATTCGAGTTTCAGCCGCGTTCCCGACAGATTGGGTCAGACGCACATAGATTTCTATAAGCCCGAAAACCGTCAGAAACTCTGCTACGATCACCTTACCGAAACCATAACCGAGGTCAATCCCGACCTTATAATAGTTACGGGCGATATAGTGTACGGCGAGTTCGACGATCAGGGTATAAGATTTAAGGAATTCGTAGACTTTATGGAGGGGTTCGGTATTCCGTGGGCGCCCGTGTACGGCAATCACGAAAACGAAGCGACTATCGGCGTCGATTGGCAGAGCAAACAACTCGAAGACGCCGAAAACTGCATGTTCGTTCAGAGAACCCTTACAGGTAACGGCAACTACACCGTCGGCATATGGAGAAACGACACCGTCGAGCGCGTTTTCTTCATGCTCGACAGTAACGGTTGCGGAGGAATGTCCGCTGCGTCTCTCGCCAACGGTCACTCGACCACGGCAAGGGGGTTCGGCGCGGATCAGATACAGTGGTACACCGCTCAGGCTCAGACGATCCGCAGCGAATATCCGGAAGTAAGATATTCGTTCGCGTTTCACATTCAGCCTTACGCGTTTGTCCTGGCCATGAGAAAATACGGCTATGACGGCACTAAAAAACCCGTAAACGTCTTCGCGGCGGCAAACCGCGAATCCACCGACTTCGGCTACGCCGCATGGGGTGTGGAGCAGTGGGACGTCGACGGTTCGGTATTCAGGGGGATGAAAGCCCTCGGTTGCGATTCGGTTTTCGTCGGACACGAACACCGTATAAACGTAAGCCTCGTCTATGAGGGCGTAAGACTTCAATACGGTCAGAAATCCAGCGAATACGACAGTTATATGCGTGTAAACACGGCTACGGGGGAGATCGTCGCGGATTATCCGAATAACGACGGTTATCTGCCGATAATAGGCGGAACGGTAATTCCGTTGTCCGCCGAAACGGGAAGATTGAAACAACCGTTTATTTACCTTAACAAGAATGCCGGCGGGGATTATTTTGCGAAATACAACGACCCGTGCGTCGTAACGAAAGGCTATAATCGATAACTCGATTAAAAAATATATGGAGGCAAATATGAAAAAAAGACTCAGAACTTTGATTTCGGTCATAGCGTTGGCTCTCTCTTTTTGTCTGATACTGTCGTCGTGCAGTTGCTCGAACAAAAAGAAACCGGGCAGCGACGATTCGAGCAGTTCTCCCGTCGAAGAAAACATCACTATAACGTTTTCGTGCGGAGAATCGCTTACTATGGACGAATGGACTACGGTAAGACTTACCGCAACGGCGTCGGATAAATCGAAGGTCGCCCTTACGGCGGCGGATTCGTCGATGCTCTACCTTCGCGGATCGAGCGTAACCGCTCTTAAAGCGGGTACTACCACGATCACGGCGACGGCTGGCAAGAACAAAGACGTAAAAGCGACGCTTAACGTAACGGTAAACGCCAAAGCCGAAAATCGCCCCGAGCTTTCTATTACGGGTAACGGCGACATCGCGCTAGGTCAGACCGCAAAATTCGGCGTAAACCTTACCGGCGTAGACGCTGCGGACTATGTTGTTTCTTATTCCGTCGACGATACGAACATCGCGACCGTCGATGCCGAAGGCGTCGTGACCGCGTTGACTTCGGGTAAAACCAAACTTAAAGCAAGCACGACTTATCGTTCGGTAAAATTCAACGCCGAAAAAGACATAACCGTGTCCAAGGTCGTAAAAGTCGTATTTGAAGAAGACGAAACCGAGGTTAAACTTCCCGTTTCGGCTATTAAAGACGATCTTACGGGCGAATACGAAGTCGAAATCGACAATCGCAAATATACCGTCGACGAAAACGGCGAAATCACGCTTGTAAAGACCGACTTCGATCTCACCGCAAAGAACACTTTCGACGGCAAGGTAACTTACGGCGATAACGTGTTCGCGTTTAGACTTGCGGTTTACGCTCTGGCTGCCCCCGCGGTTTATCAGGACGGCGAAAAACTTACGCCGAACGAAGACGGCGCGTTCGCGGTCGACACGACCAAACCCATGGACGCAAACGGACTTCGCTGGGTAACTTTCGACGATGCCGATCTCTACCTCGATGCGGGTTACGAACTCCTTAAATTAACGGTAAAATTCAATTCGTTCTGCACGTCGAACTGCGGAATAATAGATTCCACGATAGCGGCGTATCATTACAGTTTCGGTTATAAATACGTCGAATACACCGACGATCCCGCAAACGGCGAAGACGTATGGCTTTTCTGGGATAACGATTATCAGGGTCAGGCTTACGGCGGAGCGATGAAACCCGCATACCATGCGCCTTACGGCTACGGATACCTTAAAATCTTCGATGCGGAAGGCAAGCTTCTTCTCGATTATTATCAAAAGCAGATTACCGACGCCTCCGGTACTCACGGTAACTGGTCGGATTATATCAAGCCGCTCGAAACCGGTAAGGAATATACTTTCCTTCTCGATATAAGCAAAACTCACGACGTATCTTTCAGCGGTCTCGACGACGCGCTTATAACCAAAGTCGAATGGTGCAAAAAAGAAGATACCAAAGTGACTTTCGATAAAACCGAACTTGTGATCGACACCTGGGACGAGGCTACGCTTAACGCATCGACCAACGACGGCTCGGCTGTGGTTTACACCGTAGACAACCCCGACGTGCTTTATCTCGACGGCAACAGAATAGTCGGTCTTAAAGAGGGTACCGCGGAAGTAACCGCGACCGCAAACGGCAAGACCGCCGTACTCAACGTAACCGTCAATGCCGACACGGCTAAAACCCCCGTCGTTGAATTCGACGATATAGAACTCGAACTCGCCGATACCGCGACACTTGCCGCCGTGCTTAAATCCAACGGAACGGCGATAGATTCCGATAAATACACCGTTGCATACGAAATCGAAGACGAAACCGTCGTCGGCCTCGCCAAAAACGTAATTTCCGGTCTCACGAAAGGCAATACCGCGATAAAGGTAACTTTCACTTACTGCGGAAAGGAATTCAATAAGACCATAACGGTAACCGTAACCGAACCCGCCGCGCCGATAGATACATCCGTAGGTAAACTCTATCAGGGCGGAGAGGCTCTCGCTGCGGATGCCGACGGAAATTACGTCCTCGATGCGTCGAAAGACGATAAAACGCTTACTTTCGATCCGTACGCAACCAAGAGCGGCTACGGATACACAAAAGTCCGTTTCACCGTTAAATTCGGCGAAATCACTAACAATCATATAACAGTTCCCGGCGCGGGCACTTACTCGTTCGGTTATACCGGCGGAAACGTATCTGTAGGTTGGTATAACAGTTACATCAACGGCAACGGTAAGCTCGAAGGCGCGTATGTCGGCGCATTCTCCGACGGCGGCTCATCTCCGGAGGCTAAAACCTACCTCAGAGTATACAACGCCAAGGGCGAAAAGATATTCGAGCATTACGACGTAACCGGCTGGTCGTCTTCGCATTACGGCTATATACCGCCGCTCGAAGTCAATACCGAGTATACTTTTGAACTTGACATCGAAAAGATCGGCGACGTAACTCTGTACGGTTTCGATCAGGCTACGTTCACTAAGATTAAATGGGTAAACTTCGATCATACCGAAGTGACTTTCGATAAGACTTCCGTCGAAGAAGACGAATGGACGGAATTCGATTTCACCGCAATCAGCAACGACGGTTCTACCGTAACCGTGTCTTCGGATAACGAAGAGGTTCTTGTAATAAGAAACGGAAAAGCAATCGGTATCAAAGAAGGAACTGCAAACATAGTAGCGGTTGCCAACGGCGTAACCGCAAAACTCCCCGTAACGATACGCGCCAACACCGCGAAAAGACCTGTCGTCTTGGCTGACGACGTCGAACTTACCGAGGGAGAAAGCAAAACGTTGAGCGTAGCGTTTACTGCCAACGGTGTCGCCGTTGCCGAGGCAGATTACACCGTCGCTTACGCCGTAAACGGCGAGACGGACGTTATCTCGATTACGAACGCATTGCTTTCCGCGCTTAAAGCGGGCAGTGCGGAAATTACCGTCACCGTGACTTACTGGGGTCAGAATTTTACCGCTACCGTAAACGTAACTGTAAACGCCGCGGAAATTCCTATCGATTATTCCGTAGGCAAACTCTTCCAGAACGGCGCCGAAATCACAGCAAATGAAGACGGCGCGCTTGTACCCGATGCGACGGCGGAAGTAAAAACGCTTACTTTCGACACCTATGCGACCAAGAGCGGAATGGGTTACAGAAGAATTCGTTTCACCGTAAAATTCAACGCTCTTACAAACGACCATGTAAACGTTCCCGGCGCAGGAACATACTCGTTCGGTTACACTTACGGAAACGTATCGGTCGGTTGGTATAACAGTTATACCAGCGGCGATAAATACGAAGGCGCATACGTCGGAGCATTTGCCGACGGAAGTACTTCGCCGAATGCCAACGCATACCTCAGAATATATAACGCCGACGGCAAAATGATATTCGAGCATTACGACAAAACCGGATGGTCCTCCTCATATTACGGCTATATACCCGAACTTGTGACAGGCACGGAATATACTTTCGATATTGACACGGAAAAGACCGGCGATATAACTCTTTACGGGTTTGAAAACGCCGTATTCACCGAAATCGAATGGGTTGACTACAACAAAGTCGAAATCGCTTTTGACAAAGACAGCGTTACGTCCGCAGACGAATGGGAATGGTTCGGAATTTCCGCGACCACTTCCGACGATCTGGCAAAGCTTACCTTCTCTTCGGATAACGAAGAAGTGCTTGTCGTAAAAGGTACGCGCGCAATCGGTGTCAAAGCGGGTACTGCCAACATACTCGCAAAGAACTCCGCAGGCAAGACCGTAAAACTTCCTATCACAATCAATGCGAAAGAGGGGAATTATCCTGCGCTCACGGCTGAAAACGTCAATCTCGAAATCGGCGACGTTGCGGCGATAGACGCCATATTGAAGTCCGGTACAAACACGATAGCGACTTCCGAGTATACTGTTTCTGCGGTTTCTTCGGCAGATTGCGTGAAATTTGAAAACGGTAAACTCGTAGGCGTATCGGAAGGTACTGCCGAAGTTACCGTCACGGCGACTTACTGCGGCGTAACGTTTTCGACTACAATCGAAGTTACGGTAACAGTAGCGGCGAATCCCGCGGCAGGTAAACTATATCAGGGCGGCAAAGAAATCGTTGCGGATGCCGAAGGCAATTATAAAGTCGACACGACTGTCGACGGCGACGCTGACGGGTTGCACTGGTTGAAGGTAAACACGGCAAAACTCGACACTTACACTTATCTCCGTTTCACCGTTAAATTCGATAAATTCGTAAGTTATAAGAAGATGACGCCATCCCAGTATGATTATAACTTCGGTTACAATTACGGTTCGGCAACGTGTTTTTATGCCAACACGTATAGTAGCGGCGGTTTCGGCGGCGGATTGGGAACCGACGGCGGAGCGAATCAAACGATGTACTTTAACGCCTATACCGCCGAAGACAGCAAGATTGCGATCAACGCAATGGCTGCAAGTACATGGACTCCGTATTACACTTTACAGGTCGGCGTTGAATATATCTTTGAATTCAATGTAAAGGCTATGGGTGAAAGTTTCACTCTGGCAGGTTTTGAAACCGCCACGATCAGCAACATTACATGGGCAGAGAGCCTTCTGGCATAATCTCTACGGATAAAACAACTTTGAATTTGCCTTTCCCGCAAATGCGGGAAAGGCAAAAAAATATAAATAAAAAGGCGAAGACATGATAACCTTTGCGGTTCTGGGGCTCGGAAACAGGGGCTCGGTTTACTCAAACAATATAATTAAACACAAAAATGCGAAAATCGTTTCCGTCTGCGATATATCCGAGGCAAGCCTTAATCAGGCGAAAGAACTTTACGACGTTGCCGACGACGAACTGTTTGACAACGAAGACGAGTTTTTCAAAGTAAAACGCGCCGACGTGCTGATAGTCGCGACGCTCGACGATCTGCATTGCCGTCAGACGGTAAAAGCGCTTTCTTTGGGGTATGACGTACTGCTTGAAAAGCCCGTTGCTCCGACTATGGAAGAGTGTAACGAAATCTACGCCGCCGCAAAAAAATACGGCAGAGACGTAGTCGTTTGCCATAATCTGAGATACACTCCTTTCTATCAGAAATTGAAAACGCTTATAAAAAGCGGCGTCATAGGCGAAGTTTTAAGCGTAGAACAGGCAGAAAACGTGGCGTACAGCCATTATATGTGCAGTTTCATCCGTGGTAAATGGCACAGCGCGGAAGAGACCAGCCCTATAATTTTGCAGAAGTGCTGCCACGATATAGATATTATTTCCTGGTTTGTCGAAAGAAAGGAAACTTACGAAGAGTCTTTCGGCACGCTGGAATATTACACGCGGGCTCGCAAGCCCGCGGGGTCGCCCGAAAGGTGCCTCGATTGCAAATACAAAAATTGCAGGTATAACGCCTACGAATTTTCAATCAAAGCGCCGGGTACGCTCTGCGTTCCGTACGGGTTCAAATACACCCCCGAAAATATTGCGGACTTTTTACGTCCTGCGGACAACCTCTACGGGCAGTGCGTATTTTCCTGCCCCAACGACGTATGCGACCGTCAGACGGTGAACGTCGCCTTTGAAGACGGCGTTACGGCAAATCTTCTCATGCACGGATTTTCGCTTTACGAAACCTATCGTATAACGCGGGTATTCGGCAGTAAAGGCAGACTTACGGGCAGGCTTGAAGACGGTAAAATAAGGCTTGCGCTGTTCGACGGCACCGATAAGATCATCGACGTAAACGACGAAATCGAAGACAAAGAAAGTCACAGCGGCGGCGACGCCAAACTTGTCGCCGACTATATCTCTTATAAGGAGACGGGCGTGCGTCCGCTCGGTATAAGCGAACTTGCCGATTCTCTTCAGAGTCACCGGCTGGCGTTCGGCGCGGAAGAAAAACGCCTTGAAAACCCGTTGCCGACAAAGACCGGAACCGTTCCGACGAAAGATACGGTCGGATATACGGGCATATACGAAAAAGTAAAGAATTTTATCGCAAAGTACGGCGACGGCGTCCGCGCGGTCACGATGACGGTCAACTGTCGCGAAGAAGATTTGCAAAAGCGGATAGAAAGCGACCTCGGCTTTATGAGCGGACTTATAGGGTCGGCTGTCTACAAAATCGATAAAAACGTGTCGGATAAAGGCTATCCGCACGGATTTATAGTCGCGTTTTGCGAAAACGGAGCGTTGGCAAGATTGTCGTTTACATGCTCTCCGCTTGCAGAGAGAACCGAAATTTCGGCGTTTGCTCCGTCAGCCAACGTTTACGCCGACAGCGAAACGAACAAGGTTATCGTAAAGACGGGCGAACTTTTCGACGACGACAGAGAAATCTGAGCGCGTTGCCGCGGGATAAATATTTCCGCACATTATAACGTAATGCCTATGTTTGAAAAATCACAGTGGATATGGGAGAACGCAAACCCTTCTCCCGACGAATACGCCGACTTTTCGGCGCGCGTCGATGCGGATAAAGCGACGATATTCATCGCCGCCGAAACCGATTACGCCGTTTACGTCAACGGAAACCTCGCCGCGTTCGGGGCATACAAGGGCTATAGAACGGTTAAGTACTATGACGAAGTTTCGCTTGACGCGTTTTTGCGCACGGGCGGCAACGAAGTCGAAATAGTCGTGCATTATCATGGCGTAAACTGTTCGTCTTCGATAGACGACGGCGCGGGCGTGATATTTGAAATCGTATCGGGCGGGGAAGTCGTCGCCGCAAGCGGCAAAGACACTCCGTCGCGCATGGATACCCGCTATAAAAACGGGTACAAAAAGCGGCTCACTCCGCAACTCGGTTATTCGTTTTTGTACGATGCTACGAAAACTCCGTCCGACTTCGGCAAAAGCGTCGTTTTAAGCAGAAAAGCCGAACTGTTGCCGCGCCCGGTCGGAAAACTCGTCGTGTCGGAACCTGCCGCCGCGACGCTCGTAAAAAGCGAAGGCTCGGTTTATACTTTCGATCTGCAACGTGAACTTGCGGGGCAGTTGTACCTGGACTTTTATTCCGATCGCGAACAGAAACTTACGATTTCTTACGGCGAACATATGAAGTTCGGCAAGGTCGAAAGAATTATCGGCAACAGAGATTTTTCGGTCGAGTATATCGCAAAAAAAGGCAGAAATCGCTATGTGAACCCCTTTTTAAGGCTCGGGCTGAGGTTTCTGGAAATTGCCGCGGAATATCCTGCGGACATAAACGCCGCGACGGTGTTGCCGGTTTGTTATCCGCTTGTAAGGCGTAAATTCGTTGCCGATACCCCATTGCGCGCAAGGATTACCGAGGTCGCCACGGACACGCTTGCCCTGTGCATGCACGAACATTACGAAGACTGCGTATGGCGCGAACAGGCGCTTTATACTTTCGACAGCCGCAACGAAATGCTCTGCGATTACTTCGCGTTTGAAAACAGCGGTTTCGCGCGGGCAAATCTTCTGCTGATCGCCAAAGGCGTGCGCGACGACGGGTTTCTGGAACTGACGTATCCCGCGGTCGATACGCCCGCGATTCCGCTTTACTCGCTGTGCTACGTCGTTCAGGTTTACGAATACGTTAAATTCACGGGCGACAAGTCGATACTCCCCGAGGTCGGAAAGACGCTCGACGGAATAATGAATAATTTCCGTAAACTTGCCGATAACCGACTTATAGCCGATTTTCAATATCCTTTCTGGAACTTTTACGAATGGGGCAACGACAGCGATAATTGCGGCGACCTTTCGCGGCAGAAAGACGCTTTAAGTCCGACCAGATATTCGCTTATACTCAATGCGTATTACGTTTACGCCGAAGAGCGTTTCGCCGCGTTGTTCCCCGATAAGGCTACAGACGTCGGCGGCATTAAAGACCTCATATCGGCGGAATTTTATAACCCCGACAAGAAGATGTTCAGGGCGTATAAGGGCGAAGAAAACTATACCGAATTCGCCAACGCCATGGCGATACTTATCGGCGTCGGCGACAAAACCGTGGCGCGCGAAATCGCAGAAGGCAAGGCGAAAAAAGCCACGCTTGCCGCGGCGGCATACGTTTACGACGCGCTTTTGTCTTACGGCGACGAATTTAAGGAGCGCGTTTTAAGCGAAATAGACGACAATTATAAAAAGATGCTCGACGCGGGCGCGACATCGTTCTGGGAGACGCTCGAAGGCGTTACCGAAAACGACCGTTCGTGCAGTCTCTGCCACGGTTGGAGCGCGTTGCCGATATATTATTACGCCGTAACAGGCAAAATCAAATACGAAAAAGAGGATTGACATATGAGTAAATTTGTAACGAGTTTCTGGAATTACGTTCCGTCGGGCGTTATCGACGCGGAAAAGAGTGTCGACGACTGGGCGGAACTCGGCATGAATCTACCCATGACCTGCTACTGCGAAAAAGACGAGGATTACGAGTATATACTCAAAAACCTTGACGCGGCGGCGAAAAAGGGAATGAAACTTATAATATGCGATAAGCGCACGCTTTGGTACGAGATCGGTACGATCGGCGAAGACGAATACCGCAGACGCGTAAAAGCCGCCGCGGACAAATTCGCGTCGCACCCCGCGTTTTTTGCTTTCCACGTCGGCGACGAACCCGCAAAAGAACATTGGGCGGATATGCTTAAAGCCGTTAAAATCGTTAAAGAATATGCTCGCCCGTTCATAAACTTCCTGCCGTTTTTCGACGAAGATTTTGAAAAGACCCTCGGCACCAATCATGCGGGCTATGCCAAGATGCTCGAAGACGCCGTAAAAGAAACGGGTTTGAGACAGATTTGCTACGACTGCTATTTTCAGATGTTTGAAAACAACCGCGAAGAGGGCATAGGATATTATTTCCATAACCTCAACGAATACCGCATGCTTTCCGAAAAGACGGGCGTCGATTTCTGGACGACACTTCTTTCCGTCGGACACTGGGCTTTCAGAGTGCCCACCGAAGACGACATCCGCTGGCAGATTTCCACGGCGTGCGCTCACGGCGCGAAGGGTATTTTCTGGTTCTATATTTACGGCAGACTTCTTGAATCGAGTTACCGTCAGTCTCCGTTCGACCAGTATTATAACAAGACGGCGACTTTCGACGCGCTCGCAAGACAGATGAGGCTGTTCAACGACCATTTTGCCGATCGTCTTGCCGGGGCGAAACTTCTCGAGGTTTACCATGCGGGCAAAACGTACGGCGGAACGCCGCTTTATACACCCGGTTGTATAGAAGGGCTGTTCTTCAGACGAGCCTGGGGAATGCCTATGATAGTGTCGAAATTCGTCGATGAAAACGGAAAAGAATTTTTGCTTTTCGTCAACAACTCTCAGGACAAAATCGAGAGGATAGAGGGCGAATATAAGGGCAAGAAACTGTTCAACTGGTTCGCGCCCGGGCAGATGCTTATCGTCGAAGAATAATTCAAAGACCTCGTTATGGCGATTATCGCGATCGGTTGCGCGGGGTAATATATAAAAATAAGCCGCGGGGCGGACGATAATTCGTCCGCCCCGCGGCTTTTACGTTCAGTTTTTCGGTCGTTGACGTCGGAATTGCTTCGGCGTCGTTCCGTATCGCTTTTTGAATAATTTGTTGAAATAAGATACGCTTTCTATGCCTATCGATTCGCAGATTTTCTGTTGCGTATAATTGGTTGTCTGCAGAAGATACGCCGCGTGTTTTATTCTTAAATCGTTTATATAATCTGTAAGCGTGGTTTTGAATTCTCTTTTGAACCGCTTGCAGAGATACGATTGATTGAAACTCAATTCTTCCGTGATTTTTCGTATCGCGTCCGGCGCGGAAAACGACGAATTGATGACGAAAATGCACCTCGACTTAAAATCGTTCGACGGCAATTCTTCGTCCTTTCTTTCAAACATGACGTAGTTGAGAATCGATGTCGTAAGGAATTTTTCCTGTATGTGGCGCAATGTTACGTCGTAGTAAGAAAGAAACGTGAAGACCTGCCTTTCATAAGCCAGAACGTCGCCGGGCTGTAACTTAAACCGTATAAATTTTCTTTTTGCTATGTCGTCGTAAAGATTTTCGCCCAGAAACGAACATACTTCGTACATAAGTTTTTGAGAAATCAGCAGATCGCGGTGGATGCACGTCTTATTGCGCGTGAATTTATGATATACCCCGGGGCCTATCAATACCGCATCGCCGACGGTCAGACTTTCGGTTTTCCCGTCGCATTCGTGAACGATTTCGCCTTCGGTGACGTAAAAACACTCGAAAAAACCGTGCGCGTGACGGAATTCGTCGTTCCCTTCGGTCAACTTTGTCGTGAACGGTATCGGCAGAGGCAGCAATAACGCCTGTTCGGTTGTTATATCGTCGTCGAACGTGTTTTCCATAATATATCCCTTTACCTTATTCGCCGTAATTGTAACATTAAAATATTCAGCAGTCAATCAAAAAACAATAAAAAAGCAAATACAGAGCAAAAAACGGTGAATTACGGGTCTTGTGTCGGAACCCGAACAAGGTTATAATATTTTTGTCCGATACAGGAGGAAAAATGAAGAGATCTGGGAAAATATCTGCCGCAATTCTGGCTTTGGTCGTCTTCGTGACGGCGGCGGCATGTAAAAACGACACGCATGAACACGAATTCGTCAAGGACGAAAGCGCAAGCGTGTCAGCGACTTGCGAAAGCGGGGGTGAAATTGTGTATAAATGTTCCGTGTGCGGAGAGACAAAGACCGAAACGACCGAAAAACTCGGGCATAACTTCGGCGAATGGGCGCAAAAGACGCCCGCGACTTGCGTCGACGCGCAGGTTCTGGAACGCAAATGTTTAAGGGACGGCTGCGCGGCAAGCGAACGCAAGTCGGGCGAGCCCGCTCTCGGACACGATTACGGCGGGTGGCAGACCGTCGACGGCAAACTCAGGCGTTATTGCAGACGCGACGGTTGCGACGATTACGAAGAAAAAGACGCGCCCGTGCTGAGGGTATTCCCGTCGTCGGACAGAGTTACGCAGTTTACGTCTGCCGTTACCGGGTATCTCACCGCGGAGGACGCCGACGTCACCGATTATTGCGGCGGCATAACCGACGACGGTATAAAAGGGTATACGGTACGCTGGCGCAATACATACGACGGGGTTTCGTCGTGTAAGGTCGAATATTCCGAAAGCGAAGACTTCGCCGATTCGGTTTTTGAAGACGTTGCCGTCGGCGACAACGAATGCGTGTTGTATAACCTTAAAAAAGCGACGACCTATTATCTCAGAGTCGTCATAGTAGCCGACGGCGAAGAGAAAACTTCCGACCCGATTTCGTTCGGCGTGAGGGATCTCGGACCGCGGGTGATGAAAATCGACGGGATTCACAACGTGCGCGATCTGGGCGGATACGTTACGCCCGAGGGGAGAACGGTTCAGGGTATAATTTACCGCGGCGGCGCGCTTTCGCCCGAAAGTTATTACCCGAACGTAGGACTGACCGATGCGGGCAAAGCGTATATGAAAGACACGCTTAAAATCAAGACCGACTTCGATTTGCGCAACGCCGCGCAGAACAACGGTCTGACGACAAGCCCGCTTACGGGCGCGACGCTCGAATATTACAACGCCGACGGCTATGACACGGGTATTGCGAACAAAGAAACGTACAGAAAGATTTTCGCGGCGCTGTCCGACGAAAACAGGTATCCCGTATACCTGCATTGCACCGGCGGAGCCGACAGAACGGGAACGGTAAGTTTTCTTCTTAACGCCCTGCTCGGCGTTTCGGAAACCGACCTCGTTAAAGATTACGAATATACTTCGTTTTCGATTTACGGCGAACGCAATTCCAAGGGCGGCGAACCCGCATACAGATTTGCCGAACTTGTCGCGGCGATTAAGGCGTATAGCGGCGAAACTCTTGCCGAAAAGACCGAAAAATATCTCCTTTCGGCGGGCGTTACCGAAACTCAGATTTATAATATCAGAGCGATAATGCTCGGTAAAGATACAAAAACCGAAGAACCCGAAAATACCGTTCCGGCGTTCGATTTTTCCGGCGGAAACATTACGCTCGACTCTGAGTCCAGAAGAGCGGGCGGAACATACGTCTTTATAGGCAGTTACGGTTTTTATATCCGCGGCGACAGCGTACGCGTGGCAAAACGTAACGGCGACGCTTTTGCGGAAGTCGCTCCGCGCGTAGAGCCGGGATATATATACCAGTCCGTTATGCAGTCCGGCGCGGTTATCGGCATGAGCGCGAAAATAAAAAGCGACTCGACGATGACGCTTACGTTGTATCTCGGTGATTCGGTTGTCTGCGTTTACGATTTTACCCGCGCGGCCGGCGAAATCGCCGGCGAAAACGCGAAGTTCGAGGTTGAAATCGGCGGAGGAACCGCAAATGCGGTCTTAACGCAAAAATAACTAAAAAAAACAAATACAGAGCAAAAAACAAACAAATTGAGGTATTTATTTCGGAGAGAAAACGTGTTATAATATAATCAGCGAATGAGGGGTATTCTGCGAAATTTCAGGGGGTACCCCCTTTCACGGCTTCGCCGTGAAAGGTCTTTATAGGGGAAAAATGAAAAAATTATCTTATGTATTGGCAGCGTCGGTGTTTGCGCTGGTCGCGGGTGTCGGAACAGGTATGACAAACAAAAGAGGCGGGGTGTCCGCCACGGGCGAAAACCCCGACATAATAACCGTCGTATCGCCGTTGCAAAAATCGACGGTTAAAACCGATAACGAGTATGTAGCCGATTATTTCAAAAATTATACCCCTAACTACGGTATGAATTTTTACGGTCGCGGGGATATACTCGCGATGAACGGCGTCGACCTTAAATGGGAGTGTTCCGACGGCAGGTATTACAGCGTTTACGTCGATACGAAAGCGAATTTTTCTTCCGCCGACATTTACACAACCGTAAAGCCCGAAATCTCGATTTATAATCTTCTGCCCGACGCTGATTATTATTGGAAAGTAAAACGTACCGACGCGGCGGGAGAACAGGCGTTCTCGAGGGTTTATACTTTCAGAACCCGCGCCTATGTGCGTGCGGTTACGATCGAAGGCGTTTCTAACGTCCGCGACCTCGGCGGCTGGACGACTTCCGACGGTAAAAAGATAAAATACGGTACGATTTATCGTTCGGCGCAACTCGAAAACGTCACCGAAAACGGTAAAATCGAGGCTAAACGGCTCGGAATAAAGACGGACGTCGATTTAAGGGGAATGTCTTCCGCGGTATCACCGCTCGGCGACGGCGTCAAAAGACTTAATTTCAACGCTCCGTGGTACGTCGACGAGACCGACGGCAACGGAAACAATACGGGGCTTGACGGAGACGATGCTTTCGTGCAGGCGTTTGTGAACGAAATCAAAGCCTGCGCGGATCCCGATAATTACCCTATGATTTTTCACTGCTCGCTGGGCAGAGACAGAACGGGAACTCTCGCGGCAATGCTGTTGGCTGTATGCGGTGTCGAAAAGAGCGATATAATAAAGGAATACGAACTTTCATGGCTGTCCGAAATCGCGTGTAACAACCAATATATTCAACTGTCGGCGATAACCAAACTCTGCAATTTCATAGAAGGGCAGAACGGCGGGACTTTCAAAGACAAAGCGGTCGGGTTTCTGCTCGGCGCTGGCGTCGAAGAAAGCGATATAACTTCGATACGGAATATTTTGCTGGGGTAATGCGGAGATGAAAACTATAATGAAAACATTTATATCCGCCTGTTTGCTTTCGCTGATTTTTATCTTTGCCGCTTTTGCTCCGATCGGCGTAAAAGCCGCGGATGCGACGATTTACGATATATCCGACATCGTGGAAAAAATAGGCGCGCGCAAAGAATACGAAATGAAACACGGCGTAAAAGAGGTAAGCGGAACCGCCCTCGGTTACGGCGATACGGTTAAATTCGCGTATAAAGAAAGATCGGACAAAAATACCGACGGACATTACAGTCGTACGGCTTTCGGTATAGGCAGTTACGGGTTTTACTTTTATCATACTTCGGGCGATATTCAGGTAAGAATCTGTAATATGCAGACCGATGCGAGGAACTGGGACAGATCGAATTCGTATTTCGATACCATACCCGATAATACTTTCAGAACTTACGGCGAAATTACGTTTACAGCCGCGTTGAAGACGGGCAACGAAAATACCGTAGTGCTTACTTTGGTTTATCCCGGCGGTAAAGTCTCAAAAGAGTTCGCAAAGCAGGATTCGAGCGATATGCTGTTCCGTTTCGGCGATCACGACGTGGACGGCAATTTCGTAAAATCGCTTGCGCCGAAAACCGATAACGAAAATCCGGTTATAACCGTACTCGTCGACGAGTTCAGAGTTCCCGTCGGGTCGTATCCGGCGGCGGATGCATTCACGGCGACGGATAATTCGGGAAGTTGTTCCGTAACGCTTACATGGTCGGCAGGAGCGCTGGATTCTCTCGGCAGGCTTACGGCGGGCAGACATACATGTACGATAACCGCCGAAGACGATTGCGAAAATATTGCCACTGCGACTATAACTTATATCGTTACCGCGGACGAACCGCAGACATTATATAAAATAACTTTCGTCGCAGACGGTAAAACGGTTGCCGAAGTTTCGTATTGCTCGGACGAGGCGGAATATATCGCCGCCCCGGACGTACCGCAAAAAGATTATTATGACGGGCGGTGGGAACTCTACACCCCGGATATGACGGAAACGCAGACGGTGAGGGCTGTATACACGCCGAAAACCTATACGGTTATTTTCGTTGCGGATAACGAAATCGTTTCCGAACAGTATTACACCGTGGAAAACAAAACCATAACCGAACCGCAAGTGCCGCAAAAAGACGGTTATACGGGTGTATGGGAAAGTTATGAACTCAATTTTACGAATATACGCGTCAAGGCAAAGTATACTAAAACCGCTACGCCCGACCCCGATCCGACGCCGATTACCCCGGAAGAACCGGATAATACGGGCGACAACGGCAAGAGCGACGGTAAGAATGGTTGCGGCGGCAGTATCGGCGGAATATACGGTATGGTTGCTTTATGCGCGGCGGCATTACTTGTAAAAAAGAAAAACGGATAAAAAACGGCGTCGCGACGTAAAAGCGTGACAGAGAAAAATAATACGGTAATAAAAAGCGCGGAAAACCGCGCGGGAGGGAAATATAATGAAAAAACTTTTAACCTTGTGTCTGGCTCTTGCGCTGACCGTTGCGGTCGGCACGGCGGCACTTTTAACGACGGATAAGCCATCTGCCAAAGCCGCCGACGAAACCGGGAATAAAACATCCGTGACGTCGATTTATTTCGAGGCTCCCCGTATCTGGATATGTCTTTCGGATACCGATTACGGCACTACGGCGACGAAGAAAGGAGAGGCGTCGCTTGCCGATTTGAATACTTTGACCAAAATCAAAGTCGACGGCAATTACGTCGCGTCCGACATGTCTGACGCCGATATAACCTCGAAAGATCCGTATATAAATCTGTGGAGCAAATTGCAGGGCAGTTTTACGTTGGCGATTGCTCCTCAATCCGAAATCGTCATTGAACAGGGATGTCAATTCCCGTCGTACGATTATTGGGTGAACAAGAATGCAGACGGTATCGTTTATGAAGTCAAAGAAACCGTTACTTATGTCAAAGTAAACGATAATTGGACAAAGCAGTTACCCGAGGTCGATATATCGGATACGTTTTTTATCGATTCGCTAAGCAGTTCGAGTGACAGTATGGTCGTACAATTGGCAACTACCGCCGATATTTCGGCTCCGTCAAGTGCCAAATGGCTTATCGATAATATGCCGGAAATCCAGAACTATTTAACGATAAACGGTATGACTGTAAAAAGTATCAATCAAACCGTCGACGATTCGACTTATGAATATAAAGAATTCCCCGGAACTTTGGGCGGGGACTTCGCCGTACCTGTTCGTCCGTTATTTTTAACCGACTCCGGTAAATCGATATTCCGACTGTATATTCATAAGGATTACATAGCGGACATCGCTGCGGATTTTTCGGTAGGAATAAATACGCAATTCGTCAGACAAAATTCTGACGCCACCAACAATATGGTAGTTAAAAATGCCGTTGAATTTGTTAAAGTTCCGACGAAATTTGTCGCGCCCGATAACGTTATGTCATTGAATTTATCTGTACAGGACGGTCTGAACAGCGGTGATGTAGACGCTAACGGTTATTATCACGGATATGTTTTTGCAGATAACTACAAGTTGGGAACGACAAATATCGGATATAAAGTAATTGACGACTTTACCTGTTTTGAAATGGATAAACTGATGTTTGTCAACGGGAAATCGGTTGCCGAAATCAATTCGACTACGGACGTTTCCGGTTGGGAGTGGAAAGTTTTCCCGTATACGGCAGGTGCGACGTATCAGGTTCCGATATTGGTTTATATATCCGATAAAAACGATAAAGCAAGTATAGAATTCAGAATTCACGAAAACTATCTTAAACTTGTCGACGGCGATCTTACGCTTACGATGAAAAAAGGGTTTAAGTTTTACGATGAGACGGCAAATACCGTTTATGCGCTCGACGCGGATATGACAGGTTCGATTTATTACAAGTCTTACGATTTGGCGATAAACATACAGGGAGAAGAGACTCGGAATGTAAAACTTAAACATACCGCCGAACTCAACTTGGATGATTTTTGTCCCGCAAAAGACGGATACGCGTTTTCCGGTTGGTTTACGGATGCTGCAATGGAAAATGCTGCGACAGCCGTAAATATGCCGGCAAGCGATTATGCAGTGTATGGTAAGTATAATGTCGTCACTTATGAATGCGAACTTAATCTTAGTGACGGAACTAAAAAGTCTGTTAATTATACAATAGAAAACAGAGCGGAAAAATTGACCGAACTAAAGGCGTTACTCGGAAAGAGCGATAAACAATACGCCTATACGAGTGATTTGCCTGACGTTCTTCCTTTAGAAAACGGAAAAACCTATACCGAGACGAAAACGGCTATTCGATATACGGTTACATTTAAGGCGGACGGAGAAACGGTCGCGACCGAAACTTATACGGTTGAAAACAAGACCGTAAACGAGCCTGCCGTTCCCGCAAAGAAAGGCTATGACGGCGCGTGGAGTAAATACGAACTCAACTTTGAAAATATCGAAGTTACGGCCGAATATACTTTCGGCAAAGCCGCAGGTTTTTCGGTATCGCTTGCAGGGGATATAGGGCTGAATTTCTACGCGACTCTTTCCGCCGACACCGACGAAATGACCGCGCAGGTTACATTCAAGGGTGAAACCGTAACCGTAAATGGAGTAAAGACAGATAAAGTCGCGGGGAATGCGTTTGTGTTCAGATTCCCCGTCGCGCCGAAGGATTATAAAGAAAACGTCGCGTTCGTCATTACGACGCTCGGCGGCGATACGATAACCGCGACAAGCAGCGTCAAAGAATATGCCGATAAGTTTGCCGAGGGTGAAGACGGGTACGCACTTGTACAGAAAATGCTTGCTTATTGCGAGGCGGCAAGAGTTTACTTTGCCGCAGAAACCGTAGACACCGCGAAAGACTTTACCGCCGATCTTACCGCATTCGCGGCGACGGTGAGCGGAACCGATGACGATATAACAGTAGAAGGCGCAACGCTTGTACTCGAAGATACTACCGAAATCAAACTTTACTTTACCTGCGCCGATTTAACCGGTAAGACTTTCAAGGTCGGGAATTCCGAGGTTACTCCGGAGGCGGTGACGGGTGTGGAAAACTGCTATGTTTTAAGGCTTAAAAATATCGTGATGAAAGACATCGACGAATTGTACGATTTCACGCTCGGCGGCAAGACCGTCAGATACGGTGCTCTGAGTTACGTCAAAGCGACGCTCGAAGACAAAGATACGAGTATTTCGCTCGGCAATCTCGTAAAGGCTCTTTACGAACTCAACGTTGCGGCAAACGCATATTTTGCGGCTTAATCAATAAGAGGTGATAAAAATGAAGAAAGAATATCTGAAACCCGTTGCGATAATAAATCTTGCGGTCTTCGACATTATAACTCAGTCCGGCAACCTGCCGTACGAAGACAACGAACTGCCTATTAAAGGGGTATGAGTTTCTGCGTCGGATTCCGTCGTTGCCGCATTGCGTCGGCAAAGGCGGAATCCGTACGCCGATAATTTCGTAAAACAATAAAACACATTATTATGAACAAAAAAATTAAAACCGTATTATGCGGCGCGGTTGCCGCCATTGCGACAACCGCCGCTTTAAGCGGAAACAACTTCACATTTGCCGCGAAAGCCGCCGATATGGCTGCCGACGCGAAATTCGCGATAAACCCCGGAGCGTTTTCGCTCAGAATGGACGATTCCGTAACCGAAACGGTTCGCTATAAGCATACCGAATCGTATCTGTACAATAAACGCGATACGAACGGCAATATCAACCTCGGGTTTACCGCAACGTCGGTCTCGTCCGGGCTTTCCGGCACGGATTTTTACGGACTGGTAAGGGGTAAGTCAAAAGACATAGCCTATGCTTACGTCGGTGACGTTTACTGGTACGTTTTCGGCGCGGGTAATCCGGGCAAGGGCGACGTGACGATATATAAAGAGGGCGCGCGGACGGATATTTCGTACGACGTGACTTCGCATACGTTTTCGGTCGTCGTCGACGGAGAAGATCAAGCCGCGAATATGGCTAAATTCGTTTCGTCGGCAACTGCCGAAACCGCCGATAACAACAATGCGACGAAAATCTGTTGGGATGCGACCAATACAAATAAAACTTTTGACGTTACGCTCGAGGACTTTTCGATTACCGATGCCGACGGTTATGATTTAGGCATAGAACTCAGCGCGAGGGCGGCGGCTTCCGACAAGGTCCTCGAAGAAAAATATTATGCCTACGCCGGCAAGACCGTTACGGTAAAATTATTCGGGGCGGATGGAGAGTCGATGCCTGCCGCGCTGGATAAAGACGGCAACCGCGCGGACGTTAAATTTACTGCGGGTGCCGACGGCGAATACACTTTCGTCATGCCCGACGAAGAAATAACCCTCGTTGCGTATACCGCCGTGAACGACGACAGATATTACGGAACTTATTACGATTCCGCAAGCGACGTCGGATATATTTTCGGCGAAACGAATTATCGTTTCGGCGGCGGCGTAAAAAGCGAAGTGTCGGTTAAGGCATTCGATATAGGCGTCGCGACCATAACCGACGGCGAGACTTCCGCGGAGGGGGAATTCGACTTCGGAAATCTGACAATCGGCGGAACGACTTATAAGAAACTGTTGAGTTATAAAGTCGATTTCGTCGTCGACGGAAAGAGCGTCAAAACGGTTACGGTTGATTCCGGCGATTATATTCTGACCGATCCGGAGCTTGCGCCGACTAAAGACGGATATACTTTCGTCGGTTGGAAGACAGGCAAAAACGAGACGTTCGTTTTCGGAAAGACTACGACTTCGTCGATTACTCTTTACGCCGATTTCAGATCGGACGAAGAGCATAAAGATCCTGCGGAAGAAAAGAGCGGTTGCGGGTCGAATGCAATCGCCGGTATTGCGATTTTGCCGATGACTGCAATCGCGGCGTTTACGTTAAAGAAAAAAGGAAAGAGGCAATGAAGGGCGATTTTGCGACAAAAGCGAAAAGGACGGGTTTTATAGTGTCGTTCACTATACTGCCCACGATAACCTTTCTCGTATTTTACGTCTACGTCAATCTGAATTCGTTCGCGATGGCGTTTCAGTACAACGCCGCCGACGGAACGGTCAGTTGGACGCTAGACAACATAAAAACGGTTTTTCAAAGACTGTTTCCGCCCGATAAAGAGATGGGCGAGGCGTTTCTGAATACCTTCAAAACTTTCGGCGTGAACATGATTATGTTCTTCGTCGGGGTGTTCGTCTCTTACTTCTTATATAAGAAAATATTCCTGTATAAGGCGTTTCGCGTTATATTCTATCTGCCAAGCATAATTTCCGCGGTCGTAATGTGCGCGGTTTACAAAGACCTTTTAGGCAGTTATAATTTCGGCGTAACATTACAGAAGATGTTCGGATTAAATTATGTGCCGGACGTTTTCTCGGACGAAAAATTCGCCAACACCGCGGTACTTATCAACATGGTATGGCTGACCTTCCCGGGGAACCTGATTATCTGGGGCGGAACTTTCGCGCGTATACCCGAAGGCGTTATCGAATCCGCAAGACTCGACGGCGTCAACTGGGTGCAGGAGGCTTTCAGAATAATAATACCGATAGTATGGCCGACTTTCGCGCTTATGTTCATTCTGTCTATCGCGGGTATTTTCGGCGCGAGCGGACAGGTCTTTCTGCTCACTATGGGGCAGGCGGGTACGCAGACGATCGCAAACTGGATGTATATGCAGGTTTACGGCGTTTCGATAAACAATTCATCGAACGCGTTCAACTATATGTCCGCGCTTGGTATGTTCTTAACCGTGATTTCGTGCGCGGTGTCGCTTACGCTCAGAAAGATTACGGGTAAAGCGTTTCAGGGGGTGGAATATTGATGCAAGTCAACAAAAACTTCCTCGGCATACAGAAAAGGAGCGTTTCGGAACGCATTCTGTACTGCATAATTTTCGTATTGTTCACCCTTTTCGCGCTGTCGTATATCTACTGTCTGTGGTGGTGCTTTATGTCGGGGCTGAAAACCCACGACGAGATAGTCGCAAACTCTTTTAAGTTGCCGACGACGTGGCATTTTGAACATTTCGGCGAGATGATGCGGCTTATGAGCGTCGCCGACACGGGATTCTGGGGAATGCTCGGCAACAGCGTATACTTTTCGGTGCTGGGCGCGTTTTTATCCGCTATGTGTACCGCTGCGCTGGCATACGTCACATGCAAATATAAATTCCTCGGCGCGGGCGCGTATTTCATCGCGTCGCTTATAACGATGATATTGCCGATATACGGCAACGGCGGCAGTATGTATGTACTTCTGCACGATCTGGGTCTTCTGAACAGTCGTTTACAGATACTTACCTGTCTGTCGGGTATAGGCGTCAACTATATGTACTTCCATGCGTTCTTTCAGAACGTAAGCAACACTTACGCCGAGGCGGCGCAGATTGACGGTGCGGGCGACTATACGATATTTTTCAGAATAATGTTGCCGCAGGCTTTGCCGATGTTCGGCGCGATATTCCTGCTTATATGGATGGCGGAATGGAACAACTATTCTTCGGCGGTACTTTACCTCAACAAACTGCCTACTCTTTCGGCGGGTATATATCTGTTTCAGACCGAGGCGACGAATATGGCGAGGTTCGATATACTCTATATGGCGTATTTCGTCACATGTATACCGCCTTTGCTGATATTTATATTTTTCAATAACGTGCTCATGAGCAATATATCGCTCGGCGGCATAAAAGAATAAGGAGCATACTATGAAAAAATCGATTAAAGCGATCGCGGCGGTTCTCGCCGCCGGGTTGTCCGTATCCGCGTTTACCGGTTGCGGAAACAAAAAACCATCCGCAAACAGCGAAAACGACATCGAAATATCATTCTGGATCGCGGGTTTCGGCGAACAGTTCATGGACGATATAATCGAGGGTTTCAACTCGAAATACCCCGATTATCACGCGTATAAGAACGCCGAAAGAAACGTTACGACGCTTGTCAATTCGCTTAAACTCGGCAAAAACGACACTACGGACATATATTTCAGTTCGACGGAGGCTCTTGCCAACTACCGCGATATGTTTATGGATTTAAGCGAAATCGCGACGGGTAAAATAGACGGCGAGGATAAATCGATAGCCGAAAAATACGACGCATCGCTCTATCGCTCGCTTAAAAATCCCGACGGTTCTCTCGATACGCTCGGTTGGGCGGGTTCGATTGCCGGCATTATGTACAACGCCGACATTATAGACGGTACCGACTACAAAGTGCCTAAGACCACAGACCAACTCCGCAATCTTACGCTTAAACTCAAAGACGACAAAAGGTACAACCTTAACTCGTTTACTCCTTTCGTAACGTTTTCCGACGGGGGATATTATGTGTACCTCGTAAAGGCGTGGATGGCGCAGTATGCGGGGCTCGACTATTATCTCGACAACTGGCTGCAACTTAAAGACGCCGACGGAAATTCGCCGTCGAAAGAGGTATATTTAAGCGAAACCGACGGCAAGAGACAGGCTCTCGAAGTAATGACCCAGATATTCGGCTACGATTATCTGCTTTACGGCTCAAATTCGATGAACAAGGATACCGCTCAGACCAAATTCATTCAGGGTAACGCCGCGATGATGGTAAACGGCACTTGGATGTACAACGAGGCGCAGGGCAGCGGCAGCAAGAACAAAAATTTCAGGATGATGCGCACGCCGGTCATCAGCGCGATAAAGGATAAATGCCCGTCGATAGAAGACGATACCGAGTTGGCGGCGGTCGTTACGGCTGTTGACGCCGTTATCGACGACGGCACGGCGGTCGCTCTCGAAGGCGACGATTACGAAGTCACGCAGGAAGACTGGGACAGAATTTACGCCGCCCGTAAACTCATTTATCATAACGGCAGCGAACACTCGCTTATCGTAAACAAATATACCAACGCGGGCGAGGGCGTCAAGAAGTTTATTCAGTATTACTATTCCGACGAGGGACTTGCGAAATTCACGCAGGCGACGCACACCGCTACGAACGCTTTTATAACAGACGCAAGCAAAATCGACTATACGGGCTGGACGGATTACGAAAAACAACTCTACGCCGATGCGTCGGATTATACTTATGTAACCGACGGTAACGCCCGCAGCAAGATGTTTACGAGTAACGTGATGAAAGTGTACGGCACGCTCAACGTAGTGCTCGGGATGAGTTCGGGCAGCAATGCGAAAAATGCGGCTACGCTCTGGAACGATTTCAGAAACGACGTCGACAACAACTGGTCGACATGGCTTAAAAATGCCGGGTATCAGGCGTAAAAGGGAAAAGAGATGAAAAAAATCATAAGAACAGTTTGCGCGTTTGCCGCCGCTCTTGCGGTGGTTGCCGCGCCGTATGCCGTGGCTCATGCCGGGTCGTCGGGCGTAACCGTTGCGGAAGATTCGTCTTTCGCCGGCGACAGGCTCGACAGCGCGGCGTGGCTTACTTACGGCAACGTCAAAGGCGGGAACGGTAAAATCGTTTTCGACGACGGCGTAAGGGCTAACGGCAGGGTTGTAGCCACGTCGAAAATTCAGGATTATTCCGAAAGCGGCTTAAACGAAATATTCTCGGCGAAATACACGCTGAGAATAGACGACGTTCCGACCGAAACCGGCAACCGTTTCGCAATTTTTTACGGGCTTAAAGATTTCGAGGATAAACTCGGAACGGAAGGCTCTACCGAAGTGTATTTCGTAAACGACGCAGGAGTGTTGAAGGCCGGCGTTTCGAGGTATTCGCAGAGCGGCGAAGTCAAAGTGGCGGATCCCGCCGCATTCGACTGCCTTGCGTTCGGTTCGGAGTTTACGCTGGAAGTTTCGCTCGACGCGGAAAGCATCCTTATTGCGACATTATCCGAAGTCGGTTCGGGCGTGAAAGAAACGCTTGCCGACGGTGACAATATGCGGAACTTCGGACATTCTACCGAAGGTTATACCGGTATCGGGCAGAACGGCAAATGCGTAGCCGAAGCTTCTTCCGTCAGAATTTCGGCATACCGCTATGTAAATGCCGAAACCCCTGCCGAAATTACCGAAAACTTCGACAACGGTCATTATAACCGCAATGCGTTTTTCTCGCGTTCGCAGATGGACGAGGCCAACGGTTATTCGGGCGGATGTTACGTCGAAAACGGCGCGCTTAAATTCGACGTTCTGTCGAGTTTTATCAGCACCGTGTATCGTTATTCCAACTTCGAGTTGACTTTCGACGTTATCGACGCGGGGCGTGAGGACGTAGTCGACAACAACGGCAACGTATTGAAACCCGCTGTCGACGGTTGGTTCGGCGTCTCCGTCGGGTCGGAAGAAAATAAAGGCACGTTCGACAATCACGTCCGCGGGGCGACCATTCTGACTATGTCGGTACGCGACGAAAACATGAGGTTATACAATCCCGGGCTTGTAAACGCGCCGGTAAACGGACAATATCTGATAGGTTATCCCGACGCGTATAAAACCGACGGAATGCGTATACTCGACGTTGCTAATCGTGGTAAGATATATAATTACAAAATAACGATGCACGACGGCAGATTTACCGTTATGTATAAACTTTCGGATGCGGAAGATTATCCTGCCGTTGCGTTGTTCGATCTTGATCTCGGCTACACGCCTTACGGCAGCGTCGCGATCATAGCGTATAAATATACGGGTTATACGATAGACAACGTAAAAATCGTAAATAAGGATTACGCTCCGCGTAACGTAGAACTCGTATACGAAGAAAACGGAATGAGTTCGACCGCGGATCACGAATATAAAGACAACTGGAGCGACGACGACCTTGTTGCAGGCAATATAGGCAAGAGCGTATCGGACGGCGAAAATGCGGGTTGTTCTTCGTCTGTCGAAGGGTTTATAGCCGCGCCGCTCGCGCTTGCTGCGGTCGCTCTGATAAAGAGGAGGAAAAAACGCGATGAATAAAAGACTTACCGCGTGCGTCGCGTCTGTTGCGATATCGGTCTGCGCGCTTTCGGGTTGTTCGACGGGTTCTTCGTCGAAACTCGAACCGCTCGGAAACGACAATTACTATATAACCGAAAAGACCGAGCCAGTTTCTTACGCATCGCTTTCGTTCGATTACCTCGGCGGAGCGGACGTCATGCCGCTCGGCGGATTTTACGGACCGTACAATTCTGGCGGCAGTATAGACGGGTATCAGTTTCCGCAACTGGTAAGCGATAAATATTACAAACTTATCGCCGACGCCGGTATAAATATGATAGTTTATTCCGCAGACGTGCAGAAAGCGAGCGTTATGCGTTCGCTCGAACTCGGCGGCAAATACGGAATAGGTCAGTTTGCGAACTGTTCGCTGGTAGATATTCTGGCGGGCAGACTCGGACAGGGCGAAACGCTTGCCGACGCTTATCATAAGGGCGACGCTTTACCGTTTACCGCCGAAGAATTTTACGACGAGATAAAAGACCTTCTCGCATACGACTCGCTGCTCGGTATCCGCGGCGCGGACGAACCGTTCTGGTACCAACTGGACGGACTTGCCGAAGTCTCGAAGATGATAAGCGATATAGGCTACGGCGATACGCAGATGTACGTCAACGCGCTCGGTTACGGCGGCGGCGATCTGACTTACGGCGGCTGGCTTGAAAACATCACGCAGGAGCAGTATTTCGAAAAACTCTTTAGCGACGTCAAAATGCCGTTTCTCTCGGCGACGGGGTATTTTTATACGCGTAAAGATACGCCCGATAAAGATCTTTCGATAATGTTCCCGACGCTGTCGTCCATACGTTCGCTCGCACAGGAATACGACGTACCTATGTGGAGAATGTTGCAGGCCGGCGGTCAGTGGAACGACGAGGCGGTCGAAAAAGAATCCGTCGATTATTATCCGAACGAGGGCGAACTGTTGTTCGACGTAAATATCGCGCTTTGCTACGGCTGTAAAGCCATACAGTATTTTCCGCTTATTTCGCCGCTGCATTTCGCATATGCGCCCGACGGAACGTACGATTTCAATCGTAACGGACTTATATCTGCCGCGGGCAGCGTGAACGAGTGGTATTATTATGTACAGAAAGCCAACAGGCAGATAAAGGCGATCGATCACATTCTCATGAACAGCGCGAATATCGGCTTAATCGTACACGGAGATAAGGCGAACGAACTGGCTATGACGTCCGGCGAAGACCGCGACGAACTCATCCGCGACGGTAAATTCCGCCAGCTTGCGAAGATTACCGGCGACGACTGTTTCGTCGGGTGTTTCGATTATCTCGGCGGCACGGCTTTATACGTCGTCAATTATTCGAGAAAAGAAAAAGCCGAAGTAACGCTCGGTTTCGATAAACGATACGGTTACGAGGTTATTCAGCGCGCCGTTTCGACGGAAGTTGCGGGCAAAAATCTGCCGCTTACGTTAGAGGCGGGCGAGGGCGTACTGGTCGTATTAAAATAAACGAAATGCTTACCATAACAAACGAACGACTTAAAAATTATACCGTAATGTCCGACGGGCTTGACGACGCTTTGCGCCGTACCGCCGTCGGAGCGGTTATCGATTACCTGTATAAAGTGACGGGCGTTAAGATCGCCGAAGGCGACGGCGGAGAGAATCGGATTTCGCTTATCCTCGACCGCTCGCTTAAAACTTCGCACGTCGACGGTTTCGTCATAAAACCCGACGGCGACGACGTGAAAATAATCGGCAGAACGAACCGCGCCGTCGTCTATGCGGCGTTTGCCTTCGCAGAAGAATGTCTCGGCGTAAAATTTCTTACCGCCGATTGCGAAATAATACCGCATAAGACGGTTTTTAGCGTAAACGAATATTCTTACGAACCGCTTTTCGAGATGCGCACCTACCTTGTCGGCGATACGTTTCAGACAACCGCCGATCAGGATTTTATGGCGAAAGTCAGGGTTAAAGACGTATTTACGGAACCCGATGCCGCGCACGGCGGTAAGATAGAGGTATACGGCAGGAACGGCTCGCATAACTTTCATTTTTACGTTCCTTATGAAAAATACGGCAAAACGCACCCCGAATTTTATCGCCATATAATCGTCAACGACGAAAAAATGACGACGATCGACATAACCAACGGACTTAACGACGACGGTACGATAAACGAAGATATGCCCGAAAGCGTGGTTAAAATCGTTATCGACGAGATGTATGGCGACGTCGTCGCTCATCCCGAGGCGAATATTTTTACGCTTACTCAGGAAGACGGCTCCGACTATTTCGACGACGATAACAACCGACGCCTTGCAGCCGTTTACAAACGCAGCGGGTTGCTTGTCCGCTTTTGTAACGCCGTAATACGCGGCGTAAACGAAAGAGCGGCAAGGGAACTCGGCAGGACGGTCAGGTTGATGACTTTCGCTTACGATTATGCCAAAGATGCTCCTGTTATATGCGAAAACGGTAAAATCGAACCCGTCGACGCAAGCGTCGTCGCAGACGAAAACCTCATAATTCAGTTTGCGTTGTTTTCAAACGCCGCCTACGATTATTTCGACCCGCGGCAGGATGCCGAAATCGGCAGAGCGTTGAAAGAATGGCGGACGATCGCCCGCACCTTCTGGTTCTGGGCTTACGATATAGCGTTTAACAATTATTTCGGGTTCTACGACTCTTTCAAAAATATAGACGCGAATATACGCGGTTTCAAAAGTTACGGAATCGACTATCTTTGCATGCAGGGCAGTAACGACTCTTGCAGGAATTGGCAGTGCAATATCCGCGCGTATGCCTACCGCAAGTCGATTAACGGCAGCAAACTGCCGGCAAATCGACTTATGGACGAATATATAGACGGATATTATTCCGTAGCGGCGGATAACGTGAAAGAATATATACGATTGTTCTCGGATAATTATGCCGAAAAATTAAATGCGGGCGACGACGTACGTTTTACGACTTTCGGCAATTTTACAAACGGCGCAAACAATCCGTTGGAGATGCTCGAAAAGGCGATAGCGGTGATAGAAGACGGAGAAAAGAGAATTACGGCGGAATATTCGGGCGAAGAAAGAGAGACGTATCTTAAACGATTGGCTGGCGTAAAGACGACCGCTCTGGATATGCTCTATCTGAACTATTACGATTATTATCCGAACGGTGACGAAGAAAACAGGGGAAGTGTCCGCGACAGGTTTGTTTCGACCGCTCGTTACGCCGACATAGACTGCGCGCGCGAGCATTATTCGCTCGATCGATACGTCGCATTCACCGAAAGCGAAGTGAAAATACCCGATTGACGGGTATCCGAAAAGCCGCGGGGCTGACGAATTATCGTCAGCCCCGCGGCTTATTTTATTGTTTATCCGTGACGTCTGCGTTGCCTAAGGCGCGCGCTATGCGGATTTCGGCTGCTAAAACGTTAAAGCGGCTTTCTCTTCGCGCGGCGTCTTCCTGCGCGTCTCTGACCGCTTTTTTCGCTTTCGCGTCATCGGCGTCTTCGGCGTTATAGCACGATTCTACAAGCATAAGCGCTTGTCCGTGTTCTATTTTTACGATTCCAGATGCGACGAACGCCGATATTTTTTGTCCGTCGGCGGTAGTAAACAGCACGATACCCGGGGTTACGGCTATTACGGCGTTGCAATGTTCCGCCAGTATGCCGTATTTGCCGTCGGGCGACGGAACCGTCAGCGACAGACATTCGCCGTCGTAAAACGCTTTATCCGCCGCAAGAAGTTTCAATCGGAAAGACTTCATTATATTTCACCGTTCCTGATTTTTTCGGCTTTGGCGTAGACGTCGGCGATCGTTCCGACGTTGTAAAATGCATTTTCGGGCAGATCGTCGACCTCGCCGTTGACGATTTTTTCAAAGCCGTCTACGGTGTCTTCTATTTTTACATAGACGCCTTTAAGCCCCGAAAACCTTTCGGCGACGTGTGTCGGCTGAGACAGAAATTTCTGAATTTTTCTCGCGCGGTATACGCTCTTTTTATCTTCTTCGGAGAGTTCTTCCATACCGAGTATGGCTATGATGTCCTGAAGTTCTTTGTATTTTTCGAGTATCTCTTTTACCTTCATGGCGACTTCGTAATGTCTTTCTCCGACGATATTCGCCTCGAGGTTTCTCGAAGTCGATTCCAACGGGTCGACGGCGGGGTAGATGCCCTGTTCGGCGATTTTCCTCGAAAGAACGGTCGTCGCGTCGAGGTGTGTGAACGTAGTCGCGGGGGCGGGGTCGGTGAGGTCGTCCGCGGGAACGTATACGGCTTGTACGGACGTTATAGAGCCGTTGTCGGTGGAGGTGATACGCTCTTCGAGTTTACCCATTTCTTCCGCAAGCGTGGGTTGGTAGCCGACCGCGGACGGCATTCTGCCTAGAAGAGCGGAAACTTCGCTGCCTGCCTGAACGTAACGGAATACGTTATCGATAAAAAACAATACGTCTTTGTGTTCGGCGTCTCTGAAATGCTCCGCCATGGTGAGTCCGGAAAACGCAACGCGCATTCTGACGCCCGGCGATTCGTTCATCTGTCCGAAAACCAGCGCGGTTTTATCGAAAACTCCGCTCTCTTTCATTTCGCCGAACAATTCGTTGCCTTCTCTCGAACGCTCGCCGACGCCGGCGAAGACCGAATAACCGCCGTGAACCATAGCGACGTTGTGTATAAGTTCCTGAATAAGTACGGTTTTGCCGACGCCCGCGCCGCCGAAAAGACCTATTTTGCCGCCTTTCGCATATGGTGCGAGAAGGTCTATTACTTTTATGCCCGTTTCGAGTATCTCTGCCGACGGAGATTCCGATACGAATGCGGGCGGGTTGCGGTGTATGCTTGCGCGCGGAACGTCGTCCGAAAGCGGCGCGCCGCCGTCGATCGTGTTGCCGAATACGTCGAACATTCTGCCGAGGACGACTTTGCCGACCGGTACTTTGATACCCGCGTCGTCGCTTTCGACCGTCTGACCGACCGATAAGCCCTCGCTTTCCGACAGCATTATCGCCTTTACCGCGTTGCGGTTTATATGCGACGCGATTTCGGCGTATCTGATTTTCCCGTCCGATTCGATTTTCAGCGCGGCGTTTATTTTAGGCAAAGACCCGCCGTCGAATTTAACTTCTATTACGGAACCGTTTATTTTAGTTATTTTACCCGTCATTTCTTTTACTCCGTTGGAATTTCGCACCCGAAGATATTTCGGTTATTTCCGTCGTGATTTCGCTCTGTCGCGCGCGGTTAAAGTCGCGTTGCAATTTCGCGGATATTTCGCCCGCGTTGTCGCTTGCGGATTTCATCGCCGCCAGCCTTGCGTTCTGTTCGACGCAGTAACTGTCTACCAGCGAACTGTAAACGTAACCGTAAACGTAACTCGGTACGAGGTTGTCGAGGACGACTTCGCGCGACGGGAAAAATTCGAATTCCTCTTTGATCTTGTCTTTTTCCGCGATGAATTCCGCCGTGTGAAAGGGTAGTATTCTCGTAGATTTTATAATCGTCTCTCCGTCCGCCATATCCGAATAGAGAATGAATAACTTTGAAAAGTCGCCCTTTAAGTAACCTTCCAGCAATATATCGGCGATTTTCCTTGCGACGGAAAGCGTCGGTTTCAGCGCGCCGAAAGTAAAATCTTCGGCGACGCGATAACCCTTCGACGTAAGGTATTCCCGCCCGAGATCGCCGACGACGAAGAGTTTTGAATTTGAGTGTTTTTTCAGTTCGTTTTCGGCTCTTTTGACGACGTTGTGGTTATACGCGCCCGCCATGCCTTTGTCCGCGGTTATCACGAGATAGCCGTATGCGGCGTTTTTCATATGGTCGTTTTCGGGGTAGAAATACTTGCTTTCGATATGGTCTACCGTTTTGAAAATCGACTTGATTTCCTTTCGTATTCCGCGGAAGTACGGCGCGGTCTTTTCGAGTTCTTCTCTCGCTTTGCGTACTTTTGCCGACGATATTAAGTAAAGGGCGTTTGTTATCTTCTGCGTTTCCGCTACGCCCCTTATTCTGTTTTTTACTTCGTTTATCTCAGACATTGCGTTCGGTTAAAAATTTCTTCGCCGCCGAGACGATAACGTCCGCGTCGGAGTCGGAAAGAGTTTTTCCGTTTTCGATATTCGATACGACGTCGGCGTGAGCGCTTGCGAAAAAGGGCAGAAACCCACTGAAAAACGGACGTATCTTTTTCGCATCGATCGTAGTGGTGACTTTACGCAACGACGCGGTAAGTATTACCGCTTCTTCCCATTCTTTGTACGGTCTGCCGAGCGGTTGAATAAGAATTTCCGTAAGGGCTTTGCCGAATACGAATTGCTCTTTTACGGAGTCGTCGAGATCGCCCGAGAACTGCGCGAACGTCTTCATCTCGCGATACTGCGCCAGTTCGAGTCTCAGCGAACCGACTGCCTTTTTCATCGCCTTGGTCTGTGCGCTGCCGCCGACCCTCGATACCGACAAACCGACGTTTACCGCAGGTCGCTGACCCGACAGAAAGAGTTCGCTTTCGAGGAATAATTGTCCGTCGGTAATCGATATTACGTTGGTGGGAATATACGCCGATACGTCTCCGCCGAGAGTTTCGACTATCGGAAGTGCCGTCATACTGCCGCCGCCCTGTTCTTTGCCGAGATGTGCCGAACGCTCGAGCAGTCTGGAATGCAGATAGAATATATCGCCGGGATAAGCCTCGCGCCCGGGACTTCTGCCGAGCAGTAACGAAAGCGTGCGGTAAGCGACGGCGTGTTTGGACAGGTCGTCGTAGACAATAAGTACGTCTCTGCCTTTATGCATAAAGTATTCGGCGACGGCGCATGCGGCAAACGGCGCGATATACTGCAGCGACGCCGAATCGGCGGCGGACGAAAATACGACCGTCGTATATGCCGACGCGCCGCCTTGCGCAAGAGTTTCGACGATGCGCTTTACCGTGCTTGCCTTCTGACCTATGGCGCAGTAAACGCATATTACGTTCTTGTCTTTCTGATTGAGAACGGCATCGATCGCAAGACTCGTTTTTCCCGTCTGACGGTCTCCGATTATGAGTTCGCGCTGACCTTTGCCGATCGGGAACATCGCGTCTACGGTGAGCACGCCGGTTTTAAGCGGTTCGTTTACGGGGCTGCGCTCGATGATTGCGGGGGCGGGGTTTTCGACGGGCATATATTTGTCCGTCGCGAATTGTCCTTTGCCGTCGAGCGGTTCGCCCAGCGGGTTGACGACTCTGCCGACGATTTCGTCGGATACGGGTACGCCTGCCGTTTTGTGAGTTCTGCGGACCTTACCGCCGGCGATTACGTCGTCGCCGTCGAACAGAATACAACCGGTTTCGTCTTCGCCGAGGTCGAGAGCCATTCCCTTTTCGCCGCCCTCGAATTCGAGGATTTCGCCGTAGCGCACACCGTGAAGACCTTCTACTCTCGCTACGCCGTCCGCAACCGACACGACATCGCCGATTTCTTCCGCAGTCGCTTTGGGTTGCCAGTTTGCTATCGCGCTTTTTACCAGCGAGATATAGTCGCCGTCGGATTTCCTGACGTCGGCGACGGCGGTTTTAAGACTTTTTATCAGCCCTTCGGGTGTGTTTTCGTATACCTCGTTCAGGACTTTGAGTATAAAGCCCTTTGCGACCGATTTGTCTTCGACCCATTTAAGCGTAACGGGCAAATTTAATTTCTTTTCAAAGAATGCGGCAAGTCTGTTCAATTCGTCGGCAGTCGGTTCGGTTGCCGATACAAACTCGCCTATAATGCGGTTATCACTCATTTTTGTCGTTCTCCGCCAAGAATCCGTCTACCGAACAAGCCTTAGCGATTTTCTTTTCCGCCGCATCGGCGATAACCGAGGAAAGTTCTTCCATGGCGCGGTCTTCGGCGTTTTTCTTTATCTTTTCCGCCTTTTCGGTCGCCGCGCGCAAAACTTCTGCGGATTCCTCTTCGGCGGATTTAAGTATTTTTTCGCTTTCGGCTCTTGCATCCGCTATCGCGGCGCGTTTTTTGTTTTCGATTTCTTCGTCGGCTTTACCGAGAAGTTCGTCGTATTTTGCCTTTCTTTCGGTCGCGGCTGCCAGTTTCGCATTGCTTTCCGCATCCCGATCTTCGTAATATTTTTTGCGTTTTTCCATGAATTTCTTTACGGGGTTGTACAGCAGAAAATATAAGATCAGGAACAATATGACGAGATTCAGCAAATGCAGAAGTATCTGTCGCCAGTCTATGTTCAGCGGAATTCCGCTTAAAAGATTATACATGTTTCACCTTTACAAAACGAATATTACCAGAATAGCCACTATCAGGGCGTAAATTATCGCGGTTTCGATGAATACCAATCCGAGCATAAGTCCGGACTTTATCTGAGACGTCGCCTCGGGTTGGCGGGCGATTGCCTCGTTCGATTTTGCTATAGATATGCCCATGGCGAGCGCGCCTGCCGCGGCGGCAAGACCTACCGCTATCGCGGCGGCTATCGCTTTGCTGCCTTTCGCGTCGTCTTTGCTTTCGTCGGCGGTCGTGTCCGCATTCTCGTCGGCGGCGAGAACGACTTCGGTTTCGTTTGCGTCTGCGGCGTATACGGTTTTTATCGCAGGCGCAGCCACGAGTGCGATAAGGGTTATCGCGCATAAAGCGATTGAAATACGTTTCAGGATCTTAAGCATTTTTCGTTACCTCTTTTGTTTTTTTGATTTTTACGGTTTTCGGTTTTTCGGACACTTCGCCGTAGAACAGCGATGTGAGCATTGTCAGAACGTAAGCCTGTATCAGCGCGTGCAACAGCGTGAACATCACGCCTACGACGACCGGCAGTACGAACGACAGAGCGGTGTAATAATATACGAGTTCGGTTACCAGCGCGCCCGACAAAAGCGCGCCGAACAGACGGAAACTCATCGATATGGGCAACGAGAAATCTTTAAGGGTTTTTCCCGCGCCTTTTATTCCGTTGGAGACGATGCCTCCGCCGAGAATTATCAGATACGACAGACAGCCGAGCGTTATCGCTCCGTTTATGTCCGAAAGCGGAGCGGGCAGGGCGACCGAGCGACCGAGCGTGGTTACCGCCTGCAATCCGAGAAGTTCAAACAACGTTCCGATAAATATATAAGCCGCGGCGGTAAAGATATACGCGCCGAGAAATTTGTTGCGCGACGGACTGCTGCTTTTTGCCATATCGTCGAACGTACCGACCGCGGTTTCAAGAACGAGTTGGAATTTCTTCGGCATTATCGTAAATTTCGGAATGACGAATATTCTGACGATCAGCGAAAATACGAAGAGGACGCCCGTGACGGTGAACGCCGATATAAGTCCGGGGTTGACTTTGAGTCCGAACAGGCTTATTTTGTTCGTTTCGTGCAGAACCTCATCGCGCATGGCGTCGTTTATACTCTCACCGGTTTCAGCCGCCGGTATAAGAAATATTCCCGCCAGCAACAGCGCTATGATAACCAGACACACCGATAATACTATGATTTTTTTCTTTTTCATTGTTCTGCCTCAGTTTCGGCTTTTTCTTTGCCGACGAACGCAAACGACGCGATAAACGTCAGCAGAGCGGAAAACATTATCGCGTAAGTAGCGAACACTTTCTGCAACAGATAACCCGCGCCCGCACCGATCGCGAATATTATTACTACGATAAGATAAAGTAAAAATCTTTTAAGCGCGGCTTTGTCTTTTTCCGCTACCGCCGTTACCAGCATCCCGGACATCCTTACTATGTTGCCTATGCACATCGTGCTGGCGAAGTCGTTGCCATATACGCGGTCGAACGACAAAACCTGCATCGCACAGGCGAACGACACTGCCGCGTTGGCGTACAGATTGAGACTTTCGGGCATAAAGCCGACGGCAAACAGCACCGCCGTTTCGATCAGCAATACGATTTGTTTCCAGAACGAGACTCTCTTTTTGTCGAAGACGAAAAAGAGCGTTTTTGCCAGTATCGCGCCGAGGGCGAAGAACGCTATCGGAACGAGGTACTTTACGACTCCGCCGCCGTCGCCGTTTACGATGTTGACGCTTAAAAACACGACGTTACCCGTCTGTGCGTTGGCAAACACGCCGTCGCGGCAGAAATACGAGTAAGCGTCCTGCAGTCCGCCCGACAATATTATAAATACGAGCATTGGTAACGACTGCGAAATTTCATTTTTGGACTTTTTCATAAGAACTTCCTTGACATAATTACCGTAAGGCATTATAATACCTTTGCAAACATTTGTAAAATATATATTTGCGATAGCGGTCATATCTGAATTATATGTCGATTTCGGTTTGATACCGCGGGAGGGTTATGAACTCTGATTTCAACAATTACAAGACGTTTTATTTCGTGGCGAAGTGCGGCAACATTACCGCCGCCGCAGAGGCTTTGTATTCCGAACAGCCGAACGTCACGAGGATAATAAAGAACCTCGAAAGAGACTTGGGCTGCGTGTTGTTCACGCGGTCGAATAAAGGCGTCACGCTTACTCCCGAGGGGGAAAAACTCTACCGCAGGGTGTCGATAGCGTACGAACAGATAACGGCGGCGGAAGAAGAACTTTCCCTGTACAACGGGTTGAACGAGGGAATAGTCCGCATAGGCGTTTCCGAAACGGCGTTGCACGAAGTGTTGCTTTCGGCGCTGATAAAATATCACGCGCTGTACCCGAAAATTAAATTCAGCCTTATAAATTTAACCAACGCGCAGGCAGTCGGGGCGGTCAGAAATCAAGCCGTCGACTTCGCGCTGATCGCCACGCCGTTCGATATAGACAAGCTGCTTAAATCGTTTACCGTAAAGAAATTTCAGGATATAGTGGTTTGCGGCGACAGGTACAAATACCTTGCCGGCGAAAAGGTGAGTTTTGAAGAACTTACGAAACATTGTATAATAAGTCTCAGCAAGAATACGAGAACGTACGAGTATTACGACGGATTGTTCCGTCGGCGCGGACTTAATTTTTCGCCGGATATAGAGGTGTCCACGTCAAATCAGATACTGCCGATCGTAAAGAGCAATTTAGGCATAGGCATGATGCCCGAATCTTTCGCCGCAAAAGAGATCAGAGACGGTACGGTGTATAAACTCGAGACCGAAGAGGAAATACCTCAACGCGAAATCTGCCTTATAAAGCGTACCGATTTTTCGCTTTCGGTGGCGGCTAAGGAATTCGAGAAGATTTTAAGGAGCGACAGAGAATGAAAAACCGCCCCGCGATTTACGATCGCGGGGCGGTAAATTTTATTTTTTTATTTCGTCGTGCGGGAGCGGTTGAACGCAGGCGGTTTTATAGTCGGTGTAAATAACACTGCCCGGTTTTGCTTTCGGCGGTTTTTTCACGAATTTGCGCAGACAGTAGTCGACGTGTACTTTTCCGCCTTTTCCGCCGTCGGAATAATACGCGCATATCTCTGCCGCGGTTTTTATTACTTCGTCGGGTATTTTTTCGCCCTTTGTTTCGACGATGACGAACGGCGAGTGAAAACCCTTGGCGTGCAGCCACAAATCGTCTTTGTAAGCGCGCGACAGCAGCCTGTCGTTCTGCAGATTGTTCTTGCCGCACTTTATCGCGTAGCCGTCGGCGATATATTCGCGATAGGGCGATTCTGCGGTTTTTACGGATTTATTTTTCGGCGCCGGCAGCAGCCCCTGAGAAATGAGTTCTTCCTCGATGTCCTTAAAGTCGCTTTTGTCGGCTGCCAGCGAAAGTTCGTGACCGACCGAGCCGAGATAATCGAGGTCTTTTTCGGTCTGTTCTTTCTGCGGCGTGACTATTTCGACGGCGCGTTTTTCTTTGGCGTACTTTTTGAAGTAACGCTGCGCGTTGGCGTTCGGCGTCAGATTTTCGTCGAGCGTTATTTTCATCGGCTTATAGTCGTCGTAATAATTTTCGAGTTCGCAACTCTTCATTCCCTTTTCGAGGCGGTAGAGATTCGCGGTTATCAGTTCGCCTTTTACGCGCAGTTCGTCGTAATTTGCCGAGGACAGCAATTTTTCGTTTTCGCCCTGCAGTTTTTTGCCGAGCTTTTTCGTAAGCGAATTGACCTTGTCGGATATGCGCTTGTATTCGAGGTCGAAAGCCTTTTTTCTCTCCTTTGCCGAAAACACGTCGTCTTCGGCGTCGGTTATCGTGTCGAAATATTCGGTTTGCCCGCCTATCGTTTTATAATCGGTTATATAATAGTCGCGTTTTTTGCCTTCGCCCTTTACGCACGGGCTGACGACGGGGGAGAGGTAGAAAGTTTTTACGGCGTCGTAGACGGCGTCGACGTCGGCATCCGCAGGCACGTTTGCGGCGATTTCTTCGGCTGTGACGAACGACAACCCCTTTACGTTTTCAAACAGAAATTTAGGCAGGTCCCCGAAAAAAGCCGACATATAGCGCGATTTGAAGGATGTTTCGTCGGTTATATCCGCCTTATCCTGAGACTTTGGCAGAACGTAATCCGCGCCGGGCAGGGTAAGCCTTGTGGTGGCGACGTCGAGCGGGGCGTTTTTTATACAGCCCAGAATTTTGCCGTTTTCGGTCAGAATGAGGTTCGAGTATTTACCCATTATTTCGCAGTACATCGTCTTGACGACCGAGTCTTTGAAATCGTTTTTCGTGCGGAAGTCTATTTTGATTATTCTTTCGAAACCGACGAGTGATACGCTTTCCGTCTCCGCGCCGAGCAGGTGCTTTCTCAGCAGCATGCAGAACGACGGGGCGACCTGCGGTTTCGGTTTTTCTGCCGAAGTGAAAGCCACGCGGCAATATTCGGCGTTCGACGATAAAACGAGGGTTCTCGCCCCCGATTTCGTGTATACCGCGAGGTATACGTCGTCCTTGTCGGGCTGTACGACGCGGTTGACCTTTGCGCCCGAAAGCAGATTGTTAAGTTCGCGCGCTGCGTGCAGCAGCGTGAATGCGTCCTGCGGCATAAACTGACCTCGTTATCGTTTTACGATATGAATTATATATAAAATTTTCGGAAAAGTAAAATTTATAGACGGAAAAATTTGCAAATCGCAAGAAAATGTGTTAAAATAAATCGGACTAAATAAGATAAACCGAAAAATTTCGGCGTTATACAGGAGTTAAAATGAAGTACACTACCGCTCAAGGAGAAAAAAGCACCGTTAAAATCACCATCACTCTCACCGCTAAAGAGTGGGCGGATATGCAGGATAAAGCCTATGAGAAGACCAAGGGTAAATATCAGATTCCCGGTTTCAGAAAAGGACACGTTCCCAAGGCAATCATCGAACAGCATTACGGCAAGGGCGCATTTTACGAAGACGGCATAAACGAGGCGTTCGGCAAATATTATTACGACATACTCGAAAAAGAACCCGCGATAGAGCCGATCGATCGTCCCGACGTATCGATAGACAAACTCAGCGAAAAAGGTCTTACGATGATCGCCGTCGTTCCCGTTAAACCCGACGTTAAACTGGGCGATTACAAAGGTATAAAGATTAAAAAAGTTGAGTATAATGTTACCGATGCGGACGTTCAGACCGAACTCGACAGATTCCTCGACCAGAACTCTTTTGAAGAGGAAGTGACCGGCAGACCCGCCGAAAACGGAGACATTACCGTAATAGATTACAGCGGCAGCGTCGACGGCGTAAAATTCGACGGCGGTACGGCGGAAAATCAGACGCTTACCCTCGGCAGCGGGGCGTTCATCCCCGGCTTTGAAGACGGCGTCGTAGGCATGAACATCGGCGACACGAAAGACATAACCGTTAAATTCCCCGACGATTACGGCGCGAAAGAACTCGCCGGTAAAGAGGCTGTGTTCGCGGTTACTCTTCACTCGCTTAAAGTAAAGAAACTTCCCGAACTCACCGACGAACTCGTAAAAGACAAGACGGGCAGCGAAACCGTCGAGGCGTATAAGAATTCGGTTAAAGAAAGACTCGAAAAAGCCAACGCCCAAAGAGCCGAAAGAGAGACCGAAGACGAAATCATCAAGGCGATCACCGACAAGAGCGAAGTCGAAATCCCCGATTCGCTTGTCGAAAGAGAAATCGACAACATGATTCAGCAGACCTCTTACAGACTTATGTATCAGGGTCTTAAATTCGAGGACTACCTCAAATATACCGGTCAGACCATGGAGACTTACAGAGAGGGTTGCAAGGACGCCGCAAAGGGTCACGTCAAAACCCAACTCGTGATAGATAAAATTCTTACCGCCGAGAACATCAAAGCGGAAGAGTCCGATATAGAGGCAAAAATAAAAGAACAAGCCGAATCGATAGGCAAGACCTACGAAGAATACGCGAAAGACGTCAACGACAGACAGAGATCTTATATCGAAAACGAAGTCGTCGTAGACAAACTCTTCAGATTCCTTAAAGAGAACAACGAGATAGCGTAACGGCGTAAATTTTATAACGACTGAAGAAACGGGGGTAATTATGGCAATTACCCCGTTTTTAATCGATAAGGAGAATTGTATGGCATTGATACCCATGGTCGTGGAGCAGACCGACAGAGGCGAACGCTCTTACGATATTTATTCAAAGTTGCTCGAAGAGAGAATAATTTTCATTACGGGCGAAATAAACGACGCGCTTGCGAATACCGTCGTCGCGCAACTTCTGTATCTCGAGGCGAAAGATTCGACCAAAGATATAGACGTGTATATCAACAGTCCGGGCGGCAGCGTTACGGCGGGGCTTGCGATTTACGATACGATGAATTTCATCAAGTGCGGCGTTTCGACCATATGTATCGGTATGGCGGCGAGTATGGCGGCGTTTTTGCTTTCCAGCGGAGAAAAAGGCAAGAGGTTCGCTTTGCCGTCAAGCGAAATAATGATACATCAGCCTCTCGGCGGCGCGCAGGGTCAGGCGAGCGACATAAAAATACAGGCAGAGCATATTTTAAGCCTGAAAAAGCGGCTTAATGAAATTCTTGCCAAAAATACAGGCAAACCCTACGAACAGATCGAAATCGATACCGACAGAGACAACTATCTCACCGCGGAAGAGGCTCTTTCGTACGGGCTTATCGACAGGATTTTCGTAAAGAGATAAAGGAGAATATATGGCGAATAACGACAAACGCGGAGACGACCTCTTCTGTTCGTTCTGCGGAAAACCCAAAGAACTGGCTAAAAAACTGATAGCGGGTCCTAACGGGGTTTATATCTGCGACGAATGCATAGACATCTGTAAAGAGGTTCTCGAAAACGACGAGGCGAAAGAGGAAAAGCAGGCTGTAAGACTGCTTAAACCCAAGGAAATAAAAGCCGAACTCGACAAGTACATCGTCGGGCAGGAAAAGGCTAAAAAGGTACTTTCGGTCGCGGTTTATAATCATTATAAAAGAGTAAACAGTCTGAGCGGTAAAAAGAGCAAAGACGACACCGAAATCGAGAAGAGCAACGTGCTTTTGCTGGGACCTACCGGTTCGGGCAAGACGCTGCTTGCGAGAACGCTTGCCAGAATTCTCAACGTTCCGTTCGCCGTTGCCGACGCCACGACTCTGACCGAGGCGGGATACGTCGGCGAGGATGTCGAAAATATCCTGCTTAAACTTATTCAGAACGCCGATTACGACGTCGAAAGAGCGCAGAAAGGCATAATTTACATCGACGAAATCGATAAAATCGCAAGGAAGAGCGAGAACGTTTCCATAACCCGCGACGTCAGCGGCGAGGGCGTTCAGCAGGCTCTTCTTAAGATTATCGAATCTACGATAGCGTCCGTTCCCCCGCAGGGAGGAAGAAAACACCCCCAGCAGGAATTTATCCGCATCGATACGACGAACATACTGTTCATCTGCGGCGGGGCGTTCGTCGGGCTGGATAAAATCGTCGGCAGACGCAAGGATTCGTCGTCGCTCGGGTTTGCGGGCAAACTCAAAGAAGAGGTGGAATCGTCGGATGCGTACGTCGACGAAATTCAGCCGCAGGATCTGACCAAATTCGGTCTTATCCCCGAGTTTGTCGGCAGAATGCCGATAGTCGTCGGATTGCATGCCCTTGACGAAACCGCTCTCGTCAAAATCATGACCGAGCCGAAAAACGCGATAGTCAAGCAGTACAAGAAACTCGTGGGGTTGGACAAAGTCGAACTCGTCGTGACAGACGATGCCGTAAGGGAGGTCGCGAAACGCGCGATTGCGCTTAAAACCGGCGCGAGAGGACTCAGAACGATTTTCGAGAATCTTATGCTTGAAAGCATGTACGACATTCCGTCCGAAGAAAACGTCGAAAAAGTCGTCATCGACAAAGACGTCGTACTCGGCAACAAACAACCCGATATAATCAGAAAAGAAATAGCGTAACGTCGGCGACGACGAATGAAAAAGCCTGCGTCCGAGATTTACTCTCGGACGCAGGCTTTTTATCGTTGTTTTCAGTCTGCTTTTTTAACGGTTACTCCGTCTTTTGAAATCATTACGAGATAGCCTTTCGACAGAATTTCGGCGCGGAGCGCGTCCGCGGATGCATAGTCTTTGGCAAGTCTGGCAGCCTGCATTTTGTCGGCTAAAACCGTGATTTCATCGGGTACGGGTTCGGTGTGTTTCGCCTCGTACGCCATGACGTATTCGCTCGGATCTTTCTTGAAGAGACCTAAAAGTTTATACGTTTCGCGTATTTCCGAAAGCATCGCTCCGGCCGACGGATCTTTTTTGGCGATAAGCCCTTTTATAGTCCTGAAGTAGCCGTATAAGTCGGATATGGCAAGCGCGGTATTGAAATCGTCGGACATGTCAGCGTCGAATTTTTCGCTTATCGCGGGATATTTACCCTCGATTACGATGCCTGCCTTTGCGGCGTCGGCAAATACCTTGTAAAATTCGTACAGGTGTTTTTCTGCCTCGGGGAAGAGATCGGGCGTAACGTTTATGTCGTTGCGGTAGTTGGTCGACAGCAGCGCGAGTTTGATCGCCTCGTTGGAGTATTCTTTAAGCAGATCGCTCATAAGCAACGAATTGCCGAGCGATTTGCTCATCTTCTGACCGTTTACCTTGATCAGTCCGTTGTGAACCCAGTATTTTACGAACTGCTTGCTCGTCAAAGCCTCGGTCTGAGCGATCTCGTTTTCGTGGTGGGGGAAAATCAGATCCCTTCCGCCGCCGTGAATGTCGATCTGTTCGCCGAATGCCTTTCTGTTCATCGCCGAGCATTCTATGTGCCAGCCGGGGCGACCTTTGCCCCAAGGGGAATCCCAGCAGATTTCACCTTCTTTTGCAGACTTCCAGAGGGCGAAGTCGAGGGGGTCGCGCTTGTCCTCGTCGTTGTCGATTCTTACGCCGTTCATCGCGTCTTCGAGATTTCTGTGCGACAGTCTGCCGTAAGCGGGGAATGACGTTACCGAGAAGTACACGTCGCCTTTCGTCGTCGGGTAGGCGTGTCCTTTTTCGATGAGAGCCGACACGAAGTCGATTATGTTGTCGATGTTTTCGGTCGCTTTAAGCCATATATCGGGGTCGTCGATGTCCATTTCGCGCATGACTTTGTCGATTTTTTTAATCATCATCTTCGCGTATGCGTCGGCGGGTATACCCGTTTCTTTCGATTTGGCTATGATCTTGTCGTCTACGTCGGTGTAGTTGCGTGCGTAGGTGACGTCGTATCCCTTTTTTATGAGGAACTTGCGTATTATGTCGTAAATAAGAGCCTGATAGGTATGCCCTATATGAGCCTCGCCCGAAACGGTTATACCGCAGGCGTACATGTTCACTTTATTGCCGTTTATCGGGATAAATTCTTCTTTCTGTCCCGAAAGGGTGTTGTAAATTTTCATTGTTTACCGCCTTTTGTCAGTTTTTGTTCGAGTTCGTCTATGCGTTTTCTGAGCGAACAGATTTCTTCTACTATTATGTCCTTGTTTTCGTCTTTTTCGTCGATTTTTTCGCCGTTTATCCTTACGACGCGCCCGGGGATGCCTACGACCGTGGCGTACGGGGGTACGTCTTTAAGCACGACGCTGCCCGCGCCGATTTTGGCGTGTTCGCCGACGGTGATGCCGCCGAGAACTTTCGCCCCGCAGGATATTATCGCGCCGGTTTTTACGACGGGGTGACGCCGTTTGCCCGTTTCCTTGCCCGTGCCGCCCAAAGTGACGCCCTGATAGATTATGACGCCTTTTTCGACTTCGGCGGTTTCGCCTATGACGACGCCTGCGCCGTGATCGATGAAAACGCCCGACGCTATTTTCGCCGCGGGATGAATTTCGATACCCGTGAAAAATTTTGTAGTCTGGCTTATCATCCTCGCCAGCAGTTTGAGGTGTATTTTATAAAAGAAATGCGCGACCCTGTGTCGCGAAAGGGCGTGAACGCCCGAATACGTCAGCCAGATCTCGAATTTCGACCTTGCCGCGGGGTCGCTCTGTTTTGCGAAATTTATATCTTCTCTTAACCTTTTGAAAAACATTTTGTCAGCCTGCCGATTAAAAAACGCCTTTCCCGTACGGTAACCGTATGAGAAAAGGCGTCGTAACGCTGTTCCACTTTTCTTTCGGGTCGTCAGACCCCTCTTCAAGCCTTTTACGCCGGCGCAGCGTGAGCGATTAACTCCTCTTACTTCCGACGCGGAAACTTATCCCCGCGCGAAGAGCGGAAGGCACTTTCGCGGAATCCGACTTAAGGCTTGCACCGACCGCCTTTTCTCTCGACGTCTTTTTCCGTTACTCTTTTCCGCCGTAGATTTATTATTACGGTATGCATTTTAGCATATAAAACGTGAATTTGCAACCGTTTTCGGCTAACCGATTAAAAATAATTGCTTTTGGCAAAATTATGGTGTATAATTTCAGCGATATATCCGTTAAAGCGGTTGAAGGAGACAATTATGCTCGATATAAAACTTATAACCGAAAACCCCGAACTCGTCAAGGCGAGACTTGCGAAAAAGGGTTGCGTGGCAGATTTTACCGAAGTGCTTAAACTCGACGCCGAAAGAAAGGCACTGATGGCGAAAACAGAGGCGTTGAAAGCCGAAAGAAACAAGGTTTCGGCAGAAATACCCAAACTCAAAAAAGAGGGTAAACCCGTAGAAGAGATTTTCGCCCGTATGCGTAAAATCGGCGAAGAAATCGCCGAAGGCGACGCGAGAATCGACGAATGTCAGAAAAAAGTCACCGACTATGTGGCGTCTTTGCCCAATATGCCCGACGACGACCTTCTTCCCGGCGAAAAAGAAAACAACAAGGTAATAAAGGTTTTCGGCGAAAAGCCCGAATTCGCGTTCAAGGCGAAAAATCACGTCGACCTCTGCACGTCTCTCGGCATAATCGATTACGAAAGAGGCGTAAAACTTTCGGGTAACGGATACTGGCTCTATCGCGGCGACGGCGCAAGGCTCGAATGGGCGTTGCTCAACTACTTCGTGGCGACGCACCTCAAAGACGGCTACGAGATGATTTTACCTCCGCACATGCTCGGTTACAACTGCGGTTACGGCGCGGGTCAGTTCCCCAAATTCGCCGACGAAGTTTACTGGGTTGACAGCGAAGACGGCGATAAAAAACGTGCGAAATTCATGTTGCCCACGGCTGAAACCGCGCTCGTCAACATGTATGCCGGCGAGATTATCGACGAAGATAAACTTCCGATGAAATATTTCGCGTATACCCCTTGTTACAGAAAAGAGGCGGGTACTTACAGAGCCGAAGAACGCGGCATGATCAGAGGGCATCAGTTCAACAAGGTGGAAATGGTGCAATACGCTCATCCCGATAAGTCCAAAGAGGCGTTTGAAGAACTCGTCGGCAAAGCGTGCGCGCTTATGGAAGGGCTCGGTCTTCATTTCAGACTTTCCAAACTGGCGGCTGGCGACTGCTCGGCGTCTATGGCGAGAACGTACGATATAGAAGTATGGATTCCGTCTATGGGTATCTATAAAGAAGTTTCGTCGGTTTCCAACGCCAACGACTATCAGGCGAGAAGAAACAACACCCGCTTTAAGGACAGCGCGACGGGCAAGACCAGATTCGTCCACACGCTCAACGGGTCGGGTTTGGCGACTTCGAGGGTTTTCCCCGCGATTATCGAACAATACCAGAACGAAGACGGATCGATAACCATACCCGAGGTTTTAAGACCGTTTATGGGCGGACAGGAAAAGATAGAAAAGGGCAAACTTTAATCGGGACGGAACGCCCCGCGGGATAACGCGGGGCGTTATGAAAATATGAAAGATTTCGTGTACGAATACGGGCGCGATATACTTACGTCCGACAAATTTTTGAGAGAAACGGCTTTTCGCCATCACGGCGCGAAGTCGTGTTTTTGTCATTCGGTGAGCGTCGCTTACGAAAGCGTGAAAATGGCGGCTCGATATAAAAACGTAGATTACCGCTCGCTGGTGCGGGGCGCGCTTTTACACGATTACTATCTTTACGACTGGCACAAAAAGGATGCAAGTCATCGTCTGCACGGGTTTTATCATGCGAAAAAGGCTATGGACAACGCCGAAACGGATTTCGGACTGAACGACGTCGAAAGGGATATAATTTTCAAACATATGTTTCCGCTTAACCTGCGATTTCCGCGCTATAAGGAAACTTTTATCGTGAGTATGGCAGATAAAAAATGTTCCGTCGGAGATTTGACGGGGCGCGGGGCGTGCCGTAACACTCTTGTAAACGGCAAGTCGCTCGGGTCGGGAATTACCGATATTGTCTTCGACCTCGACGGAACGCTTGTCGATACGAGCGACGCGATCATAAAGACTTGGAGACAGACGCTTGCCGATTACGGTTACGACTTTTCGTACGAATACCTTTCGGGTATAGTCAACGGAATTTCCATAGGGCGGTCGTTGTCGATACTCGGCGTCGAAGACGACGGCAGGTTCGCCGACAGGTGGCTTGAAAACCACGGCAGATTTATCGGCAAAGTCGGATATTTCAAAGACGCGCTCAAAGCGCTTGCGTATCTGAGAAAGAAAGGGCTGAGGCTCGGAATCGTGACGTCGAGACCGCGGACGGAATACGAAAGGTATCTGGCGGTGCTGCACGTCGAAAAATACGTCGACGTGATCGTGCTTGCGGACGAAACCGAAAAGCATAAGCCCGCCCCCGAACCGTTGCTTAAATATGCCGAACTCGCGGGCGCGAAAATCGAAAGGTGTATGTACGTCGGCGATATGTCTACCGACGTCGCCTGCGCGAATGCCGCGGGCGCGCGGTCGTGTTTTATCCGTCGCGGAAAAGTCAGGCCGTTGCCCGAGGCGGATTACAACGTGAGAAAACTTACCGAAATCAAAAATCTGATAAAATAAACCCCTGTTTGCGGGCATTTGCCCGCAAACAGGGGTTTTGAAATCGTCTTGTCAGAATAACTGTTTAAGCCTTTCCTTTTTGGAGAGTTCGGATAACTTGGTTCCGTCCGCGGTTACGCTGGAATTCAGATCGTAAGTCGATTTTATCGACTGCTTTTTCATTGTGTAAACTATGTCGTAATGTTTGACGCCCGCGCTGAATACGGCAAGCAGCCCCTCGTAAGAATCGGCGATCGTGGTATAAAGAGTCTTCGGCTTATCCGATTTGGGGTCTTTTACCGCGAAGTCGAGGTTGCCGGTGGTGTTCTTCGGCGGTTCCTTATCCGCGAGGGATTGCAGCATTTTAAGGTTGTCTTCCTTTTTGCCGACCGGGTCTACGGTGAGCGTCAGGCGAACCTGATAAATTTCGTTGATTTTGACCGACGTGCCGTTTATGACTATCTCGCGCGGTTTTATTTCGACGAGAGGTTCGTTTTTGACCGGGTATTGCTTGAACGCGCTCGGTATCATGCTTACGGCGAAGATAAGACAGACGAGCGTGAGCGCGCCGGATATAAACGCCATCGTGCCGCCGCCGTTTTTGCCGCCGAGAATTATGGACAGACCCATTCCGCCCATAAGCACGATCAGCAATACCGACAGCATTACTGTTTTGTTTCTTTCTTTACGATTGAATTTTACGTCGGGATAAAAAGCCGTGGTCGTCTTTTTGACTTCTTCGGTTTTTACTTCCTCTTGTTTTACTTCTTTTTCTTTTTTCATTTTTACCGCCTTCCGGTATGCGGTCGCGAGACCGTATATTGCGACGATTATACTATATTTCGCCGTCTTTGTCAATATAACTCCGCGATAAAATCTTAAAATGTTGTTTTAAGTTGGTTTTTGTTGTTTTTATAGCGTTTGAGAGTTGTCTTTTTGTATTTTTCGCGAAAAAACAACAAAAAACAATATAAAACTATTGACAATCCCACGACTTTGATATATAATAAAGTCATAAAAGGGGTTTTTATGCCCCGGGACGATAAAACGGAGGTAATTATGCCGCAATATTATACGGGCAAAATAGCCAAATCCGACAGAATAGATTTTTTGAAAGACACGCTTTACGCTAAAATGCCTGAGATAGAATCCGACAGGGCGGTGCTTATCACCGAGTCGTATAAGGCGACCGAAGGCGAGCCGATAATCATCCGCAGGGCAAAGGCGTTTAAGCACATACTCGAAAACATCCCGATAACGATACGCGACCGCGAACTTATCGTCGGTTCGGCGACGATTCATCCGCGTTCGTGTCAGGTTTTCCCCGAATATTCTTTCGAGTGGCTCGAAAAGGAATTCGATACCGTCGCCACGCGCACCGCAGATCCGTTTTACATAGCCGACGAGACGAAGAAAACTCTTCACGAGGTCTATAAATACTGGAAAGGCAAGACGACCAGCGAACTCGCGACGTCGTATATGTCCGCCGAAACGCTTACGGCGATGGCGCATAACATGTTCACGCCGGGCAACTATTTCTATAACGGAATAGGACACGTTACCGTCGATTACGGCAAGATACTCGCGGGCGGGTTTTCCGCTCTTATCAACGAAGTAAAAGAAGAACTCGCCGTGACTAAAGTCGGCGACGCCGACTATTGCAGAAAGCACGCGTTTTTAGAGGCTCTCGTAATGTCTTACGAGGCGGCTGTAAATTACGCCAAAAGATATTCGCGTCTGGCGAAAGAACTCGCCGATAAAGAGGCGAACCCGACCCGTCGCGAAGAACTTCTTCTCATCTCGAAAAACTGCGACCGCGTACCCGAATACGGCGCGACAAACTTCTACGAGGCGTGCCAGAGTTTCTGGTTTATACAGATGCTTTTGCAGGTGGAATCGAGCGGACACTCGATTTCCCCGGGAAGATTCGACCAGTATATGTATCCGTATTACTTAAAATCGCGCGAGGGCGGCATGACCCGCGAATTCGCGCAGGAACTTATGGACTGCATATGGGTCAAACTCAACGATCTCAACAAATGCCGCGATAAAGATTCGTCCGAGGGTTTTGCGGGATATTCGCTCTTCCAGAACCTTATAGCGGGCGGGCAGAACGCCGACGGCGAAGACGTCACGAACGACCTGTCGTTTATGTCGATCACCGCGACCGAACATGTATTTTTGCCTCAGCCGTCGTTTTCCGTAAGGGTGTGGAACGGGTCTCCTCACGAATTTCTGATCCGCGCCGCCGAACTTACGCGTACCGGCATAGGATTCCCCGCGTATTATAACGACGAAGTTATTATCCCCGCGCTTATGGCGAGGGGGCTAAGCATCAAAGATGCCAGAGAATACAATATAATCGGTTGTGTCGAACCGCAGAAAGCGGGCAAGACCGACGGCTGGCACGACGCCGCATTCTACAATATGGTTCGTCCTTTGGAAATGGTATTTTCAAACGGTTACGAAAACGGCGAAAAAGTCGGTTTGCAGACCGGCGACGTCACCGGGATGAAGACTTTCGACGAATTTTTCGCCGCGTACAAGGCTCAGTCGGATTATTTCGTGTCGCTTTTGGTGAACGCCGACAACGCGATAGACGTCGCGCATGCCGAAAGATGTCCGTTGCCGTTCCTTTCCGGTATGATAGAAAACTGCATCAAACGCGGTAAAAGCGTGCAGGAAGGCGGGGCTGTTTATAACTTTACGGGTCCGCAGGGTTTCGGCATAGCGAATATGACCGACGCGATGTGGGCGGTTAAAAAACTCGTATTCGACAGCGGCAGATATACGCTTGCCGAATTCAAAGACGCGCTCGAACATAACTACGGAAAAGATATGGACGATCACGCCGCCGAAAAACTGACTGTCGAAGTTTGCAAAGAACTTGCATCCGCAGGCAAGACGCTCGGCGAAGACGACGTAAAAGCCGTCTATAATGCGATTAAAACCAATAACTGTTCCGAAGAGGATAAAATAAGATACGATAAACTTTTAAGCGATATTCAGGATTTGCCCAAGTACGGCAACGACGACGCCGAGGTCGACGCGTTCGCCCGCGAGGTCGCTTACGTTTATACAAAAGAGATCGAAAAATACCGCAACCCGAGGGGCGGCAGATTCCAGGCGGGGTTATATCCCGTTTCGGCAAACGTACCCTTAGGCGCGCAGACGGGCGCGACGCCCGACGGCAGGCTTGCTTATACGCCTATCGCCGACGGTGTTTCCCCCGCGGCGGGCAGAGATACGAAAGGTCCTACCGCGTCGTGCAATTCGGTTTCCGCGCTCGATCATCTCATCGCGTCCAACGGAACGCTGTTCAACATGAAATTCCACCCGACCGCGCTTGCGGGCAGAAACGGGCTTGAAAACTTCGTTTCGCTCGTTCAGGGGTTCTTCGATCGCAAGGGTATGCACATGCAGTTCAACGTCGTGTCGAGGGAAACGCTCCGCGACGCGCAGAAACATCCCGAAAAATATAAGTCGCTCGTTGTAAGGGTGGCGGGGTATTCCGCGCTGTTTACCACTCTTTCAAAGTCGTTGCAGGAAGATATAATCAACCGTACCGAGCAAGGGGGCTTTTAATGGAAGACTACCTTTCGGTAAAAGGCAGAATATTCGATATTCAGCGATTTTCGGTGCATGACGGCAAAGGGATAAGAACGATAGTTTTCTTAAAGGGTTGCCCTCTGCGTTGCAGATGGTGTTGTAACCCCGAATCGCAGACTTTCGACATTCAGCGGATGACCCTTGCGGGCAGGACGAAAACCGTCGGCAGAGACGTTACCGTCGGCGAGGTTATCGCCGAAGTCGAGCGCGACAGGGCATATTATAAGCGTTCGGGCGGCGGACTTACGTTGTCGGGCGGAGAGAGCCTGTGTCAACCCGACTTTGCGGTCGCGTTGCTGAGGGCGGCGAAAGAACGCGGACTTGCCACGGCCATGGAGTCGACGGGTTTTGCCGAATTTTCGCTTATATCGCGTTATCTGCCTTATCTCGATACTTATCTGATGGATATTAAACATATCGACAGTAAAAAGCACGAGGAATTCACCACGAGACCGAACGGCAGAATACTCGAAAACGCGAGAAAGATTGCCGAATCGGGCATGTGCGAACTTATTATCCGCACGCCGGTTATCCCGACGTTCAACGCTACGAAAGAGGAAATCGGCAAAATCGCCGAATTCGCATCGTCGCTTAAAGGCGTGAAACAAATGCATATCCTGCCTTATCACAGAATAGGCAGCGATAAATATGCGGGGCTCGGCAGAGAATACCTTATGGGCGGCATAGAACCCCCGAGCAAAGAACTTATGAACGAACTCCTCGAAGTCGTAAACTCTTACGGACTGAAAGGTCAGATAGGCGGTTGATATGGATATTGAAAAAATCGTAACCGAAGTGATTTCGGCTGTACGGTACGATAAAAAAATGACCCTCTCGCTTGCCCGCGAACTGTCGCGGAGGATGACCGAAGAGGGCGAAAAAAACGGCAATAAACTCGTTATCGCGATTGTCGACGAAAAGGCTCGCCCCGTGCTTACGGAGGTTATGGACGGAGCGTTTCTCGTCAGTCACCCGGTGGCGACGCGCAAGGCTTATACGTCCGTCGCGATAAAGATGAGTACCGCAAAACTTGCCGAAGAAGTCGGAAAAGGCGGTTCGCTCGAAGGGCTCGATACTGCCGACGGACTTATATTTCTCGGCGGCGGCGCGCCGCTGGTCGTAAACGGCAACGTTATCGGCGGGATAGGCATAAGCGGCGGAACGGCGGCGGAAGATACGGCGTACGCCGAGACTGCCGTAAAGATTTTCAACGAAATAATCGGAAGATATTAAAACGAACAAAGCGGCGGATGCGATTTTCGCATCCGCCGCTTTTATGTTTGAGTGAAATAACATGTCCGCTGTCCGCTTTACCGTTGTTCGTCGGCGGCGGAAGAATTTCCCTGTCGTTTTGCGGTTTTTATCCAACTTATATATCCGTATACGTCGTTTACGAGGAACACGCAGAAACATACGATTACCGCTATCTGCGGCGGATCTTTTGCGCACGCGAACGACCATAATATTATAAGCACTATATCGTTGCTTGCGTAAAACAAACTGTGCAGCGGACTTCTTCTGAATGTAAAATAAACCGATATAAAACTTGTCGCAACCGAAATCGTGCCGGCATGCTTGCCGTGCCCGACGCTTTCAATATAAAATAGAAAGCAAACGCTACGGCGGCGGTTAAGGCAAACGCGAAAATCAATTCTTTCAGACTTGTCCTCGTGTTTATTCTTGGCTGGCATGCCAGACAAGAATAAAACGAACCTTGCCAAAACGCCGCTATTTTCGTGCTTTTTGTCAAATTCTCGTTTGAAGTACGTCTAGTACGTCCGCACTCGCCTTTACCAAAAATCATCAAAAATATCGACGTTTTGGTTGCTTGCAAGTCTGACGGCGGATTTTCAGACTAAGACAAGGCACGCGAACGGGTTAATACCAGACGTATAAGCCGCGAGCGTAACGACGTATTAGTCTAAAATACGTCGTCAGACCACGGTTCGTTTTACTCTTGTCTGGCATAATATCCGAAAATACGGAATTTGTCAAACGAATTGCGGTAAAATTACCGTCTGACGAATTCAAAGAATAAATCGGGGTGATAATTAAGTACGAGTTCGTTCGGGAATTCCGCCGCCGACAATACTTTATATATGTCCTCGAAATCGGCTATTCTGTCCTTGCCGTGGCTGTCGCTGCCGAGAGTTATATAAACTCCTTTTTTCTTGCAGAGACACAACATCTCGACAAGTCCTTCGGGGTTGCGCTTTCTGTATCCGTCGGAGGCAATGCCCGCCGCGTTGACTTCGAGCGCGACGCCGTAATTTTTGGCGGCGTCCGTAAGCGTGTGGAAGTTTACCGCGAAAGTCGGATCGTCCGGGTGACCGATGATGTCCGTCGCCCCGCATTTCATCGCATTTACGAGGGCGGACGTGTTTACTTCTTCGCTCTGTGGACGGAAACAATCCTTGTGCAGCGATGCGATGCGGTACGTCAGATGACGGCAATCTTCTTTGGTAAGGTCGACTTCGCCGTCGGCATTCATAACGTTCAGTTCGACCCCGTAAAGCATATTGACGCCGAACAATTTTTTATCCGCATACAGGCACGACGTGAAATAACTTCTGCCGCACGACCCCGGCATCGCGGGTCCGTGCTCGGTTATTCCGAGGTATAAAAGTCCGCGTTTCGCCGCTTCTCTCGCCATGTCCGTAACGGTGTCCGTCGTATGGTGTCCGCTCGATATCGAGTGGGTATGTAAGTCCATTACGCTCTTCATGCTTTAAGTTTACCACGTTTCGCGATAAAAAACAACAAAAATAACAGGTTTTTTTGAAAATTCACCCCGAAAACAACATAAAACAACATATTCTTTTGAAAAATTTTAAGTTTTTTGTTGTTTTGTGTTGACATTGCGTTAAAAGTATTGTATAATGAAACCATGGAATACGACGAGAAGGTTTTTTCATCCAAAGAAAAACTGCGCATTGTTCAGGAACTCGTTCCGGGCAAACAGATAACGCTGGCGCACGTCATAGCGAACCCCGACCCGATTATGTATCGCAAACTCGGTCTTAACCCCGCGGTCGACTATTCTAAAAACGCGATAGGCATCGTTTGTATGACGCCTGCCGAAAGCGCGATAGTCACGGCGGATATAGCGATCAAGGCGAGCGGCGTCGAAATAGGTTTCGTCGACAGATTCAGCGGCACGCTTATTCTGCTCGGCACGGTATCCGAAGTTTCGACCTCGATCGAGGCGGTTCTGGAATATGCGAAGAACGTTCTGAAATTTACGACCTGCAACCTTACCAAGACGTAATGAAAAAAAAGATTATGTTCATGGGCAGGAGCGGCGCCGGTAAAACCACGCTGACGCAAGCCCTTTACGGCGAGGATATAGAATATCACAAAACGCAGTACGTCAATTACAGCGAGTATATAATCGACCCCCCGGGGGAATATATAGAGGACAAGCAGTTCGGTTTCGCGCTCGCGCTCTATTCCTACGAGGTCGACGTCATAGGTTTCATACTTGCGGCGAACGAACCGTTTTCGCTCTATTCGCCCGCGTCTACGGCAACCGCGACCAGAGAGGTCATAGGGATAGTGACGCAGATAAATTCGCCGAACGCCGACAGAAATTTAGCGAAAGAATGGCTTGAAATAGCGGGTTGCGAAAAAGTATTTTTCGTCGATTCGGTAACGCGCGAGGGCTTGGACGAACTTATAAATTACCTCGGTTGGGACGAACCCGACGGGGATAAAAAATAAAATCTAAAAAATATAATCGAAAGATTATCAAGGAGATAAATATGGTAAACGAATTCGAGATCAAAAAACAGATTTGCGACATCGGCAAGAGGATCTACGGTCAGGGCATGGTAGCCGCTAACGACGGTAACATTTCCGTAAAACTTAACGACCACGAATTTCTCTGCACTCCTACGGGCGTATCCAAGGGTTTCATGACCCCCGAATACATCTGTAAAGTAGACGAGAACGGCAAGGTCATTCAGGCCAACCCCGGTTTCAAACCCTCGTCCGAAATCAAGATGCATATGAGAGTTTATAAGGAAAGACCCGACGTAAAATCGGTAGTTCACGCTCACCCCATTTACGCCACGTCGTTCGCTATCGCGGGCATTCCTCTGACTCAGCCCATAATGCCCGAGGCGGTTATCGCGCTCGGCTGCGTACCCATCGCCGAATACGGCACTCCGTCGACCGATGAAATTCCCGACGCCGTTGAAAAATACCTTCAGTATTTCGACGCCGTACTTCTCGCGAACCATGGCGCGCTGACGTATTCCGATTCTCTTCTCAACGCTTACCACAAGATGGAATCCGTTGAATTCTATGCGAAACTTCTCTTCAACTCCCGTCTTCTCGGCGGTCCGAAGGAACTTTCCAAAGAACAGGTCGCGAGACTTTACGAAATCCGCCGTCAGTTCGGTCTGAAGGGTAAACACCCCGCGAATATTTGCCTTAACAACAAGAAGGGCGAATTCAGCTGCCACAACTGCGAATCCTGCTCCTGCGGAACGGGCGAAACCTCTGCAGACAATAAAGCGGAAGCGGATCTCGTCGCCGAAATAACCAAAAAAGTTTTGGCTCAACTCGGTAAATAATTTAATTTACGGGGAGTAATCATGAAGATTAACGAAAACGACGTATCGGCTATCGTAAAGCAGGTCGTCGCAAAACTCAATCTGACGGAACCCAAGAGCGAGAACGGCTTGTTCGAGGATATGAACGAGGCTATCGCGGCGGCTAAGGCTGCGCAGCAGATAGTCAAGAAAATGCCGCTCGACGCACGCGAAAAAGTAATCGCGAATATCCGCAAAAAGACGATCGAAAACGCCGAAATCCTCGCGCGTATGGGCGTCGAAGAGACGGGTATGGGTAACGTCGGACATAAGATACTCAAACACAAACTCACTGCGGAGATGACCCCCGGAACCGAAGATATCACCACCACGGCGTGGTCGGGCGACAAAGGGCTTACCCTTATCGAAATGGGTCCGTTCGGAGTTATCGGCGCGATAACGCCATGTACCAACCCCAGCGAAACGATTATCTGCAATACGATAGGGATGTTCGCGGCGGGCAACACCGTAGTGTTCAACCCCCACCCGGCGGCGATAAAGACTTCCAACTACGCGGTCGATATGATCAATAAGGCGTGCGTGGAGGCGGGCGGCCCCGCAAACATCTGCTGTTCGCTCTATCACCCCACTCTGGAATCGAGCAACGTAATGATGCATCACAAGGATATAGCCCTTCTCGTAGCGACGGGCGGTCCGGGCGTCGTAACGGCGGTTCTCTCGTCGGGTAAACGCGGAATAGGCGCGGGCGCGGGCAATCCCCCGGCTCTCGTAGACGAAACCGCGGATATAAGAAAGGCGGCGGAAGACATCGTCAACGGTTGTACGTTCGATAACAACCTTCCGTGCATAGCCGAAAAAGAGATAGTCGCGGTCGACGACATATGCGACGACCTTATGAGATATATGGTCGAAGAGCAAGGGTGCTATCTGGCATCGAAAGAAGTGCAGGATAAACTCGTCGCCACCGTACTTACACCCAAGGGGCTTAACAGAAAGTGCGTCGGCAGGAGCGCGAAAGCCCTGCTTGCCATGGTAGGCGTAGACGTTCCCGATTCCATAAGGTGCATAACATTCGAGGGCGAAAAGGAACACCCGCTTATTGCGACCGAACTCATGATGCCGATACTCGGCGTCGTAAGAGCGAAGGATTTCGACGACGCGGTCGAAAAAGCGGTATGGCTCGAACACGGCAACAGACACAGTGCGCACATTCATTCCAAAAACGTAGACCATATCACGGCTTACGCTAAGGCGATCGACACTGCCATTCTCGTAAAGAACGGTCCGTCGTATGCCGCGCTCGGTTTCGGCGGCGAAGGTTATTGTACTTTCACTATAGCGAGCCGTACCGGCGAAGGTCTGACGGCGGCGCACACTTTCACCAAGTCGCGCAGGTGCGTAATGGTCGAAAGCCTCTGCATCCGCTGATTTTGCGGACAGAGCAAACTTCTTAAACAGGAGATTTATAAATGGATACCAACAACATCGAAGAAATCGTAAGAAAAATTCTCAACGACATGGGCGGTAAATCTTCGGTTTCCGCTCCCAAGGCGCAGGCGGCTATTCCCGAAAAGGCGAGAGTCGCGATGCTCGTGGAGAAAGAGAGATTCGAACTTCAGGAATATAAAATACCCGAAATCGGCGACGACGACATTCTCGTTAAAGTCGAAGGTTGCGGTGTCTGCGGTACGGATGCTCACGAATTCAAGAAAGACCCGTTCGGACTTATCCCCGTCGTACTCGGTCACGAGGGCACGGGCGAAATCGTCAAGATGGGCAAGAACGTCAGAAAGGACAGCGCGGGCAAAGATCTTAAACTGGGCGACAAAGTCGTAACCTGTATGATCTTCTCCGACGACCCCGAAATCACGATGTACGACCTCAATAAGCAGAACGTAGGCAAAGCCGACGTTTACGGACTTATCAAACCTATCGGTGACGATTATTTCACCGGTTGGTTTGCCGACTATATTGTAATCAAGGGCGGTTCGACGGTCTTCAACGTAAGCGACCTCGACCTCGACTCCAGAGTCCTGATCGAACCGTGCGCCGTTCTCGTACACGCCGTAGAAAGGGCGAAGACGACCGGCATACTTCGTTTCAACTCGAGAGTAGTCGTTCAGGGTTGCGGACCGATAGGTCTTATATGTATAGCCGTTCTTCGTACCATGGGTATAGAGAACATCGTCGCTGTCGACGGAAACGAAAACAGACTTGCGTTCGCCAAGCGTATGGGCGCGGATAAATCCGTAGACTTCAGAAACTATAAGGGCGCAGAGGCTCTCGGCGAGGCGGTCAAAGATACGTTCGGCGGACACTATGCCGATTTCGCTTTCCAGTGCACGGGTAACCCTGTGGCGCACGCCAACATCTATAAGATGATCAGAAAAGGCGGCGGACTTTGCGAACTCGGGTTCTTCATCAACGGCGGCGACGCCACGATCAACCCGCACTTCGACCTCTGCTCGAAGGAAATCACTCTCGTAGGCAGCTGGGTTTACACCCTCAGAGATTACGCAACCACATTCGACTTCCTGAAGAGAGCGCAGGCGATAGGTCTTCCTATTAAAGAACTTATCACTCATCGTTTCCCGCTGGAAGAAATCAACGAGGCTTTGAAGACCAACCTTTCCATGCAGGGTCTTAAGATAGCGGTAATCAATAAGTAATCGGAGCGTTGAATTATGGCAAACGCTGTAGGCATACTCGAAGTGTTCGGCTTGACGACGGCTTTCGTCGCGGCGGACGCGGCTTGCAAGGCTGCGGACGTAACGCTTGAAAACTTCGACAAAAACAAACCGGCAAACGCAGACAAACTCCCCGTGCCGTTGCTCGTGACGATAAAAATACGCGGCGACGTTTCGGCGGTGGAGGCGGGGCTTAAAGCGGCAAGAGAAGTCGCGGAAAGTCTTACGGGCGTAGTTGCCGAACATATTATAGCGAATCCCGCCGAGGACACCGAGAAGATGCTCAGACTCAGCGGTATGGACAAAAGATAAAAAATAAATTCAAAAATAAATCGGAGGATTTTTATTATGGCACTCGAAGCATTAGGTATGGTAGAAACCAGAGGTCTTACGGCGGCAATCGAGGCTGCGGATTCTATGGTCAAAGCGGCTCAGGTTACTCTTATCGGAACCGAGAAGATCGGTAGCGGACTCGTAACCGTTATGGTAAGAGGCGACGTAGGCGCGGTTAAAGCCGCTGTCGAAGCAGGCGCGGCTAACGCGTCCAGACTCGGCGAACTCGTTGCGACCCACGTTATTCCCAGACCCCACAGCGACGTCGAGAAGATACTTCCTGCATTCAACAAATAATATTTGCGGAATATTTCGTCGCAGATGCGTAAAAATGTTTGCGACGACTGTTCCGGATGCGATCGGATGGTAAATATGGGAAATTCACTCGGCTTTTTTGAAATATCCGGCGTAGTCGCCGCGGTCAACGCTCTCGACCTTATGGTCAAGGCGGCGGACGTAGAGTTCGTCACCTGGGAGAAGAAACTCGGCGGAAGACTCGTAACCGTGATCATACGCGGAGAGGTTTCCGCGGTAAGGGCGGCTATCGACGCGGCGGATAAAAACGGGATAAAAAAGCCCGTCGGTAAAGCCGTGATAGCCAACCCGCACGAGGAAATCTGGCGTATAGTCAACAAATCGCGCGAAAGGTTTCTGCGTTCCAAAAATCTTCTTACGCAGGAACAGGCAAACAACACAGGAAATAACGAAAGTTATATAAAAGAAATCTAATATCGGAGGATAAAGATATGGCACTCGAAGCATTGGGCATGGTAGAAACCAGAGGTCTTACGGCGGCAATCGAGGCTGCGGATTCCATGGTTAAGGCGGCTAACGTCGTTCTTATCGGAACCGAGAAGATCGGTAGCGGACTTGTAACCGTTATGGTAAGAGGCGACGTAGGCGCGGTTAAGTCCGCTGTCGAAGCAGGCGCGGCTAACGCGTCCAAACTCGGCGAACTCGTTGCGACTCACGTAATTCCGAGACCCCACAGCGACGTCGAGAAAATATTACCCGTTCTTAAGTAATATTTTCAGGATCTACATACGGTACAAACGGACTGCCGCAAATACGTCGTCGGCAGTCCGCAATAACCGTAATTCAACTCTCTTTTAAGGGGATTTTCAACTACCCCTTATTGTGTCGTACCCGCAAAAGGGTAAAAACAGGTAGTTTTCTATGGAATACAACGAAATAGAAAAAATAACGCGACTCGTTGCACAGGCAATAGCAGAGCAGTCGCCCGCCGAAGTAACCACGGGCTTTCAGGTTCCCGTAGGAGTCTCGGCGCGTCATATTCACCTTACGCAGCAGGACGTCGAAACCCTGTTCGGCAAGGGGTATCAACTTACGAAAAAGAAAGATCTTATGGGCGGTCAGTTCGCATCCAACGAACTCGTCACGATAGTCGGGCTTAAACTCCGCGCTATCGAAAACGTCAGAATATTGGGGCCCGTAAGAAAGGCGTCGCAGGTCGAAGTTTCGGCAACAGACGCGGTTAAACTCGGAATCAAAGTCCCCGTAAGGGATTCGGGAGATATAAAAGGCTCAGCCCCGATAGCGGTCGTCGGTCCGTGCGGCGCGATTTACCTTAAAGAAGGTTGTATAATCGCCAAACGTCATATACATATGTCGCCGGACGACGCGAGAAGGGCGGGCGTAAAAGACGGAGATACCGTTTCCGTCAAAGTCGACAACGAAAGGGCGACCACGTTCAACAACGTTACGATAAGGGTCGACCCGTCGTTCACGCTCGAAATGCACATCGATACCGACGAGGCAAACGCCGCGAAAATATCGACGGGCATGAAAGCCACCATTGTCAATAACTGAAAGGCGGTTCACTTATGCTTATAGGCAAAGTCGTCGGGTCTGTCGTATCCACGAGAAAGTGCGACAACCTCGTAGGCAATAAATTCATGATAGTCGAACCTATCCCCAGCCTTAAAATCGATAACCGCATAGTCGCGGTCGACAAGGTAGGCGCAGGTATAGGCGAACTCGTACTCGTTGCTCAGGGCAGCGCGGCGAGAATAGGGTGCAACGACGAACGCGCACCGATAGACGCGGCAATCGTCGGCATCATCGACGAAGGACAAGGATTATAAATTTCCGTAAGGCTTTAATATGGACTTAAAAGAACTCGGAAAACTTTATAGAGAGGCAGGTATCGTCGGAGCGGGCGGAGCGGGATTCCCCACTTACGCCAAACTTACCGATAAGGCGGACGTCATACTTCTCAACTGCGCGGAGTGCGAACCTCTTCTCAGGTTGCACAGACAACTTCTTAAATTCCACGCGGCGGAGATAATCGAGGCGTTTGACCTGACGCGCAAAACGATGGGCGCGAAAGAAGGGATAGTCTGCATAAAATCGCATTACAAGGGCGCGATAGAGGCTGTAACCGCCTTGTTGCCCGATTACCCCGCGATTAAAATTCATCTTCTGCCGGTCGTTTACCCCGCAGGCGACGAAGTCGTTATGATTTACGAGGCAACCGGGCGCGTCGTTCGTCCCGGCGGACTTCCGATAGAACAGGGCGTGGCGGTATTCAATGTCGAGACGATGTATAACGCTTACCATGCCATGAAGGGCGAAAATCTCACGAGCAAACTCGTTACGATAGCGGGAGAGGTTGAAAATCCGAAGACGGTAAGAGTGCCGCTCGGCGCAAAACTCTCCGAAGTCGTCGCGCTTGCAGGTAAAGAGACGATAGAAGACGGCGTCTACTGGGTAGGCGGACCGATGATGGGCAGAATAGCGGGAAGAGACGAGCCCGTCACCAAGACGACAAACTCGATATTCATACTGCCCGAAAACAACCGCGTCGTCGAAAAGACGAAGAGCGACTGGAAGATAGAAAAAGCAAGGGCGGCGGCAAGTTGTTGCCAGTGCAGAATGTGCACCGAACTCTGCCCCAGATATAATCTCGGACACCCGATCGAACCGCATAAGATAATGCATGCGGCGGCTTGCAACGATTTTCAGGATACGACGGCGTTCATCGATACGTTTTTCTGTTCGGGTTGCGGCGTTTGCGAAAACTTCGCCTGCCCGCAGGGATTGTCACCGAGGAAACTCGTTCAGAAAGTAAAAGCGGGACTTCGCGCGGCGGGCATAAGACCGCCGAAGGACGTCGAAGTCAAACCCGTAAACCCCGCGAGGGAATACAGAAAAGTTCCGCTCGACAGACTCGTCGCGAGACTGGGCGTCAAGAAGTATCAGGTCGATGCTCCGCTCGACAACGATTTGCAGGACGGTTTCGCCGAAGTAAAGATAATGCTTTCGCAGCATATCGGAGCGCCCGCGGTAGCGGTCGTCAAAACGGGCGACAGAGTAGAGAGAGGTCAGTTAATAGCCAGAGCGGCGGAAGGACTTTCCGTCAATATACATTCGTCGGTCGGCGGTATAGTAACCCGTGTCGACGATAAATCCGTAACGGTGGTCAAGGCGTGATATTATGAGTAAAGCAATAGGAATGATCGAATACAGGACGGTTTCGGCTGGTATTACCGCGACCGACCTTATGGTAAAGACCGCGGACGTCGACATAATCGAGGCTCAGACGGTCTGCCCCGGTAAATACATATCCATAATAACGGGCGATTTAAGTGCGGTTCGCGCAGCCGTCGACAACGCGAAAGCATCGTTTGAAGAGGCGCATATCGACAGTTTCGTACTCGGTAATCCCGACGAAAGCATTTTCCCCGCAATCATGGGTACGACGACCGTTACGCAGAACGACGTAAATTCGCTCGGCATAATCGAAACTTTCGATGCCTCGCAGATAATCGTCGCGGCGGATAACGCAGTCAAGACCGCCGAGGTCAGCCTTATAGAAATAAGACTTGCAAGGGGTATGTGCGGAAAATCTTACGCCATTATGACCGGCGAGGTGGCGGCGGTAACGGCGGCGATAGAGAGGGCTAAAGACGTCGTTTCGACTTCGGGAATGTTCCTCGACAGTTCGGTAATAGCGCGCCCCGATAAAAAACTTATAGAAAAGATACTTTAATTTAACGCAGACCCTCGGTTTACGCGCATTGACAATGCGTAAATCAGTCGGGGTCTGCATTTTTTTATCACGAAAACAAGAGGGAATAAATGTTAGCTGTAGAAAGAAAAAACAATATACTCGGGTTGTTGCAGTCCGAGGGCAGGGTGGTCGTATCCGAACTCGCCGATAAGTTCGACGTGTCGGAAGAAACCATCAGGCGCGATCTCGAAAAACTCGAGAGGGACGGTCTCGTGCAGAAATCTTACGGCGGAGCGGTGCTTAACGAAAACACGCAGAACGATATGCCTCTGGCTGTAAGAAAACGCACGAACGTAATCGGCAAACAGAAAATCGCCGAACTCGTCTCGGGATGCATACCCGACAATTCGTCGATAATGCTCGACAGTTCTTCAACCGCGTTATTTATCGCAAAGAGGATAAAAGACCGTAAAAATATGGTCGTAATCACGAATTCGCTTGAAATTCTCGTGGAACTTAAAGACAGAAAGGAATGGAAGATATTTTCCAGCGGCGGACAACTCGGCGAAGATTCGCTCGCGCTGGTCGGCAGTCAGGCGGACAAAATGATATCCGGATTTCACGTCAATTCGGCGATAATATCCTGTAAGGGTTTCGATATTAACAAGGGTTTTACGGATTCAAACGATATGCATGCGTCGACGAAACGTACGATGCTTGAAAACTGCGACAAACGCGTGCTTGCGGTCGACAGTTCCAAATTCAACCGTATAGCGTTCAACGTCGTAGGCACGTTGTCGGATATAGACGTACTTGTGACGGACGTAAAACCGTCGGACGAATGGCTTGACAAATTAAGGCAATTCGGGGTAAAATGCTTATATCCCGAGGAGTAAACGTATGACTAAGGTAATAAGTTTCGCAAACAACAAAGGCGGCAGCGGTAAATCGACGACGTGTTCGAGCGTCGGATACGCGCTTGCCGAAAAGGGCAAAAAGGTATTGATAATCGACGGCGATATGCAGATGAACCTTACGCTGTCGTATTTCCCCGAAGAGAAGGCTCTCGAAATAGCCAAAAGCGGCAAGAACCTTTACGAGGCGATAAAAGAACAGAAACCGCTCGGCGAATACATACTTAAAACCGAATACGACGGGATAGACGTCGTTCCGTCTTCCACGCTGATGAGCGGTATCGAATACGAGTTGTTTTCAAAGTGGCAGAGAGAGTTCATACTCAAAAAACTGCTTAAAGAGATAGTCGACGGCGGCGTTTACGATTTCGTGCTTATAGACGCGCCCCCGACGCTCGGTTGCTGGGTTATGAATATACTTATAGCGAGCGATTACGTCGTTCTTCCGGTCGAGGCAAGCCCGTGGGGATTGTTCGGACTGGCAAATATGTTCGATTTCATCGCTCAGGTCAAGGAAATGTCGTCTAAACCCGACGTTCTCGGCGTGGCGATAACCAAGGCGGACGCGCGTAAGAACTACCTTAAACAGACGATGGAAACTCTTAAATCCGCCGATGGTATAAAGGTATTCGACAGCGTCATACACCTTGACAGCGCGATAGAATGGGCGCAGGATAATTCCCGTCCGGTCGGCGAATATAAAAAATCGACGCGCGCTGCTAAGGAATATTCGGCTTTAACCGACGAAATTCTTGCCCGCATAGGCTGATTTTCAACCTGCCGTTATGCGGCGGGATTATATCAAAAAAATAAGGAGATAAATTTATGGCAGTAGGACTTGAAAGCGTAAAGAGGGCGACCTCGAAGACCAAGGCGGCGGCTGTAAAACCGCTTATAGTAAACGACGTTGTGGACGTACCGCTTGCGGAACTTTCTTTCAAAGAAGCGAAGAGTTGCGCGGCTGTCAAAAAGTCCGTCAAAGATCTCGGCGTAATTTTGCCGATCGTCGCGGTAAAAACCGAAAACGGACTTAAAGTCGTCGACGGAGCGAAGAGACTTACCGCGCTTAAAGCGGCAGGTGCGATGACCGTCAAGGCGGTTATAGTAAACGGCGACGAAAAGAAGATCGCGGCGGCGCTGAAAGCCACCGACGACTGCGCGGTAAAATGCGATACGCCGTGCGATAAGGCGGTTAAAGCCGAAAAGCCCGACGAAATACGCGAGGCTAAATTTACGGTTGCGGCGCGTATGTATTGCGACCTTCCGACTTATTTGTTGTAACTGTTTTACATGCGGCGGCGGAATATATCCGCCGCTTTTTTTATAAAAATAAACTCCCGCGGTTGCTTTTCGCAACCGCGGGAGTTTCGTTATAAAACTTTAACCGTCTTATTCTTTTCCGGCAAGTTTCTTGTATCTGTCGAGACGCTTGTCGTTTTCTTCCTCTGCCTTTTCAAAGAGTTTTTCGGCAAGTTCGGGCTGAGCCTTTTTAAGCGTAGCGTAACGGTTTTCGCCTAAAATGAAGTCCTGATAACTTGCGGTGGGATCTTTGCTGTCGAGAGTGAACGGGTTGACGTCCGTTCCGACTTTTTCGGGGTTGTATCTGTAAAGGTGCCAGTAACCCGCCTCGACCGCTCTCTTTTCTTCTGTCTGAGAGTTAGCCATATTGATACCGTGGTTGATACACGGAGCGTAGCAGATGATGAGCGACGGTCCGTCGTAAGCTTCCGCCTCGGTAATCGCGTTGAGGAACTGCTGTTTGTTCGAGCCCATCGCGCACTGAGCGACGTATACATAACCGTAGTTGATCGCCATCATGCCGAGGTCTTTCTTCTTGGTTCTCTTGCCGCCCGCGGCGAATTTCGCAACGGAGCCGGTCGGGGTCGATTTACTTGCCTGTCCGCCGGTGTTGGAGTAAACTTCGGTGTCTACGACGAGAATGTTGACGTCTTCGCCCTGAGCGATAACGTGGTCGAGACCGCCGTAACCTATATCGTAAGCCCAGCCGTCGCCGCCGAAAATCCAGATGGATTTTTTGATGACGCAGTCGAGCGAACCCTGTACGGTTTTAAGAAGTTCTTTAAGTTCGCCTTTGTTGTTCTTTATAGCGGAGGGGAGAGATGCCTCGAGGGTCTTGGCAATCTCTTTGGTAACCTCGGCGTTCTTCTTGTTTTCAAGCCACTTTCTGAACGCGTCGGCGACTCTTCCGCCGAGACCGAGGTCGAGAGCCTGCTGCATTACGTCGCCGAGACGAGCGCGTCTCTGAGCGTAAGCAAGATTGAATCCGTAACCGAATTCGGCGTTGTCTTCAAACAAACTGTTCGCCCATGCCGGACCTTTACCCTCGTCGTTCTTGGTGTAGGGACACGTCGGCGAAGAACCGCCGTAAATCGACGAACAACCGGTGGCGTTTGCGACGACCATACGATCGCCGAACATCTGGGTGATGACTTTGATGTAGGGGGTTTCGCCGCAGCCGGCGCACGCGCCCGAGAATTCAAAGAGCGGCTTGTTGAACTGCGAACCTTTTACGGTAGTGGGTTTGAATACCGAAGTGTCGACCTTGGGAAGTTTTTCGCTGAATTCGTAGTTTACGGTTTCGTCCGCAACGACTTTTTCAAGCGGAACCATGGTAAGGGCTTTCTTGTCTTCTTTGGTCGGGCAGATATTCGCGCAGACACCGCAACCCATACAATCCAGCGGGCTGATCTGCATTCTGTACGAATAACCTTTCATGCCGATAGCCGCTTTCGTCGCGAACGATGCGGGAACTTCGCTGCCGTCTTTGACGAGGGCGGGGCGGATACACGCATGCGGGCAGACGAACGCGCACTGGTTACACTGAATACAGTTTTCGGCGTTCCACTGCGGAACCTTGACGGCTACGCCGCGTTTCTCGAATTTCGTCGTACCGGTGGGAACGTGACCGTCGGCATTGAATGCGGACGAGGGAAGTTTGTCGCCCTGAAGAGCGAGTATGGGATGAATAACTTCCCGGAAGTATTTGTCGTCCGCAAGTCTGACGGGAGCCGCGCCGGTCGTGGCGTTCGCCCATTCCGCGGGAACGACGATTTCTTTAAGTTCGGAAGACGCCTTGTCGATGGCGGCGTAGTTCATGTTGACTACCGCGTCGCCCTTCTTGCCGTAGGACTTCTTGACGTACTGTTTCATCCAGTCTTCCGCCTCGGCGTAAGGCATGATTTCGGGGTTGATTTTGAAGAACGCCGCCTGCATTATGGCGTTGGTTCTTCCGCCGAGACCTATCGACTGAGCAATCTTTATGGCGTCGATAACGTAGAGTTTTGCGTGTTTCTTCGCAAGGGTGACCTTCATCGATGCGGGCAGGTTGGCGGCGAGTTCTTCGGCGGTCGTCCATTCGCAGTTGAGAAGGAATTTGCCGTTTTCTTTGAGGTCGGTAACCATATCGTATCTCGTAACGTAAGAGGGCTGCGAGCATGCGATGAAGTCTGCCGCGTCTATAAGGTAGGACGACTGAATGGGGGTCTTGCCGAAACGCAGGTGCGAAACCGTGATACCGCCGGACTTCTTACTGTCGTAGAAGAAGTAACCCTGAGCGTACATATCCGTGTGGTCGCCGATTATCTTTATCGAGTTCTTGTTCGCGCCGACAGTACCGTCGGAGCCGAGACCATAGAACTTACAACTGATAGTTCCCGCGGGCGCGGCGTTGTACTGGGTCGAGAAGTCGAGCGAAGTGTGGGTAATATCGTCGTAAATACCGACGGTGAAGTGGTTCTTCGGCTTGTCCTGTTCGAGGTTCTTGTAAACCGCGTAAACCATGGACGGGTTGAATTCTTTGGAACCGAGACCGTATCTGCCGCCGTAAACCTTTATCTTTTTCTTGTTGTTTTCGGCAAGAGCCGCGCATACGTCGAGGTAGAGCGGTTCGCCGAGAGAGCCGGGTTCTTTGGTTCTGTCGAGTACCGCGAGTTTCTTGACGGTCTTCGGAAGGGCTTTAACGAAAGCCTTTGCCGCGAACGGACGATAAAGTCTGACTTTAAGTACGCCGACCTTATGACCTTCGGCGTTCATCTTCGCGATGGTCTCTTCGATAGCCTCCGCGCCGCTGCCCATAATGACGACGACGTTTTCGGCATCGGGTGCGCCGACGTAGTCGAAGAGGTGGTAACTTCTGCCGGTGAGGGCGGAAACCTTGTCCATCATCTTCTGAACGATCGCGGGCGTAGCGTCGTAGTACGCGTTGGCGGTCTCTCTGTTCTGGAAGTAGGTATCGCTGTTCTGTGCCGTACCTTTCTGAATCGGGTGGTCGGGGTTAAGAGCGCGCGCTCTGAAACCCTCTATATCTTTAAGGTCTACGAGTTTCTTCATATCCTCGTAGTCGATCGCCTCTATTTTGGAAACTTCGTGGCTGGTTCTGAAACCGTCGAAGAAGTGCAGGAAAGGCACTTTGGCTTTAAGCGTCGAAAGGTGAGCGACGAGCGCGAGATCCATGACTTCCTGTACGGAGTTGGATGCGAGCATCGCGAAACCTGTCTGACGACAAGCCATTACGTCGGAATGATCGCCGAAGATGTTGAGGGAGTGAGCGGCAAGAGCCCTCGCGCTGACGTGGAACACGCAGGGGAGCAATTCGCCCGAAATCTTGTACATATTCGGAATCATAAGGAGCAAGCCCTGCGACGCCGTATACGTCACGGTAAGCGCGCCCGCGCTGAGCGAGCCGTGTACCGCGCCCGCGGCGCCCGCCTCGGACTGCATTTCCGCAAGGCGGAGTTTCTGTCCGAACATATTGGTTCTGCCCGCGGTGGACCATTCGTCCGCCACTTCCGCCATAGGCGAAGAGGGGGTTATCGGGTAGATAGCCGCGACTTCCGAAAAGGCGTAGGCAACGTGGCTGGCGGCGGTGTTACCGTCGATAGTCATGATTTTCATTAAAACGACCTCCGTAAAATAATATTTACAAGTTTTTTAGCCTGAGGCTAACGATTTCATCAATCCTTTTTATTATAGCCGATAGTAATTTTTAAGTCAATTATTTTGATAAAATAACTAAAAATTTCTTCCGTTTTACTTATTCGCGGACAATTGCCGAAGTCACGCGGCAGAAATAATTCGTATATTCGTTTTACTTTTTTCACATTCTGTGTTATAATATTTTATATGTTGAAGTTTAACGAAAATCTGCCCGTCGAAAAGGTAAAAAACATGAACCCCGTCGTACTGGCGTTCGTGGGCGACGCGGTTTATTCGCTGTTCGTACGCAAAAAACTCGTGGCGGACGGCGATTATAAGACAGGCGCGCTCAACGCGATGTCGTCGCGGGTCGTCTGCGCGTCGGCTCAGGCAAGATTTTCCGAAAAACTGTCGGACTTTTTCACCGAAGAAGAGAAGGATGTTTTCCGCCGCGGGCGGAACGCGAAAAAACCGTCGCACGCAAAACATGCCGCCGTCGCCGATTACAACGCGTCGACGGGGTTCGAGGCGGTTCTCGGCTATCTCTATCTGTCGGGCGGATACGAACGGCTTGACGAAATACTAAATTACGCGGAGAACTGCGAAAGATGAAAATAGAAGGAAAAAATTCCGTAAGAGAACTGCTTAAAACAAAAAAGACCATCGATAAAATTCTTATCGCCAACGGCATGCGCGACGAAGAGAGCAAAAACCTGCTCAACATAATAAAATCGTCGGGCGCGAAATATCAGTTTGCGGACAAATCCGTACTCGACAAAGAGAGCGAGGGCAGAAGACATCAGGGCTTTATCGCTTACGTTTCGGATTACAAATATACCGAACTCGACGACATTCTGTCCGCGATCGACGGTAAGGAAGACGCTTTTCTCGTTCTCCTCGACGGGGTGGAAGACCCGCATAACCTCGGCAGCGTCATCAGGGTGTGCGAATGCGCCGGCGTAGACGGGCTTATAATAGGCAAACGCCGCAGCGCGAGCGTAACCGACGCCGTTATGCGTATTTCCGAGGGCAGCGCGAACCACGTTAAAATAGCGAGGGTCACCAACCTCAACGTCGCGCTCGAAGAGATCAAAAAGGCGGGCGTGTGGACCTATGCGCTCGAACTCGGCGGCAGCGACATATATAAAAACAAACTCACCGGCAGAATATGCATGGTCATCGGCGGCGAAGACACAGGCGTAAACGAACTTACGAAAAAGAAATGCGACGCGCACATATCGATCCCCATGTACGGGCGCGTCAATTCGCTAAACGCGTCGGTCGCGTGCGGAATAGGCGTATTCGAGGCGTTGCGTCAACGCAAAAATGTATAACGAACTCAGCGACAACCGACTTATAGCCCTGTATAAAGAGGGCGATGCCGACGCTTTCGCGGAGATTTGCGACAGATACCGCGAATTGGTCAAAGGCATTTCCAGAGCGTACTTTCTGGTCGGCGGCGACGGCGACGATCTGTTGCAGGAAGGGTTGCTGGGGTTACTGAAAGCCGTAAACGCCTACGACGAAAACGGCGGGGCGAGTTTTCCGACTTTCGCGCGGCTGTGTGTTGAAAGCAACGTAAAGACGGCGGTAAAGAGATCGAGAAACAAGGGCAATGTGCCGCTCAACGATGCGGTCTCGATTTTCGAGTGCCTCGGCGTGTTGGCGCCCGATAATCCCGAGGACAAAGTTCTCGTGGAGGAACGGGGAAGAGAACTCTCGGCGAAACTTAACGAAAGACTTTCGGCGGGCGAAAAAGCCGTGTTCGACCTTTACCTTAAAGGGATGTCGTACGGAGAAATAGCCGCTGCCGTAGGCGGCAACGTCAAGAAAGTCGACAACGCTTTGCAGCGTATCAGAAAAAAACTACGCTCGGAAGGACTCCGACCGTAAAGAGGATGAATTTATGGCGTATCTCGCGCTTTACAGACGTTTCAGACCGAGCGGTTTCGATTCGCTTATCGGTCAGGATCACGTCGTAAGAACTCTCGTAAATCAAATAAATTCCGATAAAATAGGTCACGCGTATCTGTTCTGCGGCGCGCGCGGCACGGGCAAGACGTCGGCGGCGAAGATTTTCGCGCGGGCGATAAACTGTCTGTCACCCGTGAACGGTTCGCCGTGCGGCAAGTGCGAAGTCTGTAAGGCTCTCGCGGATCCGTCCAACCTCGATATAGTAGAAATGGATGCCGCATCGAACAATAAAGTCGAAAACGTCAGGGAAATCAGGGATAAAATTCAGTATCCGCCCGTAAGCGGCAGATATAAGGTCTATATAATCGACGAAGTGCATATGCTTACGACCGAGGCGTTCAACGCGCTGTTGAAGACGCTCGAAGAGCCGCCGAAACACGCCGTGTTCATACTTGCGACGACCGAAGTTCATAAACTGCCGGCGACGATTCTGTCAAGGTGTATGCGTTTCGATTTCAGACTTATACCGGCAGGCGAAATATCCGCGCTGATAGGTAAGATATATAAAGAGATAGGCAAAGATTACGAAGAAGACGCCGTAAACGCCATAGCGCGCGCGGGCGCGGGGAGCGTAAGAGACGCGCTTTCGGTTGCTGATATATGCGCGTCGTATAAAGACGGAAAACTGATGTACGGCGACGTACTCGAAGTACTGGGCGCGACCGACGGCGATAAGATAATTTCTCTTTTGACGGACGCTTTCGCATCGGCTACGGGCGAAATGCTCGCGAAAGTGGAAGAACTTGCCGATTCGGGTAAGAGCATAGGCGTTCTCTGTAAAGACATCATCTCGACTCTGCGTGAAACCGCGGTATGCAAAACGTGTAAAGACGGCAAGCGGATTTTGTCTCTGCCCGACGAAACGTACGAAAAACTGATCGCTCTTGGCGAACGGGTCGACGAAAGAAGACTCCTGAGGGTGATAGAAATTTTTACCGACGCCGAAAGCAACCTGAAATATTCTTCGTCGCCGAGGGCGGTACTCGAAACTGCGTGCATAAAGGCGGCAATGCCTGCCGCCGACTATAATATAGACGCGCTTATATCGCGTGTCGCCGCGCTCGAAAAGAAACTCGCGGAGGGCTTTACCGCGACTGAAAAGCCGCAGATAATACGGTTAAACGAAGGAAATACCTCGTCGCCCGCCGTAGCCGAAACGAAGAATCGGGTTGAAAATTCCGTACCCGAGCCTCCCGAAGATTACGGTTACCCCGTACCTCCGCCGGAGGAAGAATTGCCGTTCGGCGATCCGTACGCGGGGAAACCGGTCGACGCGCCCGCCGCGCCGAAACCGACCGTCGGGGAGAAACGGGAAAAACCCGTCGTGACCGAAATTAAAGACGAAACGATGACTTCCGCTCCGTCGGCAGGGAACATGAGCGCAGGCAAAATATGGGGGACGGTCGTCAGAAAACTTCGCGCGGACAGGAACATAGTCCTCTGGGTCGCATGTCAGGATATGACGGCGAGTCTGAGCGGCAATACTCTGGTTATCGCCGCCAACGACGAACCGGGGTATAACGCGGTTATAAAAGAACAGAATTTGCAGACGCTTACGGCTACGGTGCGTTCCGTCGGCAATTACAACGTCAAAGTCGTACTTGCGAAAGACGACAAAAAAGACGATTTTGAAGAGGGCGTCGCCGCCATTAAACGCAATACGGGCGTGTCGGACGTTAAAATAAAAGATTAAAAGGAGTTAAAATATGGCAGGATACAAGGGTGGTTTCGGCGGTTTCGGCGGCGGAAATCAGATGCAGCAACTTATGAAACAGGCGCAGAAGATGCAGGAACAGATGGCTAAGGCGCAGGAAGAACTCGAAGAGGCGGAAATCGTCGGCGAGAGCGCGGGCGGTAAGGTCAAAGTTACCGTCAACGGCAAGAAGGTCGTTTCGGCGATAAACATCGATCCCGAAGTCGTCGACACCGAAGACATAGAAATGCTCGAAGACCTCATAATGGCTGCGCTTAACAACGCGTATTCGTCTGCAGACGAAATGCACGACGAAAAGATGGGCGCATTCGGCGGCACTGGCGGAATGTTCTGATGGCGGCGTTTATAGAACCCATAGGCAAACTGGTCAATCAGTTCGCCAGACTGCCCGGCGTAGGGACCAAGACCGCGTTACGGTATGCGTATAAAATCATAAACATGACCGAAGACGAGGCTGCGGAATTCGCCGAGGCTGTCATCAATGCGAAAAAGAACGTGCGTTATTGCAAAATTTGCGGCAACTTCACCGATAAAGAAGTGTGCGACGTATGCTCGACGCGCGATCATTCGGTCATCTGCGTGGTTAAAGAACCCAAAGACGTAATGGCGATGGAAAAGGCGCACGAATTCAAAGGCGTGTATCACGTTCTGCACGGCACCATAAGCCCGATGGAGGGCGTGACTCCCGACGATATACGCATAAAGGAATTGCTGGCGCGCATTTCCGACGGCGGCGTCAAAGAAGTCATAATGGCGACCAATCCCGACGTCGAGGGCGAGGCGACGGCAATGTATATTTCGTCGCTTATAAAGCCGCTGGGGATAAAGGTCACTAGACTGGCGCACGGCATACCGATCGGCGGTGAACTCGAATACGCCGACGAAGTTACGATTTCCCGCGCGTTGCTCGACAGAAAAGAGTTATAAAAAATACGGCTCGGTCGAGCCGCATTTTTTTATGTCGGACAAGAATAAAACAAACCTTGCCGAAACGTCGTCAGACCATGGTTCGTTTTATTCTTGTCTGGCATCCGTCTAGGGATTCCGTTCGTCGTCACCGACGATTATTCTTTACTCGCATCGAGTTCGGCGAGTTTCGCTTTGTATCCTTTTATTATAAGTCCGCTTTCATATGCGTAACTTCTCTTGCGGTAGAGCGCGCGTTCGTACTCCGCGGATTTGCATGTCTTTTCGGCAATGCCGAGCGTTTCGTCTTCGGCGGCGGCTTTCAGCGTTTTCAGCCGTTTGTAGAATTTACGCAGTTCTTCGTTACTTTCGTCTATGAACGCCGTATATTCAGCCGCGACGCGGGCGTATTCGTCTGTGTCGTCGGCGTCTTCGTTTTCGTTTTTCTCTGCGGCTGTTTCGGTTTCCGCGGGAGTTTCCGTTTCGTTCTCGTCTGCGATTGTTTGCGCTTGAGACGCGGTATCGTCGACCGTCTCTTCGGTCGGCGTTTCCTGTTGTACGGACGTCTCGCAGGTTATCGTATCCGAAGACGTTTCTTCAATCGGCTCGGTTGCCGTTCCGACAGGGGCGGTTTCTTCTTTTGTCGTTTCGTTTTCGTCAGACGGCTGCGCGTCGGCTGTCGCGGGCGCAACTTCGTCTGCGGATTTTTCTTCGAGGGCTTTCACGGTCGCGGCTTTCGCCTTTGCGTTTATGCGTCCGTTGAATACCGCCGCGTAGACTATAAGTATTATGCCGAAAGCGGTCAACGCCGCCGCGAGGTACGGCGCGAAATATAACGTAACCGTGCTATACGAGGTTATTTTTAACGATTTTGCAAGCGGAGCGAACCCGAAATGCAGCGCCGCCGTGACGGCGGCGCTTATAAGGAAAAACACCGCCGCGGTATAGCCGAGTTTTTTGGGTTTTATAAATCTGTCGTAAGCCGCAGACGTCATTTCGTCGCCGTCGGTACGGATATATTCGCAAAGGCGATCGCCCTCTGGCTGAACGAGTTTTCCGAGAGATCGGATGGTTACGGACGACGATATCGCCAGCAATGCCGAAGGTAAAAGGTATACGAACAGCGACAGCAAGAGCGTCGGGGTTATGTCGTTGCCGTTGCCCGTAAAGGCGTTGGCGAATACTTCGCATACATGCGATATGTATGTGTAGTCGCACGAAATTCCGTTTTCGTCGACGATGTAGGCGGACGACCCCGTCGCAGCGAAAAATCTGAAAGTTGCGGCGTCGCTTTCGGAATACGACACTTTCATTACGGGCAACAGACAGACGATCGCGAGTAACCCGGCAGAACCGACGAAACGCAGTAATCGGTAAAACCACGTTCCGAAAGACGGGCGGAGCAGGGACGAACACAGGTTGCCCGCCGCCGAAAGTATTATGCCGACGGCGGATATGCCGCCGTACAGAATATAATATTTGCCGTAAAGCGTCACAGATAATTCGGAGACATAAGAACCTATCTCTTTGCCGACTTCGTCGAACGTGAATATCAGCGAATTGAAGAACAGCGAATAAACGGTGTATCCGACCAGCGCGGCGAGAACGGCAAAATAAGAAGACGTCATGTCGATTGCGCCGATATGTCCGTTGCGGATTTTAGCGAGCCACGCCACGATTTTTATTGCGGATATTGCCGCCGCCGCAAGGAATATCAACGGGAAAGCCGTATTCAGAATAAGAAGATAAGCCTTGGGATCGCTTGCGTTGCCGATCGTTTTAATCGTCGACGTCAGAATCGTCAGCAGGCTGTAATTCCGCATCGCGCCGCTTTTTACGATGAGTTTTATAAGCGGTAAAAACGGAAGAGCAACGAATGCCGCCACAGACAGAAAGCCGTACGCATATGCCGGTACAAGACTTTTCGTTTCGCGTTTCGCGCTTATCGGAAAGTTTCGCTGTTTCATATATTCTCCTTGATCGCCCTGTTTTTACGGGCGGTAAACTCTGATACCGTTTCTGACAAGTGACAGATCGAAGTCGATGTCGTCGTACAACTCGCCGTCTATCTGTATCGTGACGGGTTCGTCGAATTCGATTCTGACGTGATCCACGCTTTCCATGGTGGTAAAATCCTGTTCGAGAATTTTACCCTGCATAAGTTTTATAAAGGCGTGAGGGATGCGGCTTTTTTTGAGTTTGCCCGCTATAACGAAGTCGAGCGAGCCGTCGTCTATCACGGCTTTGGGGCACATTTTTATTCCGCCGCCGATTCTGAAACCGTTGCCGACGCAGGCTATAAGAGCCTCGCGTTCCTCGCTCGTTTCACCTCTTACGATACGGAATTTATAGAATCTGAAGTGTATGAGGCTGGATATAAGCGCGATAAGATATTGCAGTTTGCCTTTGAATATTTTCGCCTTTTTGCAGCGTTTAAGTACGTCTACGTCTATCCCCGTGCCGATTACGTTTATACCGCGCACTCCGCCGCAGACCATATAGTCCGTCTCTTTCGCTTCTCCGCTTAAAATCAGATCCAACGCCTCTTTTTCGTCGGCGGGAATTTTCGCCGCGGCGATGAAATCGTTGCCGGTGCCGGAAGGGATGATGCCCAGCCTTACCGTTTCGGGGTTTATGCCGTTAAGGACTTCGTTTACGGTTCCGTCTCCGCCGAGCGCGATTATATCGGTCGCGCCCTCGTCGGAAAGTTTTTTCGCTATCTCTATAGCCTCTTTTTCGCGCGTGGTGAAGTGCGCCGTGAATTCGACGCCTTTGTCTTCGAGCATCTTAATAACTCGCGCCGCCTTCTTTCTGGCCTTGCCTCTGCTGGCGTGGGGATTGACGATTAAATCGTACATGATTTCTCCATTAAGTAAAAACTTCGCATTATGCGACTGATATATATTATATATACGGCGGGGCATAAATGCAAACAAATTACGGCGAATTACGTCAAAAAGTAAACCGAAAGTAAAATTTCGGCGATTTTTTTGTCTCAAATGCCCGATTTTCGCATAAAATCCGTATTTCAGCGTTGACAAAAGCGGGGTATGACTGTACAATTAGTATATAAATATTTATTATATGCGCGTAAGCGCGGTCGCCGATAGCCCGGGGGTGATTTCCGCGACCGACGGAGAGATAAATGACAAAGATTTTCAAATGCGTGGTGTGCGCTCTGCTTGGAATAATTATCGGCATAACCGCGACGTTCGGCGCGATGACCGCGGCGGTTTATTACGCCTACGGCAACGTTACGGTCGGCGGCATGACGGGCGACAAGTATAAAGACGAACTCGGCGACCTCAATAAGTTTTCGGTCGAAGATCTGCTCGGGCTTATTCAGAAAGGCAAAAACAATCCGTCCAATTATACTTTCCGCGACCTCGAAGAGAGATACGGTTTTGACCTCGTAGGGTTTATAAACAAACTCGGCGGCGGCAACGAACCCGTTATTCCGACCGACGGCAGCAACGCGAAATACGTCGAGGAACTCAAAGACGTATCCGTCTTCACTCTTTTAAGCGGCGACGGTTTTCAGAAGTTCATCGACGACCTTCCGTTCGGGGCGGTTCTGAGTTTCATCCCGTCGTCCACGCTTTTCACCGAGGCGGAAAGGGTTAAACTTCGCCGCTATACCGTAGGGGATATGCTTAAAAAAGACCCGGTGACCGGCGGGGCGGGAATCGTCGAAATTCTTCGTAACGTCAAAGTCGGCGGCGTCATACCCGCGCTGTACGAATACGACGAAACCGAAAATCGGTATAAAGTCAAAGACGGATATTATAAAGGACTCGACCTTATCGGAAACGCCGAACTCGATTCTTTCATAAACGTCGTTACGGGCAAGACGGACTGGGCTACCGAATTCGCCGAGGGCGGCCTTTCGGAACTCGGCGCGACTTCCGTCGGCGAAGCGATCAAACTTCTCGGCGTCGACGACGAGAAAATCACGAGCCGTATAGACGCATCGCTTTCGTCGATGTCGGTAAGAGACCTGCTCAGAAAAAATTACGAGACGGGTAAGTACGATTTCGTTATAGAAAACCTTGTCGGAAGTATCAGCATAGGCGGAATGCTCGGCTATACTTACGACGGAGGATGGTATAAAGACGCCGAAAAAACGCAGAAAGTCGAAGGTCTTCTCGCCGTGATTTCGTCGCTCGATTTCCGCCGTGCGTACAACATTCTGACTTCGGAATCCGACGCATGGGAAAAGGCGAGGGGACTCGCGCTGTGTTTCGGGGATATGTCCGTAGGAGACTTCCTCGAAACCATGGGGTACGCCAAAGACGACGCTACGGGCAAATGGCTTAAAGGCGAAAAGGAACTTAAAACGGAATTCTTCTCCCGCATGGCGGATATGTCCGTCGGCGAACTGTTCGGCGGCAATAAAGAGATGACCGTAAACGATTTCCGCAAGAGATTGGTGCGGGCGATAACCGACCGATGCGGCGGACTGACTTTCGGCGAGGCGTTCGGCGGAATGATGAACGTTGAATTGTCGGAGGACGGCGGCAGGTATCTGTGGAGCGGCGGAAGTAACGCAGGTAAAGAAGTCAATCGCGCGTTCGGCGAATTTCTGATGTTTTCGGTAAACGAATTCGCGAAGACTTTCGGCGGGGACACGATCGACAAGCAGAAAGTCGAAAATACGATCATAAGATTGCTGGACGGCGTTAAACTCGGCTACGTCGTGGCGGCGACCGAAAACGACGACGGCACCTGGACGGATGCGGGCGGATCGGGAGTATCGAAATATAAAAAGTTTTACGAAGTGACGCTCGACAAACTCGTCGAACCATTATTCAACGGCGAAAAGAACGTCATAAACATCTTTATCGACGCGCTCGGCGAAGATACGACGATCGGCGAAGTCGCCGCGCCGTTCTTCAACTGTTCGGTGAACGCCGACGGTACGGTGAATTACGACGGCAGCGATCTGTCGGCGATGAGATTTGCCGCAGACAAGGTGTTTTCGGTTCTGCTTAAAGAATTCAAAGACAAAGCCAAAGTTTCGGACGTCATTTCGACCGCGGTCGGAACGATAACGATAGGCGACGTCTACGGTTACAAGCGCAACGACGACGGAACGTGGGTCGACATCGACGGAAACGACAAGACGTTCGACGGCAGTTTCGGCGATAAGGTGCTGGAAAGGTTTTTCGTCAAGACGCTTAAAGAACTTAAAAGTAATATCGACTTCGACGAAATGCTAGGCGATATGCACGTCGGCGAGATGATGGGATATAAACATTGCGACGGAACCGACGAAGGCTGTGACGTCGCCTCGCATACGGGCGGAACTCATAAAGTCGGCTGGTACGATAAAAACGGCAACGCCGTTTCGGCGATAGAGGGCAAAATTTCCGAAAAGACAGTCCACGAACTGACGACCGGCGGATTTAACGCGGCGACTACGCTTAAAGGCGTAACTTTCGGCGAGGCGACCGGGTATTTCCGTTGCAACGGCGCAGGCGACTGCAACGTCGCGGCGCACGCGACGAGCGGAGTTCATGCGGGGGGCTGGTACGGCAAAGACGGCAATCCCGTGACGGACGTGATAACAAAGCGGGTCAACGACCTCGACCTCGGCGACGTCCTCGGCGGAACGACGGATATAACCTCGACTTTCGACGACGTTAAATTCGGCGAACTCATGGGGTATACTCAGAGCGACGATCAAACGACATGGAAAGACGGTGAAACGACCGTCACCGGCGTGGCGGCTTGCCTTGCGGATTTCACTTTCGCGGACGTAAAAGACAAAGAAAACGGCGGTTTCGGCAGTAAAATTACAGAAAAAATAAAGACCACCGTCAGGATAAGCGACGTTCTTACCGTCGGCGAAAATTCTCCGCTTTCGCTGATCGGCGGCGATACTTATATCGGCGACATCGATAAAAAGATGGAGCAGATACCCGATAAAACCATGGGCGAATTCTTCGATTGCGGTTTCGTCAAAGATGACGACGGTTCAAAGCAGAGCGGGTTCGACAAGACGTTCGGCAAGATACAGAAACTCGTTCTGGCGACGTCCGCCGACCCGACCGACACTACGTTTTCGGCAAGCATAAAGACCAAAGCGGCGGAGGCTGCCGAAGGCACGACGCTCGACGCGCGCAAGTTCTGGCGGTCGCTTACGATGAACGAAATGCTCGATTGTATAGCGGCAATATCCGATTCTTTGCCCGATTGATAAAAACGCTTGACAAAATAAAAATAAGTATATATAATAGTTCTACCGTAAATATCGGGCGTTAAATCTGCAAGTCCGATAACGGTAATACCTTGATTACGGCAAATCCGTAATCCGAATAAGTCCGGGAGGTAAAGATAATGAACAAGTACGAAATGATCTACATTTTGGACGCTGCTTTGAGCGACGAAGAGAAAGAGGCTTTAATCGCCAAATTCGAGGGCGTCGTAACTAAAAACGGCGGCGTAGTCGACAAGACCGACAAGTGGGGAGTTAAGAAACTCGCTTATCCTATCGATTACAAAACTGAAGGTTATTACGTTTATATGGCGTTTTCGGGCGACAGCAATCTTGTACAGGAAGTCAAGAGAGTCGTCGGCATAACCGAACACGTTTTAAGACGTCTTATAACCAGAATCTGATCGGGAGACTATACGCATGAATAAAGTCTATTTAATAGGGAATTTAACCAGAGACCCCGAGATGTCCGAAACTCCGAGCGGAGTGCCTTTTTGCAGATTAGGGCTTGCGGTCAACAGACCGTACACGGGCAGCGACGGTGAAAGGGCGACGGATTTCTTCAATATAACGGTTTGGCGTACGCACGCCGAAAACTGCGGCAGATACCTTAAAAAAGGCAGCAAAGTCGCGGTCGTCGGAAGTTTGCAGAACCGTTCTTACGAAGATAAAGACGGTAACAAGAGAACCGTCACCGATATAGTCGCCTCCGAGGTGGAATTTCTTTCCGTCAGAAACCAGAACGACGCTCCGTCGGACGATATGCCGAGAACCGCGTCGCGCGCCGTCGAAAGACCTACTCTTCAACAGGTCGACGATGACGATTTACCGTTTTAATTTAGTATAAAGGAGTAGAAAAATGGAAGAAAAGACTGTTGCGCCCGTAGCGGAAAACCCCGTTTCGCCTGCTGCCGCGCCCAGAAAGCCGATGAGAAAAGCGGCAAGAAGAAAAGTTTGCGCTTTCTGCGTCGATAAAAGCGACGCTATAGATTATAAAGACGTCAATAAACTTAAGAAGTTCGTCACCGAAAAGGGTAAAATTCTGCCCCGTCGTATGACCGGCGTCTGCGCTAAGCATCAGAGAATGTTGTCTTCCGCGATAAAGAGAGCGAGAATCGCCGCTTTATTGCCGTTCAAAGGCGAATAAGAAACCGAATAAACAAAACTGCGCCGCCGCGGAATTTCCGCGGCGGCTTTTTGTCGTGTTTTTCGGATATAATGCGGCTGCGGAAATCCCGCAAATAAAAAATGTTTGCAAAGTTATTAAAAATGCTTGACAAATTATTTAATAAAGCGTACAATTTAGTCGAAAAACCAAAGAGGCGATAAAATGCATAAATCGATATACAGCGTACTTCTGAGCGACGGATTGGTCGCAAGGCTCGACGATATAGCATATAAGAAAGGCGTAAGCCGTTCGGCTATGCTGGACAGAGTTCTTGCGGAATATCTCGCCGAAGAGACCGTCGAAATGAAGATGAACAACGTATTTGAAAGCGTCGAAAGAATGATCGACGGATATGCGGGGCTCAGATTCAACAATCAGGCGTCGGATTATATGGCGTCGGTGCAGAGCGCGCTGGCGTACAGATATAACCCTACGGTGAAATATTCGATAGAACTTTTTCCCGCGGGCGATCTGGGGCAACTCAAAATTTCGCTCCGTACGAAAAGCGAGGTTTTGCTGGGTATAATGGAACGGTTTTATTCGTTTTTCATCTCGCTCGAAAAGAAATATATCGGAGAGCGCGCGTACGCGTATGACGGCAATCGGTTCGTCAGGGCTTTCGTAAGACCCGACGGATTGTCCGCTCAGAAAGCGGGGGAGTCGATAGCGGAATACGTCGCCGATTTCGATAAATATCTGCGTATTTATTTTTCGTCGCTCGATAACGAGCGCGCCGCATGCAAGGCGGTGGAAAAAGAATACGCCGGAAATATAGTTAAAAAGGAAGTGATATTATGAACACGCAGAATATGACTGCCAAAAGCGTCGAGGCGGTAAATGCGGCGCAGAGGATTGCAAGAGAGAACGGTAACAGAGAGATAGACCAACAGCACCTTCTGCTTGCCCTTGTCGAACAGGACGGCGGGCTTATACCGCAACTTCTTGCGAAAACGGGCGTTGATAAATCGGCTATCGACCGCATGGCGGAAGAGGCGGTAAGTCGTATCGTCAAAGTTTCCAACGGCAACGGCGAGTATATAACCGCCGCGCTTAACGATGCTTTCGACGTCGCCGAAAGGCAAGCCAAGGAGATGAAAGACGAATTCGTCTCTGTCGAGCACTTGTTCTACGGGCTTATAGAAAAACCGAACGCCGAAGTCAAAAAGATATTCGATGCGTTCGGCATAGATAAAAATTCGTATATGAAAGCCCTTATGGAGGTTCGCGGTAACGTCCGCGTTACGAGCGAGAATCCCGAGGATACTTACGACGTTCTGAATAAATACGGCTCCGACCTCGTGGAGAGGGCGAGAACGGGCAAACTCGACCCAGTTATCGGCAGGGACGAAGAAATAAGAAACGTAATACGAATCCTTTCCAGAAAGACAAAAAACAACCCCGTGCTTATCGGTGAGGCGGGCGTAGGTAAAACCGCCATTGCCGAGGGGCTCGCCATAAGAATAATGAAAGGCGACGTACCCGAGAATCTGAAAGACAGGAAATTGTTTTCGCTGGATATGGGCGCGCTCGTCGCGGGCGCGAAATACCGCGGCGAATTCGAGGAGAGGTTGAAAGCCGTACTTTCCGAAGTCAGGAAAAGCGAAGGTAAAATCATACTTTTCATCGATGAATTGCATACGATAGTCGGCGCGGGTAAAACCGACGGCGCGATGGATGCGGGCAACCTCTTAAAGCCTATGCTTGCGAGGGGCGAACTTCACTGCATCGGCGCGACTACGCTCGACGAATATCGTAAGTACATCGAAAAAGACCCCGCGCTTGAAAGAAGGTTTCAGCCCGTTACCGTAAACGAACCGACCGTCGAGGATACCATTACCATTTTAAGAGGTCTTAAAGAGCGTTACGAAGTATTCCACGGCGTGAAGATTCAGGACGGCGCGCTGATTGCCGCCGCGACGCTTTCCGACAGGTATATAACGGACAGGTTTCTGCCCGATAAGGCGATAGACCTTGTCGACGAGGCTTGCGCGAACATAAAGACCGAAATGAATTCCATGCCGTCGGAAATGGAAGACGTAAAGCGTAAGATAATGACGCTCGAAATCGAGGAAACTTCGCTTAAAAAAGAGACCGATAAACTCTCCGTCGCAAGGCTCGAGACACTGCGTAAAGAGATAGCCGACCTCAAAGAAAAATACGCGGCTATGAACGCCAAATTGCAGACCGAAAAAGACGCGATAAACAAAGTTCAGAAACTGCGTGAAGAAATCGAGTCCGTCAGCCGCGACGCAGAGGCGGCGGAACGCGAATACGACCTCGATAAAGCCGCGAAACTTCGTTACGGCAGGCTGCCCGAACTCAAAAAACAACTTGCCGACAGCGAGGCTAAAGCCGCGTCGGACGAAAACACCGATCTGCTCCACGACAAAGTGACCGAAGAGGATATCGCGAAAATCGTCTGCCGCTGGACGGGTATACCCGTATCGAAACTGATGGAAGGCGAAAGAGAAAAACTTTTGTCTCTAGAAGATATTCTGCATAAACGCGTCATCGGGCAGGACGAGGCGGTACGCAAAGTCGCAGAGGCTATTCTCAGGGCGAGGGCGGGTATTGCCGACCCGAGCAGACCTCTCGGCTCGTTCCTGTTCCTCGGACCTACCGGCGTCGGTAAAACCGAACTCGCAAAGACGCTTGCCAAGACGCTTTTCGACGACGAGAAAAACCTTATAAGGCTCGATATGAGCGAGTATATGGAAAAATTCTCGGTCTCCCGTCTTATCGGCGCTCCCCCGGGATACGTCGGATTCGAGGACGGCGGTCAACTTACCGAGGCGGTAAGAAGAAAACCGTATTCGGTAGTGTTGTTCGATGAAATCGAAAAGGCGCATCCGGACGTCTTCAACGTACTTTTGCAGGTGCTTGACGACGGCAGGATAACCGATTCGCAGGGGCGTACGGTTGACTTCAAAAATACCGTCATCATCCTTACGTCGAACCTCGGTTCTTCGGCGATACTCGAGGGCATAGACGAAAACGGCGAAATCAAAGACTCCGCGAAAGAGGAAGTAATGCGGTTGCTGAAGTCGAGTTTCAGACCCGAATTTCTTAACCGTCTCGATGAAATCGTATTCTATAAACCCTTGCAGAAGACCGAAATCGGCAAGATCGTCGACCTTATGCTCGAAAGTCTTAAAAAGAGACTCGAAGAACAGCAGATCGGTCTCGACGTCACTTCTGCGGCTAAGGATTATATAATAGATAACGGTTACGACCCCGTATACGGCGCGAGACCGTTGAAGAGGTTTATACAGCGTACGGTCGAAACGATTATGGCAAGGAAGATAATCGGCAATTACTTCTCTGCCGGAGACACCGCTGTCGTCGATTACGACGGAGATTCGCTTACGGTGTATAAGAGAAACTGAATATTGTCGGAAATTCCCGTTTCGGGAATGTGATTCCGGGTATAAATATCACCGGCGGCGGAAGTCATGCGACTTCCGCCGCTTTTCGGTTGTAGGATTTTCGGCTTTACATAAACTTTACGAAAGGTTTACCGTAATACGCCTGTTATTTCTTTTTCGTCGCGGTATAATGTAGTCGTGAAAAGCGAAAGGGTGATGACCCGAGGGCTTTTCCGGGTAAAATCATGAAAATTCTGAAAGGAGATAAAAACAAAGATGAAAAAGAAATTTATGGCAATGGTAGCGGCGGTTCTTGCCGCGATGGCGACGTTTGCGTTCGCGGGGTGCGCGAAGAACGGAGAGAAGAACATTCTCGTCGTGACGAGAGAAGACGGCAGCGGTACGAGAGAGGCGTTCGACAAGTACGCAGGCGTAACCGCAGATAATATACAGGCGGGCGAAATTCAGAAAGATACCAACGGTATGAAGATGAAGGTTTCCAGCGTCGAATCGGCAATCGGATATATATCGCTTACCTCGGTAGACAGTTCGGTCAAGGCTCTTACGGTAGATGGCGTGGAACCCACAGCCGACAACGTTCGTTCGGGAGCCTACAGGATTTCCAGACCATTTCTTATGCTGACCAAGACGGGCGTAGAACTTTCCCCCGCGGCGCAGGACTTCTACAACTACTGCATGAGTTCGACCGTCAAAGCGACGATAGAGGCTGACGGTATAACCACTACCGATTTCGATAACCGCACGGCATACACCGCCCCCGAAACTCCTCTTTCCGGCGAAGTAATTCTGAGAGGTTCGAGTTCGATGAAGAAACTTATGGAAACGCTCGTCGAAGATTATAAGGCTTTCGGCGGAGCAAAAGTTGCCGGCGTCAACTTCAATAAGAGTTTCCTTGCATCGGCAGAAGGCAGATCCGCGGTAAAAGCCGACACCAACAACGGTAACGTCATCGGTGTGGCGAGTTCGTCCAAAGCGGATGCCGCTTACGAAGAACATACGCTTTGCCTCGACGCGGTGGCGATAATCGTAAACGTAAAGAACGACAAAATCTCGAACGTAACCGCTCAGACGCTCAACGATATTTATACCGGCAAGGTTAAGAAATTCAGCGATATAAAATAAGGTTATGAATTCCGATAAAGCAAAAGAAAGATTTTTCAAAATACTTTTCGCTGTTACCGCGGCTCTGTGCATAGTCGCGGTAATAGCCATATTTGCATTTCTGATAATAAGAAGTCTGCCGACGTTCAGGCGCATAGGTTTTTTCAATTTTATCTTCGGCAAGGAGTGGAAACCGAACGTCGACGACGGTTTTACAGGTGAAATCAAGGGCAAATACGGCGTCTTCAAGATGATAATCGGCACGATAGTCGCGACTATCGGTTCGGTTGCGGTCGGCGGAATACTCGGGTTTTTCACGGCGGTGTTTATTTCTAAATTCTGTCCGCGTAAACTCAAAGGCGTGTTATCGACGGTAATCAACCTGCTTGCCGGTATACCGTCCGTCATATTCGGTTTCTTCGGAATGACCGTGCTGTTGCCTAAACTCGGCGCGTTTTCCGATACGGGCAGCGGCAGCGGACTTCTGGCGGTGTCGCTTGTGCTTGGGCTGATGATACTGCCTACCGTCGTGTCGTTGTCGAAGACGAGTATCGACGCCGTACCCGAAAGTTATTACGAGGGCGCGAGGGCTCTCGGCGCGACGCACGAAGAGGCGGTTTTCCGCGCTGTCGTTCCGGCGGCTAAATCGGGCATAGTGGCATCGATAATCCTCGGCATAGGCAGGGCGGTCGGCGAAACCATGGCGGTCATAATGGTAGCAGGCAACGTCGTCGAATATCCCAAAGGACTTTTTGAAAGTTTCAGGGTCCTTACCGCGAATATCGTTATGGAAATGGGATATGCGGGCGATCTGCAACTCGGCGCGCTTATCTCGACGGGCGTCGTGCTGTTGATTTTCATACTGATAATCAACCTTTTAACGGGACTGGTCGCAAGCGGCGGCAAGAGGGATAAAACCCATAAAAAACGTTATATAGAGCCGTTATCGAAGTTTTTCAAACTCATAAAAATCGAGAAAATCGGAAAGGTGATCACATATATATCCTCTGCGATAGCGTCGATAGGGCTCTTGTCGATAATATTGTTCGTGTGCGTAAAAGGGATACCTCATCTGAGTTCGCAACTGCTGTTCGGCAAGCATTCCGTAAGGAATATATCGGTGTTTCCGTCGATAGTCGCAACGCTTATAACGGTCGCGATAAGTCTGGTGATAGCCATTCCGATAGGCGTCTTCACGGCGGTGTTTCTTAACGAATACGCGAAAAAAGGCAGTAAAATCGTAAGGCTTATACGTTCGGCGATAGATATTCTCAGCGGCGTTCCGTCGATAGTGTACGCACTGTTCGGTATGGTTACGTTCGTTGCATGGTTCGGCGGCAAGCAATCTATACTGGCGGGCAGTCTTACCATATCGATAATGCTTTTGCCGACAGTCGTAAGGTCGACCGAAGAAAGTCTTAAATCGGTTTCCGACAGCCTGAGAGAGGGCAGTCTCGCGCTCGGCGCGGGAAAGGTAAGGACGATTTTCAAGGTCGTGCTGCCGAGCGCGTTGCCCGGTATCGCGTCGGCGGTGATACTGGCGATAGGCAGGGTCGTATCCGAATCCGCTCCGTTTATGTACACGATGGGCAATTCGCTTACCGTAATGCCTAAAAGCGTTCTGAGCGACGGAACGACGCTCGCCGTCGCGCTGTACGTTCTGGCGGGCGAAGGGCAATATCTGAACGAGGCTTACGCGACGGCGTTCGTGCTGCTTGTAATAGTGCTTGCGCTCAATCTGCTGGCAAACCTCATAACCAAAAAACTCGATAAAAAACTTAAAGGTAGTAAAAATGGGAAATAACGAATTCGGACAAAACATATCGGTTAAAAACGCAAATCTGTGGTACGGCGATTTTCAGGCGATTAAAAACATAAGCGTCGAAATCCCCGAAAGAAAAGTCACGGCTTTTATAGGACCGTCCGGTTGCGGCAAATCGACTTTTCTCAAATGTTTCAACCGTATGAACGACCTTGTGGAAGGGTGTCGCATCGAGGGAGAATTCAGAATAGGCGAAACCGACATATACGGCAAAATCGACGTCAACGAACTGAGAAGAAACGTCGGTATGGTATTTCAGAAACCCAACCCGTTTCCGATGAGCGTCTATGACAACGTGGCTTACGGACCGAGAACGCTCGGCGTCAAAAAACGCGCCGAACTCGACGAGATAGTCGAAAAATCTCTGCGCGGGGCGAGTATGTGGGAAGAATTGAAAGATCGCCTCGGTAAATCCGCGCTCGGACTTTCCGGCGGACAGCAGCAAAGACTTTGCATCGCCCGCGCTCTCGCGACCGACCCGAAAGTGCTGCTTATGGACGAGCCGACTTCCGCACTCGACCCCATATCGACGGGCAAGATAGAAGAACTCGTCGAAGAACTCGAAAAAGACACGACGATAGTCATCGTCACGCACAACATGCAACAGGCGACACGCATCGCCGACAAAACGGCGTTCTTTCTGCTGGGTGAACTCGTCGAATTCGACGATACCGAAAAGATTTTCTCTTCGCCGGCGGATAAACGCACCGAAAATTACATTACGGGGCGTTTCGGTTAAAAAATTTTGCGAAGACGCTTGAAAAAAGGAGGTAAACAGGATATAATGAGTATAAGAACGAAATACGAACACGAACTTGCGGAAGTTTTCAACAAACTTATCGCGATGTGTCACATGACGGAAAACGCGATAGAAAAATCGGTGCGCGCGCTTAAAACGCGTGACGACGACTTAGCGCGCGAGGTTATGGCGGGCGATAAAAACGTCGATCATGCCGAACGCGAAATCGAGCAGGATTGTCTGAAAATTCTGCTTATGGAACACCCCGTCGCAGGTGATTTCCGCGACGTTTCCGCCGCGCTGAAAATGATAACCGACCTTGAAAGAATTGCCGATCAGGCGGCGGATATATCCGAAATTTCCCTGCAATTCAAAGGCGAGGAATTTATAAAGGAACCCGAACATATCGAGATGATGGCGAAAATCGTTTCGGCTATGGTCAAAGACGGTGTTACCAGTTATATAAACCGCGATCTCGAACTTGCGAAAGGGCTCGATAAACGCGACGATCGCGTCGACGAGTTGTTCGAGACCGTAAAATCAGACCTTGTCGAACTCATCAAACAAAACCCGAAAAACGCCGATCAGGCGATATTGTTTATGATGATAGCGAAATACCTCGAACGTATAGGCGACCACGCCGTCAATATAGGCGAGTGGGTAGAATACGCGTCGACGGGCAGCCGCGGCTGACATCGGGAATACACGCCGGAAGGAGAAACACATGAACGACAGAAAACTTATTTATTGCGTCGACGACGAAGAGAATATCCGCGAAGTCTATTCTTACGCGCTGAAAGGCGCGGGGCTTGACGTCGAGACTTTCGACGGCTGGTCTTCGCTGTCGCCGGCTTTGCAGAAAAGGTTACCGGATTTGCTCCTTCTCGACATAATGCTTGACGGCGCGGACGGCTATGAAATTCTTAAAAAACTCAGGAATAACGCGGTTACGGCAGATCTGCCCGTGATAATGGTGTCGGCTAAAACCACCGAAGTAGATAAGGTCAAAGGGCTTGACCTCGGCGCGGACGACTATATCGCGAAACCTTTCGGAGTTATGGAATTGATTGCCAGAATAAACGCCAAATTGCGTTCGACCTCGAAAAAGAGCAGAGTTTTCGTCTATCAGGATATATCCGTCGACGACGACAGACGCGTTGTTACCGTCGCGGGTAAAGAAAAACCTCTCACGTTAAAGCAATACGAACTGCTTAAACTGTTCGTTACCAATCCCGAGAAAGTCATGCCGAGAGACGAACTTCTCGATAAAGTGTGGGGCGAAGATTACGGCGAGACGCGTACGCTCGACGTACATATCGGCGACCTGCGCAAAATTCTCGAAAACTCCGCAACGGAAATTTCTACCGTAAGAGGAGTGGGGTATATATTAAAATGAAAAAGAAACTCATATTTTTCAATATAACGATAATCACGCTTTCGTTGCTGACGCTTTTCTTTTCGGGACTTTCCGTAAGCAAGAAGTCGCATTACGACGAGGCGGAAAAGAACATAATCGCGCTCACGAAGGTTTACGTCGCGAATTATAACGATCACATAACCGAAAACGTTCCGTCGGGCGTGCGCGTAACCGTCAGCGGGGTGTTCGGCACAGTTATCGCCGACAGCGATGACAAGAGCGTTATAGGTAAAGATCACATCGACAGAGAAGAGATAGCGGCCGCGCTTGCCGGAAGACCGAAGACGGTCATCAGAAAGAGCGAGACGCTCGGCAGAGATATGGTTTATTATGCCGAAAAGGCCGATGCGCAACACGGCTCGGTCGTCGTCAGGGTGGCTATCCCCGTCGAAAGCGTAAACGATTATATAAGCAAGACGGTACCTACTTGTCTGTGGGTATTGATAAGCGCGTTGTTCGTATCGTATATAATGAGTATTTTTGTGGCGGATTCGGTTATAAAACCGTTGCAGGACGTCAAGAATAGTCTTGCGGCTGTCGAAGAGGGAAAAGTCGTCGGTAAACGTAAGCCGACGGGCGATACCGAAGTCGACGAAATCATGGGCGAGATAGACGGCGTGGCGGATAAACTCAATCGCAGCGCGAAGACCGCCGTCGACGAAAAGGAAAGGCTCGATTATATCCTCAGCAACGTTTCCGACGGCATAATCGTTGTCGACAGGAAAGGCGAAGTCGAAACGATGAACAAAGTCGCCTGCCGTATTTTCGGCGGAGACGGATATTCGGGCAAAGATTATACCGTGCTTTCTTCCGACGACAAATTTACGGCGACCGTTGGCGAATGTGTGAAAGACGGCAAGAACGGCGAACTCGATTATAACGACGACGGAAAGACGTATATGACGTCCGTCCGCTCTCTCGAAAACGGGTATACGATAATCGTTCTTACCGATATAACAGCCGTAAGAAAGGGTGAAAAAATGCGCGGAGAGTTCTTTGCGAACGCCTCGCACGAACTCAAAACCCCGCTCACGGCGATAAAGGGTTTCAACGACCTCGTTTCGCTTAAAACCGACGACGAAGAAATCAAAGAGTTTACCGCTAAAACAGATAAAGAGATTTCGCGCATACTTACGCTCATTTCGGATATGCTCGATTTATCCAAACTCGAATCTCAAAAGGAGATAAACGCCGAAAAAATCGAACTCAAAGACGTTGCGGAAGAGGTTAAAGACAGTCTTGCGGGCATTGCCGACCGTAAAAAGACAGCGGTTACGGTAGAGGGCGACGGGTGCGTCTTTATGGAAAGGGAACACGCCGTGGAACTCGTCAAAAACCTCGTCGAAAACGGAATACGTTACGGCAACGACGGCGGATACGTCAAAGTTAAGATTTTACACGCAATCGGCGAGACGGTTTTGTCGGTCGAAGATAACGGCATCGGCATCGAAGAAAAACATCTCGGCAGAATATGCGAAAGGTTTTATCGGGTGAACAAATCCCGTTCGCGCGAGAGCGGCGGAACGGGGCTCGGACTTGCAATAGTAAAACATATCTGCGTGTTGTATTCGGCGGATCTCGATATTTCGTCGGTTTACGGCGTCGGTACGACGGTCACCGTCAAAATAAAAACGGCGTGAAAAATTATTTCACACACTTTATAACCTAATATCATATCGCAAACATAACGGCGATATATAATGAAGACACTTCAAAGGGATAAGGTTTCCGGCGAAGTTGAATTTGCTCACACAGGTTTTTTCTTGTTTCAATTATTTCTCCATTGTACCGAGCGGCGGGGTTTTTACCCCGCCGCTCGGTTTTTATCGTTTTTTCGTCCGGGGAACGCCGCGTAATCGATTGCTTATCATTATATATAATACGGCGCGCGGAAGACGAAGAAACCCGTCGGAAAAATTTTCCGAAAAATATTTTTATTCCTTTGAAAAACGTTTGACAATAAGTTTTTGTTATGCTATGATATACAGGCTGTGTTAAATAGGGTTGAGATGAAAAGTTACTTCAAACCCAACGCTTGGTCGTCGGCTCCGGAACCGCGACGTAAGTAGGGAAGATAATTTTCATTGACAAATGCGGAGGCAAGACCTCTGCGACTAACTGCGCAAAAGCGGTATAAGGTCATTCGCGAAACACACAGCGGCGAGTGATTTTTTTATTGTTAAAAGCGCGACACACACGGCAATGTTGATAATACGTTAGTATAAAATCGGAGGTAAACACATGGCAGGTCAGAAAATCAGAATCAAGTTGGCGGCTTACGACAATAAAACCGTAGACCAGGCAACCGATAGGATTGTAGAAACGATGAAAAAGGCAGGCGCGAAGATAAGCGGCCCCATTCCTCTTCCCACCGAAAAGGAAGTCGTAACGATCCTTCGTTCCCCCCACAAGTATAAGGACAGCCGCGAGCAGTTCGAGATAAGAACTCACAAGAGACTTATCGATATTTATTCCACGAACGCAAAAATACTCGACAGCATCCATCTTCCCGCGGGCGTGGACGTAAAAATCAAACTCTAATCTAAGTAATAATCGGAGGTGAACTTTATCTATGAATAAAGCAATCATTGGAAAAAAATTGGGAATGACCCAGATCTTTTCCGCAGACGGAAAAGTAATCCCCGTTACGGTCGTCGAGGCAGGTCCCTGTCCGGTAGTTCAGATCAAGACTGCCGAAAAGGACGGATACGCGGCTGTTAAGGTAGGTTTCGGCAAAGTCGAAGAAAAAGACCTTAACAAACCCGATAACGGACAGTTCAAAAAAGCGGGCGTAGAACCGCAGAAAGTGCTTAAAGAATTCAAGTTCGACGACTGCGGCAAGTACGCGGTAGGTCAGACTCTCACGGTCGAAACTTTCGCCGAAGGCGATCACGTCGACGTCGTAGGTCTTACCAAAGGACACGGTTTCTCGGGCGTTATCAAGAGATGGAATCAGCATCGTCTTAAAATGACCCACGGCGTAGGCCCCGTTCACAGAGAAGTCGGTTCCATGGGCGCGAACAGCTCTCCCTCGAGAGTTTTCAAGAACAAGCGCATGCCCGGTCAATACGGTAACGAAAGAGTAACCATACAGAACCTTGAAATCGTCAAGGTAGACACGGCGAGAAACGTACTCCTTATAAAGGGCGCAATTCCCGGACCTAAGGGCGGCATCGTAACCGTTACCGACAGCGTTAAATAAGGAGCGTGGATAATATGGCAAACGTTAAAGTTTATAATATGAAAGGACAGGAAACCGGATCCATGGATCTCGGCGCCTTGTTTGAGATAGAGTACAACGAACCGCTTATTCATCAGGCGGTGGTTACGCGCCTTGCAAACATGCGTCAGGGTACGAAAGGTACTTTGACCAGAACCGAAGTAAGAGGCGGCGGCAGAAAGCCGTGGAGACAGAAAGGTACGGGTAATGCCAGACAGGGTTCGATAAGGGCTCCGCAGTGGATAAAGGGCGGCGTCGTTTTCGCGCCGAAGTCGAGAGATTTCAGCAAGAAGATGAACATCACCGCAAGACGTACGGCTTTGTTCTCCGCACTTTCCAAGAGAGTTGCCGACGGCGAATTCTTCGTTATCGACGACATCGCGGTAGAAAGCGGCAAGACCAAAGAAATGGTTGCGTTTTTAGACGCTTTCAAATTCGATAAGACCGTTCTTATGGTGATGAACGACAACGATGCTCTGGTTATCAGAGCGGCGAGAAACCTGCAGGCTTTGCAGACTCTCCCCGTCGATCAGCTCAACACTTACGACGTCGTAAGGAACGCCGTAGTCGTAATCGCTAAAGGCGCCGTAGAGAAATTGCAGGAGGTTTACGGAGAATAATGGAAAGAGAAATCATTTTAAGACCTCTTCTTTCCGAGAAGAGTTACGCGACGATTAAAGACAAGAAGTACACCTTCGTCGTCGCCAAAAACGCCAACAAGACCGAAATCAAACTCGAGGTCGAAAAGAGATTCGGCGTTCAGGTCGAAAAAGTAAACACTGCCAACTATCACGGCAAACTCAAGAGAATGGGCAGAAGTCAAGGCTATACTTCCGATTGGAAGAAAGCCGTCGTTACCTTGAAGAAAGACAGCAAGGGCATCGAGTTCTTCGAGTCTCTTCAATAATCACGGAGGAATCAGACAATGGGTATTAAGAGATATAAACCGACTTCTGCGGCGCGCCGTTTCATGACGGTAAGCACCTATGAAGAAATTACCTGCACCAAACCCGAAAGATCTCTTCTCGAAGACCAGAGACACACCGCGGGCAGAAACGCGCAGGGTAAAATCACCGTTCGTCATCACGGCGGCGGAAATAAGAGAAAATATCGTATCATCGATTTCAAGAGGAATAAAGACGGCGTAAAAGCGACCGTAAAGACCATCGAATACGATCCGAACAGAACGGCAAACATCGCGCTTTTGTTCTATGCCGACGGCGAAAAGAGATACATTCTCGCTCCCGTAGGGCTCAACGTCGGCGACGTTATCGTTTCGGGCGCGGATGCGGATATTAAGGTCGGCAACTGCCTTCCCCTCGAGAACGTCCCCGTAGGTACGATGATACACAACATCGAACTTCAGCCGGGCAAGGGCGGTCAGCTTGCGAGAAGCGCGGGTATGGCGGCTCAGCTTATGGCGAAAGAGGGCGGTCTTGCCACCCTTAAACTTCCCAGCGGCGAAATGAGATATGTATCCGTAAAATGCAAAGCGACTATCGGTCAGATCGGCAACCTCGATCACGAGATAATCAGAATCGGTAAAGCCGGTAAGAGCAGACACATGGGTATAAGACCTACCGTCAGAGGTTCCGTAATGAACCCGTGCGATCACCCGCACGGCGGCGGCGAGGGCAAGAGCCCTGTCGGACACGCAGGTCCTATGACTCCGTGGGGTAAACCCGCGCTCGGCTATAAGACGAGAAAGAAGAAGAATAAGACCAGTAAGTTTATTCTTAAGAGAATCAATTGAGGAGAGTAGCAGAATATGAGCAGAAGCGTTAAAAAAGGACCTTACGTCCAGAGCAAGTTGCTTAAAAGAGTCGAGGCTTTGAACGCCGATAACAAGAAATCCGTCCTCAAAACGTGGTCGAGAAGTTCGACGATATTCCCCCAGATGGTCGGTCACACCATTGCCGTCCACGACGGAAGAAAACACGTTCCCGTATACGTTACCGAAGATATGGTAGGCTGCAAACTCGGCGAGTTCGCTCCCACCCGTACTTTCAAAGGTCATGCCGGCGCGAAGACGACGGGTGCTAAATAAGGGAGGCAGAGGCAATGGCTAAGAACACTAAGTTAAAAACTCAGAGAATTGAGGAAAATAAAGACAAAAGACCTAAGGCGATTGCGAAATACATCAGAATTTCGCCCTATAAGGTAAGAGTCGTACTCGACCTTATAAGAGGCAAAGATCTGAACGAGGCGGTCGCAATACTCGACAACGTGTCGAAAGCGGGTGCGGAACCGATAAAGAAAGTCGTTCTTTCGGCTGCCGCCAACGCGGAACACAATTTGCAGATGAACGCCGCAGACCTCTACGTTGCGGAGTGCTATGCAGATCAGGGTCCGACCCTCAAAAGAATGCAACCGATGGGACACGGCAGAGGATTCAGAATCCTTAAAAGAACGAGCCACATAACGGTTATACTCGACGCGAGAAAGTAAGGAGACAGGTATGGGACAGAAAGTTAATCCGCACGGATTGAGAGTAGGAATCATCAAAGGTTGGGATACTCAGTGGTATGCAGACAAGAAAGACTTCGGCGCATACCTCAAAGAGGATTACGACATCAGAAAGTATGTAAAAGACACTTATTTTGCGGCTGCCATTTCCAAGATCACCATCGAGAGAGCGGCAGGCAAAGTCGCGGTTACGATCTACACGGCACGCCCGGGCGTTCTTATCGGCAAGGCAGGCGCGGAGATCGAAGTAATGAAGAAAAAACTTGCCAAGATAACCGACGGCAAGCAGGTTTCGGTAAACATCTTCGAGGTTAAGAAACCCGATGCCGATGCGCAACTCGTTGCAGAGTCCATCGCGGCTCAGCTCGAAAAGAGAGCCTCTTTCAGAAGAAGTATGAAACAGGCGATTTCGAGATCGATGAAGTCCGGCGTCAAAGGTATAAAGGTTATGGTCAGCGGACGTCTCGACGGCGCTGAAATCGCAAGATGCGAACAGTATCACGAAGGGTCGATTCCCCTTCAGACGCTCAGAGCCGACATCGACTACGGCATAGCGACCGCTCACACCACTTTCGGCGCGATCGGTATCAAAGTATGGCTGTACAAGGGCGAGGTTCTCGGCGCGGTTAAGAAGACCGAAGGAGGCGAAGCTTAATCATGTTGATGCCTAAAAGAGTTAAGAGAAGAAAACAGCATCGCGGCAGAATGACCGGTAAAGTTACGAAGGGTAACGTCATCGCTTACGGCGATTTCGCTCTCGTAGCCGAAGGTTCCGCGTGGATCACTTCGAATCAGATAGAAGCGGCGCGTATCGCCATGACGAGATTTATCAAACGTGGCGGTCAGGTATGGATAGACATATTCCCCCACAAGCCGATTTCCAAAAAACCCGCCGGCACCCGAATGGGCTCCGGTAAAGGTAACGTCGAATATTGGGCAGCCGTCGTAAAACCGGGCAGAGTCCTGTTTGAAATGGCGGGCGTTTCCGAATCCGACGCCAGAGAGGCTATGCGTCTTGCGGGACATAAACTTCCCATCAAGACGAAGTTCGTAGTCAAAGAAAAAACTACGGAAGGAGTTGAAGGTTGAAAATGAAAGCGCAAGAAATTCACGGAATGACCAACGACGAGTTGGCAACGAAATTGTCCGACCTTAAGGACGAACTCTTTAACCTTCATTTCCGTCAGGCTACCGGTCAGCTCGAAAATCCGACCGTCATCAAGACGACCAAGAAGGATATCGCGAGAATCAAGACGGAAATCCGCGCGAGAGAACTCAAAGCGAGCGTATAATCGGAGGAACGGAAGATGGAAAGAAATTTAAGAAAAGAGAGAGTCGGAATAGTTACGTCCGACAAGATGGATAAGACGGTAGTCGTTACCGTCGAGCAGAGAGCCATGCATCCTCTGTACAAAAAGACCGTTACTTCGTCCAAGAAGTATAAGGCGCACGACGAAGAAAACGCGTGCGGCGTAGGCGACAAGGTCAGAATAGTCGAGACCAGAAAACTTTCCAAGGACAAGAACTGGAGAGTTGCCGAAATAATCGAAAAGGCTAAATAATTCAGGGAGGAGCGTAATTTATGATACAACCACAGACCAGACTTATCGCTGCGGATAACTCGGGCGCGAAAGAAATCATGTGCATCAGAGTTCTCGGCGGTTCGTTCAGAAAGACGGGTAACATAGGCGACGTAATCGTTGCCAGCGTAAAGACGGCTACCCCCGGCGGCGCGGTCAAGAAGGGCGACGTCGTTAAGGCAGTAATAGTAAGATCTTCCAAAGGTCTTCGTCGCGCGGACGGCACTCACATCAAGTTCGACGACAACGCAGCCGTAATAATCGACAACCAGAAACAGCCGAGAGGCACGCGTATCTTCGGACCCGTGGCGAGAGAACTCCGCGAGAGAGATTATATGAGAATCGTTTCCCTCGCGCCGGAAGTACTGTAAGGAGATATCGAAATGAAAGTTAAAAAGAATGATACCGTCCTCGTATTGACGGGTAAAGACGCGGGCAAGACCGGTAAGGTCATCGCGAGCATTCCCGCCGACAACAAGATCAAGGTAGACGGCGTAAACGTTCAGAAGAAGAGCAAAAAAGCGAGAAACGCCAACGAAACCAGCGCGATCGTCAAGCAGGTAGGCGCGATAGACGCGTCGAACGTACTCGTCGTTTGCCCCGCTTGCGGAAAGGCGACCAGAGTTGCTTATAAACTCGAAGGTGAAAAGAAATTCCGCGTATGCAAGAAGTGCGGAGCGTCGCTCGACGTAAAGAAAGCGGCTCCCGCGCCCGCCAAGAAGACCGCCGCGAAGAAAGCGGCAGAACCCAAGGCGGAAGGCGAAGAGAAGAAGACGACCGCAAAGAAGACTTCTACGGCTAAGAAGACCTCGACGACCAAAACCGCCGCCGAGAAAAAGACTTCGACCGCCAGGAAGACCACGACCAAAAAAACCGCTGCCGAAAAGGAAACTGCGGATAAAGCCGAATAAGGAGAACAAAAATGGCAAACAAAAAGACTCAGGTTGCTAACGAACCTGCAACCGATTCCAAGTATGTCAACAGAAAGAGAAAGATGTACGAGGAAGAAGTCGTTCCGTACCTTATGAAGAAATTCAACTATAAGAACGTGAACGAATGTCCGAAACTCGTAAAGATCACTCTTAATACGGGTCTCGGCGACAGCAAGGATAACGCCAAGAGCGTCCAGACCGCCGCTCAGGAACTCGCGCTTATAGCGGGACAGAAACCCGTTCTCACCAAAGCCAAGAAGTCGGTTGCTAACTTCAAGGTCAGAGAGGGCATGAACGTCGGCATAAAGGTAACTTTAAGACGCGACAGAATGTACGATTTCTTCGATAAACTCGTATCCATCGCTCTTCCCAGAGTAAGAGACTTCAAGGGCGTTCCGTCCAAGTCTTTCGACGGCAGAGGCAACTACGCGATGGGCGTTAAAGAACAACTCATATTCCCCGAGATTCAATACGATCAGGTAGAACAGACGAGAGGTTACGACATTTGTATCGTTACCACCGCCAGAACCGACGAAGAGGCTCGCGAACTGTTAAAGGCTATGGGAATGCCTTTCAAAGGTTAATTAAGGAGAACACGAAATTATGGCAAAACTCGCTATGATAAACAAACAGAAAAAGATGCCGAAGTATGCCACCAGAGGCTATACCAGGTGTTCTATCTGCGGTAGACCTCACGCCGTTCTCAAAAAATACGGAATTTGCCGTATTTGTTTCAGGGAATTAGCTTACAAAGGGCAGATCCCCGGCGTTAAGAAGGCTAGTTGGTAAGGAGGTACAAGAAATGACTGATCCTATTGCAGATATGCTCACGCGCATCAGAAACGCGCTCATCGTAAAGCACGACACGGTCGAAGTACCCGCGTCCAACATGAAAAAATCTATCGCTAAAATACTTCTCGACGAAGGCTATATAGCCGCGTACGACGTTGTCGAAGACGGCGTTCAGGGCAAAATAGTCATTACGTTGAAGTACGGCCCCAAGGGCGAAAAGGTAATAAGCGGACTTAAGAGAATTTCCAAACCCGGTCTTCGTATCTATGCCGGATGCGAAGAACTTCCGAAGGTTCTGGGCGGACTCGGTATCGCTATCATCTCCACCCCCAAGGGCGTTATGACAGACAAAGAGGCAAGAAAGACCAACCACGGCGGCGAAGTTCTTGCTTACGTCTGGTAAGGAGGGCTTAACAATATGTCGAGAATCGGAAGAGAGCCGGTCGCGTTACCGGCAGGAGTTACCGTTACGGCTGACAACGGTTTGCTTACCGTTAAAGGTCCTTTGGGAACGCTTACGCAGGATTACGACGTCGCTCACGTCGGGTTCAATATCGAACCTACGGTAGTACACGTTATCCGCCACGGCGAAGAAGACGTAATCAGGGCTAAACACGGCTTATACAGAGCGCTGCTCCACAACATGGTGGAAGGTGTTACCAAGGGTTACGAAAGAGGTTTGACCGTAAACGGCGTCGGCTGGAAAGTCGCGCAGACGGGCAAAGATCTTACGCTTTCCGTAGGTTTCAGCCACCCCGTAGTGGTTAAGGCGAAAGACGGAATCACTCTTACTGCGGTTTCCCCCACGGAAATCAGCGTAAAGGGTATCGATAAAGTCTCCGTCGGACAGGTCGCAGCCAACATCAGGGCTATCAGAACGCCCGAACCTTACCACGGTTACGGTATCGCATACAAGGGCGAAGTAATCGAACGTAAGGAAGGCAAGACCGCGGGTAAATAAGGAGTAAACCGATATGATTTCAAAAATTGATAAAAATACGGACAGAAAGAAAAGACACGCGAGAGTAAGAGTTAAAGTTTCCGGAACCGCGGCGCGTCCGAGACTCTGCGTTTACAGAAGTCTCGAGAACATCTACGCGCAGATCATCGACGACGTAGCGGGCAATACGCTCGTTGCATGCTCGACGAAGGAAAAGGCGGTAGCGGCTCTTACGGAAGGAAAGACGAAAGTCGAACAGGCTAAGATCGTAGGCGTAGAGCTTGCGAAGAAAGCCACTGCCAAGGGTATCGAAGAAGTCGTATTCGACAGAGGCGGTTACCTTTACATCGGCAGAGTTCAGGCTTTAGCAGAGGGCGCCAGAGAAGGCGGCTTGAAATTCTAAGGAGGCATAATATGGCAAGAGATAATAACAGACCTCAAAGAAGGCAAGAACGCGATGACGGTCTTTGCAAAAAACTCATAGCCGTCAACCGTATCACCAAGGTCGTTAAAGGCGGACGTAAAATGAGATTTTCCGCTCTCGTCGTAGTAGGCGACGAAAACGGCAAGGTAGGATGCGGCAGCGGAAAGGCTAACGAAGTCCCCGAAGCGATCGAAAAGGCTACCGCTCAGGCTAAGAAAGCCATGCGTAAGGTTTCGACCGTCGGAACCACCATCCCCCATGCGGTTGTCGGTAAGTTCGGTCGCGGCAGCGTCATCATGATGCCCGCCGAAGAAGGTACCGGCGTTATCGCGGGCGGTCCCGTCCGCGCGGTCATGGAGGCTGCAGGCATTAAAAACATAAGAACGAAATCGCACGGTTCGTCCAATCCCGTAAATATGGTTAAAGCCGTAATCACGGGTCTCAACGAACTCAGAACCGCCGAACAGGTCGCGGCTCTTCGCGGAAAATCCGCCGAAGAGATTATGGCGTAAGGAGGCTTTCGAATGGCAACGAAGAAAAAGGAAACTGTCGAACAGTTGAAAGTAACTCTCGTTAAAAGCACCATCGCGTGCCTTCCCAAACAGAAGGCGGTTTGCGAGGCGCTCGGACTTCACAAAATAAATCAGTCTAAGGTCTTTACGGATAACGCGGCGCTCAGAGGTCAACTCGCGCTCGTTCCTCACCTCGTAAAGGTCGAAAAGGCGTAAGGTAGGCAGACAATGAGAATAGATACTTTAAGTCCCGCGGAAGGTTCGAGAACTTCCGTCAAAAGACTCGGTCGCGGTATCGGCTCCGGACTCGGTAAGACCTCCGGTAAAGGTCACAAAGGTCAGTGGGCGCGTAGCGGCGGCGGCGTAAGACCCGGATTCGAAGGCGGTCAGATGCCGTTGACGAGAAGAGTTCCCAAACGCGGATTCAACAATCATTTCAGAAAGGTTTACGCCGTAGTAAACCTCGAACAACTTTCCGCTTTCGAGGCCGGCGCGGTCGTCGATTTCGAGACTTTGCTTGATGCGGGTCTCATCAAAGAAGTCAAGAACGCGGTAGGTCTCAAAGTGCTTGCGGGCGGCGAATTGAACGTCGCATTGACCGTAAAAGCCGCTAAGTTCTCGGCAGCCGCGAAAGAGGCGATCGAAAAAGCGGGCGGCACCTGCGAACAGGCTTAACGAGCCACAGCGGAGGTAAAAGATGTTCGAAACTCTCAAAAAAGCATTTAAGGTCAAAGAGATAAGAGTAAAAATCTGGTGGACGCTTTTGTTCCTGCTTATTTACAGAATAGGCTGCTACATTCCCGTTCCCGGCGTAGGTACGGCTTTGCTCAGCGAAACCGATCTGACGAAGACTTCTTATCTTCAGATCATGAGTATGATGACGGGCGGCTCGCTCGCGCAAGGCACGCTTTTCGCAATGGGTATCGGACCGTACATCAACTCCTCGATTATAATTCAGCTGCTTGCGGTTGCGATTCCCCCGCTCGAAAGATTATCCAAACAGGGCGAAGAGGGCAGAAAGAAGATAGCCAACTACACGCGTTATCTCACATTGCTCCTTGCGGTGATTCAGTCGGTAGGCATACTAGTAAGTTACGGCAGCGTAACGGGTTCGGACAGCCAACTCGTAAGACTTCTTGCGGGCGGCGCGGATAACGTTACCGGATTTACGAAGTTCCTTACCTACGTTATAATGATACTCTTCTATACGGCAGGTACCTGCATAACGATGTGGATCGGCGAAAGAATAACCGATCACGGCGTTTCCAACGGTATATCGCTGCTTATCTTCGCGGGTATCATCGCGTCTGCCGGACAGTTCTTCGTACAGGAATGCACGACGGTCTTCGGCGGAAGTTTCGATTCGACCGCGAGAATAGAACTGCTCAGATTCGTGGGTTATCTCCTTATAATCATCGTCGTATTCGGCGCGATCGTATGGGTGGAACTTGCCGAAAGAAAGATAACCGTTCAGTACGCCAAACAGATAAAGGGCAACAAGATGTACGGCGGACAGTCGACTGTTATTCCGATAAAGGTCAACGCCAACGGCGTTATGCCGCTCATCTTCGCGTTTTCGATACTTTCGTTCCCCGAACTTATATTCGCTCTCGTCGGCTGGACCAAAGGTTCGTCGTGGTGGAGCACATGGCTCGGCGCGAATTCGAGATATCCGTTCTACGCGATCGCTCTCTGCCTGTTCATCGTATTCTTCGCGTTCTTCTACTCGCAGATACAGTTCAACCCCGAAGATATTTCCAAGACGATTCAGCAGAACGGCGGATTTATCCCCGGTATCAGACCCGGTAAACCCACTGCGGACTATCTTAAAAAGATAAACGACAGACTTACGCTTTTCGGAGCGATATTCCTTGCGATACTTGCGCTTATCCCGACGGTAGTGCTTAACCTTATTCTTCCGTCGAACGCAAGTTCGGGCGCGTTCAGCGCAACGGGAATGCTCATCTGCGTATCCGTCGCGATAGAGTTCAACACCGCGCTCGAATCCCAGATAATGATGAAAGCGCATAAAGGATTCCTGAAGTAAGATGAAGATAGTCTTGTTAGGCGCGCCCGGCGCGGGTAAAGGCACTCAGGCCGTAAGGCTTGCCGAAAGGTATAAAGTGCCGCATATATCGACGGGCGACATTTTCAGAAAAAACATCAAAGAACGTACACCGATCGGGGTCGAGGCAAAGTCTTATATAGACAAAGGTCAACTCGTCCCCGACGAGGTAACGATCAGGATAGTCAAAGACAGGTTGCAGGAAAAAGACTGTGAAAACGGGTATCTTCTCGACGGGTTTCCGAGAAACGTATTTCAGGCGAAAGCGCTTGACGATTTTTCGGAAGTCGACAAGGTCGTCAACATAGACGTGCCTTTACACAAATTGATGAGAAGAATCACCGGCAGAAGAGTCTGCGGCAAGTGCGGCGAATCTTACCATATAGATTATCTTGACGGTAAGACGGAATGCGGCAAATGCGGCGGAAATCTCACGCAGAGAGCCGACGACAACGAGGAGACAGTAAAAAGTCGTCTTGACGTATACGTCGGTCAGACCGCTCCTTTGACCGAATATTATAAAGAACGCGGAGTTCTCGTCGACGTCGACGGAGACGGAACGATGGACGAAGTGTTCGAGACAATCGTCCGGAAGTTAGGCTGAAAACATGATTTACATTAAAAGCGATAAAGAAATCGAACTTATGCGCAAACCCTGCGCAATAGTGAGAGACGTCCTCAACCTCTGTCAGGATAAGATAAAGGCGGGCATGACCACGAGAGAACTCGATAAGATTGCTCACGATTATATAGTGGCCTGCGGGGCGAAACCTTCGTTTTTAGGTTACGGCGGATTTCCGACCGCGACGTGCATCTCGATAGACGAGGTCGTCGTTCACGGTTTCCCGTCGGACAGAATAATCGAAGAGGATATGATCGTCAGCGTGGACGTGGGCGCGTACTTCAACGGGTTCCACGGCGACGCGGCAAGAAGTCTTTACGTCGGGCATATAAGCCCGGAAAAGAAGAAACTCATCGACGTTACGAGGGAATGTTTCTTTGAAGGCATCAAGGGCATCTGTATCGGCAGCGCGCTCGGCGACATCGGGGCGCAGGTACAGGCTCACGCCGAAGAAAACGGTTTCTCGGTCGTAAGGGATATGGTCGGGCACGGCGTAGGCAAAAACCTGCACGAAGACCCCAGCGTTCCGAATTACGGCAAAAGAGGCACGGGCATAAGACTTAAACGCAATATGACGATAGCGATAGAGCCCATGATAAATATGGGCGGCTATGAAGTCGATATAGACGGCTGGAAGTGCGTTACACACGACGGGAAACCTTCGGCGCATTACGAAAACACCGTGCTTATCGGCGACAACGGAGTAGAGATACTCACGCTTTGATAAAAAATCGCGCGCGCAAATTCTGATGGTAAAAAGTGTAAACTTTACTGAAAGGAAGACGCTGACTGCGCGCGAAAATATAGCAAGGGCAACCTTAGCGAAAATAGAATTGGAGGAAGATATACTGTGTCAAAAGACGACGTAATCGAGGCGGAAGGCGTTATCGAAGAGGCGTTACCGAACGCTACGTTCAAAGTAAAACTTACGAACGGATTCGTGATAACCGCTTACATTTCGGGTAAACTCCGTATGAATTATATCAAGATAATTCCCGGGGATTCGGTAAAAATCGAAATGAGTCCGTACGATCTGACGAAAGGTCGAATAGTATGGCGTAGCAAAAACTGACCCAATTTTATAACCAAAAAAAATCGGAGGATTTTAACAATGAAAGTAAGACCATCAGTAAAACCCATGTGCGACAAATGCAGAGTCATTAAAAGAGAAGGCAAGGTTATGGTTATCTGCTCGAAAAACAAGAGCCATAAACAAAGACAAGGCTAACGGATTTACTTTTGATTTTTACGGCGCGTGAAAGCGCGTCAACCCAAAATAAAAAAATTATTTATTAAAAAAATTCGGAGGATATACAAATGGCTCGTATTGCCGGCGTAGATTTACCAAGAGAAAAACGCGTTGAGATCGGTATCACTTATATATACGGTATCGGCAGACCGACCGCGCAGAAAATACTCAAAGAAACCGGCGTCAATCCCGACGTAAGAGTAAAGGACCTTACCGAGGACGACGTCGCTAAACTCAGAGAGTACATCGAACATCACCTCAAAGTAGAGGGCGAACTTAAAAGCGAAGTAAGTCTTAACATCAAAAGACTTATGGAAATCGGCTGCTATCGCGGCGTAAGACACAGAAAAGGTTTGCCTGTAAGAGGTCAGAGCACTAAGAGAAACGCGAGAACCAGAAAAGGTCCGCGTCGCACGGTCGCCAAGAAGAAGACCGCTACCAAGTAATAGAAGGAGGACTAAATAATGGCTGTCGCTAAAAAAGTCGTTAAAAAACGTAAAGAACTTAAAAACGTTGATAAAGGACAGGTTCATATCCAATCCTCGTTCAATAACACCATCGTAACCGTTACCGATGCAAACGGTAACGCCATCACGCAGTGCAGCGCGGGCGCGCTCGGCTACAAAGGTTCGAGAAAGAGTACGCCGTTCGCGGCGCAGCAGGCGTCCGAAACCGCTGCCAAAGCGGCTATGGAACACGGACTTCGTTCGGTCGAAGTATTCGTTAAGGGACCCGGTCAGGGCAGAGAGTCAGCAATCCGCGCTCTCGGCAACGTAGGTCTTGAAGTAACACTCATTTCCGACGTTTCGCCCATTCCTCACAACGGATGCCGTCCGCCGAAACGCCGCAGAGTATAATAGGAGGTAGCGAGAACAATGGCTAAATATACCGATGCAAAATGCCGCTTATGCAGACGCGAAGGCGGAAAGTTGTTCCTTAAAGGGGATAAGTGCTATAAAACGTCCTGCCCGTTTGAAAAACGTCCGGTAGCTCCCGGTCAGCACGGCGCGGACAGAAAGAAGGTTTCCGAATACGGACTCCAGCTTCGTGAAAAACAGAAGACCAAGAGAATTTACGGCGTACTCGAAAAGCAGTTCAGAGAGTACTACGAAAAAGCAGATAAGATGAAGGGCATCACCGGTGAGAACATGCTCTCCCTTCTCGAAAGACGTCTCGATAACGTCGTTTACAGAATGGGTATAGCGGTTTCCCGTTCGCAGGCGAGACAACTCGTAACGCATGCGCACTTCACCGTAAACGGTCGCCCCGTAGACATCGCCTCGTTCGAGGTTAAAGTCGGCGACGTAATTGCCGTTAAAGAAACCAAGAAGGATTCCACTTATTTCGCAGCCGTAAAAGGAACCGCGAAGAGCGGGAAAATGCCCAAATGGCTTGATTTCGACACCGAGAAACTCGAGGGCAAAATACTTGCGCTCCCGACGAGAGAAGATATCGATTCGCAGATAAACGAACAGATGATCGTCGAGTTGTATTCTAAATAATATATACCAAAGAATTATTAAACAGGAGGTATATTACTATGATGGAAATAGAAACGCCGAAGATAGAAGTTACCGAAAGCGAAGACAGATGCTACGCGAAAATAGTTGCGGAGCCGCTTGAAAAAGGTTTTGGATTAACTCTCGGCAATGCGCTCAGAAGGACGCTTTTGGCGTCTCTCCCCGGCGCGGCGGCGCAAGGTATAAAGTTTGCGAACGGCGCGGTCAAACATGAGTTTTCGACCGTTCCGGGCGTAAAGGAAGACGTAACGGAAATTATCCTCAATCTGAAGAACGTTGCGTTCAAGACCGCTACCACTCAGCCCGACTTCAAGAAAGTTCTTAAACTTTCGGTAGTCGGACCTGCCACCGTAACCGCAGGCGATATTCAGTCCGACAGCGAGGTGGAAGTGCTTAATCCCGAGGCTTACCTTTGCACTATCGACAAGGGCGGGGTTCTCGATATGGATATAACCGTAGGCAGAGGCAGAGGTTATAAGGGCGCGGATGCCAACAAGACCGACGAAATCGACTATATAGCGATAGACTCGATCTACACGCCCGTTAAAAAAGTAAGTTACAACGTCGATTCGACCAGAGTAGGTCAGAACACCGATTTCGATAAACTGACGCTCGAAGTCTGGACGAACGGCGCGTTCTCGGGCAAGGAGATAGTAAGTCTCGCCGCGAAAATTCTCGGCGAACACATAAGTCTCTTCTCGCTCAGCGACGTCATGTCCGGACCGATTATCGTGCCTTCCCAGGTAGGTCAGGAAACGAAGATAAGAGAGATGAACATAGAAGATATGGATCTTTCCGTTCGTTCGTACAACTGTCTTAAAAGGGCGAATATTCACACGGTTGACGATCTGACCAAAAAGACCGTAGACGATATGTTGAAAGTGAGAAACCTCGGCAGGAAGTCTCTTGACGAAGTCATCGCTAAACTTAATTCTTACGGCTTATCACTAATGGAAAAGGAGGACTAAAATATGTCGGGCAAATTAGGTATGACCACCACGCAGAGAAAAGCGGTACTCAGAAATCAGGCGTCCAACCTGTTATGGTACGGAAGACTCGAGACCACTCTCGGCAGAGCGAAAGAACTTCGCCCCTATACCGAGAAAATCATAACTCTCGCAATGAACACTTACGACGACACGATCGAAACGACCGTAACCGTAAAAGACAAGAAGGGCAAAGACGTAACCACGAAAGTGCTTAAAGACGGACCCAAGAAACTTGCGGCGAGAAGAAAGATTATGACTCTCGTATACGATCTGCAGGAACAGCGCGGCAAGGAGACCATGACCGAGTTCAAGAACAGAACTGCGGGCGTTCGTCATCCCCTTATCGAGAAGATTTTTAACGAAATCGCGCCGAAGTACGCTCAAAGAGCGGAAGAACTCAAACAGAGGGGCGGTTACACGAGAATATATCAACTCGGCGAGAGAAGAGGCGATGCGGCTCCTACGGCTATAATCGAACTCGTATAATTCAAAAAAATAAATTTTTGTTCCGCGGCTTTGCCCGCGGAACTTTTTTTATATTCGCGTATCCTGTGGATTTTAACCGACCGATGCGAAAATCGTGCGATAAAACCTTGACTTTTGTTATGCGATATAATATAATAGAAATTGCCTAACCTGACAACAGAAATACATCGTGGAAAATTAAGCAAAACATAGATAGAATTGCGGTTCTTTCAGACATTGCTTAGTTTTTTCACACTACATATGTCAGGTTTAGGCACCCGAAAGGCACCGCTGATTCTATGGGCGACGTCCGATTCGGGTGTCGCTTTTTATTATTCCCGGATTGTCTACGCCTCTGACCGCCGCCGTAATATGATGCGTGGAAGAACAACTTTAAGCGACGTATACGCGTACTGCGGACGCGTCGGGTATCCGCATGCCAAGGGGTTAAACAATGGAGAAGAAAGAAAAAGGGAAAGTGGTTTACAGAGCTTATTACGATAATGGTTACGAGGTAATGCTGGAATACGTCGACAAAGACGTGGTTTACGATTATAAAGACCTGGATACGACGATTATCGGTAATCTGGAATTCGCCGAAAGACGCAAAAAATTTATCGAATGTCTGAAAAAATTCGCCGCAGAACACGGCAAAAACGTGTGTGTTTTTGCAAACGATTACACTGCATACGTCGGTTTCAGAATGACTTCGCTGTGTAATTTCAGCGATTGCGCCGAGTTGGTAGAAATGTCGGATCAGTCATATATAACGCCGAGGCTCGGCGACGACGGAACGTATTCGTTGTGTTTTTCGATAACGAATGACGCCGATAACCGTCCTATATAACGATTTTTTAACGAGAGCGTCCTTCGGGGCGTTTTTTCGTTGCCGTTTTTAGTCAAAACGGTGAGGTGAAATTCGCCCGACGTGTCGAAATTATTTATAATCTGTTAAAAATATTTTGATAAAATTATTGAAAAAAATATTCTTTTGTGTTATTATATAATATATATAAGTATAACTATACGCAAAGATCGTTTTCGGAGCATAAAATGTCGGTATCTGTTAAAGATAAACTTCATAAGTTCGCGCTTTCGGCGGCAGCGATAATCTGCCTTTTCTGCGCGTTGGCATTTTTTAACGTTCGCACGGTTAAAGCCGACGAGCCGACTTCGTCGCCGACGACCGTTTTTACCGAAGGATACGATTATACCGCCGACGAGGTAAAGGCTCTTAAGACTTATTACGTCGGAAAAATTAAGGCGCTCGGCAATTACGACGACATAAAGTCGATAGACCCCGACGGTAAAGTGCAGAGTCTTTGCGACGAAATGACTTCGCGGCTGAATGACGGCGAGATTCCGTCAGCGGTCGCCGCCGATTATTTTTCGGGCGACAACGGTTTGGCGGGCGCGTATGCGATATTCGCAATTACCGATGAATTTTACAGGAAATATATTCCGCCTTATGCCGACATAGAAGACACGAAGTACGGTCTTTATTCGTTCGACATCAAAAACGTTAAGAAAGCAGCAGGGAATTATTCTTCGCTTTTTGCTCTGAACGATTACGTCGGCAACGGCACGGCGTTCAACGTGGCGGCGGCGCAACGCGCAAGCGACGATTTCGACGATACATGGTTTGCCGCAGCGATTGCAAGCAGAGACGCGCTCGACGCGGAATACGCCAACGTGTATGCGAGTATGATGACGTTCGACGCCGAAATATACTTTTCCGAAAAGTACGGCGAGAAATATACTCTTGAAAACGTGTACGGTGACGTCGATGCGGATTGGCGGCTTATGGTCGAAAATGCGGTCTCCGAGATGAGGATGCGCGGTAAAACGGCGGATACGCGGCAGAGAGCCGTCGAGGCGATGAATGACGCAAAAAGAGAGTTCGGCGACCTTTTCGCATCGCTGAAAACGGTAATAGCGAGGGCGGACGAGGCTGCGCAACTCTTCGACGAAACGGAAGAGCCTCCGGTCGGACAGACGAAACTCGACAGGCTTAAAACCGAACTCGATTCGATACGCGCGTCGATAGAAACGTATAATGCGTTGCCGATTTTGACCTTGCCGATAGTAAGTTACGATAAAAACACTCACACTAACGTAACGACCGAACTCGAAATCGACCTTAAAAAAGGGTGGTTTCCGTACGGCGGGAATTCGGGGGCGACGGCGGACGAAAGATGCGTCGGGTCGCTGATAAGAATTTATAAATCGATAACCCGCGAGGGTATAAAAGAAGTTTATCTGTCTAAGACGGGGCTTTACGGACAGAGCGGCGAAAACGTCGTTTCAAAAAATAAAGAACTTGCTTACTCGCTTATACAGAGTATAACCGAAAACGCGGTGCTCGGCGAACCGTATACATATGACGGTAAAACCGTCGAAGACGGCGCGGATATAATAGACGCGTTCGCGGATTCTTATTCGGTCGCAGGGTCGTTGAGATACGGCGGCGAGAGTTCTGCGGCGGCTGACGAAAAGTATTTCGTCTCGTCGGTATCGTCCAAAAAAGAGGGCAGGCAGAAATACGTCGTAACGATAACGTACTACGTCAAAGACGGCGACGAATTCGTAGAGGCTCCGCAATTCGACGCGGATGCGTTCATACGCGTCAGAGAGGGCGCGACGCCTTCGGTAGAGCGTAACACTCTTAAAGCACTGAAAAACCCCGATAAATATTGCGGCGACAACGTGTCCGACGACGACAGGAACTCGCTTAAAGGCAAGGGGCTCTGGAAATACATAACTCTTACCGTATACGAACCTGACGTCAACGGGGCGGAAGTAGTTAAAACGGATTTGAAAACTGTGGATGGAACGACGAGTTATTATCTCGTGTCTATCGTATTCGACGACGACGGCATAACCGACAAACAAGCCGAAGACTTTACCGTGATACGATACGAACACACGACAATAACCGACGTAATGTCAAATATTGAACGGGAAGGCAAAACTATGAAATTTAAGGTGAACGACGTTAGTAACTTACTCGTCTGGGAATGGTTGACGGGAGACGCAAAATGGGATTGGGCGATCTGGGCGGCGATCGGCGTACTCGGTCTGCTTGTACTTTGCCTCGTTATACTCATCATCGTAAAAAGCGTCAGACACAAGAAGTACAGAATCGTATTCAACGCCCGCGGCGGTAAATACAACACCGTTGTAAAGGTGAAAAGCGACGTTAAGTCGAAGACGAGCCAACCGTTTAATTACCCGAAAGACCCCGTACGCAAAGGCTATGTGTTCATGGGGTGGTTTGCGGATAAAAAATACAAGACACGTTTTGCGGCGACTACGGTCGATAAACATAACGTAAACGTTTACGCAAAGTGGATGAAACTCTCCGAATACGAAAAACTCGGCGAACAGTATTCCAAGGCGAAAGCGGTCATAGATCCGGCGGTCGCGTCGGCGGACGCGCAGTACTTCTCCTCCTTGCAGAAAGATCCGCAGATTGAGAAGATCGAGGCAGAAAAACTGTCGTACATGGCTAAGAAAGCCGAGGAAGACAGAAAGACCGAAGAAGTAAAACTTCAGTCCATAAAAGAAATCGAGGCGTCCAAGAACAACGAAGAGGCAAGACTCAAAGCCGAAAAAGAGGCAGACGAGGCGAGGAGCGCGCTCGACTCCGCGCTTAAAGAACGCGACGAGATAATAGCCAAGGCAAGAGCCGAAGAGCGCAGCAAGTGCTACGGCGAAGTCGCCGATTCGCTTAAATCGGACAACGCAAGCCTTGCTTACGTTCTCGCAAACGGAGGAACGGCAATCGCCGCTCAGCCCGTAGTCGCGAAACCCGTAAATTACGAAGAAGAACTTCGTAAGGCAAGGGAAGAGGCAAAAGCCGAAGCGAAGAAAGAATTTGAAGAAGAAATGAGACGCAAAGCCGAAGAAGAGGCAAGAATAAAAGCCATCGTCGAGGCTCGCGTCAAGGAAATAGTCGGCAGAACCAACAACGCTACCGAAATCGCCAACGCAGGCGCGCAGACTCCGACGGCGGATCCGGCAATACTCGAAAGACTCGCCGCCGCCGAAGAGAAACTCGCCAGATACGAAGAGGAACTCGCAAAGAGAGAGACTGCCGCAGTCGACGAACCTACGGAAGAACCTGCCGCAGAACCCGTTCCGGAGGTCGTACCGTTAATCGCCCCCGTGGCGGAGGGGAAAACCGAGGAACAACCGGCCGAAGAAGTTAAAGAAGAACCCGTCGTCAACGAGACGACCGCAAAACTTTACGACAGACTGAAAGCCGAAGTCGCCTCTTATGTCAGGTGCGACGATCTGACTTTCGGAACGACCAAGATCGTAAACGTTCTTAAAATAACAGAGACGGACGGCAAAGTCGAACTCGAACTCAACGTTCCGTTTGAAGACCTCGAAGAAAAAGGGTACGACATACTCAGGGGCAAGAACCTGCCGTCGCTGTTTGAACTCGAAACCGAAAACGATCTCGACGAAGGACTCGAACTCATCGAAGAGGCGATGAGCGCGAACGGTATGATGAAATCCGTTCCGCAGGTAATTTACGCATCTACCCCCGAGGAGAGAGCGCAGGGCTACGAATTCGTAATAAAATACGATAAAGTGGCAAATAATACCGACGAATATTACGCGTTGCTCCGCGCATACGCAGGTTCGTTCGCCGACGTCGAAGGTTATGATGGCGAAGACAAGCCGCTTGTCAAGATGTTCAAGGACGGCAAAAACGTTCTCGTATATCTCAATATCGAACTCACGGGGCTTAAAAAAGCCGAGCCGTTTATGGAGGCGCAGGGTTATACTTCGCTTGTCGTCGTATCCACGCTTTCCGACTGCAAGCGCGCGATGGGCTATATCGAAGCAGAGATGAGAGAAAACGGACTTATCCGTTATCCCGCAATGACGGGTTTCGTTGAGGGCGGCGACGACGACGGTTTCGCTTACGTTCTCAAAGCGTAACGTCAGGTAAAACGTAAAAACGCAGAAAAGACGTGAAAATCGTCTTTTCTGCATTATTCTTAATCGGCACGAAGTGCAAAGAGGTAAATTTTTATTATGAGCGAAAAGGTAATTTTAACCGAAGAAGGCAAACTGCAACTCGAAAAGAGACTCGAAGAACTTAAATTCGTAAAGCGTCCCGAAATAACCGAGCGTATAAAAATCGCTAGAGATTTCGGAGACTTATCCGAAAACGCCGAATACGACGCAGCCAAAAACGAGCAGGCGAGAATAGAAGGCGAAATAGTCGAGATCGAGGCTAAACTCAAAGTCGCCGAAATCATAAAGGCGGGTAAAAAAGACGTCGTTTCCGTCGGAATGAAGGTAACCGTATTCGATGAAGACGGCGACCCGCAGGAAGTCGAATACGAACTCGTCGGCACGACCGAGGCGGATATTTACAAGAATAAAATATCCAACGAATCGCCGCTCGGACAAGCCCTTATCGGCGGTAAAGTCGGCGACACCGTTATGGTAAAAGCCCCCGCCTGCACCTATCCGATTAAAATTCTCGCTATAAAGAGAGCGTAATTCGTTTTCGGCGAAAAAGAGGGCGCGACCCCATTTTTCGCATTTCAGGTAAAACTTAATGGACGTAAAAATAACCAAAAAAAGATTTTTCAATCTCATCGCGTACGACTGGATTAAAATAGTCGCATTTTCGGTTGCGGTTATACTTTTGTGGACGCTGTTGTTTACGACGTGCGCCACACGCGCCACCGACGGACAGCAATTTCATTTTGCGGTGTACGGCGACGTTTACTCCGTGGGCGAAAAAGATTACGAAATGCTGCGAGACATGAAAGACGACGGCGATTTGTCTTACGACGTACTTTCTTATTCCGTCGGCAGCATAACCAAAGCGGGCAATTACAGCGCGCAATATATGTTAAGTCTCAGAAATTCCACTTACGAGGCGGACGTTCTTCTGCTTTACGCGGGGAAAACAAATAAGGTCATCGGCGAAGAGACCGAAGATGCCGACGGCGCCGGAACAGACGAGACAACCGAAGAAGAGAAGTCTTCCGATATTGAAAGTATTCTTTCGGGTAACGGAACGATTCAGACCGTAGAGGATCTGCTTGACGGCGCGCGGAACTATCTGATGAAATTCGGGGCGGATTTCGATTCCGCCGAACCGACGGTCGACGACGATCTGATAGAAAAGTATTTCCGTACGACGCGTATCAAAGAGGCTCGTAACTATAAAAAGACGTATAAAACCGAAAGCGTCATTGCCGACGGCGTCAAAAACGAACAGGCGAGAATACGCAAACTTTTAGATGCGTATCTGCATCTGAGCGAAGTCATAAACGCCGTGAAAGGCGGTGAAAACGACTTTCTGCGCTATTATATGAAACCCGTTTACGAAAGGGGCGAAGTGGTACGCAAGGATAAAAAGGCGTACGGTATCGATCTTACCGCCCTGAATAAATTCGTCACCGAAGACGACAAGGCGAACGGCAAACAGATGGTTTCGGATCGCTGGTATTACGTCGACGAAGACGAAAACGGCAAGCAGATAACCTCTACCGAAGGCATTACGCTCTGCGTTTCGGATTATACGTCCGTGCAGAGAGAGCTGCAGTACGAGGCGGTTACTTTTCTGGACTACATCGTAAGGAATTTCAGTAATTATTGATGCCGAGGTCGGCAATGAAGAATAAAAAAGGATATTTCGTAACTCTCGAAGGCGGCGAGGGGTCGGGCAAATCGACACAACTGAAACTGCTCGAAGATTACCTGGATAAAGGCGGTTACGACGTCATATATACCCGAGAACCCGGCGGAACGCCTATTTCGGAAGAAATACGCAAGATTCTGTTGGGCGGCAAAAACGTAGAGATGAGCGATGAAACCGAGGCTCTTTTGTTCGCTGCGGCAAGGGCTCAGCATATCAAAGAAAAAATTCTGCCCGCAATCGCCGAGGGTAAAACCGTGGTGTGCGACAGATATGTGCACTCGTCGCTTGTATATCAGGGCTATGCCCGCGGTCTGGGTGAATTCGTCGAGAAAGTCAATTCGTACGCGCTCGAAAACTGTATGCCCGACGTAACGATTTTCCTCGATATTACGCCCGAAAGGGCTTTCGCGAGAAAGGGCGGTGCGGATGCGGACGACAGGCTCGAACAGAGCGGAATAGACTTTCACAGGCGGGTTTACGACGGCTACGTCCGTATGGCGGAGAAATTCCCGGATCATTTCGTCAGGGTAAACGCCGACAGAGGAATAGACGAGGTGTTCGCCGAAATCCTCGATACGTTGAGGCAAAAAGGCGTTATCAGGTAAAGTATGTACGAGACGCTCGTTAAAGACACAAACGCATATAAAATAATCTCGGGCGAGAAAAGGCGCGGGGCGTTGTCGCACGCGTATCTGGTCGTCTGCGCGGATAAATACGCGTTGAAACCCTATCTTACCGAACTCGCAAAAGTCATTGAGTATCAGGGAGACGACGGCGACGGGCGAATATCCCGACTTATAGATAAAAACGCATATGCCGATTGTACTTTTTACCCGCTTTCGGGTGAAAAAGTTCTTACGGCGGACGTAGACGACCTCGTATCGAAAACGTATATAAAGCCGCTCGAAAACAAGACCAGATTATTCGTCGTTTGCGGGGCGGAAAACATGACGCCCGCCGCGCAGAACAAATTATTGAAGACTCTGGAAGAACCGCCCGCCGGCGTATGTATTTTAATCGGGGCGATCAATGCGAGCGGACTTTTGTCCACGGTATTGTCGAGGGTTAAAAAAATCGACATACCGCCGCTTTCGTCCGCTGCCATAAAGAAAGTCTTGTCGGATAGGTGCCCGGACGCGGCAAGGCTGGATAATGCGATAAAGGTCGCCGACGGCAGCGCGGGCGCGGCTTTGTACGCGTACGAAAACGGAGAGGCGGACAAACTGTCGTCATTCGCTAAAGAGATATTTTCGGGCATGCGTTCGTCGAGAGACGTCGTGGGATACGTCAGACAGGCAGGCAAAGAGAACATAAACGAATTTATATCCGCGCTTAAAGCCGAAACGTCGGCGAGACTTGACGCGCTCGTCCGGGGAGAGGAAGATAAAGACGGATTTACCGTGGGGGCGTTGATCGCGATTTCCGAAATGCTTACCCGTAAAGAGCGGGCGGTGAATTTCAGCGCGAACGCGACGATGACGATCGATTCGATTTTGCTTTCGATCGTCGAGGAGAAACACAGATGGCAAAAATCGTAGGCATAAAATTCAAGAGAACCGCCAAGGTCTATTATTTCGACCCTGCGGGTCTGACGCCCAAAAGGGGCGCGATAATGATAGTCGAAACGGCGAGGGGCGTAGAATACGGCTCGGTTACGCTGGAAGTGAAAGACGTGCCCGACAACGAAGTCGTACAGCCGCTTAAACCGGTTATCAGAATTGCGACCGAGGCGGATATAGCGAAGATAAAAAAGGACGAAATTCGCGCGAAAGACGCGATAAAAATCGCCGCCGAAAAGGTGCAGGCAAGAAACATAAAGATGAAAATCATCGACGCCGAATACACCTTCGATAACGGCAAACTCGTGTTTTATTTTACCGCGGCGAGCCGCGTAGACTTCCGCGAACTGGTCAAAGACCTTGCGTCGACTTTCCATAACAGAATAGAACTGAGGCAGGTAGGCATAAGAGACGAAACGCGTCTTTTAGGAGGAATCGCTCCGTGCGGAAGGGTCGTATGTTGCGCGTCGTGTCTGCCGGATTTCCGGAAGGTCACGATTAAAATGGCGAAAACGCAGGGGCTGTCGCTCAACCCCGCTAAGATAAGCGGACTTTGCGGAAGATTGATGTGTTGTCTCGAATACGAGAACGAACATTACAGCGAAACATATAAAATAATGCCGAAAATCGGCAGCGAAGTAATCACGCCCGACGGCAAGGCGATCGTCGTTACGAACAATATGCTGACGATGGTCGTTACGACAAAACGTCCCGCGCAGGACGGCGGCTTTACCTATAAGGAATATAAACTTTCGGAAATAAAAGTAAAACGCCCGAACAAACTCGAGGACGTGAAAGAGGATTCCGCAGACGAGAAAGCGCTCAAAGAAATTCTCGATTAAATCCCGTAAAAACCTGTACAAAGTAAAAATAATGTGATATAATATATCCGACGACCGAGCGTAACCAATACGCTTACGACTGTCGGAGATAAATAAACGGAGGTAAACTACAATGGCATACAAAATTACCGACGCTTGCATCTCTTGCGGTGCTTGCGCTGAAAACTGCCCCGTCGCCGCGATTTCGCAGGGCGATACGCAGTACGTTATCGACGCGGACACCTGCATCGGTTGCGGTTCCTGCGCGGAAACTTGTCCCGTGGGCGCGCCTGTCGAGGCTGAATAATCGCTTATCGAAATCGGCGAAAGAGGGCTGCCGCGTGGTTTTATATCGCGCGGCGGCCCTTTCTCTGTAAAGTACACGGAGTCGAAGAAAGCAATGCTTAAAGAAAACGAAACGCTCGAAGACCTTTTAATCGGCGGGCTTAAAATAATTCAGAGCAAAGACCTTTACAGGTTTTCGAGCGACGCCGTGCTGTTGTCGAAATTCGCATCGCATAAAAAGGGCGATGCGGTCGTCGATCTGTGCGCGGGGTCGGGTATAGTCGGGTTGCACTATTATGCTCTTCATAAAGACGTGAAAAGCGTAAAAGAGGTCGAAATTCAGCAGGGGCTTGCCGATATATGCGAGCGCAGCGTCGGCTATAACGGACTCGGCGATATTTTTACCGTCGAAAATATTCCGTTGCAGGAATTACCTGCCGCCGATAACGGAAAGTACACGCTGTGCCTTTGCAATCCGCCGTATAAAAAGGCGGGTTCGGGCGAGGTGAACCCGTCGCAGAGCGTAGCCGTCGCCAGACACGAACTCACCGTCACGCTCAGGGAAATCTGCGAAACCGCGAAAAGATTGCTTATGCACGGCGGAAGATTCTGCGTGTGTCAGCGGATCGAGCGGTTTACCGACGTGTTTTTTGAAATGCGCAAGGCGGGAATAGAACCTTGCAGACTGCAATTCGTAAAGACCGAAAACGGCAGGGAGCCTTATCTTTTTCTCGTTGAGGGAACCAAGGGCGTAAGCCGTAAATTCTCGGTTTTGCCGACAGTTATAAATTGAGAGGTAAATCTATGCTGTATTTCGTTGCGACGCCGATAGGCAATTTGCAGGATATGTCGCTGAGGGCGATAGAAACGCTGAAATCGGTCGACGTGATCGCCTGCGAAGACACGAGAATTTCGCTTAAACTGCTGAATAAGTACGATATAAAAAAACGCCTTGTAGCATACCATAAATTCAACGAAAAATCCGAATGCGAAAAGATTATCGCCATGCTCGGCGAGGGGCTTGACGTCGCGGTTATATCCGACGCGGGTATGCCGCTCGTATCCGACCCGGGGAACGTCCTGACAGAAGAACTTTCGCTTAAAGGTATACCGTATACCGTCGTTCCGGGTGCGACGGCGTTTGCGTCCGCGCTTGTTTTATCGGGGCTTTCTACCGACAGATTTTCGTTCGTGGGTTTTCTCCCCGAGAAAAAGGGCGATGCGGAAAAACTTCTTGCGGCATATAAAAATCTGCCGTCTACGCTTATTTTTTACAGCGCGCCGCACGACCTTAAAAAGACGATTTCGAGACTTTACGAAACTCTCGGCGACCGCGACGCGGCAATCGTCAAAGAGATAACCAAAATTCACGAAAACGTAGAAAGGATAAAACTTTCCGAAGGAACGAAAGAGGAAGAACCCCGCGGGGAATACGTCATAGTGGTAGAGGGCGGCAAAGCGGAAGAAAATCCGCTCAACTCTCTTTCGGTCGAAGAGCAGATAAATCTGTATATCGCCGACGGACTTTCCAAAATGGATGCCGTCAAAAAAGTCGCCAAAGAACGCGGACTTAAAAAATCCGACGTATATAAATACACAATCTGACGATTCGCCTTATTCCGTGTCCGCATAACCTTGATTTTTGCGTCGGAATATAGTAAAATACAATAAAGTCGGTTTTGAAAGAGGATAAAAAATGAGCAGAACGGCGAAAATAATTATCGACCGTATAAACGAGTTCGTCGCGACGCCCGCGTATATATTCGCAGTCGGCGCGTTCACTCTTATAATGCATATGCTTGCGTGGGATCTCGCCGGAGTGATTTTCATCTGTCTGGCAATTGCGTTTTCCGCGTATTTTCTCGAAGATTATCGCGGATGGGTAACGCCTTTCGCAAACCTGATATTCGTCGTTTCGACGCAGAACAGCCCGGGGTACGGCGATGCCGACAACTATTACGGACGCCCCGAGATTCTCTACCCCATACTCGTTGCGGGCGTCATCGCGTTTTCGGGTATAATATATCGCGTCGTCAAAGAGAGAAAACACCTTAAAGACGGCAAGATGTACATTCCGTTTGCCGTTATGTCCGTAACCATGCTTTTGGCCGGGGCGGGCAAAAAATATTACCTCGACAGCGTAATCGCAAGCCTTATAGTCATTGCGTGTCTGTTCGGGTTTTACATACTTTTTACCGCCACGGTAAAAAACGACGGGCATTTGTTTGAATATCTTTCGACGCTGCTTGCCGAACTCGCGCTTGTCGCGGCGATAGAAGTCGCTTTCGTGTACGTCCTTAATTATGCGAGCGGCGGAAGTTTCGGTACGATAGTCGGCGACGACGGCAAAAAAGTCGAATGGAAAATGAGAATAATCACGGGTTGGGGCGTAAGCAACATCGCCGGCGAAATAATCGCGATGTTCCTGCCTTTCGCATATTTCAAAGCCGAAAGGGGCAAATGCGCCGAGTTTTACTGGATTTCGGCGTTGTTCTCCTCGGCTATGATAATTCTTACTCTTTCCCGTACGGGTATGGCTGTCGGCGGGGTAATAGCGATTTATTTCGTTATAAGAACGCTTGTAAAAAGAAAAGAAAAACGGGTATCGTTCGGCATAATTCTGGCGGTGTTTCTTGCCGTCGCGGCGGCGGGAGCGGCAGTGGTCGTTACGAAACTCGATTTCAGCGTCATAGATTATCTTAAAAACGCGTTCACGAGCGGCGACGCATCGAATGGCAGGGCGAAACTCTGGAAGTACCGTATAGAATACTTCCTCGAAAGTCCGATAATCGGCGTCGGGTTCGCAAGACGCTTTATGGACAGCGGCGCGGTCGGATTTTATTATTCCGAATACGCGCACAATTACGTTCTTGACGCAATGGGCAGTGCCGGCGTTATGGGACTGCTTGCCATGGTCGCGGTGCTGTATTATATGTTCAGACTTTACCTTAAAAAGAACGAGGGCAGGCTGTATACTCTTGTGTTCTTTCTGGCAAATCTCGCGATAGGTCTTATGGACGTGTCTTACTGCATGCCGTATGTATTGTATTTCTTCGCGCTTGTAACCGTCGCGACCGAAAAAATATCTCTTCCGCAGGAAATATATGAAAAAAATTAAAGTTCTCGTACCTTTCGCAGAGGCGGGGTTCGGACATATCATGGCGGCCAGGGCTATCGCCGATTCGCTCGAAAAACGATATTCCGATTATTTTGCCGTGGAACGTATAGACTTTTTCAAAAATTACGGCGAGCCGCTCGCGGCGTTTGAAAAACGCATGCGATACGAAGTCGTCAGGTACAACAAAGATCCGGCGTACGGCTTTATCAATACTTTTGCCATGGACGTATTCGGCAATACGGGTATGGATTTCGTCATGAAACGCATAGTCAAAGGCGCGTTCGAAGACGGGGTAAAGCGAATGGAAGAACTCGCGCCCGACGTCGTGGTAAGCACGCACTGGGCTACGGACTATTACGCCGAACATATGAATAACAAACCGTTCACCGTTATGTACGGACCCGACGCGCACTTAAATCCGTTCTTCTGCTATAAATGCGATCTCGACATGATTTCCGTTCCGTCGGGATACGAAAAGGCGATGAAACTCGGCAGGCGTTTTAACGAAGACAACCTTAAACTGGTGCCGACGGCGATCAGAAAAGAGGCTTTCGACATAGCGAAAACCGATAAACGCGAATTGCGTAAAAAACTCGGCATAAGCGACCGTTTTACTGTTATCGTTATGGACGGCGGCTACGGCGTGGGACTTACGGAAAAACTGTCGCTCGCGCTGATTAAAGACGGGTTACCGATAAACGTCATAGCGGCATGCGGCAAAAACGATGCGCTTGCCGAAAGACTTAAAGCCGCGAAAGGCGGCGGTCAAACCGAACTTATACCGCTGGCGTTCTGCGAAAACATACTCGAATACATTGCCGCAAGCGATTTGTACTTCGGCAAAAGCGGCAGCGGGATTGCCGAACCGTCGTTTTTCGGCGTTCCGTCGGGTATAACGCACAGCGCGAACGAGATAGAAAAACTTATAGCCGATCACTATATAAAGTCGGTCGGCATAGCCGCGCGGACGGGTACGATAAAAGCGTGCAAACGACTTATCGAAGACGCTTATCGCGGCGGTGACAGATATAAAACGCTTTGCGAAAACGCAAAGAATTTACAACCTTTCGGCGCGGACGGTATCGCCGATACGATCTTCGCCGCGCTTGACAAAAAATTCGGACTTACGGAGAATACAGATGAATAAACCGCTCGTAGCCATAGTCGGCAGACCGAACGTCGGCAAATCCACGTTTTTCAACAGAGTTACGGGGCAGAAACTCTCGATAGTAGAAGATACCCCCGGCGTTACCCGCGACAGGCTTTATTGCGATGCCGAATGGTGCGGAAAGTTGTTTACGCTTGTCGATACCGGCGGCATAGAGATCAAATCCGACGACGAAATGTGGAAACACATAAAAAAACAAGCCGAAATCGCCATCGATACGGCAAACGTCATAATCTTTTTCTGCGATGCGAAAAGCGGTCTTACGGCTGCCGATCACGACGTCGCAGCAATGCTCAGACGTTCCGGCAAGCCCGTCGTTCTTGCGGTCAACAAACTCGACGTGTATAAACCCGAAGACCTCTTCGATTTTTACGAACTCGGGCTGGGACAGCCTTTCGGAATATCCGCCGAACAGGCTAAGGGTATAGGTGACCTTCTCGACGAAGTTTGCGCAGACTTTCCGTCGGCAGACGAACTCGACGACGACGGCGGCATAAAAATCGCCATAGTCGGCAAGCCGAACGCCGGCAAGTCCAGCCTTACGAACGCATTGCTCGGTTACGACAGAACCATAGTTTCCGACGTCGCGGGGACCACGAGGGACGCCATTGACACGCCGATAACCGTCGACGGGCAGAAGTATACGCTTATAGACACGGCGGGTATCAGAAGAAAACGTTCGGTCGACGAAGACGTCGAATATTACAGTGTTTTAAGGGCGTTGGGTGCGATAAGGCGCGCCGACGTATGCCTGCTTGTGGTAGACGCTGCCGCAGGGCTTACAGAACAGGACGTTAAAATAGCGGGCTATATCCACGAGCAGGGCAAGCCGTCCGTAATCGTGATGAATAAGTGGGATGTTATCGAAAAAGATACTCACACCATAAACGAATTCGAGAAAAAGTTGCATGTCGATCTTGCTTTCATGGATTATTTCAAATCGATTTACGTTTCGGCGAAAACGGGGCAGAGACTTAATAAAATACTCTCGCTCGCACGCGAAGTCAAAGCTAATGCGGAAAAGAGGATAACTACCGGCACGCTCAACGATATAGTATCTTCCGCGATACGCGCAACCGAACCGCCGACCAAAAACGGGAGAAGGCTTAAGATATATTACGCCGTTCAGGACGGGGTTTGCCCGCCGTCGTTCGTGTTTTTCGTCAACAATGCGGAATTGCTGCATTTTTCCTATAAACGCTTTCTCGAAAACACTTTAAGAAAGTCTTTCGGTTTCGAGGGAACGCCGATAAGGATATTCGTCCGCGAGAAGTCCGAACGCGAGCAGTTATAAAATAAGATAGTTTTGTGTTCAATGTGAAAACATTGTGAAAAACAATTTTGTACAAAATTCCCGAGAGTA